>Ga0160419_100001_pt1 | contig 168670 bp, 197 predicted proteins | sample CelAP2metagpilot_2_FD_108196 | JGI IMG/M metagenome (GOLD analysis project Ga0160419, IMG submission 108196) | Phycosphere-associated microbial communities from Cellana algal ponds in Kailua-Kona, Hawaii, USA - Cellana AP2-4-25 metagenome pilot ...
GGGAAGGGCAAAGGGGAGGGAGGGAACAGAGAGGGGACAGGGAGGGAAGGGGGAGAGGGAGAGGGGAGGAGAAAGGGAGAAGGGGAAGGAGGGGGGAGGGGGGGAGGGGGGGGGGGGAGGGGGAGGGGGGGGGGGGGGGGGAGGGGGGGGGGGGGGGGGGGGGGGGGGGGGGGGGTGGGGGGATGAATGCGAGGGAAAAGCGGGGTTTAGGGTAGAGTCGAAACTATTCGGCTGTATTGCTCCTTTTTATCTTGTTGAAAAGTACCTCGTCTTCACTTTCTCGTACTCCCGGCTCTTACTCACTCCCTCCCTCCCTCCCTCCCTCCCTCCTTCCTTCTCAAAAGCCGGTCGTCCACGAGTATTACGACGAAGTGGTTTTTACAGATCCCACGGAAGAATTCTACCAGTGCCTGCAGCATTTGGGGGAGAGTAAGACCCATCGCCACACTCTCCAGGTAGAAGGAACGGAGGCAGGGAGAGGGAGAGGGGTGGGAAAGCTGAGGATGGATGGGGAATTCATGAGTTGAGATTCTATGTCATCTCTAGCATTCAAGACTTCTTTCTTTTATTTCAAAAACATTTCAGGATCTCTTCCCTCTGTACAACGACGTGGAGGACGTGCGGCGGATCCAGGCAGCCCACGAGTTTATCACCGACCAGCTCCGAAGTGAGTTCCATCCCATTTCTCTTTGTCATTTCTTCTCATTGCTTTCTCGAATGGGAGGGTGTAGTGTCGAGTGTGTTCTCTCCGTTGCTTCCCTCCTTCTCCAAAACTACCCTCGCAATCTCCCCGTCCCACTTCATTCACCTCACATAATCTTGTGTCCTCTCTTTTTTTCCTCAGCCGCCAAGGACAAGCTTCTTCGCGTCGAAAGCAGCGCGAAGGCCATTCTCGACGAGCGGAGGGCCCTTGTCGTCCCCCCCACTCCCGTCGCGCCTACTCTTCAGTCAGTAGTTTCTACTACCGCAGCAGCACCAGCACCAGCACCAGCAACAGCACCAGCAACAGCGCCTACCTCCACCAATCCCTCTGCCCCCGCTCCTACTCCTCCTGTCACGTCCACGGCCCCTCCTTCTGCTGCTCCTGCGCTAACCACCGCCATACCGACGACGACGAACAATGGCAATGCCCCTTCTGGATCTCATGCACCCACCGCTGCTGCTCTTCCCTCTACCACTGCCAACACCACGGCCGAGGCCCCTGTCCAAGCAATGCCTGCCGTACCAACTGCGCCGACATCTACTGCTCCTGAACCACCGGCATCAAACTAGGGACGCTCGATGACCCATGCCAAGTAAAAGAGGGATAAAACACTATAAAGGGACGGAGGTCGGTCGAAAAAATCGAACACAACAAAAGATATTTTGCTTGAAGGCAATCGGTTGGCTGGGGATACTTCTCGCACCACCATTCGTTTAAGCTCATGCAATCAAGACTCTCCACCACAAATACCAAACGAATCCCATAGGGCATGGACGCACGGGCCCATCGAGAATGGTACGGCGAGGACGCCCAATTAATTATTTTTCGCGCCTTCTTTTTTGCATCGGAAATTGGCTCGCGGCGACGGCGATGGCTCTCCTCCCTCCACTCACCCTTGCTTTCGTACTTGACTGAGTTGCACTTATTCAAACACCCTAGCATGAGTTCATCACTATACTCGAGCGCATCCATACTACCTCTAATACCCTGCTCTCTTATTGAGTGTGCTGAGTATGCTTTTGTCCCTTTGTGAAATTGGCATGGCTGCGGTCTCTGACCAGCCTTGTTGGAGCACCCTCACACAACAGGGAGCCCTCGGCAGTGGGTCAGTATCTTTTCCCTTCTGAAACCGCGCACCCACCTATCCCACGGATACAAGCAGTCATGCGTGTATGTATGTTGTCACAGAATCGTGAAAATGTGTGCTTACTTGTCTGGGATGGATTGCTTGTGTCCAAGCATCCCTTCGGTTCAATCCAGCTCATACACCGCAACGCCTCTCTCCTGTCGCCCTCAACACAGGTGGCGACCCCGTGGCTCTTTGCTTGTTGTATCTAGAGTAGCCAGCTACACCTCTTCGAGACATGGGACGACGAGCAATTATCCTGGCCGCCGCGCTCCCGGCACTGGGAGCCGCCTTCTTGGCGCCGCAAGGAGCCCCTCACTCGTGGGTGGGGAAGAGCCAGCAGCAACCAAAGCAACAAGGCAAGGTCTACATGACCCGTCAGGGCGTTCAAGACAAGATGGAGCGGGCCTTCATGAGGAATGCGATCCTGAACAAGCAGACGTACGGATATACGGTGGTTGTGGAGGAGACTGAGTACGACGAGAACTTTTCCGCGGCGGGCCGGGACGAGGATGACGATGTGGATGGGGAGGCAGAGGTGTTCTCGCCCTTGGAGCTCAAGGCAATGTACGGCGAGGAGTACTCAGGGCCATTCGCGGAGGGTGACATTGGCTCTGGCATTGGTGACTTTTCTTTGCCGTCCTATAGCAAGGGGGAGATCATCAAGGGGATTGTGCTTGAGTACGATAATGGCGGGGCGCTTGTCGATGTCGGGTCTAAGGCTCCTGCATTCTTGCCAGCGCGGGAGGTAAGCATTAACCCAGCAGATAAGATGCAAGATCTGGTTCGCCTGGATGAGGAGCTGGAGTTCCAGGTGATTTCTGATGGGGACGAGGATGGGGCGATTATGCTGTCGTTGAAGCGCATTCAGTACGAGAAGACTTGGGAGTCTCTGCAGAAGCTTCAGGCGGCGGATGCGTCGTTCAAGGGCACGGTTACGGGCGTGAACAAGGGTGGAGCTATTGTGCTTGTGGAGGGGCTGAGGGCTTTCTTGCCCGGCTCCCACTTGTCGGGCGTGTATGCCGATGATTCCCTGGTGGGGCAAGTCCTGCCTCTGAAATTTTTGGAGCTGAACAAGGATAATGGAAAGCTTGTGGTGTCTCACCGAAGGGCGCTGGTTGATAGCCAAATGGACTCTATGTCTCGAGGAGATGTGGTGTTGGGGATGGTGAAGCTGCTGAAGCCCTACGGAGCGTTCGTGGAGGTGAATGGCATGAGCGGCTTGCTGCACATTAGCCAGGTATCCTATGACCGTGTGGAGGACTTGAGTTTGGTCGTCCAGCCGGGGCAGAAGATTAAGTGTATGATTGTGGATCATGATAAGGTGAACGGACGAATCGCTTTGTCGACCAAGACATTGGAGCCTGAGCCGGGTGACATGTTGAAGGACAGGCAAAAGGTGTTCGACATGGCCGAGGCAACTGCGAAGAAATATCACGAGCGCATGGAGGCCGAGAGGAAGGCGAGGGAGGAAGCTGCGAAGGACATTGTATTGGGCTTGTCGGAGGGGTTGACTGGTCTGGATGGTGGGTATGATGGCTTTGACTCCGATCCACTGGCTGGCCTTGATGCTTTCAAGATGGACCCCCTCGCGGGCATCCAGATGGAGCCGATCTATACGGATGAGAAGAAGTAAAGAGAGAAAGGGCAGCCGGGGGGGGTCTGACTAGGAACTGGATGATGAACAGTGGGGAGCAAGGCGGGAGGAATAGAGAGAGGAAGGGCGGTTTGGTGGTCATGCCTTTGTGGGAAGAGTTAACTTCGTTTTGAAGGATGGGGACGTACGATTTCATCTATATACGAAAAGAGGGAGGGGTGACGGAGGGTGTGAGAGGTAGGAAGGGCGCTCACATTTGCGGTGGCGGGAAGAGAAGGCGACGATGACGAATACGGGCTTGACGACGACGGCAACAGCAGCAGCAGCAGCAGCAACAGAAGCTTCAACACGTGTTTCTCACGTTTATTTTGTCGATGGGACTGCTTGTTCTGTCTTTGTTTGGTGTCGGTCCTTACGGTTGTGATGCGGAGGAGTTGCACGCGTGGTGGTGTGTGTGTTTAAAACAACGAATTAAAAGAAGCAGAACGAAAGAAGAAGACAAGAAAAAAAAGACAAGCTTAAGAATCTTGAGAAGCGAGGGCTGACTCGTACGTTTATTTTCCCCTCCAATTTTTTCATCTTTTCGACCGGCTGCGTCCTCACGTCTCATCAAAGGAAGCTAGCTATCAACATCTTTCGGCATCTACCTTTTTTCTTGCCCTTTCTTTTTCTGGTCGGTTGGATATCATCCATCTCCAAAACATTTTCTCCTCTGTGTTCTCTTTTATCTTTCCGCATTGTTTCGCTATACGACAGACCGCCCGACGTAGATAAAAACAACTTGCTTATTCGCTACTGGTGCATCCTTCTTCTCCTGCCTCTCTTCATATTTATTTCCATTAAGGGGTTGCAACTAAGCATTAACTCGGGGAGCGGGGGGGGGGTGCTGCTCAAATGCCAGTCAGCCATCGGACATGTCAAAATGTACATAGGCTGTGACACACGCCAGTATTGCCACGTCCCCAACCCCCCTATCTGTTATACTTCTTCCCTCTTTTGCTTATTTAAAGTGCAGCTGTCCTTCTTTTTATCTCCCTATCTGTCGACATTTTTTTCCTTTGTCTAAGATATGCTACTGCAGCTCTTTCTGCTTATACTGCTGCCGCCAGTGCTGATGCTGCTCCTGCTCTTCTTCCTCGTACTGCTCTTACCAGTCGCTGTCATCTCTCTTCCCTTGCTGTTGTTGCAGACGTGTGCGTCTCCCGCTCCATAAATTATAGCAAGAGTTTACATTGCAGCGCACTAACAATATTCTATCCCTCGAATTAACAATTATTGAATGAGAAAACACACATGTTCTATGTGACAGGTACACTCTATGCACATAAATGCCCAAATTTTCGCTTTCCTCTTTCATCACTCCGACGGAGAAAAATTGAAGGCAAGCCAGAAAAAACATTCTACATCCCCACCCATCACTCTCAAGCCCTTCCGTCCCTCCCTCCATCCATCCTTCCTACCCTCTAACATTCCTCTCAGACACCCCCATATCCCACTTCTTCCACGGGTTTACTTGAAATATAATTCAATAAATCGATCCGCGTCGCCACGCCCGTCACCACCGACCTCGTTGCACTCGGCAACACCCTCTTCTCCCCCCCTCCCTCCCCTCCTCCCCCACCTTTCATCATCATACTCTTTCCCCCCGTGTACTGCAATTGCTCCGCCACCACCAAAGCATAGTGGTCCCTGTCGAAAATGTTGGCCAAGTCCCCGAGTGTGTCCCCCATGTTCACCTTGCGGAACTGCGGGTACAACGCACATGTAATGTCATCATCCGGCTGGACCCTGTTGGAGACAAGCTTAGCGGTCAAGTTCCCTTCGGTCACCACCCCCAGGATCTGCCCATCCACCGAAATCACGGGCAACGTATCAAACCCCTGTGCTGAGAGGAGACCGATTGCTTCCTTGCAGGTGACGCCGGGGGCGATGGTTATGGGGGTTTGGAGGTGAAGGTCTTGCACGCGTTTCTTGGCCCACCATGTTTTGTACTGCGGGCGGTCGATGAGATTACCGTCAGCGAAACCCGCTTCAATCATCCACTGGTCCGACACCAGCTTTGTCATGTAATTTCGACTTGAATCCGGCAACAGCACCACCACCCTCTTCCCCGCCGGCAGCCTTTTCGCCACCCTCACTGCTGCTGCCATTGCCGACCCACATGACCCCCCACACAACAGGCCTTCGTCTCTGATCAGCCTTCGGGCCATCAACAACGACTCCCTATCATCCGTCTTTAACCACTCATCAACCAACGCCCGATCCAAGACTGTGGGAACGAAGTCATAGCCAATGCCCTCCACCTTATAACTGGTCAGCCTATCTCGGTCATTCAAACTATCCGGCTCCGCTAAAATAGACCCAACGGGATCCACCCCCACAATCGTCAGATGCGGCAATCGCTCCTTCAACTTTCTCCCTATCCCTGTTAAGGTGCCCCCGGTTCCTGCCGAAATCACAAGAACGTCAATCTGTCCGCCCGTCTGCTCGAGGAGCTCCTCCGCGGTGTGGTCATAATGCGCAATGGGATTAGACGCGTTCGAGTACTGATCCAAAATGTGACTGTTCGGAATCTCAGACTGCAAGCGCTTCGCCACGCCAATATGAGAGTCAGGAGAGTCATACGCAGCTTCCGTAGGTGTTCTGATGATCTCCGCGCCCAACGCCTTGAGGATATCGACTTTTTCCCGCGACATTTTCTCGGGCAAGGTAATAATCATTCGGTACCCTTTAATCGCGGCAGCCAAGGCAAGGCCAATCCCTGTATTCCCTGAAGTGGGCTCAATCAACGTGTCCCCCGGCTTTATCCTCCCCGAACGCTCCGCGTCCTCAATCATCCGCTTTCCAATTCTGTCCTTCACGGAGCCGCCCGAATTGAAAAACTCACACTTGGCCAGAACCTCACACTTGATCCCTTCGGCCTCCGTGATTTTGTTGATGCGCACCAGCGGAGTATCACCAATATGATCGAGAATCGTATTAAGGATTTTCGGCTTGGGCTGGTGAGTTTCGTGCAGGTGCGGGGAGGCCTCCGTAGTGTTGGGGGTCCAGGTGCATTTAACAGGCCCGTCGGTCCGACCTTGACGGTAGGTAGCTCCATCAGCAGCGGCTGCGGCCGCTGCAGAGGGCTTGCGTTTCGTACCGGCGTAGGGGCATATCGCAGGGGCGTCGCCGCTCGTGGACATTGTTGGTCGTGGTGCGAGGGATGATGGCGTTTTAGGCGGGGAAAGAGGGAGGGGGTGATGTGAGGGATTGCAGGCTTTGGCGTGACGTCTGTTGTTTTTCGCTAGGTGTGGAAAGGAGGTAACGATGAGATGAGGGTCATGCTAGTGAGTAACATGTGTGGGGCGCTCCTGTGTGGTGTACAGATGAAATGAAATGCTTTGAAAATTAAAATTAAGAAGGGAGAAAGTAGGCGCAAGGCGCCATAGAAGAATGACATGTATGGTTTTCGCGGGGGGCATCACTTCCTTTCGGCTATACCCCAGCACTAGAGCGCCAATTAGCACCCACACGCACAGGCCATTCCCTCGTTATTAACCTGACCGTGATATCAAAGCGCATTGTGCTCTTGCTAGCGGGCCTGAAATGGTCAGCTCCACACTGCCCGCATCATCACCATATTTGAACACGCCTTCGTTATCCCCACACCCACAGTGCGCCATCAAACCCCGCCCAGCAATGCATCAGCACGTGCCCATTGAAGAGAACCAGCCTTGGCACCAGTCCCAGTACCAGCAGCAGTCACGACAAACGCAGCAACACCAGGCGTACAACCCTGCCCAGAATGGGGTGCCCCAGCAGCAGCAGCAGCAGCAGCAGCAGCAACAACAACAACAATACCAGCCCCACCAACAACTGCAGCCAGGCGTGAATGTCTTCAACCCTGGGGCCTACAAGCAGCAGCAGCAGCAGCAACAGCATCTACAGCAGCAACAACCACAACAGCAGCAACAGCAGGCGCCCTATGGAGGAGGGCCGCCGTCGACGTTTGGGAGACATCCGGGCGGGCAGCAAAACATGGACTTTGGCCTGGACGCTATCACTGCCGCGGCCAACAGCCAAGCGTTTAGCATGGGAGTGGGAATGGGGCAAGATTACCTGAATGCGAGTGTGAATCGGTACATTCCTTGGTTTACCTCTGTGTGGCAGGGACTCAAATATTACTTTGCCGTAAATCACCACTATGTGAAACGTAAGCTTTTCACTTTGGTCTTCCCCTTCCGCAAGCGGCACTGGAGAAGAGAGGCCAAGGACGATGGTGACGTGGGAGTAGGGGGTGGAGGGCAGATAGGGAGTTCGAGTGGAGGAGTGGGGGGAGGAAGGCCGCATTATCAGGTGCCGATGCTGGATGAGAATGCGCCCGACCTCTACATTCCGCTGATGGCCTTCGTGACGTATGTGCTGGTGACGGGCTATGCGAAGGGGACAAAGAACTCGTTCACACCTGAGGTGTTGGTGGAGGTGACATCGTCGTGCTTGGTGATGCAGCTGTTGGAGATTGCAGTTATCCGTCTGGGTCTTTACTTACTCCAAGCCCCCGCCTCCCTCCTTGACCTTCTGGCCGTTACGGGTTACAAATACGTCGCTCTAAACATCAACATGCTCCTTGGCCTTAACCTCGGGTCGCGCATTTATCTCGCTGTCATGATTTATACGGGGCTAGCCATGGCTTACTTTTCTCTCAAGACCTTTGCGCAAGCTGTGCGCCTGGCAGGGCCGCGGGACCTAGCCTCGGCCCCTGTCCGGGTTGAGCTGATGGTGTTGGGGTTTGCTTTGCTTCAATTTTTTTCCGTGTGGTGGTTAGGATATTCTGGGGATTTAAAGACGATGCCGACTGATGTATAAGGAGGGAGGGAGGAGGGAAAGAGTGTATGGAAGCCGTGGGGAAGGGCATGGATCTTCATGTGATGACCACAGCACCAAAAATCGAAAAAAGTAACGTTGGCGTCTCGTTCTGTTCAAGATCCAAAGAAACGCACATAAACATATACATACGCTATCATTCATTTATGTCTGTAATCTCATTTAAAAGCCTGAAGCATAAAGTTTGGTCATTCGGTAATTCGTCACAATCCACCCGTAACGGCACACCCGACCAGCCAACGGAGAACTCTCATCGTTCGCTCACGGGGAGGGTAGTTCGTTCGCTCCTGGGGAGGGTAGTGAGAGTATGTGGGGTGGATTGAGTGTGTAACGTGTGTAACATGCAAGCACCTAAGGGAAAGTTTGTCTCATATGTGTGTATTGCCTCCCCCGTAGCGCTAGTTGTGAAAAGCAAAACACACGTCGCTGAACCCCTAGAAACGCCCCACGCTTGGAGAAACCCTACTCACACACACTTTCTATGTATGTATATCTATATATGATACATGTGTACAGATATATATATATATATACAGGCCGATACTATTGTCTGCTGCCCTTCTTGTGTCCACGTCTCCGCATTCCCGAGGGCCCAGGGGGCATAGGTTACGTCGCGGCTTTTGGGAGCATCAACAAACTCAACATGTCCTCCTCCATGGCCGTCCCGCCGAGCCCCATTCATTTCCATAACCCTGGCGATGTGACCGTGGAGAATATTTTCTTTCCCGAGAATGCCAAGCTACCCTTGGGAAGCCATTGCCTTGTTCAAGAGACAGCGAAAGGGGTAAGTAATGCCGGCAAGCTGAATCCTCCTCCCGTTCTTCTTTCCGTTTGGCTAGCCTATAGCCGCACGACATACCATGAGCTCTCACTTACCTGCCTGTCATGACCACATTCTTATTGGATTTTGATTAAAATACTCTACACTTCGCAATGCCGTGCACCGCGCAGATAGAAGGCGAAGATGGGTGGGACGGACCGCTCTGTACACCGTGTCTGTCCTCATTTCGTCCCTTCTCAAATGCATCTATGCAATCCCCAAAATCACACACATACACACTAAGACGCACCTTCTCACACGTTTTTGTACCATATGTATACAAAACACAGTCGGTGCGCTATTGGGGACCCGTGCCCGAGCTAGGAGAAGGCGACTGGGTGGGGGTGGAGCTGGAACTGCCCATCGGCGACACTGACGGCTCATATGCTGGAAAGACATACTTCGTTGCACAGCCCAATCGAGCCATCTTCGTCAGTCCCTCAATTGTCACGCCCTACGACGAAGATATGTCGTCTGCGGCCATAATTGATGATGTTAAAAAGCGGCTGCAAGCCAAGGAACGGGAACGGGTGCAAAAAACAAACGCCGAAGCCTGGAACAAGCTTGACAACCACCAAGAGCAGCTCCTCCTCAAGCGGGCCTTAGTCCTTGAGAACATCTTTGGGACCTCCACCCGGCGCGTGAATGTCGATCAAATGGACCCAGTTGAATTGGAGGAGGGGTATGACGGACCCCACGTGACTTTTCCTCTGACGGGAGATAGCCTGGTGGAGCTTCTTGACCATTTCAAGAAGGGAAAGTCTTTACACATTAAATATGCGCTGGATTTGCTTGCACAGTCCCGGAAGATTTTTGCAGCCGAGCCCACATTGCAGGATATCATGATTGGGGACGGGCATAAGCTGACGTTGGTAGGGGACTTGCATGGGCAGTTGGCTGATCTTTTCACGATTTTTACTTTGAACGGCTTGCCGTCGGAGGAAAGCGAGTATTTGTTCAATGGTGATATTGTGGATCGAGGGCAGTATGGTGCGGAGGTGCTCTTTACGATTTTGGCGTTCAAGTGCTTGTTCCCGCGGCAAGTAAGGGTGAACCGCGGCAACCACGAATGTCGGCAACAGAATCGCTTGATGGGGTTTGAGGAAGAAATCCTCAGTAAGTACCCAGGCTCCAATGGCCGCGTCCTCCTTGCAGCCTGTCAGAAGGTCTTTGACTGCATGCCCCTTTGTGCGTTGATCCAAGAGAAGATTTTTGTGGTCCACGGAGGGCTGTTTTCGAGGGATGGCGTCTCTCTTGATCATCTCCGGGGGGTCTCCCGGAAGCGCGAGCCGCCCGTCCATTCGGAGGTCTTTGAGGACCGTCTATATGAAGAGATGTTGTGGTCAGACCCCCGTGCTGATCTGGTGGGGAAGCAGCTTTCGACGAGGGGGGCGGGAGTTGAGTTCGGGCATGATGTAACGTTCGAGTTTTTGAGGACCAATCAGTTGGCCTTGATTGTACGCAGTCATGAATGTGTCAGCGAGGGATACGATTTGGTGCATAACGGTCGGGTGATGACCTTATTTTCAGCCTCGCGCTACTGTGGGTCACAGACAAATAAAGGGGCTTTCTTGTCAATGAAAAATGACTTGCAGCCGGAGATACAGCAGTTTTACGCGCATCCGTTGCAGGACTCGCATTGGACAACACCAGTTGAAGTAGGGCCGAAGGAACAGGCTGCTATGGCGCAGGTGTTAGAGGAGGATATGATAAAGATGATTATTGTCACGCTTTTGGATCAGAAGCCGTCATTGTATTGGTACTACACGCAGGTGGACAAGGCGAAGACGGGATGGATCTCCGTGGAGGACTGGGCTACGGGCTTGAAAACAGTGCTGAAGCTTGACTTGCCATATGCGTCCCTGGTGGGGCGCTTGGCGGATGTGGAGGAGGTGCCGGGGGAGGGTTTGGTTGAGGGGAAGGGGCCGTGGATTTGTTATGCGAAGTTTTTAGATCGGTACCGGGTCGAGATGACGGCGGGGGGGGCAGCGACAGCGTGGCAGGAGGCGGTTATTGATATGGTGTGTGAAAAGATGTTCTTGGCGTTGCGAAAGGGGGTTAAGACGAAAGGAAGGGATAAGAAGGCGACGTTAGACTCGATGGGGTCGTCTGTGAAGGATGCGTTCTCGCTGTTTGACGTTGATCAGGACGGAAAGATTGAATATGAAGAGTTTATTTCTCTGTTGAAAACTATGGATGTCGGCTTGTCGGAAGCGCAAATCTATGAGTTAATGCGAGGAATAGATAAGAATAAGGACAGTGTCATTGACTTGGAGGAATTTACGTCGCGATTTGGGATTGTGTTCACCGGGTATGTGGACCGGGAAAATGAAGGGATGATCGCTGGCTTGTCCCCGGCAGATAGCAAGGTGCTGATGAAGGTCGGCGAGAAGCTGGTCAAGCAACGCCAGAATCTCCGGTACGTCTACGCAGAGATCATGGGAAAGCCCCCCCCTCCCCTTTCTCTCTCTCCCAGTCGCAGGGCCTCGAGCATCGTCAGGAGTGTAAGTGGGAGCGAGCAGAACGAGGAAGGGGAGGAGGAGGAGGATGCGATCACGTACGACCAATTCAGGACGTTTGTTCGTAAGCTGGGGCTAGGCCCAGGCAAGACCTCAGATGAACAGCTGTTGAGGTTGGCGAAGCATTTGGATATGGACGGGAATGGGTCGATCAATTTTGCAGAGTTCTCGCGGGGGTTCAAGGTCGCGGATTTGAGGGAGTTGAGGCCGAAGCATCGCCGGGCGAGTAGTACGATTAGTCTGGTGAAATTGCCGGAGGAGGAAAAGACGCACTTGGTACGGGACCGGGGATTCGTGACGCTGGAGAAGCAGATTTCGGAGGACGTAACAGGGATGGAGGAGTCTGAAGCAGCGGCGGAGGAGGCGATGGCGGGGCCCGGGTGGACGGATCGGATCATTCAGCAGATGTCAAATTTTTTGTTCCAGTACCGGTTGGAATTGGCGTCGTTGTATCGTGCAATTGACGTAAATAATGACGGAGTTGTCTCGGCGGAAGAGTTCAGGGACGGATTTGTCAAGTTGAATCGGGTGTTCAATATGATGCTGACCGAGGAGCAAATTGAGTTATTGATGCATGCAATCGATCAGGATGGCAATGGACAAATCACATATAATGAGTTTCTAAAGGCGTTCAAGATTGTGGATACTCAAACCGACACGCTTGCTTCTTCCCGGTGGTCCTCCATGTCTGAGAGCGGGAGTAGCAGTGGGGAGAGTATGTGATTGTGAGTGAGTAGTGATGTGGCAGAGTGCTGAGATAATATTAGTACAATCAAACAAACGAAATCAAAATGATGAATGGAATGATGCGATCAAATACATATATGAAATCCGGTGCAGAGAAAAATAGTATTGCGGTGACACAGGCCTTTTGCTTGCAGCATGTGCTTTTCTGTTCTCGAATGCAGGCTGTTGATGGTCCGCTTTCCAGGGTTCTATGGTGTCTTTGGCACTATTTTTGATTGTGCTTCCGCACACTCATCTATAACACCTTTCCTTTGATTGTTTGCACCGTTTTCAAGGTCTTTTTTGTTCTGACTTCCAAATATGCTGTGGTCTGTCAGATTGAGGCACACCACACATTGAGCATGTATAGGACGAATTGAGAAGGAATGAATGTGGTATGTGGATTATAAGTGCCCCGAGAGCCGTTAGTCGCCTGTCGCCTGTGACTTAATTTTGAAAAATGGCAAGACAGAGGTAACGGCAGGCATGGGCACCGGGAAGTCCGGAAAAACCCGGTGAAGGGTGTGTGTGAGGGAGGGATCGGGTGGAGAAGTATGTGGGGGGGAATTGGGTACCAGGGCCCCCCTGCATGTAAATCATTAGCCGGGTGGATTTTTACCCGTGTTTTTACTGGTCACCCGGAATATCAGTACCCGGTGCCCTTCTTTGAGTAACGGTCAATTCTATTGATCGGCGAGTTGATCAATAAAAGACATCTCTCATGTCAGAGCTGAGGGAACTAAGGATCACCATGAGCCCTACATCCATCGATCGGGGTAGTGAGTTCCATGCTAGCGCCGCGGAGCGGCTTGCTTATCATGCTTTTGCTACTTACGTGTCATGCATCTCTGCCCTCCTCGCCTTCATGACTCCTGTTTCCTCTGCTCCCCACTGATGCCAACTTCTTCACAATACCTAGCTTATAGATAACACGACCCAGATTAGTTCATTGCTAATTACTGGCCGCCTCTTTCACGTGGTGGCGGTGGCCTACATTAGAGAGATCCATGCATGCCGGCGCTATGGCCAGCGGCGGCCTCTATCACCAGCACGGGTCACGAGGTGAGTAGAAATACAAAAGCACATGTGCGTCTTGCGCATATATATGCACCCTTTCCCCTACTCGAAGATTGAATTGCTCCCCTCCTTCACTTGTTCCTCTCTTTTTTCCTTCATGCCACGCCTCAAGGTCGTCAACGCCCTAGGGCCAACCAAGTGATCCTGGTAGCATTGATCACTGTCACCTGCTTTTTTTTTCTCTCCATTTGTTTCCTTTTCTCTCGAAGTTCGTTTTCTTTGCATGTCCACGAAGACAGTGCGCGCCAACTTTTGCATCTGACGGAAGAAGCCGTAAAGGAGAAAGAAGCTTTCTCGACGTCACGCAGTTTGATGCAAAAGAAAAAGGTGCTTATTTTTCTGCATGAATGTAAGTAACAAAATTTGGTTTTATTTAGTCGTCGGCATATGGTTTGAGGTTCGAAGGACGGAGGGAGTTGGAGGAAGGATATGCATTGTTGTCTTCTTGACACGTGTTCTCAAGGTCATATGCATGTTCCATAATAAGCTGTGAAGAATCATCACATGATTATCATTTTAATTCTCCTCTTACAAAATAACAGGGAATCACACCCATAAAAGCGAGCAAGAACTTCTCGAAGCCTTCGTTGCTTTCTCTGAGGCGTCTGATCAAGAAGGGTCAGAACTCTCTTCGGAGAAGCTTGCCGTCATAACCAAGCTTCTTGGACACAACGAAGGAAAGGACCTTTCTTCTGCTTTAGATAAAGTAAAGGCAGGGCAACGAACCGAAGAAAGTGTCCAGTCTGCTAAACGAGAGCAAATGGAAAACGCAGAGACTGATTCGCCTGTCGATCCGGCGGTGCCCGATCTTGTCGACGCTCCTGACGCTTCTGAAGCTCCTGCTACTGGTGCTGATCTTGCCCCTGCTGCTGCCCCTGCTTCTGCTATCGAGACCGTCGAGGCACTCGAGGCTTTATCAGTCATCCTCGGGTCGGCTACAGAGTCTGTGGGGGGAGGAGAAGAGCAGGAGGGTGGGACCGGAGAGCAGGCTAACAGCGGGGAGGACGTTAATGCCAGGACGATTGACTACGCGATGCCTCCGCCAGAGCCCCCGACGCTCGATTTTCTGGCCACCTTGCTGGAACAATACCGGGTGGAGCATCTGCTATGGGACCAGCGTAAGGAGCGAGAGAATTTTGAAGGGAGCAAGTATCATTTGGAGGTGCTGCAGGAGAAAATTGGCAGGTACCAAGCTCTCCCTGAAATCGAGGCCTATGCCACAGCCGTGCGAGAGGCAACAGTGCAAGGTCTCCGTCGTCAACAATCGGATTGCTCCCGGACATTACTCTGCGAATTAAATAAGCTTTGTGGGTTTGGATGTCAGCTGCATCACGCCATTCATTGCTTCACGAATGCCGTAGCTACTCGACGGGCGCTTGTCCTCGATGTTCACCCCTGGAGTTACTCCGAGCACTACGAGACGTATTTCCATCCAGTCAGCACATGTTCTCACGCCGAGATCCCACAGGAGCGGAAGAATCGAAGACTTTTCATTCGGGAGAATGAAGACCACGACCATGTTTTCATGGGGATTATCGATAGAGAGGCCACTGGGTTTGAGCCACCATTCCTCCCTCCTGACGTGATGGCACTCGTCCGAAAATTCCACTCGGAGCCCCATGTGTGGTGGGTTGGCATTTTGTCTGCCTACCTACTTAAGCTTGAAGACCCATCTATCATCACCTACCCTCCCTCGCCTTACTCAGCTTTGCATGTCCGTCGTACAGATAAGGTACGTAGAGTACGAATGAGAGAGGTAGGGAGCAAAGGGAGGAGAAAATGAGAGAATTTTTTGGGTGCAGTGTTGGATATCTCTCGGTCATACTCACTGATTTACTTGCATCCACTCACCTACACCCTCCTCTCACTCCAATTTTTAAAATGCAGGTCGGGACGGAAGCAGACTTTCACGGGCTAGACGAATACATGCCTTACGTTAAACATAAAAATGTCTATCTCGCCACTGACGATCCAAAGGTTGTGCAAGGCGCCATAGACACATACCCGGACTACACCTTTTACAACAATCTCGCAGGGGCTAAGGTGGCGAGTGTGTCATCCCGCTACACCGATGCTTCCCTCGAAGGGTTGCTCCAAGATGTGTTTGTCTTGGCACGTGCTGATTTCTTAGTGGGGACTTTCTCGAGTCAAATTTCGCGGCTGGCTTACGAGCTCGCACAGATGTGGCAAGTAGATGGGATTCGCAAGGCTCACTCCATTGATAGTGGGTGGTATTTCGGCGGATGGATTCCGTTCCAACAATGTTTGGTTGAGGACTACAAGGGCTTCCTGAAGGGGTATGCAATTCAGTACGATTTAAACAAGTGTGAACGGACAGGCTTCTTTAAAGATAAGAACACTCAGGAGCACTTCCCTTTTCATTTGACGGAGACTTGTTCTCCTTACTATGCCAACTTGTTGAGTGATGAAAAGGTGATGCCACCGCCCCCACCCCCAACCCTGCTTCCGGAGGTGAGAGAGGTGAAGGAGGTAGATGAGGATAAGAAGAGGAGGAGGCAGAATAGAGGGAGGGTGCTTGCTGGGGAGAAGAAGACGGGGTACGAGAAGGGCGTCACCGTGCAAGGCAAGAAAGCTCGTGTGGCCGTGAGAAAGAAGGGATCGGGGGAGAGAGTACCCTTGGAAGTTAGACCCAAGGGCAAGGGGCGCGCCAGGATACACCGGAAGGAGAACCGTGCGGGCAGGTAGGGGGGAAGTGTTGCTGCTGCGAATGTATTACATACGGAGGGAAGATTAGAAAGGGAGAGGTTCTCAATGATTCTGTTTTTTGTGTATTTTATGGAAAGGTCGGTGTTGTGCCAGATAGAAGAGAGAAAGAGAAAGAAAGAAAAGAGGAAGCGCGACAAGAGTCCGCGGAGGCCATGAACGACAAGATGTCATCTTATCAGGCGAATAGCGAGTAAGGTGTGGAAATATAAAGTTACATCTACACGATGTTGAAAGGCGACAACGCAAAAAATGTTCATTGAAGAAAAAATGACGGGCTCTTTTTCTTAGTTCTCCTGTGGAGTCAAAAGGATGGGGGGAGGGGTAACACTCTTCCCCAAAACACACCGTTTCGGGGTGGGCGAATGAGTGCCTACGGGAGAGAAACGGGCCAAGCAAATACAGGCAAAGCGTGTCGTCGTCACTTCATTCTTCCGCCCCTTTTTTCTCTGCTGTCTGTCGCTTGTGACGGCATAAATACCACCACAATCATCTTCCACTTCCCTCTTCCTCTCGCCTCTCTTCTGCTCTTATTATCTCGTCCGAGTTCTTCACGTTTGATCGTGTTTTCTACCCTGATCGCCTTTCAGTCACAACACTTTCCGTCAAACTCTTCCATAACTCAAAATACTAGATTCCTTGACTTCCAAACAGAAATCCTTGTTCTCTTACTATAGCCCCCCCACACACTCATTCTCAATCCCACCTAAAGCAAACTCCTTGTTCCTCCCTCCTTTCCTCCCTCCCGATCCCCCCTTCACTTCGCATCCTGGATCGCCGCCACACCCGGCAACACCTTCCCTTCCAGCATCTCCAACGAGGCCCCACCCCCCGTCGAGACATGCGACAACTTTTCCCCCAGTCCTGCCTTCTCCACAGCAGCCACTGAATCCCCTCCACCCACAATAGTAGTAGCGCCCTTGGACGTCAATTCCGCCATAGTCTGGGCAATCGCGCTGGTGCCTGTGGCGAATTTGTCGAACTCAAACACGCCCATAGGACCATTCCAGATGATGGTCTTGCAGTCCGCGAGCTCCGCCTGGATCATCTTGGTCGTCTCCGGGCCGTTGTCGAGGCCCATCCACCCGTCGGGGATCTCAGTCGCGGGCACCACTTTGCTTTCCGCATCGGCAGAAAATTTATCAGCAATCACCACGTCGGTGGGAAGAACGAGCTTGACTCCTTTCTCCTTGGCGATGATTTCCAATTTCTTTGCGAGCTCAAGGAAATCCTCTTCCACGAGGGATGAACCGACCTGGAGAGGGAGGGAGGGAGGGAGGGAGGGAGGGAGGGAAGGAAGGAGGGGGTGAGCAAATTGAGAACACGCACAATATATACCTGAAGCACATTAGCTGAAGAAAAAATGCACATGAGTTTAAAAAATATCGAAGGGGGAGAGAAGAGAAGAAAGCAGGAAAGAAGGACTCACCCCGTGGCCCTGGGCCTTGAGGAAGGTGAAGACCATGCCCCCGCCGATGATGAGCTTGTCAACCTTGTTGATGAGGGCCTCCACCACCGTGATTTTGGTCGAGACCTGATACCGCAAGGGAGAGAGGATGAGAAAGAAAGGAGACTGATCAGCAAAGGTTGATAGGTGGTAGCCTGTCAGAAAAGGCTCACACACATTCTTCCCATCCCTCATCCCTCCCTCCTTTCTCCGCTTACCTTGGATCCCCCCACAATTGCTGCAAAAGGTCTCTTCGGGTTCTTGACCGCCCCATCCAGATAGTCCAACTCCTTTTCCATCAAAAAACCGGCACACGTCGCCTTCACGAGCTTGGCAACCCCCTCGGTACTCGCATGCGCACGGTGCGCCGTCCCGAACGCGTCATTGACATACACATCGGCAAGCCTCGCGAGCTTCTTAGCAAAGTCCGGCGCATTCTTCTCCTCCTCCGGATAGAAACGCACGTTCTCCAACAGGGCAACTTGTCCCGGAGTGAGGGCAGCGACAGACGACTCGATTTCGTCGCCCACACAGTCTTTGAGGTACACAACGTCTGTGCCTAAGAGCTCGGAGAGGCGGGCAGCGACAGGACCCAGGCGCAGGGATTCAGTCACGCCCTTTGGACGGCCGAGGTGACTACAGAGGATGACGCGGGCCTCTTTTTCCTGTTCGGTTGGGAGATTGGTAAGAAGATGGGAAGCGGAGATGGGAGAGGAAAATGAGTGAATGATTTTGTGCGCAATGAGAAGGGGTGCCTGCAGCTGGAAATACTTGGTCCTTGAAGTAGTGACTGGTCCAATTGTGAAATTTGCACATGTGCAGCACCGTCGCATACGAGAATATAAAATAAGGGGGCGCCGTGGCGGTTTAGGCAGTCAGGACGCTGCGCCTCCAACATGGCAAATCAAAATAGGGACGTACCACCAGGAACTTGATGGTGGGGAGAGCGGCGCGGATGCGAGTGTCGTCCGTGACCTTGGACTCCTTATCAAGAGGGACTGTGTGTGTAGGGAGAAATGGTATGAGACATAGGAGGGCATGTGGGTTATGTCCACAAGTACGTACCATTGAAATCAACGCGGACGAAAACTCGTTCGCCCTTAAGCTCAGTATTACTGGCCAGGCTCTTGAGCGTCTCCTTTCCTGTATTTTATAGGTAATAGAGATGTGTGTCAATGCGTTAGCGGCGCTATTTGCTCCATGAGGTGCGTGCGGGTTGGAGCGACGGTGGCACGAGACGTACCAGACATAATGGATGGAAGACGGCGGGTTTTTGAAGCGATTTGCTTGAGAGAAGAACGAGAAACTGGAGGCCCTGTGGGGATTGTGTGATTGAGAATGTTTGTGAGTGGGTGTGTGCAGTAGCAGTTGCATCTGAGATTATTCTGGAGCTTCAAGCAAGGCACGGAAGGAAGATGATCACCGTGATAAGGAAGCCTCGCTATCTATCGTGTGTCCGACGTTCTTTTTTTCTCTCCACCATGCTGCCATACGCTAGATTGAGAATACATAGTCCCTTGCTGACGCCTTTCCCCACATCGTATCCCAAAGTGCCGGGCGTGTGCCTCGGGCAGAGCTAGTCGAAACGCGCCACAAGAATCATCGCCGCCCCACTTCAACACTGCTTGTGACGTCTGACCCCTCGCGTTCACTTCGTCATGAAGGTGCGCCGTCTATCCCCTCGTCATGAGCTGTACTGCCGCTGCATCAATGCCTCCCCTGCCTGCCAACCTTGTGCTGGGTGCTACAGGCATGCTGGGGCCGGCTATCCACCAAGCCTTGCGGATGTCACGTGTAAGCCAAGCGTAAGTGGTCCGCTCTGCGCATTCCAGGACGCAAGGAGGTTTGGTCCCCTGCGATGTGACGAATGAGACGAGCCTGCGTGCATTCCTAGCGTCTCAAGCCCCACAAGCTGTCATCAATTGTGTGGCGAAACGATGGCCGGACGTGGTGGGGAAAGAGCCGGCGAAAGCTCAGGTACTTCATATTCGCTTAGTTAAAATTTTGGCGGAAGAAAGTGCCCGCCTACGTTTTTGTCAGGTGCATACGTTCACATATTACGCGTTTGATAGCACGACACACAGTTCCACAGTTCAAATCCTACGATCCGCCGCACCCGCTCAATGTCTATAAAGAGCACAAGCTGCGGAGAAGGTGTTGAGACAGGGGCATGGGGGGTGCAGGTATGTCGGTGCGAAAGGAGGGAGGGGGAGGCGAGGACATGGTATCAAATGCATGTAGACGACAATGAAATACTTGCATAGATAAGCGGCTTTCAAAGCTGCGTCGCGGAAACCGGACAAATTTGTCACCGGCATATCCACCTCTCCATCAACTTCCGGCTGAAGCCCCTTCATTTCCGTCGAGCCAAGTCAAGCCAAGATGATTTCTTTTTCCTTGATCGATACCAACGGGGGCTAAGCCGTTGCTGGATTGAAGAGTCTTACTCGTCAAATCATACTTTCCCTCTATTCCGTCTCCCTTCCCCCTCTCACGAACTATGTGATCCTCCGCGTCCGCGTCTTGTATGGAGACAGCGTAGACCTGGCCGAATCCTCTATCACCCTTCCTCCTCACGGCGTTTTCCCCTTTTCCTCTTTCTCTGAAAAGAGGGATAAGGCCAAAATTGGCAGGATAAAAATGGGCTGCGCGCTATGCGACCCACACTGAAGACGTCGCTCGCGTGCTTGCTGTCATGGTCGGCAAGTCCCTGCAGCAGCAGCACCACCACCACCACCACCATTACCAGCACCAACAGCAGCAGTAAAAGATGGAAGGAGTGCTGTAGGTTATTTTTCACTTAAGTAGTAACGAGAAATGAAGCGAAAGAGAGGCGTATGAGAAGGGAGGGAAGGCATACACGAACTATAGCATGAGTTTACTAATTGGAGATTTTGGAGCAGTCGACGAAGCCCTTGGAGGCAGACCTTGACCCGCCACAAGGAGGGCGCCACGACCCGAAGATTGTAAGTGGTGCGAGGAAGAAGTGGGGAAGAGGAGAAGGAGGACGAGAAAAAGAAGAATAGAATGGACGGAAAAAGGAGGGGTGAGATACGTAGGTTCGTCCTTTCGCTGGTTCACACCTCTCGTTGACCTCCCGTCCGCTCCTTTTGTTACCATGCATCATGACAGGCGAGTTGGGCATCACCTCGTTACGAGCCGCATTGGGCGAGAATGTGGGAAAGCCTAGACCACTGCGCGAGAGATTGACAGAAGTGCTCCAAAAGATCTTGGTTGGCTGACCGCATCACTATATTCCTCGCCTTCTTCCTCCTCCACCACCACAACTACCATTACCACCACCATCACCACCGTGTCACTGTGTCTTTTCGGAGCCGCTTTGTTACCCTTCATTTTGCTCGCACTTTTCTCATCGTTTGTGCGATGGGGACTGAGTTGGAGTAACGGGCGAGTTTCATTCGATTTGGAGATAGAAACAGATCGAGACAGAGAGAGATTGCGTCCATATAAGGGGGAAAAGAAGAGCAAAGACAAGGCGAAGACGAGCAACCGCAGATTCAACGTAACAATTTGCCTGCCCCATCCTCAGGCCCAAGCCACAGTTGCTGTTTAGGCGTTCAAACTCTTCCTCCCTCCTTTCACCCCCTCCTCTTACAGCAATGCCATCCTCCTCCGCCAGCGCCCGCCTCCGCCGCCTCCTCTCCTCCTCCCTCTCTACCCCCTATCCACGAAGCCTGGCCATGCCCGGTGCGTTCAATGGTCTCGTTGCACGTGCAGTCGCACATGCAGGCTTTGAAGCTACCTATGTGTCAGGCGCGGGCGTTGCTGCAGGAATGGGGTTGCCTGACATTGGACTGGCAGGTAAGCAGAATGAGAGGTTGAAAGGCTTTGTGGGCGCAGACTCTGCCTTAGCTCCTTTCTTTCCCTCTTGATTTTAGTTCCTTCCATTTCTCTTTTATACTCTCTTGCAGCTCCCTGCTTCTCAGACGCCCAATCCCTTCTTCGCTCCCTTCCTCCCTAGGCCTAGGAGTTTTTGTTCGCATAACCAAAGACATGTTATCTTGCTCCAGACTCCCCCCCACCCCATCGACCTTCTCTCTCTCTCTGTCCCTCCCTCCTCTTCTTTCCCTTCCTACATTGTTCACCTTCGGCAAATTTGCAACCCCTCATTTTCATCTTTCCCTCCCTCACTCCCTCCCTCTTTCTCCCAAGGCATCGAGGATTTCACACGCGTCGTTCGCGACGTGTCCACCTGCTCCGGTCTCCCCTTAATCGCCGACGCCGATACCGGAGGAGAGGGCGGGAGGGAGGGCGTGCGTCGGCTTGTCTTCGAGTACAGGCGAGCAGGAGCCGCTGGTTTGCACATTGAAGATCAGGTTTTCCCAAAGAGATGTGGTCATTTGGATGGAAAGCAATTGGTTCCCACCGCAGACTTTGCCTTGAAAATACAGGCAGCAGCGGAAGCGAGGGACGAGGAAGCAGAAGAGGAAGGTCAAGGAGGGAGGGAGAAGGAGGGAGGGATGGTGATCTGCGCGAGGACAGATGCAAGGTCGGTAGAAGGGATTGAGAAGGTGATTGAGCGGGCGAAGCAGTATGTTGATGCGGGGGCGGACATGATCTTCCCAGAGGGTTTGTACACGGCGGCGGAGTTTTTAAAAGTGAGCAAGGCCTTGAGAGGTTACAATGGGGTGAATGAAGGAGAAGGGCCGTTTCTCTTGGCAAATTTGACGGAGTTTGGAAAGACACCTCTGCTCTCTACCATCAAAATGGGTGAGTGAGTCGGGAGGGAGGACGGGGAGTGGAGGCATCTGTCGAGCGTGTCCCACTTACGCGAATGCTACTTTCCCTCGTCTTTTCTTTGTGTTGTTTTCCGTTTTTAACCTCCCTTCTTCTCTCTTTGTCCCCATTTCCCTTTTTCTCCTCCTAGGTGAGCTCGGCTATCACTGCACCATTTTTCCCATGACTCTTTTCCGACGGGCCATGCGTGGAGTCATGGAAGGGTTGGAGGAGCTGAGGGAGGGCGGGAGGGTGAAAGGGAAAACGTTGAGGGAGGGGAGATTGATGACAAGGGAGGAGACGTATGAACTTCTGGGATATACGCCTGGGAAGGAGTGGGTTTACCCGAGCGCGAACGCAAGGGGGGAGGGAAGGGGGGGAGGGAAAAGGAGTGGGTTTGTACAGACTGGGGGGCCTGTGGGCAAGGGGGATGAGGAGGAAAGAGGAGGAGTGGGAAGAGGAAAAGTGAGGTAGAAATAAGAGGAATTAGACAGCTGTAATGCGTGTCCATCTGTGCCCGGGGATCGTCAAGGATTTGTTGACGTGCTTTGAAATGATGTATGTCTTGTGGGATTCATTCGTCGTCCTTGCCCTTTTCTTTCTCTGGTGCTGCTTTTCTTGTCGCATTTCTCTTCAGATTTCTGTTCTCCTTTTTAAATCTTCAAATTCACACCTACGATTACACTCTATTTCCCTTTACATCTGTGTGGATAAATACATGTGTAGGCGGCCAACCTTTCCCGTGCTTTTTTTTAAAAAAAACACACACACCTTTTTGATTAAAGTACTCTCACACGACACACGCTGGCACAGAACCTTTTTCATTTGCTTGTTCCACGACAAAATAACCCTAACCCTACTAAATAGCATATACAATTTCCCTTTTCCTCCCATTTCCTTTTCTCTACAGATTTCCTTTCTCAATGTCGGCAAAAGGGTCGTCATATACACTCACCAACCCTCCCACCGACGGCGCCATCGATCCTCCCCGGCCATCCATCGCTCCTCCTCCCATCCATGCTCCCCCCATTCCTCCCCCTCCACCACCCATCACGCCCATCGAGTTCGTTGGCGAGAGAATCCGAGCCCCTGCCCCTGTTGTTCCAACACCATAAGGGATGCCGTAGGCCGGCACCGCTGACGGTAGCACGTTTTCAAACGGGTTTCCTATCAATTGCTGCTGCTGCTGCTGCTGCTGCTGCTGCTGCTGCTGCTGCTGCTGCTGCTCCACAACAACAGCGGCGATAGGTCTGGCTTCGATGGGGGGGAGTACATCAAAACGAATGGCCCCAGCTGCTGATTTTTGAGGGGAGAATGTCTCGGGGAAGGATTCCCAATGAAGAGCTGGAGGAGAGGAGGAGAACGGAGAAAGAGGGAGGAGGGACATGGTAGGGGAAGCGGTAGTTTCAGCAACAGTGAATGTCTCCCATTGAGGCCTAGGCGGCTGGACCCCTACAGGAGTAAGATGTGCGTCCGTTGAGCTAGTCTGAGTAAAGAGAGACGAGGACACAGCTTTCGAAAGCAAGACCGGGTCTTCCTGCTGCTCCTCTGGCTCTGCCCCCCTCCCCTCTGCCCCGCTCTCCTCCGCAGCACACGCTGAGGCATCAATCAAGGGCATAATATTGCCATTCTCACTCCTTTTGCCTCCAATACCCATATACTCACTCCCACTGCGTAACGGATCTGGAGGCGGCGCCACCCCGCTGCATCCCCAGGACGTCGACAATGAGGACGGCGTCAAGGGCGACGGTGGGACGGACGAAAAGGGGGCGGAAGGACTCGGTGCCACCGCCTGATGTATACTAGTGAAAGATGAAGTGAGAGCAATGTCAAAGCTCAGTCTCAACCCTGGAGGACTCATCTTCTTTTTGATCCCCCAGTACACAGCCCGCTGCAACATGAACTGCCTCCCTTCCAACAGCAAAAACAACACCCTATGCGCCACCTCCCTGACCCTTCCTCCCTCCTTTCCTCCCCCACCCAAGCCCCCTGCTTTATACATCAAAAATGTCCTCAAAAGAGTCACGTTCGAGAGCGCGTCCGAAAACACACTCTCTGGACCCCGGAGCAGGAGCTCTTCCAGCAGCAACAGTGACTTGTATGCATGCTTCCACCTGAGCCCTCTGCAATCCACTAGCCTTGCCCACACCACCCGAAGGATGGAAGGAAGAAGTGTCGAAGAATATGCATCCTCCACCAGCTGGTGCAATACCCGCTGAGCATCAGCGGAAGCAGTGCCTCCTCCCGAGCTAGCAGTAAGCTGAAGCGCAGCCTCGTGGAAAAGCGTCCATCTCCCCGACACCTGCTCAGCCTCCGCCGACAGACCACCTTTTTGCGTTGCTTCCACCGCTGAAGCAACTGCCTGCTGCTGCTGCTGTTGCGCCTGAGCCTTCAAGGCCCTCTTGATATTACTCACCGAGAATGCCTCCCCCCGGGCTTTCACCACCTCCACACACCTCAAAAACGGCCCCCCTCCCTCCATCCCTCCTCTTCCCCCCCCTCCATTCGGCGAGCCCCTCCTCAACATTTCCGCTGCCATCTGTCCCTTCCTTGTCTCAGCCAATCTCTCAAACAGCTGACTCTGCACCAGCTCCAACAGGAAATGACTCAATGCTGGCCCGTCCCCCAGCATCCCCCGACTTTCAATGTAAAAATCTTTGTCCAATTTTGGATTCCCCGCCCGATCGAGCCTCATGTGAGTGCTTACATCCCCCACCAAATTTACAAAAAAAATCAACAAGGCATCCCTCAACTGCTGCTCCTCAATGACCACACTCTTCTCCAAGGGACTCTTCGCCGTTGCCGACTTTCCCCCCCCGGTCCCTCCCCCTCTCCCTCCACTGGGCCACGCAATGGGGTAGGATGCTCGAGACTGCCCGAGTAGAGAAAGCTCCCATGCTAGAATATTTGCAGCGTCCGGTTTGGCCTCCTCCATCTCTTTGGAGAATTGTTGCCCCGTATATTTCTGCAGGAAGGCTACCCCTTTATTGAAAGCCTTGTCAAGTTTTTCGGCTGCCTTTGCAGCTTCAGCTCCCAGCCTCTGTGCGGCCTAAGAAGGTAGAATAGAGTAGAGAGAAAAAGGCGTGAGCGCACAGTAGAAAAGGGACAAAACAGGGCGGCTGACACTTTCCCAAAAACATCGCTTTCCTTCCCTCCCTCCTTCCCTCCCTCCCTCCAATCTACCTGCACCACTTGGCTCGTGTTCGGCAAGACGTAAAAATCAGGCACAGGGCAAGGGCCAGAACCACTCCAACTTAACTCCCCTGAATCCAGATCGACATAAATGAGGTCCTCGCTCAGGGGCGATGGAGGAAGGGTGGCCAGGTGTTGTCGGCGGATGCCGAAGATGATCGGACTCGGGGTGGAGGCGTAGGAGAGGAGAGAGGCAGGGAGGACAGGGATAAAGGCGTGTTGCCAACTAAAGGGGTAGAGAAGACCAACGGCAGCGTGGGTGCATGCAAAGAGCTTGTCCATTTCGGAGGAAATGAAGCAGATGCGGTGTTCGCAGAGCATGGCGGAAAGTAGCAAGGTAAAGGACCTCGGTTTCAGCTGCTGGAAGATATAGATGGTGGCCAAAGCATCGCCCATGGGGACTTCTCCTTCTGCTGGCCAGATGTATCGGTAGGCCCGCGCGGCGTGTTCGGTCCCGACGGGCGTTTGTTTGAGCATGAGTGTCTCGCCGGGAGAGGGGAGGGAGCGGTGGTAAAGGTCGCTAAGCAGGGATTCGATGCGGGCAATCGGGGCAAACATTAATCGCAGGGCGTGCACCTGCTGGAGTACCTGGCGGAACATGGACTGGGCTTGTGGGCAGCGAGTCAGAAAGCAGAGACATTCCGGGTACCGTTTGCCGACGTCGTAACGCATGCCAAAGCCCGAGGGCAGGCACCGATACACCACTCCAAAGATGAGTGTGCCATGTGCCTCTGTGAAGGTAAACGTGTAGAACTCTGCTCGGAAAAAACTGCTGCTGCCCGGAGTGACTCCATTACCCACATCGCTGCTCAATGCGCTGGATGTCGGGCTTGTTGCCGGGTAACTGTTGTTGGTGCTGGTGCTGCTGCCTCCGTGGCCCAAGGAAGGTGGGGCAGCGGGACCCCCCACTCCCATAACGCCCATCTTTTCCCCAATCTGGTTGAGTTGCGGGCGTGACGCTGCATTGCCTTTAAAATCCAAAGAGCGTGTCTTGCGGAGGTCGTCCAGGTCGGGAAAGCAAAAGTTGATCACGTCCGTGGGCCGCGGCAGCTTTGGAGACGAAGACATGGCTGCGGCCGCGCTTGGGTACTCGTAAGGAATAACACCCTCCCGTCCATGCGGAACAGTAAGCAAGTAGAATTTGTCAAACATGTGCGGCGGTGGTAGCGACGACGCCATGTTGAAGGGATAAGCCTGGTGCGAGTGTCGATGCCTGTGCATGTCGGCCGGGAAGAAAGAAGCAAGGAACATCAGGAGGCTCGCTCAGTAGAGCCGCGGACAACATGAATGGTCGCGCGGATCAGCCATTAGGACACAGAAAGTGTAAACGTGACTGTCGACTGCAATAGTGTTTCTTTCAAGTGAATTACGTGCGTGTGCTTGGCAATTGGCAATTGGCAATTGAGACTTCCGGTAGGGAGAGGTGATAACGGGCCGCCCGGCACAAACGCGTCGTCAAGCGTTCGACCTCCTGGCTTCGCAGCAACGCAATTGTAATGTAACAAAAGCTGGGAATAGATACTTCCCTTCCCTTGTTTTTGCTTGGAAAGTATGTTCTCTTGGGTCTCATTTCTTCGTCGCATCATTAAACCTGATTTGTTGATCATCTTCCTTTCTCCCCTCTTCAGCCTAGCTATTCGCTCAAAACATCCCGCGTCGTCAACCCATCCATTAACCTCTCTGTCGGCACCAGCATCCTACTGGGAATATATTTCAAGATTATGTTCCACATTGAAGCCTCTATCGTAGTGCCTGCCTATAAATGCCGGGTCCTTGGCTCTTTTCACTTGCTTGGACAGTCCTACCAATAGAAAATCAGGCTGCATAGAATGGGAAAAAAGGATAGGTTATATACTTCAACGACAATTTGATTATATGGAAATAGCTATTCGTTTGTGGTTTGAGAAGCGATGGGATGGATGCATGGTCACTCTGTTCGTCTACATAAAGAAAATAATTGAGCATTTCATATTGCGGCCTTCAAGTTGCAGTCGGAACGCAACTTGGAAAGAAGAATAATGGGGGAAAAAATGAACCCCCAGTTTTATCGTTTCGTTATGTCATGCTCACCAGTATTGCGCACACTTATCTCCCTTTTCCTTCCCCTTTTCCCACCTCACTACCTGAAAATGGATCTGGTAGTCGTGATGATGACCAAATGAAGATAAAGAGCCCGCACATGTTTCTATTGTCGCTTTTTGAATTATCTAAGAGTAATTGTTCTGTGGTATAACTAGAAAGCAACCTGGACGACCTCTCAACTCGATTAAGGAGAGTCTTACAAAAATCAACGTTCCCTGCTCGTCCTCGTCTTTCCATAAATTAATCTTTGAACAGATATTGACCGAGCCGGAAGCCTCCCCAAAGATCGTGAGTAAAGACAAAACAGAAAACTGTTTACGTATGTCAGAGGTGCATCTCTACATATTCACATGATCGAGTGGGAAAGGCCCCCAAAAAAAAATATGTCCACCAAGTTGACGTATTTCTTTTTTTTTTGCGCGAGTGGCATTGATTTTGCGGCTGCAGTTTGGTGGTCACAAGTTCTCATGCCATCGTATTTCCCAATTCCTGGCTGGTACAGAATCACTAACCTGAAGATATCCTGCTTGCTACTTTTGCAAGTATAGCTCCTGGTGTTGCCAAGACGGTGCCATTTAAGGCACTCAATCTTCTAGTCTCCCACTACTTTAGGGGCAACTTGACGTCAGGCACCACTTAAGCAGCAACTCAGCAACCTTCTATCATCTTTATCAACGCACACCTCTACTACTGCAGATGAACAAGACCAAGTCGTCTCCGCTGGCCCTCCTGGCGGGCGTCATGTTCCTTGGCACCGTCACGCAGGCATGGATTCTCCCGCATCACCGTCTCGTCGCCTCCCACACGCACCGCCGCCCCCACCACACGATGATGGCAGCCGGGGCTGGGGATGCCGAGAAGAGCGTCATGAACCGGTACAGCCGCACGATCACGCAGCCAAAGAGCCAGGGAGCGTCGCAGGCCATGCTTTACGCCACGGGGCTGGAGCCTGAGGACATGAACAAGGCGCAGGTAGGGATTTCGAGCATGTGGTTCGAGGGCAACCCGTGCAACATGCATTTGCTGGACTTGGCCGCACATGTCAAGAAGGGCGTGGAGGCCTCAGGGATGGTGGGCTACCGTTTCAATACTATTGGTGTGAGTGATGGAATCAGCATGGGCACGTCGGGCATGTCCTTTTCGTTGCAATCCCGCGATGTTATTGCGGATTCCATTGAGACACTGATGAGCGCCCAATGGTATGACGGAAACATTGCCCTGCCCGGGTGCGATAAAAATATGCCGGGTTGTCTCATTGCAATGGGTCGATTGAACCGTCCTGCTTTGATGGTGTACGGAGGAACGATCCGGGCTGGTTGCTCCCCAGGACATGAGCAGCTGGATATCGTCTCGGCTTTTCAGGCGTATGGTGAATTCCAATATGACCGCATTGACGAGAAGGAACGCTCAGAGATCATCCAGAATGCTTGCCCGGGCCCCGGAGCATGTGGAGGGATGTATACAGCTAATACGATGGCAACTGCGGCTGAAGCGCTGGGTATGACCTTGCCTTACTCGTCCTCTACCCCCGCGGACGATCCTCTCAAGTTGCAGGAATGCGAGCGGGCAGGGGTGGCGATTCGGAATTTGCTGGAAAATGATATCAAGCCTAGGGATATCATGACGCGAAAGGCGTTCGAGAACGCAATGGTAACGGTCATGGCTTTGGGGGGGTCTACTAACGCGGTGCTCCACCTCATCGCCATGGCGCGGAGTGTGGGTGTGCCGCTGACCCTAGACGACTTCCAAGCCTGCTCTGACCGTGTCCCCTTCATTGCCGATCTCAAACCCAGCGGAAAATATGTAATGGAGGACGTGCAGAAGATCGGAGGCACCCCAGCAGTCATGAAGTACTTGATGGATAAGGGGTATATTGACGGGTCGTGCATGACGGTCACGGGCAAGACCATCGCTGAAAACCTAAAGGATCTACCTGGCCTGAGCCCCGGACAAGAGATCATTCTGCCGGTTGAGGCTCCTATCAAGGCCACGGGCCACTTGCAGATTTTGTACGGGAATCTGGCGCCGGAGGGGAGTGTGGCCAAGATCACAGGGAAGGAGGGAGAGAGGTTTTCAGGGGTGGCGGCTGTTTATGACTCCGAGGAGGATATGCTGGCGGCTTTGGAACGAAAGGAGATCAAGGCCGGGATGGTGATTGTGATTAGATATGAGGGGCCCAAGGGAGGACCCGGGATGCCTGAGATGCTGACGCCGACGAGTGCGATTATGGGGGCGGGGTTGGGGAAGGACGTGGCCTTGATAACCGATGGGCGGTTCTCCGGGGGTTCGCACGGGTTTGTGATCGGGCATGTCAGCCCGGAGGCGCAAGAAGGGGGGCCGATAGCGTTGGTTCAAAATGGGGACCCTATTGTGATTGATGCTTCGAAGGAGACAAGGCGGATGGATATCTTGATTTCGGAGGAGGAGATGGCCAAGAGGAAGGCGGCTTGGCAGCGACGACCGTACCCGGCCACCCGTGGTACGCTCTATAAGTATATTAAGAATGTGGCCTCGGCCTCAGAGGGGTGTGTGACGGATGAGTGATTGATTGAATGAAAGAAGAGCGAAATGAGAGGAGGCAGAGTGGGAAAGAGTGAGGGGAGGATGAGGGGAAAATGTGAATGGATGACCAAAATTGGAGTGTGTTGTTGGATGGAGATGATGGTGGGCAAAAATAGGACTGAGAAAAGTGACGATAGATGAGGGAGGCCGCAGAGAAGCAAGACATTTTTGGGTGCTGGCGGAATGAAGGGAGAAACGGAGAACGGAGGACGACAACGAATCGCACTTCTCGCCTCTAAAAACTTGCAGGAAGAAATAGGAAGAACAAAGAACCAAATTACAGGCGAACGGATATCACTGTTGTCTTGCGCTTGTCTTGAAGAAGACATGTATCAAGGCTTTACTTAATTTTAATATTCATCTGGGTCAAAAATTACATACGCATCCAAAATGTCGTATGTACTAGCTGTCAAGCTGTCATTATCATCAACATCATCAACATCATTACCTTCTTACTCTCTCAAGCCGCCCGAATGAAAGTCACTTCAGTATCAATCGGTTGGCGAGCCGCCCTATCTATCTTACCTGTCACTGGATCCTCCACAGACAAATCAAAAGCAGCTATGTGCTCCTCCACCACTCGGTCCACCCGCGACCGAACGAGCGCCTGCTCCGATCTCGTCAATGACGCGATATAGCTCTTACTCAACACCCTCTCCCATGCCATGCCCTTAGTAACTATCATTTCTTGCTGGAAAAAACGAGTAGTCAGCGGGCCGGGAAACAAGCGTTGGGCTTCGGGCAAGGCAAAGACTTTTTTCCATTCCCCATGACGGTACTGAGGTATATGTGTATCATACTGCTCATACACGTCTCTTAATTGCCCCATCCACGGTGCACTCCGACTTTCCATATTCCAAATTAGGACCAACGTGCCTTTCGGACGGAGGACCCGATGAATTTCTCGCAGGGATTCGAGAGTGCTCATCCAATGAAACGCCTGCGCGACAGTCACAGCATCAAAATGCTTATCCCCGAAAGGAATGGCATCACCTGTCCCTTCAAGGCAAGGAATCATAGGCATCATCTCTTTGAACACACTGCGCATGGCCGCCACGGGCTCCACCGCACTCACCTCTAGCCAGGGATGTCTGGCCAAGAGACGGGTGAATTTCCCTCCTCCCGCCGCCAAGTCCAGCACGGGGGATGATGTGCCTTGGAGCTTCTGCGCTCGAATTAGCTCGATGACGTACTCCACGGAGTTGAAAGGATAAGACGGTCGCGTTTTCTCGTACATCGCCGCCTGATTTTCAAAACCCGCGGCCGCAACATTGTGAATGCGGTGACGGGCAGCGGGAGCAGCAAGGTGCAGCGAGGAGGTCGTAACATGAGAAGATGGAAAGACCAGGCACGGGGCGACGGCGAAGGAATTACCTGCGTCTACAGCTGCAGCACGTAACGTGCATAGTTGCGGCCTGGCACGCATTTGCCGCGCACTTTGACTGTGTTTCGAGGTAGGGCTGTCATGTGAGCACCCGATACGAATGGCGAACACGAGTTTTTAAGACTTGGCGAGCATATAAATTTTTGTTACCACCACAACACCGCCGCATGGATAACCTCCCCAACCACAGGGTATTGGGTTTTTAAGGACTGTCCTGAGTATAGTAGATGTCACCCATCTCTGTACACCAAAACTGGCAGTCCCTAAATCTAACCTCCCCACACCACACAGTCATGGCGTCGTCATCATCCTCCTTCCGTCGGCTGGACAGGCCCGTGACCACAACAATGACAGGGCAAGGGATAAGCATCGAGCATTTGTCTCCATCCAAAATCGCTCCGCCACCGCCTAAAGCCCCAGGCACCAGGCCTTGGATCAATGGCAATACGCTCATCTCTTCGGGTAACAAGGACCTTGACAGCGTCTTGGGTGGTGGCTTGTGTCTGGGCACGCTCACGCTGGTGGAGGAGGACCGATTTTCCGATCATGCCTTACTGCTGGGCAAATATTTTGTGGCGCAGGGCGTGAGTGGGCAGCAGTGTTGCCTCGTGGTGGGCGCGGAGGGCAGCAAGGCTGCGCTTGAGGAGACATATGTGGCCCAGCTCCCCTTTGACCTGACCTATAAGAGGAATGAACAATCGAAACAGGAGCAAGAGCAAAAGAAGCCAGCGCTGAGCTCGATACCAGCTACATCGACGAGAAGTACACCACCACCGAGTGCCCTGTCAACATTTCCTTCAGGGCTGCAACAAGCCCTTCCCACCCTTCCTTTTCTGTCAACCAAAATAGAAGACCCTCTCAGCATCGCGTGGCAGTACCGAAAATATATAGGCAAAGGCCATTCCTCCTCCTCTTCCTCCTCCTCCTCTTATTCTTCCACGTTCTGTCACAGCTACGACTTGAGCCGGACAATGCAAACCGAAGTGCTAGCGGCAGCCACCGCCCCACCCCTTCTCATAGACCTCGCCGACATCACCGACGACAACAAACACCTACAGCAAGGTAATGGAGGTAACGCACACACTAATGTCAATAGCTTGAGCCACGTCTACGACGCCGTCGCCTCCACCCTCCAATCCCTTCCCCCTCGCACCGTCCTCCGCGTCCTTCTGAAATCCTTCCTCGCCAAAACCAGTGCGTGGCCCACCGCTTCCCCTGGGCATGCTCTCCTCCTTCTCCACTCTCTTCAACAGCTTGCCCGTGGACAGCCAATGGTCGTTCTAGTCACATTACCTTCTTGCCATCTCTCTCGAAGACAACTTCGCCTCTTCAGCCGCGTGGCGGACACGGTCCTGGAGCTCTCCTCTTTTGCTGCACGAGGGAGGGAGGGAGGGAGGGAGGGAGGACCTCGTGAGTTTGAGGCATTTGCAGGGTTGTTGTATGTAAAGGGTTTGCAGCATATAAATGCATTGGCTCCTGTCCGAGGAACGTCGAATAAATGGGGGGTGAGGAGGGATAGGAGAAAATTGTACATTGAACCGTTGCACTTGCCCCCTGAAGGGGTGCGGACTCTGACAGAAGATGTGGAGGAGAAGAAGGGTGGGAGAAAGAGGAACAGAGGGAAGGTGCCGGGGATGATGTGCGCGACGGGTGGAGGGGGGGATGGAGGGGGGTCGTCCTTGGATTTTTGAAAGACAGAGAGACATGAAGATTAAGGGCTTATCGGAAATGTGGAGAAGAGAGAGAAGAGGGGAGGGACGGAGTGAAGGATGATGTGCTGACGGGTTGGGGCGGGGTAGAGGTAGCAGGATCTTTGATCTGGTTGTGTGCTGGAAATGTTGACAGGGATCAGAAATGTCACGGATTGCAACGGTGATGGCAACGCTGGGACGTAAATTTAGGTCCTGGACCGGGTGAGGGCACGGTGCTTAAGTTGGTATAATTATCCCGTCAATTTATTGCTCAGTCAGATGGAGTGGTATCGTATGTGGCTCTCTTTTTTTACATTTTTCTTCAATTTCCTCTCTTTGCCCACTTATGTCCTGTATACACACACAGAGAGAAAAACACGCACGCACACATGCACAATTACACAGGCGCTGGTACTTCCCAAACAAAGGAAAGGCACTGAAGTTTCTCCTCGTTGCCCCTGCACTTTACCCTATCTACCCTCCATAAGAGCAGCAGCAGCAGCAATGGCGCTATAGCCCCATCTGCTTTTTCAATTTCTGCAACTCCTCCTCCACCCCTCCCCCTCCTCCTCCGCCTTTTCCGCCGCTTCCTCCTCCTCCTGCCACAGACCTTCCCGCTCCTCCTCCACCACCACCAGCAGCAGCAGCAGCAGAACCAGCAGAGCCAGCAGTATTTGTTCTAGAGCTCGCACTCCCTTTCGCTCCCGGAGAAGCATACTTCGAATAAGCAGACCTCCCTCCCATTCCCCACCTCAACTCCTCCGCCCTGAGCATCAAACGCCTCTGCCGTTTATCCGCACGTTTCATGTGGCCGTCCAGGTCTTGCACCCGTGCCTGCATCGCGGCCACGCGTTCAACGGCTTCGAGTTGCTTGTCCACAGCAGCCATATCTCTTGCGGCTGCTGCTGATTGGAGGGTGCGAAGCTTCCCTTTAGCGACCATCATGTCTATTTTCGCCTGCTGCTGCTTCTCTCTCAGTTTGGGAATCAGAAAATTCAAATTTTCAATTTCTTCTTGCACCTGAGGAGGAGGGAGAAGGGGAGGAGGGGGAAGGTGGGAAGGAGGAAAAGATGAGGGACGAGTTTGTGGGAGGCTTGGGCGACCATAAGGTCCCTGGAGCCTTCTTGTTCTCTTTAGCGCGGCTCAGGGATTCTTCATCTCTGTTGGGCCCGTAGAGGAAGAAAGGGAAGGAGGGTAAGGAGGAGGATGACAACGCCTGGGTACGTGTGCATAGATAGGATAGAGGAGAAGAAAAGGGGGGCAAATGTATTATTATCTACTTACCAACGTCAAATCATCGCTCTTCAAGATCTCCTCAAACTCGGCATTGCTCTCCTCCCCGAACCCATCCACGCTGTTCTCCAAAAACTCCACGACATCCTCCAACACGCCCCGTCCTCCCTTGCTCGCCACCCCACCCACAAAATCTCGAAAAATGCTACTGAAACTATCATCGATGCTCTCCCGTGTGTCTTCGTTCGCTCCCGGCCGACGACCACCAAACCCACTAGGATCGTATTGATCGTACCATGTCCGTGACGAAGACGAAGACGACGTGCTGCCACGACCGGCCGCACCACTACCCCAGCGGCTGCTGTATCCTCCTCCATGCATGCCTCTAGCCAAATCGTAGCCTTTGCGGGCCTCGGCGTCTGAGAGGACTTTGTAGGCTTCGCAGACCCGCTTGAATGTCTCGGATGCATCAGGTGCCTTGTTGACATCGGGATGGGTTTGCAGCGCCAAGCGGCGGTAGGCACGTTTTATGTCATTCAAGCTCGCAGTTTTATCTATATTCAGCCGTCCATAATAATCTTGCTTGGCGTCAAACTTTACTTTCATGGCCAGCATGCCTGACCGGCGCGAGCGCTGCTGGGCTGCTGATGCTGGTCTTGCACCCCAAACCACGTCTGAAGTACGTGTTGACGGAGCCTTGGCCGTCCGGGTGAAGTCCATTAGGCTTCTGATGCTGTTTCCGTCGCCGCAGAAGAAGGCAAACGCCTCACAGCAGGAGGACGAGTAGCAGATGAGGAGGAGGACGAGCACGACGTTCAGGCTGGGTGAGGTGGCCAGAGGAGGCCGGCGGCCGGCTGCATTTCTTTTTGGTCTCGAGGGCAGCATCTCAGCTGATAAAAGGTGCTGCTGGGCATGGAAGTGGTTTTGGTCGTGGGTTATAAGTTCAGAATGGATAAGATGCTTTCTTTCGCGTCTGAGGCATGGACGCACACGCATCAGAGAACACCGACCTCAAGGCTTCCTCCGGGCTGCTCAGCGAACAGACTCATCATGACTTGGGAGTATCTTGCCACCAACGGTCATATATGTCCACGCCCACGGACCGAGCGGCTCGCGCACCTTCTACAGGTCCCTGCCTATCTCTACCATACACGCTACAGCATTCAAGATCATGGTGTTGCCTCCGCTGCCCCAAAAAGCAATACAACCTCCCCACCGTGCCCATGTCCACCACTCACCACTCATGGTGTTCTATCCTTCCATTTCCTTCTCTCTCCAAAGCACCCACCATGGGGAAGCAAAAAAAGCTGCAGCAGCAGCAGCAGATCCAGCAGGCAAAGAGGGTAGCCAAAGTAACCAAGAGTCTGACCCAACCCAAGATCAAGGCAGCAAACAAGGCCCAACGCAAGGAGCTTGAAGCACGGATGACCCAGCGCCAAAAGGAGGAGGCAGCCAAGCGCAAGCAAGAGGTGGGGTCCGATGTAGAAGAAAAGGAGAATGAAAGTGATGAAGAGGACGAGGCGGAGGGATTTGGTGGGGGAGCAAGCAGCAGCAACGATAGCCAGGTGGTGCAAGACGATGACGATGAAGATGAAGCGGAAGAGGAGGAGGAAGAGGAGCAAGTCCCTTTGGTGCCCGCCAAGCGCAAGGCTGAACCGTCAGTATCGAAGGCCCAAACAAATAAGAAAACTAGAGACGAGAGTGGAAATGCTGCGACTGCTTTGCCCGAGACGCCCCGCATGGAGGAAAGTGCTGTTAGCACCACGACAAGCTGTACTAGCAGCAGCAGTAGAAGCAGCAGCAGCAGCAGCAGCAGCAGCAGCAGCAGCAGCAACGGCAACGGCACGGTCTTCTTCGCCAACCAGCCTTTCGACGAGCTCCCCATCTCGGACGCCACAAAACTTGCGCTGAAAGCGCTCAAATTCGTGAACATGACACACATTCAATCTCTTGCCATTCCCCCCCTCCTCACGGGAAAGGACGTTGTGGGTGCCGCCAAGACTGGTTCGGGCAAGACGCTCGCGTTCCTCGTGCCAGTGATTGAGCTGTTATCTAAGGTCAAGTGGGCCAATCGGAATGGGACGGGAGCGGTCATTATCAGTCCGACCCGTGAGTTGTCGTTGCAGATCTATGGAGTGTTGCGTGACTTGTGCGAGGAGGGGAAGCATTCCTTGACGCACGGTTTGGTGATGGGTGGGGCCAATCGGAGGGCGGAGGCGGAGAGGCTAGTGAAGGGGGTGGGGATCTTGGTGGCGACCCCGGGGAGGTTGTTGGATCACTTGCAGAATACCAAGGGGTTTGTGTTTCGAAATTTGCAGGTATTGGTCATTGATGAGGCGGACCGTATTTTGGAGCAGGGTTTCGAGGAGGACATGCACCAGATCATTAAGATTCTGCCCAAGACACGGCAGACGATGCTGTTTAGCGCGACCCAGACCAAAAAGGTGGAGGATTTGACGAGGTTATCGATACAGGGGCGGCCGGTTTTCGTGGGGGCGCATGAGGAGAGTCTGGTGGCGACTGTAGGGGGTTTGGAGCAGGGATATGTGGTTTGTCCCTCGGATAAGCGGTTCTTATTGCTGTTCACGTTTTTGAAAAGGAACAAGCATAAGAAGATCATGGTGTTTTTTTCGTCTTGTAACAGTGTCAAATTTCACGCGGAGCTGCTGAACTACATCGATTTGCCAGTGATGGACATCCATGGCCGCCAGAAGCAACAGCGTCGAACCACCACGTTCTTCCAATTCTGCCGACAAGAAACTGGAATTCTTCTGTGCACAGACGTCGCGGCTCGAGGGTTGGACATCCCTGCGGTGGACTGGATCATCCAGTACGACCCTCCCGATGACCCCAGGGAGTACATTCATCGAGTGGGGCGGACGGCGCGTGGCTCAGAGGGAAAGGGACGGGCGCTGTTATTCTTAACAGCGGAAGAGGTGGGTTTTTTGAAGTACCTGCGTGCAGCTAAGGTTGCTTTGAATGAGTATGAGTTTCCGGAGAAGAAGGTGGCGAACGTCCAGGCGCAGTTGACGAAGCTAGTGGAGAAGAATTATTATTTGAATAAGTCGGCGAGAGATGCGTATAGGTCTTATTTGCTTGCATATGCCTCACATTCGCACAAGGACATTTTCAATGTGCACGAACTGGACTTACAGGCGGTGGCCAGGGCGTTTGGATTTTCGGTGCCCCCACGGGTGGATATCAATTTGAGTAGTAAGGGTCCAAAGGGGAGAATGAAGAGCACAAACAAGGATAAAAAATTTGGAAGTACCGGGCATGCATTCTCGGCCAACAATCCTTATGGGAAGAGGGAGGCAGGGGATGCACGGCAATTTACGCGGTAAGGCAGATGTGTGGAAAGAAACGAAGGAGGGAATGGGGGAGACGAAAGGAAGGGAGACGTGGATGGGGGAGCGTATATATCAGTCATGATTGATGTCACGAGCCGAAAGTCAAGAATTCAATACGTCGCGTGGCCATTTTAATTCATGTGTCCCTTATTTATCGGTTAATCGCGCGAATGGCAGCGTGAGAGCCTTTGGTACAAATGGCGGCTTGGGAGCCTTTGATATTGCTTCCCTTGCCCGCTGCATTCATTGTCCCCTTCATTACCACCAAAAAAGAAACCTAAACTGAGTCAAGAGCGCTTCATAGTGCTCATTTAATACTTTCTACCTTTTCAATCATGTCCTTTCACGTTTGGCTTGGTGTTGTTATGCTTGTTAGTGGCAGCGCTGAGGAACGCTGGCCCATGGATCTTTCTTGGCTACGTGCGACTTGCCTCGACATCTCTCTTGAGAAGCTAGTCGCGAAAGGCTCTGAACCAGACAAATGTTGGATACTGTACGGAGCGTTCGCAGCCCTAAATGCAGTTTTGTACGCAGAAAAGCCATCTTCGTTTACTGTCGACCTCCTCTCCCTATCGCATCATGATGAGACGCTGCAGCTACGTGCAACACTGAACCCTGAACCCGCCTGTGCTAGGTCACCACGTCATCCTAATCATTATCCCTTCCAAAGTTACAGGCACTGGTCCAGGTCCACGTGTTGACCAGGCCAAGGAGCTGCGCCGAATGGGAGCACACTCACATTTTAGCCTGCCCGCCGTGCGTTAAACCCAGTTAAACCCAGCATCCATTTCCTCCGACGAAGCCAAGGCCACCTCTTCATCCGAGAGGTTGTGTGACCTCACAACGTGTGACTTCTATTGTGCTCCAAAACAGAGCAGGTGAACGAAGAGCAACGCAACGCAGCAGGCTGTGTTTTTTAAGAAACAGAGCAGTCTTCAGGGCCGAGCTAGGCCCCCCCGCGCCAACCAAGTAGGCAGGGCTCATCGCTTGCAACCATGGCTGGCCAGGTCATGGATATCAACAAATGGTGTGGACCGGAGGATTACGCGCGATTCAAAGAAGTTTTGGCGTGTGAGTTAAACAAATTGCGCATCGTGGACATCAAGGTCGTCCTTACTCACATGCGCCTAGCCAAGTCGGGCAACAAGGCCGAAATGATGCAACGGATCGAGAATACCATCGCGGTGCTCAACAGCCAGCAACGCTTTGCAGAACGGGACAGCTGTATTGAGGTGATACGCAATATCGTTCAGGAAGTGAGGGGGTTCAGTCAATTGCCGACCCTTGGGCCAAACCGATCTCGCAACCCCTCGACAAGCATAGCTGCTGGTACCCATGGTGGTAGCGTTGGCGGAGGTGGCAGTGGAGGAGAGACAAGCAGCAGTTCTTTCATGATGCGCTTGAATGTTGGTAATGCCGCTGGCAGTGGGGGTGCTTGGGGGGGCGGAGGGGCATCTGCCTCATCATTGACCAACGTGCATGCTTTGGCTATGCTGGGTCGGACCCCAACAGGGTTTGGTGCTGTTGGTGGAGGAGTATCAAAAGGATCGAATGTGCTGATTCAGTGCGTGTGCGGGCAGAATGCAAGGACTGGGGATGAGGTGGTGTGTTCGGAGTGTAATAAAGTCTTCCACAACCAATGTTATGGCATCTCCATGCGATCCCGTAACAAGCTCTACCCCGCCCGGTGCTTCCTCTGCCTCTCCTTAAAGCAAAATCCTTTCTACGAAGTAATCGAGACAATCGTCAACCCCACCCGCATCTCCAGGCGGTCCAAGGTCGAATCCACGGTGGCCGTCAAAGTCAGCATGCAAACCCAAACCGAGGTCAACCTCTCTCGCCGCGCCGGCCCCCAAAAAGCAGGCATCCTCTCCATCCTCGTCCGCTGCTTTCCCCTCAACCTCTTGGAAATGGTCAAGCCGAAGCCCGGGCAAGAGCTCATAGACCAGCAGCATAAACCTCCCTACTACCCCACTCATTGCTGGCCCCTTGAGTCTCAGCTCTTGGTTAACAACTTGCCGGTAGCGATAAAGCAACGACAGGTCTATTTCTGTGGTGTGCAACGGAAATGGAAGGGGCAGTCCGAGCCCGTGGACATCTACAATTTCTGTCGCTCGGGAATTAATCGTCTTACCCTTGTCCACAACGACCCCGACAAGCACTTCGTCCTCCTCGTTCAGGTTGTTCGATCTGTCTCAGTCGAGCAGCTGCAGCAGCGCGTGATCTCCTCCCCTGATACTCCCAGTGCGGCTGAAAGTCTTGAGAGAATCTGCCAGTCTTTCAAGGCATGCTCGATCGATTCAGATGGTGAGGGTGAGACGCCCATGGCCACGGTGACGCGGCTTTCTCTCCGTTGTCCGCTGGGCCTGACGCATATCCAAACCCCGGCCCGAGGGAAGGAGTGTCAGCACTTGCAGTGTTTTGATTTGGGGACTTTCTTGAGATATAATGAACGGGGTTCAGCGGCGGGATGGAAGTGTGGGGTATGTCACGCAGGGTTAACCGTGGAGGGGTTGCAGGTCGATGCATTTATGAGGGACATTCTTGAGGAGCTGAAGGAGCGGAGGGATGGGGGGGAGGGGGAGGAGTTGGACTCGATTCAAATAAATGATAAAGGGGAATGGAAGCTGTTTAATTCGAGCAAGGCCGCAGAGGAACGCGCAAACAACCGAAAGAGGAAGGCGGAGGTTGCAACGGAGGCTGAGGGGGGGGGAGAAAGAGGAGGAGGACGAGGAGAAGAAGGGAGAAGAGGGGGAGGAGGAGGAGGGGCGGTGAGTGTGGATGTTGATGATGATGGTGTGGCAGTCTTGACAGAGGCGGGTTCGAGGAGGTCTTCGGCGGGAGGGGGAGAGGGTGGAAGTGGAAGTGGGGGCCAGCAGCAGAACGAGGGGGAGGGAGGGTGGGAAGGACAAAGAGGAGGGGAAGGAAGGGGAGGAGGAGGGCGGCCAGTGGGGGCGTCGGTTGCGATTGACCTTACTGTGAGCAGTGACGAGGAGCCTGAGGACAACGGAAAGGGAAACATGGACGAGGAAGAGGACGAGGAAGGGTTGGTGAAGAGTAGCCGAAAGCGCCGCGGGCGGTTTATCGAAGACGACGAGTCAGAGGATGAGGACGAGAACGAGGCTGAGGGACGGGGTGAGAAGCACCACGCGGGCACCGTCGAAGGGATGCGACATCATCCCGCCATTTGTGCTGCTGCTACCACCACTGCCCTTGGGAATGCTGATTCTGCGACCGCCCGGCGCCTTCCCCTCGCACCCGCTTCCGCGCTCGCATCAGTCCCTGCACCCTTTGCGGCTCCTACGGCCGAGCCGGCAGAGCCAACAGCGCCTGCATCCATCCATACCCATGCCGCAGCGTTATCCCCTACTCCCTCAGCAGCAGGAACAGGAACAGCAATACTCCCCAGGTCTGTGCAAGCAGTAGCACCAGCAGCACAAGCAGCAGCAGTGGCGATATCAGAGCCCGCAGGCTCTGGAGGAGAGGCGCTGTCGATGTCAAATGAACTAACTCTTCCCAATGACATAAATGACCTGTGGGCATGAATGAGGGAAGAAAGCGGAGAAGGAGGAGACTTCCAAGTGAAGATTGTTCGTCCCACGGACGTATTGACAAGTGGGCAGAGGGGGGGAAAGGGAGCAAAGAGAATAGAAGAATGTACATAAACACAAGTAGTAGTAGCAGAGGGGGGGAAAGGGAGCAAAGAGAATAGAAGAATGTACATAAACACAAGTAGTAGGAGAAGAAAAAGGGTCCGGCGGAATTTCGTAATGTGTTGTGTGTGGGGAAAGACTGTGGTCACGGAGACGGAGGCAATGAGAGGATGAGTGAACGAGTGGTCGAGAGAGGGAAGACGAGTTGGGGTAGAGTTGCGAATGACGGGCAGCAGCTATCGAAGGGGAAACCCAAGAGAGGGATTGCGGCGGCACCAAGAAATGTACATCTATTTAGATAGAGAATGAAAGTAGGAGAGAGTAAGGAACGCGAAAGATGTGGAGGATGGGGGAAAGCGGCGGGAGGTAAATGGGTAAACGAGTTAGTCAGTGTACACACCAGCTACCATAAATGAAATCAAGAATCATATCACTCCATACGCTCGTTCTAAAATCACACATAAAAAAAAATATGTGCCCTTGCTCTTCTTGCTATCTTCCTCTTCCTTCACTTTCTGTTGCCATCTTCCCTTCTATAAGTGTCTTTATACAAGAATACTCAATTGTACTTACACATTCATCTTTCCCCCTCCTTCTCCTCCCCTCTTCCTCCTTTTGGCAACCCTGGCACAACCCAGCCGGCACTCGCAGCAGTCTTCCGCCACTTTTTCTGTTTTCCGGCCCGATGACTCCCAAAATTGCACAAACTCCCCTCCCTGGCACTTCTTGAGCCGAACTGAATCGCCCTCTTGACTAAAGTGGCTGCTCCTTCCAGCCCTAACCCTTCCCTTGCCACGCGGCGTAAAATTTGTTTGTCTCCCACTCCCATGGGCAGGGTGAGAGAGTATTTAAGAGAGGGAGGGAGGGAGCGAAGGAGGGACATGACTTCTTCGTCGAGGTAGGGGAAGCGCGCTTCGCGGCTGTGGGAGGCGATGATGCGGTCGTCGCGGCCTAGATTTCTGTTCGAAGACATGTTTTTGTGGGTGGTGGACGAATGTGGGACCATGAAATGAAGAAAAGGAAGTGGAGTAAGGAAACATTCCATTCTTTCTCCAAAAGAGGTAAAGTGAGGGGAAAGATCACGGGTGAAAGAAATCACCTTTATCTTGGACGTGCTTTTTCTCCTGAGATCAAAGAAGGTATGGTGAAAACAAAACGGATCGCTTCGACTTGTATTAGTGGTGATGAAATGTGCCTGCCGACAGGTCATCTCCTCTACGGTGTTTCAACACACAGAAAGTGCAGGAAAGCGAGGAGTGGTTTTTAAAGCGGGTTTAATTCCATGGAATCATTCTACGGGCCACTTGACACCTTCCCCCTATCTGCGTCACACCTTTTTCTTTAAGATGCTTTCAACCCATTTTGAGAAGAACGCTAGGGGATTGGCAACGCCTGCGACCCGAAGATGTCGTCTTTCCTTCTAAAACACAGAATCAAAAAATAACACAGAAGAAATAAATTTGTATGATGGTTTTATAGGAAGATAAGATCAAAGACAAACGCACGACCGAATACATGTTTAAAAACATTTACCCTTTTTCCCCTCCGCCTTCTCACCTGGTCCATAGTCGCCCCATGTCCATCTCCAACTCCCTCGCCAATGCCTCCTCCCCCCCCCTCAAAAACGTCGACCGATGCCTGCCATACCCTGCTAGCTGCTCGTCGGCCCCAATCCCCAACAACACAACACGGGCTCGGCTTCGGTAGCGCAGGCGCGAAGACGAGGCTAGGACCAGAGAATGGGCAAGGGGGGAGGAAAGAGGAGCAGCGGGACAGGCAGCAGGAGCAGCAGTAGTGGGGGAAGGAGGGTTGGTCTGCGGTACTAACCAGCTCTTGCCAAGTTTGTGCACACGACACGGCTGGCGCTGCTTCTGTTGCTGCTGCTCCTTCTCTTGTTGTTGATGCTGCTGCTGCTCTAGCATACCGTTGCCTTCTCCTCCTCTGCCAACAGTAGTAAGCCAAAACGCCTTTTTCTGCGCCTTCAAACAGCAATGCCCACACAATCTTTCATTACATCCGGGCTTGAACACACGTTGACACACCTCCACCGAACACGGGCCCGGCAACTCCTTCCCCTTCTCTTCTTCCCTCCCTTCCTCCTCCGCTCCCTCCTTCGTCCCTCCATATCTCAACAATCCCTCCCCCTCCGTCTTTTTCAAGACCTGCCTCGCTTCCTCCTCCCCCTTCATCACCCTCCCCACCCCCCTTGCAGCATGCCAGAACGCACAAGCAATATTGAAGTCCATGGGGGTCTGACAAGGCAGAATCAAGCGCTTAACTACGCCTTCTTCCTTCTTAACCTCCTCTTCGTAGTCGTCGATATCTACCAACAGCAAACGCCAATGCCTTGAAGGGAAAAGCCTGCGGAGCTCTAGCCATCCAGCTAGGGCCGCCAAGCGATCAGGAGACCGATGTCCCCCTTGGAAATCAAAACAGACATTAATCAAATCGATGGGCGGATAAGTAGCGGCAGTGGTGAAGGCAGCAGCAGCGGCCGCAGCATCAGTAGTTGCGTCTTCCGCTCTTCTCTCTTCTTCTTCCTTTGTGAGTTGGAGGTGGGCAAGGGCTGCCAGTACTTGGCAGTCCAACCCTCCACTATACAACACCGCCACCCGAGCAGGTGGCCCAACACTGCGCTTTTCTTCCTCTTCTTTATCCTGATTCTCTTCTTTTTCCTCCTCTTCTTTATCTTGCTCCTCCTCGTCCACTTTAATCTTACTCTTGGCAAAAGAATGAAGTGAAGAAGAAACGAAAGGCAGGGGCGTCGGCGCGGACACCACACGCCGTCGTACCGCTTTGCCCAGCGCATATAGAAGCTTGTTGGTGGCATCAGATGGGGATGTAGGGAAAGGCTGTCGTTGTCGCTGCTGTCCTTGTTGTTCTTCTAGAAAAAGAGGAGTCCACGGCACGAGCTGCGGAGAGGAAAGGCCTGCAGAAGACGACGACAACGAAGACAGGTCCACGCACCAGAGCCCATCTACCTTAACCTCACTCCAGGCATTCAAGCCCTCTGTCTCCTCGTCTTCCTTCCCTGGAGGAGCGACGAGGGGAGCGCTGGTGGAGGCCACGGCCAACCACTCACCCCCTTCTATTGGTGCTGCTCCTCGAGCTGCTGCTGCCATATGCATGACCAGGCTCCGACGCCCCAACCGATCGCGTCCATAATGCACTGTTTTTGATGCCTTGTGGTAGTAAATCATGGCCCACGGCCCTTGGATGTTGGCCAGGGTCTGTCGCACGTGCCGGGAGATGAGGGAGGGAGGCAAGATATTTGTCTCGTGGTGAACTTCATCGTCCTTGTAATGGCCATCTTTTTCCCACGCCCTGCCCAATGCCTGCAAAACTGCTTTTGTGTCGCTTTCTCCTAGCCCTGGATTGGCGGTTGCTCGTGCTTCTGGTTCTTTATCCTCCGTAAGTCGCCCTGCGAAAACCTCCCCATTCCAAAGCAGGACGTTCCCGGCCTCGTCATGGGCAGGCTGAGGGTAAAGCTGGGGTCCACGCATGTGCAGCACCGATGTTAATAGAACCAGTTTCCAGTCGTGGTCAAGCGTCAGCGTCATGCTTCCTTGTTGGTCGGGTCCGCGCGTTGCAATGGCAGCCTCGAGCGCTCCCGTCCATTGCTGGGCGGTTGCCCCCACCGTTGGGTGGTGCAACAATACGGCAATGCCGCACATCTTGCCCCGAGCTACTGATTGGCCCAGGTCAATAGGCGTGAGGTATTCTTCGAATCATGGCCTGAATTGATTGTATGCGGTGTAGACAAAAAAGTTAGGAAATGCATTTTTGGGACAGTAGTTGGGGAGAGGGTTTGGTTCTTCTCAAACATATCGGCGAGCCAGGATTCTGGTGTTTGTATTGAGATCTTTCGTAGGAGACTTTCCCTTAAAAACTGCAAGGCTGCTGCTACTTCTACTGCTACCTGTGATGTCTGCCTCCGTGGCCGACAATGTAGAATCTGAAACGCGCTCGAGTGTGAGCGGTTGTGTTGTTGTGGTCTCGTGGGGAAAACCCTGAGGTGAGGAGGTCATCCCCATTCTTGCCCTCTACCCCTCTGTTTGCTGCAAGAACATCCACACGCCTCTCTCTTCCTACACACATAAAGGGCACAAACGTGCCGTTTAGATACTCTTGCCCCCGCGTTACTTCTTCTAGACGTCCAGCTTGGCCCGCGCGTAGTAGGGCTTCAGTCGTCAGATCCACCGTCCCGGCTTTTGCCTCCGCAGCTGTTGCAGTCCTTCGTACTCAACACCACCCGCGCGTGCTGTCCGCACATGCCCGAGCACAAGCGTATCCATGTCATTACGGGCCTACTGTGGTGTGGGCTTGCCAGTTTCCCTGCAGCACGTCTTGCAAGACCGTGCTTTTAGAAATGCATCAAAAGTATCATCATGCTCCGACATGAATACCAACACCTTTCCACCGATTCCTCTTGTAACAGGTCACTCGCCTCTCAAATCCCTTAGAAATCATGTTCGGACGTCTGTGGACAAAGTACAATGCGGCATTGGAGACGAACCCTCTGCTGATCAAGGCTATGACCTCCCTCACGGGCTTCACCCTCGGTGACATCCTCGCCCAGAAATTCGTTATGCCCGACGAGAAGGGTTACGACGTGATGCGTACCGCCCGTCTGGGTTCCTTCGGTTTCCTGGTTCACGGGCCCACTGGCCACTACTTCTACAGCTGGCTTGACAAGCAGATTCCGGGCACGGCCATGAAGACTGTTGCCACAAAGGTGGCTATCGATCAGCTCCTTTGGAACCCATGCTTCGGCGTCATGTTCTTCTCTTACCTAGGTTTGGCCGAGGGCAAGTCGTTTACGGACATCCAGGCCAAAATTAAGAATGATTTGACGACGGCGGTGGTGGGGTCGTGGACGGTGTGGATCCCTGCACACTTTGTGAACTTCCGTTTTGTGCCCTCCAGCCAGCGACTGGTACGTGTTCTGCTCTCTCAATCTAGCTTTGCCCCTTCCTCGACTGATTTTTTTTTCTGATGCACATCTTCTCTCTCCCTTCCCATCCCCCTACTATACACAGCTCTACATCAACTCCATCCAAATTGGGTACAACATCTTCTTGTCCTTCCTAGGGAACAAGAAGGTCGATGCACCCGAGGTTGTGAAGGAGGCGGAGGGCGCCGTGACTTCAGCGGTGGACAAGGCGAAATAGATATAAGGAAGCAAAGGTGAAGTACTTAAGTTGCGGGAGAGAGGAGGAAAGGAGGAAAGGCAGGAAGAGAGGAAGGGAGATGGAAATGCAAACAAGGGTCGTGGTAAAAGGCTATTTCGGGTGGGGAGGGGAGGTTGTGACGGTGGATGAGGAATGACGATGGTCAGAATCTGTTTGTCATGAGACGTCTAGGGTGTCCATGTGTGCGGGTGAGGAACATGACGATGCAGCTGCCGCAGCAGCGGCTACAGCAACAGCAGCGGCAGTAGCAAGAGTGTGGGGAAAAGGGTCATATGCCGGTCTAAATTATTCTGTAGGAGGATGATAAGAAGGGGGTGGGCGGTAAAGGTAAAAAGGGTTAGTAGGGTAAGGAGATCAGGAAAACCAAGAGGCTGCTGCTTTTCCTTGGCTGATGCTCACGTCCGAATAAGATGGGCACACGCAACGCGACAACATCAATCAAGTGGATACTGCGAGCGTGGCCACCGCCCCTTGACCAACATACAATGTACACAGCAAGGCCCCAAAAAATAAAACCACCAAGCGGGAAAATCCGTGGCACCACCATTATCGGCCATGTTCGCCATCACACGCCGTTTCCTGTGCCATTGTCCAGCTCAAAAGAGAGGCCCGGCTTGCCCTGTGGCCTGCGTTCGCCGCAAGTCAGAGGACAGCTTGCTTTTCTTCCTTGTCAGTTTTCTATTCAGCCTTTGTTTTTCCGTTTTACACGTGTGTTTCTTTATGGAATCTTTGCTCACCTTCCTCATTTCTAAACGTATGTTTCTCTCTTGTTTTTTCTCTTGTCTCTCTTTCTCCTTCATTACTCCTTTTATTTCTGTACCTTCTGTCCCTGACTGCCTTACGACATGGGTGGAAAGGCGCGCCATTTGTTCACGTCCGCGAGGAATGTAGCAGAGCAATCGAGGGGTATGACATATCTCGTGACGTGAAGGAGGGAGGGAAGGAGGCCGCACACCCGCTGCAGAAAAGAATAAACGCCGTACGATAAGATAGATGGCAATCACGCGCAGGAGAAAGAGCCGGAGATCAAGAGCAAGCAGTGGCATGCCGCTACAGAGGGGCATAAAGAGTCTGGAAAAAAATGTTGAGAGGATATTAAACGACAGATGGAGAAAGGGAGGGAGAAAGGTAGGCTTTCTAAAAAAAGAGAAGTGAAAGCTCGAGACAAAGCGTTCTGATTGCGCAAGACAAATCAGATGTCGTAGGAAAAATCAGAGGAAAGGTTTCGTTGACATTAACATAACCCATCGAGTAGCTTGCCTGACCGAAGTGCTCGCTGATTATTTTTTTGGGGTTTCTTACAAGTCCGCTACGATGTTCATCCCATATTCATATCCGTCTCTTTCTCTTTTCAGATTCCTCCTCGTCCTTCCCCACCACTACCCTCTCCAGACCTCCGCAATGCATGCCTCCTGCTTTGCCTTTAACCTATTGCTCTATTGCTGGCTGCTGCTGCTGCTGCTGCTGCTGCCACCTTCACCAACCATCACAGTCATGAAAGACAAGCACACACATCAGCCCCCTATGGTACTCATCCCATCTGACCTCCCCACCCCTTCCCACCCTCTTTCCCTCCCTTCATTCCTCCATCCTTCTCTCATGTCGAAGAACTCACCGACGAAGATCCACTGCTCTTATTACTGCTTGTAGTCGCCTCACTCGCCGTCACCCCCGCAGCCCCTCCTCCCCCCCCCCCCGCGGCATTTGCCCGCACCGGCGCAAAATACGGATGGGCCATTGCCTCCTGGGCCGTTAGCCTCTCTTGGTGATCATACCTCAACAACTTTCCCATAAAATCCAGGGCCTCGTCACTCACCAACGCCCTATTCTCCGGCGTCACGAACTTTCCCCAGGCTTTCTTCGAATGCCTCCCTAGAATCCCGTCAAACTGCGGATCCAACTCTAAGTCATACTTATCCAGGTACGTAAATAAATCATCCGTCCCCAGGACCTTGGCGATCTTCACCAGCTGGTCGTAATTATTATGCCCGTGGAAAAAAGGTTCCTTCCGGAACACCATCCCTGCAAACATGCATCCCAAGCTCCACATATCCAAGCTGTAATCATACTCCTGGAAATCCACCAAGAGTTCCGGTCCCTTAAAATACCGACTTGCTACCCGCACATTGTATTCCCTCCCGGGATGATAAAACTCGGCCAAGCCCCAATCGATCAACCGCAACTGCCTCCGTTCATGGTCTATCATCACATTGTGTGGCTTCACGTCCCTGTGCATGATACCATTCGAGTGACAATACTCCAATGCCTTGAGCAACTCATGTATATAAAATCTAATGTCCATGTCCGTCAGTGTGGGATACAACACCTTAAAATCCGTGTTATGAATGTACTCAAAAATCAACGACGGCGTCTTCGACTGCGGATCCCGCACCACATCCAAGAGCTCGATGATATTCGTCCCTCCGCACAAATTCTGCAAGATCTTGATCTCCCGCTTGATCTTTTTTTTCTTAACGGGTTTCAGAATCTTGACCACGCAGCGGGTGCCATTCGCCGCGTTCACCCCCTCAAACACCTCGCTGTACTTCCCCCGGCCGATCTTTCGTACCACCTCGTACTCTTCCTGATCCCCCCATGTGACCGTCAATCCTTCGTAGTCCCAATACTCTCGTGGCCGCTGCACATTCACATCTGTGTACGCCCGGGCGCGGCTCCCGCTCGTGCCCACGCCTGTTCCACTCATGCCTTTGTCGCGGAAGTCTCGGCAGGAGCTGCGGAGGAAGCAGAAGGGAGGAGAGGGAGGGCAGCTGCGACTGATGCCGCTGCTGGTGGTGAGGGAAGTTCTACTGCTGCTACTGGAATGGACAATGGCGGGGAGAGTGCCCTGAAGGTTAAGGAGAAAAGAATGTGGTGAGCAAGAGAGATAGGAAGGAGAGGGGAGGCTAGCTAGAGAAGATCCTTTGTTTTCCGCAGAACTTGATCACTTATTGTACGTACCACGCCTAGCAAAACTAATATGAAGTGTGCGACCGGTAGGGTGTACCTAGACGTCTTCCCTATGTTGGAAGACGGGGCGGGGCCGTACGGGTCTCACCACACCGAAAAAAAGAGTGAGGGGAGGTGATCACGCCGATGAGAGAGTGTCTCTCGCGCTCGACCCTGTATTTGTGGGGGGAGTTCGTGCAGGATGCCGCAAGGGTGAAAACCGTGGCCTCCACATCACCGTATACGGAGCAGGGTATTTTTTGGGCTCAGAAAGCTTCGAGGTATCCTTATCTTCCGAGTGAGGCTGCTGCTCGCTCGCCGTAGACAAAAGCGTGCCGTGCGTGCCGTTGCTCTCAGTGGCCCATTCTACCATCGCCATTCTTGTGACGAAATCAAAACGAATGGCATAGGCACCGTTTTTAATTTTTATTTTTCTGACTTCTTCCTTCTTGCTTTACGGTTGCTTTCGCTCACTTTCGATATCTCTTTTTAATTTCTCATTAACTTTTGATTACCTCGAAGACAAGCAAATAAATCACGACGAGCACCAGCATCCATGACAGGCACCTCCACCGCCTGCCCTTCGATTTCTGTTCGCCCTTTTTGACTCCTACATCCCCATTCAATAAATATGGCGCTGCATGCTTCTGCCAGTTCTCCTTCCATCGCGCCATGCCCGCCACTCCAGCCCGCAATACATCCAACTCCTGCTTCTCCATCGGAAAACGCCCTAGCAGCTCCTCTAGATAAGCAGCCAAATCCGCTGCGGTGCGAAACACCAGTCCATTCTCTCCATGCCGCACTAGCTCGGATAATGATGAGAACCCCAGTGCACACACCGGTACTTGACATCCAAACATATCCAGGACCTTCATGGGGAGATCGATACCGGAGGTGGAGGTATGCAGAGACACTCCCAAGTCCGCACACCCAACCAAGCGAGGGTAATCTTCCGCCTCTAACCACATCGTGCATACAGCGATACGTTGGAAGGGTAGCACTCGCATGCGTGCCTCGTACTCGGCCTTGAGGGGTCCTTTGCCCGTGACCACCACGACGATGAAAGGCTTCACGCTGCCTATTTCTTTCTCCCCAGCGGAGGAGTACGAAGACGAGATGGCTGCCGCTGCCCACTGGGCGTCCACAGTTTGTAAAGCCTCCAGGAGCAAATTAAAGTCTTCATCTTCCGTCCAACTCGTCGAGCTCACAATCAGCGCTGGCCGCTGAGCTTCTCGCAAGGCCACGTCGCTACTGCTACTGCCATTCCCCCTTCGCGTCGTAAAGAGAGTCTCTCCCTCTCCTACCACTACACCCGTCGCTGCTGTATACCGCTCTTCCACCTGCCATGCGCGTAGCTGCGCCTCGAGGCGCAAGAAAATCTGGTGGCGGTCAGCGACAGATGTGGGCCCAAAGAAGGATGGAGGGCGATCGTGTAGCACCTTGGCTTGAATGCCGAAATTGTTAAGAAGCCACAGGCGCATTGCTTCCGTCACGCACAAGTGTTTGTCTGCCAACCCTCCAAAGTACCGCTCGTATAATTGGGCAAGAGTAACTAAAGGGTGGTTGTCGCCTCGGGTGTGCGCGAGAATGGAGAAGCCGAGGTTGTGCCAGTCGATGACGAGGATAGCCCCACGCAGCTTGGCCACGGCCCACGCCACAAAGAGGGTTGGGATGCTTGGGGGATTCTGGACCAGGAGCATTTCGGGCCGTGTGGGCAGCTTGATGAGAAGGAGATCAAAGAGCTGGAAAAGTAGGGCGATGATTTTGATAGCGGCAAAGACGAGGAAACTCTTCTTGCTGTGTAAGGGGGGGGAAGGGAGATGAGTCTAATGCTCCTACTCTGCTCCTCAACAAAATTTCCCTTCTTACCGCAGCGCTTCACTGGCAAAGGGGTCAACGTAGTACACATGAATGTTCGGATGCTTTTCCACGGCGGGAATGCAGCGCTCGCCCCGGTAGCCCACCAAGGACACGTCCATGGCGGGGTCTTCTTGGGCGAGGCTGAGGGCATGGTATTGCATCCTCGGCGACCGTCCCACGTCACCCAGTACCAAAACCACTACGTGGCGACGACAACGCTCCGCATCTGGAGACGGCATATGAGACGGTATATCTTCCATACTTTGCTGCTATGTTGTGGGGGTGGTGCCTGGGGGGGCCGGGGGAGGTGAGTGAGGTAATGTGTGCGAGGCTTTTGAAGCAATTTACGAGACGTTGTTGTGATAACGGTCTTCGTTGTGGGGCCCATCCCAAAATGTGGCACAACCATTCTAAACCACGCACTATCCGACAAGAACGCACCAAAAGGCCGGCACAATTACCTCCATTACTTTAATGTTTGTTGACGACTGTGATGGAGTTTCTTGGGCCAGAATCTCGAGTTTTGTCCTATATGAAGTTCCTCAAGCAACCACTTTCCAGCAACCCCACCCACCGATCTCACAGCCATGCTAATGAAAACGCAGACCACGACTCGCTTGACGTCGACAACGACAACGGGAAGGTAAGACATTCCGTAATTATAGCTGCATTTCTCGGAGTGTCAAAAGTACAAATTTCCCCGTCCCTATGAATAGCCATGGCACCTCCAGCACCACGTCCTCGTCCTCGTCGTCCTACCCATCACCAGAGTACATTCGGCGACAATACCAGATGCGCCAAAAGATTGTGAAAAACGATGTTTTGAAAGAAGAGCTATACATGCACGAGCTCGAGGCGAAATTGGCCAGTCTTCGAACGCCCGCCAAGACACCATTGAGCCGGACGGACACAAGCCAAGCCGCCCAAACATTACTTTCCGAGCAAGCAGCAGGGCATGCACTCCTTTTGAGAAATCAGAGTGCATCGTCAAATCAAATGGCGATGGCTATGGCCCCGTTGGCCCGTCACCCAGTCTTAGACCGCACCGACCAAGCTCTTCCCGCCCTCCTTCCCATGCATGTGCCTCTGAAGTCCCTGTCTATTTTGCAAGTTGGACGCTTGCTGCAGCATCATAATCTGACGTCCTACATTGAACCTTTCGCACGAAACTATGTAGATGGAGTCATTTTGGCGGTGCGTTTATAATCGGGGCGTGAGTTGGGTGTTCTTGCTCTCCCCGAAAAAATAGTAGAGACATAGATCCGCCCATCTCATAATTTCCCTTACAGGAAACTACGCTGTCCCATGACGATCTCTGTGAACTCGGTGTGCACATTCGCTTGCATCGCGTGCGGTTGTTTAAGGTCATTCAGGAGTTCAAGCGCCATGGAGTGCCTCCGTCGATGCTTTATCGACATCAGAGGGAAGAAGAGCTGCCTGCCTCCCACGCCGATGATTCAGATTATGAAGATGAAGAGAACAGCTATAAATATTTGATTGGCGTCCGTTCGACTGATACCTTAGACGAAGCATTTGCCGGTCGAGAGTCGGCAGCCTCCTTCTCGACTGTCATGGAGGGGGAGGGAAAGGAGGAGGGAATCATACGGCAGGAGGCAGCGACCAGGACAAATAGGGTTGCGGGATGTAAAACTTAAGAGAGATCTCAAAGGCCTTGTCTTGTGAAGATGTATACTTAGATAAAATAATGGTCCGGCCAATAATCTGATATCTCTATGCCATTTTGTCGTTTACATTGAAAGCGTCTCAATTTTTCTTTTCACCAACAAAAAGATAGATTATATACTCGTCGTCTTACATTCCAAACGGTCTGAGGGGAGAAAATTACAGTTAGCACCCACTGAGGCACATTATTCAGAGCTACTGGCCACCCACTTAGCTCCAATACCTTTGATGAATGTTTGCATTGGTAAAGATATCGACGCCGGAAGTGAAGAGCCAAAATCTGGGACCGCTCACCAGCTCCTAGGAGGCTAAGAAAGCGGAGCACTCACAGAGAATATACATGGAAGAGAGTTATTGAGTAATTAGGAGAATATCATGGTCTGTGAGAGGATAAACGTGTCGTTATTGCACCATCTACTTCCTAAAAAAGGTATTATGTGAACTAGGGGCTGCAACCCAGCAACGTGAATGACGAAGAACAACCTCCTTCGGAACCCCCGAATAAGAAACGGCTCAACCCCGCTCAGCCCAACGGCTTTCGGGGGGTTCACTCACCAAAGGATGCCTCCAAAATTGTCACGCTTCTTTTCCACGCCGCCATTGATTTCTGGCACAATCGATAAATGTGCCGTGTTGACCTTGCACAACTTTTCAATTGTAGACCGAAGGGCATCCGCTCGCTCCTCCACTAAACCGAAGCTTGCAGGCCCCAAAAAATGGCCTCTGCGAACTCCACGAATTCCCTACAAATGGACAAATCTGGCGCCTCCATCAGCAGACCATTGAATGCTGTCGCAGAGAATTCGAATCGTCTCGCAATGTCCCATCGCAAGAAACTCTCAACAAGGGAAGACGTGCCGCTCGTTCGTGTCCGAAAAGAGGTGAGACTGAGGGAATACGATGACAGCCGGAGCCAGAGCTATTTCTCCACCTCATATGTCATTCCTTATTTGCAGCGCCAAGAGATCGATGCCATTAAGCATAAAAATGAAGTTTTTCGGCTGGACGCCATCCAAGGAACCCGAGAGGCCAAAATCAATGTCAAATCCGGCGCGGCACATGAAGTAGCGAGCCTCCAGGACCAGGCGGAGATGTACTTTCAGCGCATACAGGTGGAAAAGGTGTGTGTATATGGAATAAATGTCATTGATATAAAAAAATCACCATTTTCAGACGTATTCCCTTTTGATAACGACAGAGGAAGATTGGGGAGCTGGAAAAACAGTTGAAGGTCGCCCAGATGAAGGTCCTAGATCAGAAGCAAAGGATGGGCGGTGTGAATGCCTCCAAGGAAAATGACGCCTTGATTGCCAAGCAGACTCACATCCTTGAGAACCGCCTGGACAAGACCTTGGTCAAATTCAACCAGGCGCTGGCGGAGGTGAGTGCGTGAGTGTGTTTGGGGCTTTCGCGTGTGGAGGTGTCTATATATGCCACATTTCGCATCATGTTTATGTAGAGCATCTGAGATAAACTGGTCACCCAGCTGTAAGGATCAATCGGCTATATGCACGCTTACTTAGCGAATTTGTTCTTATACATGCACACATCCGCCATAGAACAAGAGACTCCGAGAGCGCATCGACAGTCTGCGCATGGATCGCGTCGTATATGACAGTGTCTACAAGCGGTTAGAGCGCTGCTTGCACGAAAAGAAGAAGGAGATGGGGCTAGTGATTGAAGACGCCAAACGTGTTTGTGTCGCGCGAGATAAGGCCAAGAGCGATCTTGTCATCATGAAGCAGCAGGCTGAGAAGGAGAAGGCGGAGTTCGAGCGAGAATGGCGGGAGCTGGGCCGCTTGATTGAGGAAGATCGACATACGCGGGAAGCAATGAAGAAAAAACTAGAACTGGACCACCGAGGTCAACGACACCAACAGCAATCACGGCTCTCGCCACCTGCTTCCGGCGGTGGGTCTCTCGGTAGAATCGCGGGCAAGACGGAAAACACTTTCCCAGTGAAAAAGGCCCCTGCTTCAGGAGAAGTTTCCGCCGTCGATGGACCCCCTAACATGAACATGCCCAAGGACAAGACAGCCGCCGCTAGCGCGTTTACTTCTTCTGCCACTGTGGTAGCCTCAACCGTGGACCCCCTCCTCTTGCTCTCCCCCGAAAAACTGCAACTTTACGAGGACGCCTTCGCCAAAGTGCAGGAGGCCACGGGCATTAATGACATTGATGAGATGGTTAATAAGCTTCTCGAGGCGGAGGAGAAGAACTTTTCGCTGTTTAACTACATTAATGAGCTTAACAACGAGATAGACCAGCTGGAGCTACTGATTGGGGAAAACAGAGTGGAGATGGAGAAGCACAAGGGCCAAGGCAGCAGCGCTGACACGCAGCAAAAGCGGCTGGCTCGCGTGGGTGCAAACCGTTTACAGCACCTCAAAACTAAGGCTGAAGAGTATGAACTGAAATATAGCACGGCCACTAAGACCATCAATCAGCTAAAGACGGGCATCCACGGTATCTTTTCGCGTCTGGGTTGCGCTAGCACTACACCCATGGAAGAGATGTTAGGGAACCAAGGTGTCACTGAATCCAATATAATGCAGTACCTGGGCTTTATTGAACAGCGCACGATTGAAATTCTTCAGCTCTACACCGCGAGTCAGGCCGGTGCCACGGGCTATATTGGGAACACCGGGATTATGGCACTACCGACCTCGTCGCTCACCACGGTGGAGTCTTCCTCCTTATCGTTGGACAAGTCACCGCATGAAAGAGAAGATACACGCGCGTCACCCCCTGCCTCGGCGGGTGATCATCACAATGACGCGAATCCTGAATATGATGAAGCCAGCGCCACTATCGACGAAGATGACGATGATGACAGCGATGACCGTCCCTTGACGCGGCAGGAGCTGCAAAATAAAGCCCTCAAGCGGTTGAATGTGGGCAACGCGAAGCTGCGTGATGACAGTAAGGTCATAGGATGTGCGCGAACAGGATCTGGGAGCAGGAAATAAAGCGAGGGCAATGCGGCGCGGTTCAGTTAGAAAGATATCTGTATGACGAAATGTAGATGCAGCAGCTTGGTTTAAAGACAATTAACGTAAGAGGTAAAAATAGACGTTGTTCTTGATTTTTCGCTCCTTCGGTTGGTTCGGTTGGTTCGCATGCGCACGTCTACATCTATCAAATAAAACATGTGCAGTGTGTATGTGATGGTTGAAGCTTTCTCAAGAGCCTTGATAATTGTGACAAAGCAACACAGACGCAGGGTTTTTGATGTCGCACATTCAACCTTTTCCGAAGCGCAATTGCTATGTGCATCTGTGTGTAAGATGATTTATTTATGACCACATTGCTATACTGATGCACTTGCAACCATATTAGCATATGAATGATTATGTTCGTGTGTGTATGTTGTGTAGGTTTTCGTAAACTTCTCATGCGCATATGCGTGGTCGTGCCTTTCTTTCTTTCTAATCCTGCCAATCATGATACATTCAATACAAACCTTTCAGAGTCAGCGCTACAGAAGAAAGGGATGTACACCATTGCCTGAGGGAAAAAGGACAATGTCAAAGCTATCGTTGTCGTACAGTGGCCTTCCTCTCGTATCTCCCTCTTTTCTCTCTCTCGTCCTTTTTGATCTGTCGAGCTTAGAAAACTCAGGGTGCCGCCTTAACCATCCCCACCGAGCGGCAATATACACATGTACCCCAGATGCCACAATTCGAGGAGCGGTTCCACTGTTCCTGGCATTGAGTATGCACAGATTGGCCACACAGCACGCAGTAGGAAAGGGGATCATGGCTACCATCTTCCTCCAAGATGACTTCGAAGCAAATGGCGCACTCAAGCTCGCTTGTTAAAAGCTTCTGCGGACCAGGACCCTTGAGATCCGCAGCAGGACGCGCGGTTTCAGCAGCGGCGGCACTTAATGGCTCCAGGCGGAGGTGCGCCAAGCGATCTATTTTGAATGTTGTCGAGAATTCATGATTAGGATAGCCAGACCTTCTGTCTGTGACAAACATATGACAGACTGCAAAGTGCGCGCGCGAATCTTCGACAAATGCCCACACAATCTCTTCAGAGATGCAAAACTTTTACGTACCCGAATCGAGCGCGATCGCAAATTCGTCCACCGGGAGGCTTTGGCCAGCCTGCAGCATTCCTGGCGTCATCCCAAGCACCCGGACTGCCACAAACAACTGAAGTCAAGATAAGAGAGCAGGAGAGGAGACGTTAAAATCGGAGCCTCAGTAAATTCGCTGAATAAAAGAAACAAGACTTCACAATCATCCACTCCCATTACTTACCTGATGCTTGCATGCATACCGCGATCCTTGTTTTTGGTTGTCTGGGCAACTACATGTCCCTACACACTTGCGCTCGACCCCTCTACGACCGCTGTTCACGACCTCGAATTCGACGGTATAGGTGCTCCCCGAGTTGAAGCTTGACACTTGGAAAGTGCCCGAGGGATTATGCGTGCCCTCCTCTACTAACCCGCGCGTACCACGCAAATCCCCACTAATACAAGCAAAGCGCTGCGACAAGGCACGCACCAGGCGAGCGTCATTCACGACGGGCCCCTTCTTCTTGCGCGGAGGTCCAGCTCCGCCGCTCCTGTAAGCCGCCCTACCCATGAAAGCTGTCGCACTGGCCGTGCCATTGCTGTTTCCGGCAGTTCCTTCTCCACCTCTCCTATCACCGCAAGCAGCTGCCGCCGCATCCAAATACTGCTTCTTCTTGTTTACCCTCTTAGCCCTCCGGCGGGAGGATGTTTCCATCTCGACATCCCGTGCTATAATTCCATCACCACCCCCACCTCCACCAGCTGCACTTGAAGCAGCGAGTGTACCAACAGCAGCTGCATCAGTCTCGGCGGTAGCCATAGCAGCACGAGCGGCAGCCCTAATTACCTCTTCTTGCTTCACGGCATGCGTGCGCCCCCTCCTCTCTACCGCTACATCAGTCTCCTCCTCTGTGCCAGCTGCAGTGATAGCAGCAGCAGCAGCAACTGCAGCAGCAGTAGTGCCCTCCCCCTCAACGGACCTGCCCTTTAAGACCTGCTCCCCGCGCATTGTCAAACGATAAACCGTCACAAATGCCAGCGCCTCTATCTTCTTCTTGCTCGCCCTTCGCCGACGCCGAGGAGATCCACAGGCCTTCATCTTCACCCCCTCTTTCCATTCACTTTCTCCCCCTCCCCCCTTCCTCTCAATTTCCTCCTGCTTTACTTCCCGCTTTTCCTCCTTGATCTCATCCTGCTTCGCCTCCTTCATCTCCTCTGCAGCCGCCAGCAGTCCCTTGCCCACCGCCCTCGTCACTGAATTATTGATCGGGCCAGTCCGATGCTTGGCAATACCCAACGACTCAGCCGCATTCTTGTGAATAGCCGGGATGTCTGCCGAACCCCCCTCCGCGAGAACCGCCTTGAGCACCATCAACTCCCATTCGGTCGGCTTGGCTGGACGCTTCTTTGCCGCTGCCGTGCGCTTGACTGGGAGGAAGACCATCTGTTCATCTTCCTCCTCCTTCTCTTCATTCTTCGAACCCCTCCTTTTTCAGTTTCCGCTTGTTTTTGCCCTTCTTCGCCTTGCCGCTCGCAGACAACGCTGCCACCGCTGCAGCCCTCGCCTCCTCAGCTGTCACATCCCGGTCCTGAGCCCCTCCTTCCCTTTTCATGTCCACCTTCTCGTCCAAGCCTCGATTCAACTGCCGAATGATTTCAAGGCGTTTCCCTTCTGTCCCTTTCTCGTCATTGATTGTCAATTGGAAGAAGCTCTCCAGGAGCGACATCTCATCCGCGAGGAGACTTGGAGGGAAGAAGACGCTCCAGTGCTCAAACATGTTGAGGAGGTTTCGGATTTGCTGCGGTGTCACGCATTTGAGACAGCTGTGTGATATGAAATTAGAGGAAAAGTGGGATGAGGGAGGGAGAAGATGACTCAGACTGCGAAAGTTAAGCCGTCCAGCGGCGAAGAGGAAGAAGGAATGCGTGAGGGAAAAGGCACACACAAGCAAAATAGCACCCCTTTGTTCACACAGGACGCTGCCAAGATGGATCTGATTGTGATACATACTAACGTTCACTCTCGACCCGCCGACACAACACGCGTACCGCCAGAATGTCATCGGTATGCCATTAATTTCTGTGACAGACCCAAAGCGCCAGCAGCCCTTGGGAATCAGCTTGTTTTCTTTCTCGCAACGACCGTGGCATTGGCTGCGACCCGAACGGGCGTGCTCCAAGGCGAAGAAGTCAGACATAATAACTTGCTTGCTGTGGGAGAAGGGATCAGGGGATGGGGAGTGAGGGGCCGGTAAATGTGGGGCATGCTAGGTCAAGTTGCTGTGGATGAATTTTGGAGGAAGGATCCATTCTGGCATTCAGTGCTCGTAAGACGTGCTACCCACCGCGATCCACCCTATTTTCTCGTCTACGCAATGGCAAGAAACCGGTGGACGTGGTGGTGCACCGGGTGGATGTGTGGATTATGTGTAAGCGGATGATTGTTAGTCCATTAGAAGGGAGTGGGACGTAGGGAAATCTGTCAACCTTCCTCGCTGAGCCCCTGCATGCATGAATACAAACACGCTGCAACTTTGACGCCATGAGGACAGAGCGAGCTCTAAGAGCAATGACCGCTGCTCCTGTCAATACAGTTTTGACTTTCATCCTGCGCTCCTCGTCCACCTTTTCTTCGAAGGAAGAAATACAATTTAGCGAAGACAACTCCACCAACACTCCATACAGCCATAATCGCCACCACGAAGAGGAGGTCACGGCCTCCTTCCTTTCCTATCCCTCACACATAGGTGCTTCGCTTCCGTACGAACGCCGCCATGCTCACCTGGACCTAATCCAGAATGCAACAGCTTGTCGGTGTCCCGGCAGCTTAGGCGGCGGCTTAGGTAAGAAGGATTTTGTGGTGGAACGTAGTGGATGCACTCGTGAGAGGTGATCGTGTTAATATGCTACCGCTGTGTGCGGAAGCGCTGAGTTAGAGAGAGACAAGCCCCAATCTCATGTACCTCAGTTGGCCTCCTTGGGATGTGTGTGACAAGGAAGAATATAGAGGCTTCCTTTCTAGCAAGTCGTCCCGTTTTCTCAAGAGTGAAGAGGGGGAAGGGAAGGGGAAGGGGAAGGGGAAGGGGAAGGGGAAGGGGGAGGAGGGGGAAGAGGAGGAAGAAAGGGGAAGCCATCCCCGGCATTCCATATCAAGTCTAATTCCAGGTGCACAAGCAGTCATTCGTTTGGCTTTGAGGAGAAGAGTGTCAAGGTGGTGACAAGCGAGGACACACATTTGACGGAGCTCTTCCTTTTTTCCCGTCAGAAGAAATTTGGGATGGAGTCAGGCATTAAGATGTGCGAGAACTCTAAGCATGGAGGAATGTTAAGAAGTCGCTCCTGATAAGCTTACATGTGCCATGAAGAAGAAGATCGATGGCATCCGGGGAAGAATGGTAGCCATGGAGAGAGAAGCGGCGCGAGAGGAGAAAATGGGGGAGAATCGGGAAAAGAGTAGAAGCCTGCGACGGGAGATTACGTAAGTTACCAAGGCTTGGTACCGCGCAAATGAAAGAGCCAGCAATGTGGTAAGCGATCTCCATTTCAAGACGACCGCCTTTCTCTTTCAACGGTTTGATGTAATCATCGCTCCGAAATTGGGTGTGGGGAGGATGTTAGGGGGGACGAGTATTCTGACGGCTGGGACCAAGTAGACGACGCGTTTCCAGTGGCATAGCTCTTCAACAAGCGTATCAGGATGATGGCCGAGGTATGTAGGAGGGTCGTGTTGGATCTGGAGGAGCATGGCACGAGGCAGACGTGCAGCTCTTGCGGTCTGGTCAACGAGGGGTTAGAGGGCAGCAAAGTTTTAAAGTGTGAACGTTGCGGATACAATAAAGACTGGGAAATAATTCTGCCAAGGGCCACTGGTTGAAAGCACTCGTTGGTTGGAGGGATCATATAGTATAGTGTCGTTGTTTGCCCCATAACGCTTTTTCGTGAGCATTTTATTTGAAGTCAGGTAGGTGCGTGGTGCCTGTCCTACAAATGGATGTTCAAGAAAAAGGTAAATAACTGTTACGATGATTGCCCAGTATTCCATTTAGGGTATCAAACAAGCCATTTTGGTCTTCCTTTCCTCTATCCTCCTTTTCCTTCCCTCTTTCGTTTGACGCGATTTATTCAGCCCAAAGCATTTTATTCCAATAGATACGGGCATACAAAGAATCCCGAGTCATCAATGGTAGCCTGAGCGTCATTCATGAATGAAAAGTCATCAAAGCATTGATGACCCATTGGTGACCTCCCACCATGGTGACGGCACTGGCGAGGAGGGTTTGCGGTGATGCAATGAATACCCTCATGCACACACACCCCTTCCCATATTCTCAGCTTCTCTCCCCCTTTCCTTTCTCATCACTCATCTCTATATACAGATCTTCATGACCCCCAATCATTGAAGTGGCCGAAATTCCTCTCACTCGGCCCGCGGCCCGTGTCCTCTGCCCCCTCTGTGGTCTGTCCATGGAGGGCAATGCCGCCAACCGTTGTGCCCATCGTCCGCGCGCTCGCAGGGACAAGGAGCCGAAGCAGCAAGAGCGGAAGGCCAGAAACACTTCGACGAACAAGAAGCGCAAGCACCCGGACGCTGCCGCTGCTGCTGCCACTGCTGGTGCTCCATCCGCCCCCGCTGCGGAGCTCGTGCCCCGCCATTATACAGTCTCGATTGCAGTGGCGGGCTCGATTGTGCTGAACGCCCAGTCGCCCGAGTTGCGGACGTACTTGATAGGTGAAATTGCACGTGCAGCGGCCATCTTTCAGGTGGATGAGATCGTCGTATTTGCAGACGCTTCGGGCGCGGGGGCGTCGTACAATTGGGGCGATCCCAATCTCTTCTTCGGTCGTCTTTTGCAGTACATTGAGACGCCACAGTACCTCCGGAAGGCTATCTTTCCCCACCACTCTGATCTGCGCTTTGCCGGATTGCTCAACCCCCTGGATGCGCCTCATCATCCACGTGCACACGAACAGATGGTCTATCGAGAGGGCGTGACGGTCGATACACCTGCCAGTATCTCAGGAGGCTCCCTTGTCAATGTTGGCCTGCGGAACTACATCCACCTCGACCGGCGCCTCAAGCCCGGCGTCCGTGTCACGGTGAAGATGACCTCGGCTGCTTCTTCATCTGGATCATCACGCAAGTACCAAGCTTCCCCACAACAAGAGATGGAGGGCGTGGCCGTCTCCCCCGAGGCGCCCCGCGAAACACACGGCCTCTACTGGGGCTACACAACCCGCCTAGCCAAAAGCCTGACCGAGGTCTTTGCCGGAAGCCCTTACAAAGAGGGATACGACTTGACGGTGGGTACGTCAGAGAGGGGACATCAGAGCATTGATGACGAGGATTTTGCTTTGCCAGCTTTTCGGCACCTGTTGGTTGTGTTTGGTGGGGTAGCGGGCCTGGAAGCGTGTGTCGAGGCAGCGGAGGATTTAGATCTGCCTGCGGGCAAGACACACACGCTGTTTGACAAATGGTTGAATGTGTGCCCAGACCAGGGCAGTCGCACCATTCGAACGGAGGAGGCAGTGCCTATTACCATGGCGAGGTTGCGCCCTTTCATTGTCAAGAGCGGACGGAGGGAGAAGTAAGAGAGAAAGGAAAGAAACATGAGCAAAATGTCCAAATGTTCATTGGTGATTGATTTCGTGATTTTATTTATTGAGTGCTTGAAGAAGCTTTCGCAAGAAGATCCACCAACTCACGGCCATAAATGAAGGCGGCATTCCCCGCAATTGCCCTCCGGACCTCCAGCGCTTTTCTCACCGTCGGCTCCATCCCCTCCACTTCCTCTTTCTTTTTTTCCTCCTCCATCGGTGGAGCAATTCCTTCCACAAGCCCTATACATCTCCCTTCATCCCTTAAATCCAACAAAGGGGCACCACACATCCCATCACCCAATTCACGGTCCATGACAGCAAAGCCACGGCTGTGTCGGTCCTTGTACTTATTCACCGTGCCCATACTCACACACAGTCGACGGGGCTCCTCGTCTGCTTTCAGATCTAAATGTACCGTCTTGCCAGTATCGGAGTCTTCAAGTATCCCGGCAGTGTTGTTGTCGTAGTTGTTGTCATGGGCACTGCCTATTCCCTTTCCTTCGCGCTCCACTGCAAAACCTGGCGAGACCACGGGATGACCCGGCGCGGGTACGTTGCTGCCCAGTACAAGGGGCTCAAGTCGCAGTCCATACTTGGCCATCTGCCGTATGGCATATTCTTGATTCTGAAGTCGAAGCACACACACGTCTAGCGAGTCATGGTGGACGACGGTGGGCTGTAGTAGGAATCGCTTCACTACCGGGCCCCTCCTCCCATCTGTTACATGCAGCGTGCACAGGGTGTGTTCATCTTTCACGTACTCCAGCCATGGCAACGGGTAAAGTTTTGGCCAGCGCCAGGGTGCCGTCACATGTGAGCAGGTGAAGAAATAGAGGGGAACATTTGCTGCTTCGACAGGGCTCGTGCTGCCTCCTTTCCCTGCAGGCGGGTGCACGCAAAAGGCCGTGCCTCGACTGAGCATTTCGTACCGCATCATGCCTTGGTCAGGCAGTTGGAACCAGGAAGTGATAGAGACACTCATGCGATGTAATGGTAAGGTAGCACCGCTGCTATTGCTGGTGCACAAGGCGCGGCGGGCTGCCATGGTCCTGTGTGTGGGGGGTGCATTCGCGGGAAGGAGGTTGGATGCAAAGACCGGGTTCCCATTTGTACTGAGCCACATAACGCCCGACAGCTCGCTGCCCAGACATCATGTATGTGCTATCTGCTCTCGTGATACAGGCACGACAGGGCCTAGAGGCGAGGCTTAACCTCCCGATGAATTGCTCACATGCCAAGTATCATCCCACTTAACTCATCCACACGAGGGAAAGGTTAACGTACGTATGCCATGGACCAAGACAAGACCCCTAGCCAAGCAGTTCCGCAGTGTTGTAAGCGTCTCGTCACATTTCAAGGTCCCAGATCAAGGCATGACGGAGTACGAGCTGCTCAGCCGGGGCACTGCCTTTTGCCTCTCCCAACCTGGCCCTCTTCCTTCTGCTCCTGAAGTCGTCCTCGTAACCTGCTCCCACGTCCTGGCACCCTATAAATGGCGACAGCATTTTAAAGAACCGTGGCTTGACTTTGTAAATGACGAGCACGTCGAGTACCGAATTCAGGCGTGGAAACAGGAGGAGAGCGACCCCAGCAGAATTCAGCTGGGTGCCGAGACGAGGGTGTACGGCAAGTCAGTTCACCACCATAGTCTAGACTTATGTATGCTACCTATACATAAGAATACAGTAGATGCATATGAATTACTATCATTGGAGGACAGGGACCAACAAGAGCCCCTTGCAGAGGGCGAGGAATTGACATTTCTAGGCTTTCCCTCCGCCATAAACTGTCCTGGCGAGGAACAGCGCGAGAAGCTTGGCGTGCTAACCCCACGTCGAGTGCAAGGGCGGGCGCTCGCATCGATCCGCGACAAACAGGGTCGAACTTATGCCAAGACAGAAGAGAGACTGACGGTGGGCATGAGTGGTGGGCCGGTGGTCGATCGGCACGGGCGATGTTGCGGCATCTTTCAAGGCATTCTGCCCCCGCCGCCTCAATCCCCCGCAGAAGAAGAGGCGCAAGCCGCCTGTGATCTCGACCCTATGCTTCGGTCACTTCAAGTAGAAGAATGGGAACGGCATGCCGGGTTCATCCCCCTGACGGCTGTCCGTGCATTTCTTGAAATTAATTTAGTCAAATATTGAGCGAATACAAGAAAATTGGCGACTGTTTTGTAGTATCACACGCATCGACTTTTGTTTAAGTTGCTTGCAATCTCCTGTTGTGTCTTCTCACTTCGACAATGTACATACATACATAAATGAAACGCAATCTTACACACGCATATACATAGGCACTGTTTGTAAGTTTTCCGCCCTCCCCCGGAGCGTACTGGCCGATTATCGAGGATTGCATGAGCTACCGATGCGGCTCCTTCCGAACACAGCCTTTTTTGAAGATATAGCGGCATCACAGCTTGACAGCACATCGCTGCTTGCCCAGGACTGCTGCTACTTGCTCTTGATGTTGGCGCGCAGTCGGGTCTCGTCCTTCGCCATGTGCTGTTGTGTGCTTATACTGTCACAGAGCTGACCACTCAATTCAGATACTTGCTGTGTGGTGACGTGGAGATCGTGCCTTAGGCGGGCCAGCTGCTGCCTGCTCATATTGAGGTCGTGAGTTGTGGATGTGAGCTGGAATAGCAGGGCCTCTTTTTCTTGGTTTGCGCGCTGCAGAGCTTCTCTTTCGTGCCACAGTCCCCGATGGAGCTCATCGATTACGCCCTTGTGCTCTGTCCGAATACGCTGCAGTATTCGGGCATGGCGCGCCTGAAAATCGCAGATGGCGGGGTCTTGTTCGCGGAGCCATGTTTCGGCCTTTAGTAGCTTGAGCGCCGTTGCCTCTGCCTGCTGCTGGTAAGATTCTTGGAGCCCCTTCAATTTGACTTGCCATGCACTCTCGGACTTTTCCCGCTGGCGCTGCAATCGAGCCACCTCTCGGGTTTTGGATCCTAGCGTGGCCTCGACGGTAGATAATTGCTCCCTCACTGCCGCGAGCTCCACGTCACGTGCTTGTAGGTTCTCCACCAAACGCCGCTTGGCATGTACCCATTTTTCCTCTCGCGCAGCCGCTTCATGCCGGAATTGTTGCTTCTCGTGGACCAGCGATATGGCCTTCACTTCCGCTTTTCCTCGCGCCACTTCACTTTCCGTCAATCGTCGACTTAGATCCAGCAACTGCTGTCGGACCCCGCCTTGTTCGTCTTTTACGACCGTGCACAGTTCCGCGTATAAGGTTTCGCTCCGATGTTTTTCCCATCCCGCTTGCTGCACCTCCACCCGCATACGCAGCGCACGCTCGGCCTCCGCCTTGAGTTCCTGCTCGCGCCGCTCGTATTGCTCCATCAGCTGAGACTTGCCACGTATCACCTTCTCTTCTATATCAGCGTTCAGGCCATTCATCGATTCTTGTCGAGCTTCGAGGATACGGCGCAGTTCTCGACGGGCTTGCACCTCTCCTTCAGACGCTACCTCACACTGCCGCAAGGCCTCCTGCGCTTGTTCTCGATACCGCCCTACCATGCCATTCATCTCCTCCTCCCGGGCCTCATAAGCCTCGACTTGAGCTTGAAGCTCCTCCACCACACGCACCATCTCTGCAGCGTCCTGCTGCGTGACCTTCAGCGCTGCCGTCACCTCTGTGAGCTCCGCGCGCACTGCCTCGGCCTCCTCGAGCTGAGCGCAGACCCTCTGAGTCTCTCCAGCCATATTTGCTAGCTGCGTACGCAACCGTGGGAGGCATATTTCAGCGTCTCGGTATCGTATTTCTAATTTATTGTATTGTTCAGTCCACTTCGCCTCTCGGCTCTGTGCGCTTTGCTGGGCTTCGCGCAAGTGCTCCTCCAACGACTGGCATTTGTTATCGGCGGCCGCCAAGGCAGCCTTGGTCTTTCCCAAAATTTCTTCCAACATCGTTGTCGCAGAGTTGCCGCGTTGGTTTGGCTCTTGGTGCTGCTCGGCTTGGGCTTGCCGCAACGCCGCCAATTCCTGCTGCTGTTCCTGCAGCTGCGGCCCCGCCTTCATCAGCTCGTGGAGCAGCTCGTCAATCTGCACGTCTCTCTCCGCCAATGTCCGGCTAGTCTGAGACAATTCAAGGGCGGCCAGGTTGGTTTTCTCCAAAAGCATGGCATTTTCGGCACGCAGAAACCCGGACTGCTGCACCAGCTCCGCCACGGCTTCGTCTCCGATGGCCAGTGCAAGACTGTCATTCCCTTCCTCCTCCCCTTCGTCGGTTTCGCTAAATTTACTGCCCAGAAAATCATTTCCAGAAAGCTCTTGCGACCGAAGACTCATCTTATCGTAATGCCTCTCCGCACGGGCAAAGGCAGCTTGGTGAAGTTCCTCATTTTCCAGAGCCAATACTTCGGCCCGCCCTGCCAAGCACTCCAGCTTTCCAGCCTGCAATTGATTCAACTCCTCAAGCTCCTTGATCCGCGCGTCATAGGCAGCCATCAACGGTGTCATGGCGGCTGCGCTGGTGTTCCAGATAGGCAAATCAGGCATTCTCTCGGCTTGAGACCGCATGTGGGCACCATTGTTGGTTTTGAGCTGGTAGGCTTTGAGCTCCTTGATGCAGCGTTGGAGTTGGTCCTCCAAGAAGCTATTCTCGGCCCTCAGCTCCTCCACCATCTCATCCTCTTCCCGCTGTTGCGAATGCCCGTGATGATGGCTATTCATTTTGGGCCTTGGTGCCTTGAAGGGGCCAGAGTTTAGGGAGCTTAGAGATAAAGAAGGTGCTTTGCCGGCGTAGGAAAAAGCCACCGGCCGACTCCCACAGCCACTCAGGGCACGCCCCAAAAATTATTGCCCTGTGTCGATGTGTGTGGGTCGAGGGTGATGCGGAAAGTGGGCGTGGGTTGCTTTAGGGGGGGGAATATCAAAATTGTTATGGGCCACGCGCCCATCATCACATGGCTAGGGGAGCCTCCATCTAGAAACCTGCAGTTTTGGTTCACGATGAGGCTAGCACACGCAACGGCACACTCCATGAGGTTGAATTCCATGCTCATGCCACCGTGGTTGAGGTTGATAGTCTGGTCGCCGGTTGCATGGATTTCTCCCGAGTAGTCACTTCTTTTGACGCCTCCATTGTTATTCTAGTAGTTCCTTCGCCATACACTCCCATTCCTTTATGGTCGTTGCGGCATGCCATCCCTTCACAATCCCACACAGAGCCCACCAGCCCTTGAATACATGCCGAGGGACGCTGAGATTCCCCTGGCAGATTTTCGGGCAGCTGGGTAGCCACCATCGACCTGCTCTGAAGCCCATCAGCGCTCGCTCAAGAAGCTCGATTGCAGCACTACTACGTGGACCTAAAACCAAAAATGGCACGGCGCATTAGATCAACTGCTATTGCTATTGCTGTTGCCATCCCCACTTCTAGCACATGTAGTACGAGTGGAAGCCGACTCCCGGCCCGCGGGCGAAAGGAAGCACATGCCCGTAATGGCTCTTCCTCGAAGCGTTCCCGCCATGATTTCTCGTCGGAGGAGGACGAGGAAAGAATGGTCCCCTACCACAAGCCCGCTCCAAAGCGAGGGCGCTCGTTTCCAGCTATAGGTGTGACAGGAGCAGGCTCCTCGTCGGGTGCTGTTGCTGCCCAGGGTCAGCGTAAGAGCGTGGTCACATCGCCTCGACGCCCTGATGCATGCTGGGGGGAAGAGCGCAAGGGCATGGAAGCGGATGACGAGAAGGAGGAGGATGGGGGGGTAGAGAGCGACGGAAATGACGACGATAATAGCGGTGAGTCCAGTCGCGGTAAGGGCAAGGAGAAATGTAAGACGAAGAAGGTGCAGAGCAAAATGCTTGGGGCTAAGAGGGGCGGTGGGGATCAGAAGAAGAGTTCTGGCGTGCATCAACACGCGCGCAACGCCCCAGCTTTTTTGAAGAGAGCTTCGGCGGCAGCGGCGACGGCGGCGGCATCTGTTCAGCACACGAAAAAGAAGAAAAAGAATAGGAAGGAGAACGTTAAGGCGAGAAGCAATACGAGCCGTGGTAGGCAAATGCAGAAGACATTGGTGGTGGAAGAGGAGGATGGGTCTGTCCTTTCGGATGACGTGGTGGAGGAGGAGGAGGAGGAGGAGGAGGAGGACGTGGTGGTGATGGAACCGAAGCGATCCTCCCGTTTTGCGACTGACGGCCGTCGCCGCTACAGTGCCGCGGATGTCTCCACCTGTTCTTCCTCCGAAACATCATCGTCGTCGTCGTCGTCCTCCCAGGAAGAGGAGAGTGAGGATGAGGCGGACGAAGATGAAAAGAAGGAGGAAGAGCCCAAGAAATCTCTCCGACTGGCGCTCAAGGGCCGGCGGCATTACAGCATTGAGGGACTGGTGGGGATGGAACAGGGGAGCCGCAGCATCAGCACCAGCAGCAAGAATGGAGCGGCTGCGGACTTAAAGAAAAGAGGACCAAAGCTTAGGTGTGCTTCAAGAAAGACCAAGAAGCAGCTCCAGCAGCAGCATTCGCAAAAGCAACAGCAGAGGCGCCGCCCCTTCAAGGTCGGGAAGAAGAAGGGGGAGGTAGAAGGGGAGGAGAGTAATGATGAAAAGGGCAGGGACGCAAGCACCAGCGAATGTTGTTCATCGGCATCGCCGATGGTAAGGAAGTATTTGAATAAGGCAAAGAAGGGCAAGGGCGAAGGCCAAATGCAGCAGCAGCAGTTGGAGAAGAAGAAGGAGAAGAGCACTCTTCTGTCGATGAAGAAAAAGTCCTTGTCCTCGCCTTCGGCATCGGCCTCGAAGAAGCAACCGACCCCAAGGAACAACATAAGTCAAAGGAGCAGTTGCAGCAGTAGTCACAGTCGTCGTGAACCTGGCCGTCCTCGTTGCCTGCAGAAGGTGAATGAGAAGATGAGGGAGAAGGGGAAAGAGAAAGATGAAGACGAAGAAGAAGAAGAAGAAGAAGAAGAAGAAGAAGAAGAAGAAGACGACGACGAAGAAGCCAACGCTGCCCGTCGTTGTCGGCGTTCCTCCTTCACCCCACACATGACACGATCCAAGAGCAAGGAAAGGAAGTCAAGCCGCCTAGCTAAGAAGGAACGGCGTGTCTATGGGAAGCACGATTTTTTCGTGTCATCATTCACTGTGGCAGGAGGTGGTGGAGAGGGATCAGCGGCAGCAGGAGGAGGTGCGAAAGGGGAGACGGAAGGCAAGATAAAGAGGGGAAGGCCGCGTAAGGGCAAGAGGGAGGAGAAGAAGGAGCATAAAGAGGAGATGGGGAAGAGAGGGCCGGAACAGGTGTTGGAGGGTAGAGCAAAAAAGCATTTGAAGATATTGAGCGATAATCTTTTTAAGCTTCGGACGTTGACTGACAGATGGGCGGGGACGGAGAGCGTGGAGCTGGACGGGCGGCACGTCCCTCTCCGGGAGATGATGAGGGAGGCCGAGGCCAAGGTGTCGGCGGCAAAGAAGGGTTTGAGGATGGTGATGGACGAGCTGCAGAGACTGCATGAAGATGCCCAATTGGATGACAGTGACTGGGAGGAAGAGGACGCAGTGTGTGCGGTGTGTGGTGATGGGGACGCGACGGATGAGAACGACATAGCCGTGTGTGATAAGTGCCTTGTGCCTTTCCATCAGCATTGTCATGTACCCATGCTGACGGAAGAAGATCTGGGGGAGGAGGACGAGGAATGGTGGTGTCGTCGGTGTGATTTAATATATGATTGGATGTCGAACTGCGTGTTGGACGCTTTCGGGGTGGATGAGGAGAGGGCGAGGACGTTTCGCAAGGTGCAGGGGCTGTTGAAGGATTCGGATGACGAGAACGGAGGAGAAGGAGGTAGAGGAGCAGAGGAGAACGAATATAGTAGTGACGAGGATGACGAGGATTACGTGACGGAGGAGAGCGATGAGGATGACGATGATTCGGGCTCGGATGCCAGCAGCACCAGCAGCAGTGACAACGAGGTGGAGGATAAGGGAAGTGAGGCGAGCGCGGAGGAAGACGAAGTGAAAAATGATAGTGCTACTGAGTCGTCATCGAGTGAAGAGGAGGAGCAGAAGTCAGCCACCAGAGGGAAGAAGAGAAAGGCAGGGGGGAGGGCGGTGCCGACCGGCAAGGGCAAGGGGAAGGGTAGTGCGGTTAAAGTGACACCAGGAAAGGGTGGAAAAGGTGGTAGGAAGGTAACCCCTGCGAAGGATAGTGCGATTAAGGCGATAGTTAGGAGGATTGAGAAGGGTAGTGGGGGAAAGGGGGCTCTGGGGAAGGGCGGTGGGAAGGGTGGTGGGAAGGGCGGAGGGAAGAACAAGGCCGAGCGGCAGCAGGCCCGGGCGCGTAGCGACTTTAATGACAGCTATCACTCTAGTGAGGACGAAGATTTTGATTCGGATAACTCATCCTATTCGTCGGGGGACAGCTTTGACTCGGACTTCTACTAAAAGGAGCCCAACGACGACACAACCTCCTCCCGCCTCGCATGCCCACCAAGTAAGTTTAGAATATAGAGACTCGCGGTAGAATTTCATACATCAAGACACAGTAGTAGATACATCGGTCGCTCAATAGATCACACAGGAAAAATGCAGTTTTGATCCCCAAAAAGAAATAAACAATAGCATTTCCTGTAATCAACCATGCAAGCAAAGACGAGCGGATCGGACCGACTGCCGCAAACGGCTCACGGCAACTACAACCCAGCCACGCACCCCACCCCACACCACCAAAGACACGCACATTCACACCACATTCTAAAACAGGGGAGCACCATGACCACAAAGTCATTGTCACCAACGTCTACGCCCTTGTCGATGGCGGGGCGGCTCCTGGCCTTGCTTTTCTTGCTGATTTCATGCAGCCTCCCCACTCTTGGCTTCCTGCAGCCTCCAAGGGTCCCTCTGGCCTCATATGCGACGGCAAGACGACACGGCAGCATCCAGATGATGGCCAAGAATGTGCGGTTTGGGGACAAGGGTCTGGACAAATTGGTGGAGGGGATCAACGTGGTGGGAGACGCGGTCAAGGTGCGTGACGTGTAGAGTATCTTGCATGCACACTTGCGTGTGTGTCTTGCATCCTTGCTCCCATGACAATAGACAAGGATAAAGAGGAAGCACGGGTGATATGAGGCTTTACATCTTCTTGGCTACAAAATAGTGATGTCCTATCATCATCGGCTTTTCCCCAGCCACCGTACACAGCCCCGCTACTTTGCTTTTCGAACTCAGAACGTCTGATCTTTCTACTTTATCATTTATTATTTCTACAAATGAACAAAAATTAATAGGTAACACTAGGTCCCCTTGGACGGAACGTGGTCCTCTCGCGGGTAGATGAGCCTTGCCCTCAGATAGTGAACGACGGCGTAACCATTGCCCGGGAAATTGACCTTGTTAACCCCGAGGTCAATGTGGGCGTCCGACTGATACAAGAAGTGGCAAAGACGTCCGACCGACGGGCAGGAGATGGGACCAGCACATCTATCATTATGACCCAAGCCATTGTCAACCAGGGGTTGAAATACGTCAAATCAGGCATGAATCCCGTCTCCCTTCGCAAAGGAATCATGGGCGCCACCAACATGCTGGTCGAACGCATTCCCCTCGTCGCCCGGAAGGTAACAGGAGTCGAAGACTTAGAAAAAGTCGCAACAGTCTCAACGGGTGGGGACAAGGAGATGGCCAAGATCATTGGCAGCGTCTTTGGGCGTGTCGATCTAGATGCGAAGCTAGGCGGAGCTACCCTCCTCGAGGATGGCAACACTAGTGAGGACGAGCTCGAGATCAGCTCTGGCATGCGCTTGGATCGATCAGGCTTCGAATCTGCATATTATGTGACGGACATGGAGAGGATGGTCTGCGAGCTGCGCAAGCCTCGTGTGCTGGTTACGAACTACCCCCTTCTCCATAACTACCAAATGATACCAATCATGGAGGAAATCGCTAAGACTGGGGAGCCCTTACTTGTTGTCGCCGAAGAGACAAAGGATGACGCCCTATCCCTCCTGGTCGTCAATAAGCTGCGTGGTACCGTAGAAGTCTGCTCGGTCCGCGCTCCCTTCGCCGGGGCTCGACGCAAGCAGTTTTTGCAAGATATTGCGTTGGCCACGGGCGCTACGTTTATTGATTCCGATTTGGGAATGATGCTTCAGACAATGACTATGGACATGCTAGGCGTGGCCGAAAGCGCGGTCACTACCCGGGAACACACCACGTTGCGGACGTCGGAGATTTTTGATGATATCATCGCGGAGCACGTGAAGAACTTGAAGAAAGAGTTGGATGGGTGCGACAACGTGTACGACGAACAAAAGCTGCAGTACCGCATCGCCGCACTCACGGGTGGTGTGGCCGTCATTAAGGTAGGAGCTGCCACCGAGACCGAGCTCAAGGACAAGAAGCTTCGGTACGAAGACGCTCTTAATTCCGTGCGGACGGCGATTGAGATGGGGGTCTTCCCCGGGGGGGGATCAGCGCTTGTCTACCTGGGGCAAAGCCTGCGGGAGGAGATTTTGGCAGCGTTTCCCGATAAGGAAGAGAGAGCTGGGGCGGAGATTGTGCTGAAAGCGATTGAGGAACCTGTACAGCAGATTGCACGAAACGCTGGGATGTATCCGGGGAGGGTGCTGGAGAAGATAAAGATGAAGAATGAGTGGGGCTTTGGCATGAATGCTGCGACGGGCAAGTATGAGAATTTGCTAGAGACGGGCGTGCTGGACTCGGCGAGCGTGGTACTGAACGCGTTGACCAACTCAGCCTCCATCGCGGGGTTGGTCTTGACGACACAAGTGGTTATTACCGAGAAGGCGGAGGGCGCAATAAATCAAATGTAGGGACGGGTGGGAAAGGGGACAAGCGGGGCATAATAATAGTGATTTACAACGACGGTGGCCTCACATCCGAAGTTAACACAAAGCAAACAAGAAAATTTTTAGCCAGATTGAACGATTGACTCATTAAATGATGCCGCCCTTCCCCTTGTTTCTTTGCAATTTCGCAAAGATCTGCATGCGAGAAAGAGAGAAAATATATCCGTATGTCTCGGGCATTCTACAATTCTTCTACTCAGGAGCCGATAATGAAATTGGGAATTGGGGCTCTCGACGTTTTATTCCTCTCAAACTTCCCTACCTACGCCGACACTGCCTCAATCACAGCCACCTTCGCCACTGTAGCCACCGTCGATGCTTCTCGCGCCTTCGCGGTCGCAGCCTCCCCTTGCTCTTCCTTCCGCCGCTCGCCTACCGGATCCTGGACCGAAAAATCAGCAACATAGGGGTAAACCACCTTCAGAGCCGAGGGACGGGTAAATGGCAAGTCCATGCTCTGCAGCGCCGCTAGCGTATCAGCCTCTACCTGCTGCCGACGGACTGTACGTGCTACGAGGTCCTTGTAGTTGGCAATTATGCCAGAGAGGGAGAACCTGCGCCCAGAGACATCAGACAAGCCTGTGAGGGCCTGGACCTCGAGGGACTGCTGGGGGAATGCTCGATAACGGCCCCATTGCTTCTTGATGGGCAGGCGGGAGTCGTGCCACCACAGGAAGCCAAGGGGATCTCGGACGGAGGAGGGTAGGGCGTGCTTATGGATGTGGAAGAGGAGCCGCTCTCGCTCCACCGCTTCCAAGAAACGACTTCGCAACCTGTGGACGACGAAGGGAAAAGAAGGGGAGGAACCATTTGACTTAATAAGAATGAACCGTGTAAGAAGAAGGACCCCAAGCACCGCAAATGTGAGAGGAAAATGTATACACACACCTGTTACACATTCTCCCTCCCTTCCCCCCTTTACTGCATGCACGTACCAGTCATGCTCCGCGAGAAACTTCGTTGATAAATTCTCTTTGTCTCTTCGATGCTTCTCACGCAACTCTCCCCAAGTCATGATAGTGGAAAAGCTCTTTCTGTCTACCATTGACGATGCCTGCCTCCACTCCGCCTCACCCTCACTCCCTTCCTCATTCCCTCCCTCCTTGGAATCCGACGTCACTGTCATAGTTGCCGCAAAACGGACCTGACGAGCCTGCTGCTCCATAGCCACACGCATATAACGCAAAGTCTCTTGCCTTGCCACCCGTTCCTTAAAAAACTCTTGAGTCTTGCTGCCCCCGTCCTCCGTCAAACGCTTCGCCTCCAAATCCCGCATGGCTCTCGGCGGGCCTTCTAAGTGGTTCTTGCCTCGCTTCGGCTTGTACATGGCTGCAAAGGGATCGTAATGTTTCCGTTTGATCGGATAGTATGATGCAGGGACTTTTCCACCAGAAGTTAAAATCGTAGGTGGGGCACTGGGGAGCAGCAGCGGGGGCCGACTGACAGGCAGGGGCTTGCACAGCAGCAGGGGTTCTAGTTGCAGCGCAGCTGCAGGAGCATTTTCAATCTCCTTTCTGGCAGCAGTAATTGCAGCACCAGTAGCAGCAACAGCAACATTAGCCTTACTATTGCCAGAACTTTCTGAACCATAGGGGATGCTTTTTCCGCCAGGCAGGGACTTGGCCCTCTTTTTTGCGGCCGGCTTCTTGGATTGAATCACGGGGTGAGCTACGGGGGGCGAGTCCGCGCGATGATTGTTGCTGTTGGAGGGAAACACGATCAGGCCCGCCCCGCCCTTCCCAATGCTCGCAGGGGCGTTATTACCCCCGCTGCTGCCATTCCCTGCGCTGGTGCTGCTGGTGCTGCTGGTGCTGCTGTTGCTGTTGTTGCTGCTGCTGCTTTTGCTACTGCTGCTCAACCCCTTCGCCACACCTACCTTGGCCTTGATCATGCCAGAGGCAGAAGCAGACCCATCGAGGAGCCGATTTTGATCGAGTTGCCCCAGGGCCTTGCGACGGATCGCCACCGCCTCCTCCTTGGGCTGCGTCAGCTGCAACGGTGCCACGTAAATTTCTCCACAACTCTCTCCGGACAGCCAACGCGTCTGCAACACCACAGGCGACAACCTCTCCCCCTTCCCCACTGATGCCAGATTGAGTGTCACGTCATCCTCGTCATCCACTGTCAGGCTATGGACAGGCACCAACCGCCCAGTAGCCGAGGAGGCCTCTGTATTCTCATAGCAATGCACCCCCCCATCCGAGCAAACAATCAATACCCGCCCCGCTTGCCCCGCCCCCCCATGCGTCCCCACCACATCCTTCACCGAACAAAGCTGCCGACGCTTAGCTTTTCCACCCGACGGAGGCTGGGTACTGACCGTAGTCGGGAGAGGGAGCTCCATCCGATTGAGCTGCTTGCAGGCATCCAGGCGCACCAGCGACAGCTGGCACGTGCCACCAAAAGCGTAATCCCCGAAGACAGCCCGGGTGTCTTGAGTGTTCAACACATCAGTATAAGGTGCTTTCTCTTTCTCCTCTGCAGACGACAGATCCCACACCCGCAAATTTTGTCCGCAGCTCTTGGAGACGGCCTCCAGCCCTCCAGCCCGCACGGCAAGCAACTCAATGCTCATCCCGTTCGAGGCCAAGTCAAATATGCATTCCCAGATCGGCACCGCGTCCTCCCCTCCAAGTCCTTCCTGAAAACGCCAAATGTGCAGGTTCTTGATACCGAGCCCACAGATTAGCCGGTACTCGGGCTGCTCTTTGTCCAAGTCCATCTCATGCCCCGTCCGAAAGGAGGAAGAGGAAGGCGACATTCGACTCACGGCCCCAAATCCCCGCAACTTGGCATCCAGATTTGTATAACACTCGATCAACGTCTCAGCCTCAGCTTTACTCAGGCGGTGGCCTTGTTGATTGCCCCTAAGACTGTTCGTATCGTCGTCCCCCCACGGCCCCTTGGGCAGCCGAGTCAAATCGTAGGCAAACATTTCCACCGACCCGCGCAGCACGCCCGCAAAGGCAAAGCGCCCGTCGCCCGCAACTTCGACATGGAAGATCAGATTCGTAATGAGACCCTTGGCGTGGATCTGCCCTAGCAACAAGCCTTCGCGGCCCCAGAACGAGTCGAGCATGGAATAGAGCCGGATCGTCCCGTCGCTGCAGCCCGCAATCACATATGCCCCATCGGGGGTCAAATCGACCGAGGTCACCCGCCCGTCCGGTGTGAAACGACGGGGGGGAATCAGACAGGGCGCTGCCGGGGGGCTGGCGGCAGTGGCGCCTTGTGGATAGTGGGAGGAGGGCGGCGTGTTGTGGTTACCTCCTACCGGGTCCGTTGTGGGTTTCATTGAGGAAAAGGAGGAAGAGAGAGTTTTACTGGAAGAAGTCGCCGCCGTCTTGCCCCCCCCGCCCGGCGGATCGATATAGATAGACATGGGCACCTCCATGTTGATGCTGTTGTCTTGTAAATGAAGTGTTGAGAGTGTGTATATGGGAGGATGAATTGGGCTCGGCAAACATTTGAATGATAAAAAGCGAGGGAAAACGCTATTCTTTCTATACATCTCCGACCTCCTTGTTCAAGCCGGCCCGCCCGAAATCTCACTCCACCTCACCCGTACACTCCCTCTGACAGGAATCTGCAGCAAGCCAGCGATGCCTTTGTAAGTTCATCCTTTTTTGCTGCGTGTCAGCCACTCTAGCCTTATTCCAGCTCAAGGAGACATGCACCTTCTGCTCCTCTTCAGCGTCCTCCTTCCCCTCGTTTCGACGACGACCAAGGCATTCATCCCCACAACTCCACTGCCCGTACGCACCCGCACCATCATGGCCTTGGCTTCCTCTTCCTCATCGAATCACTATCCGCAGGAAGCCCAGGACAGCGCGGACAAGGCTCGACGTTTCTCCTCCTCTACCGCGTCATCGAAGAGACCACTTTCACCACCGCCAACAGCGCAGCGTGCTCGATCCTGGACCTCAACGCCATTAATTGAATGGTCCCTGCGACGCGTGGGCACGACGCCAGCTATTGATTTGTTGGAAAGTGCTTTGGAGGAACGTGGACAGGGGAGCGACTTGAATGGCGAAGACGACGGGCTCTTCACGGCAGCCCTCAAGGAGTGCCGCTCCATCGGTGACGGCAAGCGGGCGTTACGGTACCTGGGCATTATGAAGCACCGACACATGCGGGAAATAGATGTTGTGTCCACCATCCATGCCTGCGCGGCCGAAGGGCTGACGGACGACGCAATCGGTACTTTTCGACGTCTTGCAGAAATGAAAAGGGAACAAGGACGCGTCATTTCTTTCGGCTCACCAAGCTACGTGGCCATCATAATGGCCTGCAGCAAGGGCAACCGCCCGGATGATGCCCTGGCCTTCTTTCAAGAAATGGGGGTGGGTGGCATCCCTCCACCAGATGCAGCGTGCTATGCAGCCATGATGGAAACTTACCGCCGCTATGGCCGAGCGACAGATGCCCTCGCCCTTCTCGACAACATGAAAGTACGTGGCATGGTTGAAGGCCACAGCCGAGCAGCCCCTCGAGGGTTACATCTAGTGCTGGCGGCTACTATAAGGGCTTTGACAGATTTGGGCCGCGCAGGGGAGGCGTTGGAAAGGTTTGAGTTGGCCTTGGATGGGAGCTCGGGTATCATCCCCGATGGAGGGTGTTTCGCAGCGGCGCTTGAAGCCGTGGCCGATTTGGGGAATTGGCGAAGGGCTTTGGGTTTGATTGAGGAGATGGGTCGCGAGGTGGAGTACATCAATTCAAGGGGGGTTTTCCTCCGGCGGCAGCTACGGGTGGGGAGACAGCATTATGTGGCGGTGTTGCGGGCTTGTGCCAAGGCAGGGGAGGCAGAACACGCCTTGGAGATTTTACAAGACATGCAGACTCGTGGCAGCATACGACCGGACGAAAAATGTTATCGCTGGGCGTTGTTTGCCTGTTGCAAGGGCGGGCAGTGGGGCCGAGCCTTCGACATGCTGATGGAGGAGGAGCAGCCCCCCTTGAGTCAAATCCCGTGGACTCTGCCCTGTTACACCACCACCATGCGTGCCCTCGTCAATGTGGGAGAAGGATCGCGAGTGCTCACACTGTGGGAGAAGCTCTTAGCGCGTGGCCTGGCCCCGGATGCGGCCACGGGAGATATAGCTTTGAGCGTGGCGGGAAAGGAGAAAAATTGGGAGGCAGCCGAGGCGATATTTGCCGTGTTGACAAGTCGAGGGATGGAGCCTTACGTGGCAGGTGTGGGGGTAGTGTTGGAGGGTCTGTGTCAGCAGGGAAGGTTGGATGAGGCGAGAGAATTATTGAGGCAAGTGTCGGTGCCAAATGTGATAATGTACACGAGTCTGTTGTCGGCGATGGGGAGGGTGGGGGACGTGACGGGGGCTCTGGCATTGTTGGAGGAGATGGAGACTGAGGCGGGTATCACTCCGGATCACGTGGCTTTGACGTGTTTGGTAGACGCGTGTTTGAAAGCGGGGAAGGTGGAGGATGCGGTCCGCTTGGCGGCGCGACTGGAGACGACGAGCGCTATGGTGGGTGGGGTGAAGAGAGGGAAAGGCAAGGGTGGGGGAAGGCCGCAGGAAGATGAAAAAAGCTTTGGTGTGCGGGTGCTGACGCTGCTAGAGCAGGGGCAGTGGGAGGCGGCCTGGCGGAGTATTCAAGAAGCAGAGACTGCCGCGGGGCACGTGCCGGTCCCGGCAATGAGCTACAGTGTCTTGGTGAACGCAGCGGCGAAAGAGGGGCGGTGGCAGGACGCAGTGGACATGTTGCTCCACATGCGGGAGAAGCGAGGCTTGGAACCTAGCACCGTGGATCTTTCCTCGGCGATCAACGCCTGTCGGATGGGGGGAGAGGTGGGCATGGCTCTGAAGCTGCTGGAGGTCCTCAAAATTCGACGGCAAGAGTATGCGACGGCCAAGAGTCAAGGGAGGAAGGGTGGCAAGGGCGGGAAGGGTCGTGGGAAGAAGGGGGAGGATTCCTCGAAGAAGGTGGAAAAAGAGCAGGGCCTGCAGCAGTCAGTGGTAGAGGAAGAGGAGGCGCACGATCCCAATCCCTACCAGGTCAGTTACGGGTTGGTGCTGGACTTGCTCGCAAAGCAATTGTCCTCATCCTCTTCCGCGTCCTCGGCCCAATCCTCGTCCTCGTAGATTCTGTGAGCTGTAATGGAAAAATACACAACAAAAAATTGTAACAACAACGGGCAGAAAGACAAATTTTTCGACTACAAAATAAAGTATATGAGTAATATCTATGATGATGATGATGATGATGACGAGGATGATGTTGTCATTGTTGTTTTTGATGCTCTTGTTTCTTTCTTTTCCTCTGCGATGATCCAACATCCCGTCAAGCGAGGAGCCCCTCTCTTCTCCCTTCACCCTTACCAGCATAATCACTTTCCACCCACTTCTTCTCAACACTGTTTCTCCCCAAATCCTAATCTTTGGTCTCCGACACCCCAGCGACTGCCTTATTCTTAGCCTCCTCCTGCTCCGCCTCAATGGAAGCCGCAAGTGCCGCCAGCGTGGCTTCATCAAGCATGTGCATGGGCTCTCCGTTTTTGATGATAGCCACCTCCATGTTCTTCGCCCCGGAATCCACCACCTCCAACAACGTCTTGACCGTCAGTCGAATCGCCTCCTCCTCCCCCAGAGCATCTTCCCACTGCTTCTCCAGGTACTCTTGCATATTGGACGAGTTCTTTCCTCCCACTGCCGTGGCCTTCCAAGCCGAGTAGGTGCCTGCAGGGTCCGTCTGGTAAAGCACGGCAGTCCCATCAGGGTTGGTCCCAGCAATCACACATGACACGCCGAATGGCCGCACACCGCCACGCTGGGTGTACTTTTGTTGGGTGCGGGCGATGTACCGCGCAATGTACTCGACCGTGGGAGCATCCTCGTAGGTTAGGCGGTAGCTTTGGCATTCCAGGCGAGCCTTGTTTACAAGCACGCGGGCGTCGGCCGTCAAGCCCGCAAAAGCCAGCGTGATGTGCTCGTCGATCTTGCAAATCTTCTTGATTGTTCGAGGGTCTTGCAGCTTGGCCGTTGCCCTGCGCTCCACTCCCAGAATAACCGCGTTCTTGCCCCGCACGCCAACAGCCGACGAGCCACGCTTGACAGCCTCGATGGCATACTCTACTTGGAACAAGTGCCCGTCGGGCGAGAAGACCGTGATGGCGCGGTCGTATCTATTTTAAATGGATAGGGTGCAGAAGGGAAGAAAACTTGTGTTAGAAGAAGGGAGGGGAGTGCGACAGGAATTGGGAAACACAGGAGAGAGCAAGGGCACATAAGGATCCGTTGAAGGGACTTCTTCTGGCGTCCCTGTAGCCTTCCTTTATGGTTCGGCAAGCGTCCGCTGCCTCCGACACAGATTTTCTCGTCGACTATGCACACAATGTTCCACTTCCTCCACGCTGGTCCACGCTGTATGTCTTACGGTGGACAATGTTTCTTCATCGCTGGAATTCGTCGTCGTCGTCTTCTTCATCACTTCCCTTCCCTCATTACTTACCGACTGGCCATGGCTGCGGCTGCTCGACGATGTCCGACGGCTATGAAAGGTGCCTCTGACTGTGATGGTGTGCGCGTCGTTTGCATGAGGTATGTGCATGGAGTGGGACGAGAAAGTGGAGCAAAGGGAAAGAAGACAAGAGGCTTCGTCGGCGATGATGACAACCTCCCCACCAACCTGCCTCTCCCCCCTCATTCCCCTCCCTCACAGGGGCCATGGATATAGACGAAGAACTACTGCACCGCTCCTTGGCATACGCTTTACTAGCTTTGGGCATTGCTGCCGCTATTGTCCTGTTTGTACGTCCTGCACCGTATGGACGCTATTCCGAAGCCGGCCCTTGATCGACGCCAAGCTGGCATGGCTAATTATGGAGTCACCCTATGTTTTTGTCAGTGCCGTGCTATGGAACGACGCCGGCTTCGCCACGAAAAGCGAAGCCAACCAAGTATTGCTCGGACTGTTTGTCCTGCACTACGTGAACCGCTCCTTCATCTACCCTGCTCGGATGGCCGCGGGCAAGCCTATGCCGCTGTGCATTATGCTTATGGCTTGTAGCTTTAGTTGTTGTAATGACTACCTTCAGACGAGATATCTGACCAAATTTTACATTTACACTGAAACTTGGGTCTCAAGTCCAGAATATATCCTTGGTCTTCTGATATTTTTCGCAGGGTTTTACATGAATCTCGATTCTGATTACATCCTGCGAGAGCTAAGGAAAAAGAAATGTGCAAAGACAAAGGCAGACCGCGAGTCTCCCGATTCCATGCGCACTCGTCGACAAGCCAACGAGGAACCTGAAGCAGAGAGGAATTCGGTCTCACAGATATCCTCATATTGCATCCCCCGCGGCGGGCTCTTTGAGTACATTTCCGGCGCCAACTTCTTTGGTGAGATGGTAGAGTGGATTGGCTTCGCTGTTGCCAGTGGTAGGTCCTTTCCGAATGTGATGTTCTCCTTATTCACCATCCTCAACCAAGCACCGCGTGCGTGGCATCACCACATGTGGTATAAAAATCACTTTGGAAAAAAATACCCAGCCGAACGAAAGGCCTTGATACCCTTCATATTTTGAACACTCCCCTCCTGTCCTCGCATTCCATTCCTGTTCCTGACTTGCGTCTCAAAGACGCAAGGTAGCAAAATTTTATGAAATTACATATCCAATAGTTAACATGAATCAAAAAATAAAGAAGAAAAAGTAAATCATCGAATTCACCGTTCATGGCCAAGACTCCCTGTGTGGTCTACTCTGTTTATTTTTGGTTTTCCTCCGTGTCTACACATCCTCACTTTTTGAAAATCTTTTGCCCTAAATTATCTCTCAAAATTCCATATCTCCCTCATCCCTGAGGACTGGCAGGCCGTCCATCCTCTGATCGTTGTTTCGTGTTTCCTCCACGACTGGCCAGGGTTTGTCACACAGATATAGCGGTTGCTCCGTTGGAGGCCGGGTGACTTCGGGATTTGCGCCCAGCAAGGAGTAACGGATAAGGTTTTCAATCCTGGCCTCCACCTTATCGCGGGGGGGGGGGCGCTTGTAAAGCAAACACGGCATGACAGCATGGATGTCGTCGTCAATACGTGAAACGCTGTCGGTGCTGCTGGTGCTGCTGGTTCGACTGATGCTGCCACTCTGCGGGCAATTCCTTCCCTCTTCCTCTCCCGGACCCCCATTATCATCACTATCTATGGCCACAGCTTTCACTTCGTTGGTGGAAACAGTTGATGGAATCGCCGACACCGCGCTCCAGGAAGTGCTATTGCTAGTGGCGGCACTGTCGGGAATGCGTACGGTCGGAGGAATGTGTAAAGTTATGCCTACGCCGCCCGGAGTGGCATGAGGACGGAAAATGGTGCTATTAGAATCTGAGAACGGGCTTGGGAAAGCTGCCGCATCCACCGCGGGGGTAACGCCACTGGTGGTGGATCCAAGTATGGGCGGTGGCGTTGCTGTAGCTGGCATACTCTTGGCTGCTGGTGAGCCCACGGCCGATTCCTCCCCGAATCGCAGCCCCCCCATCCGACGCTTAATCTCGTGCATGTCCCGGTCTTCGTGAAAAATGTAACGTTTCTGGGAAGGCGAGGTGGGAGAACCGGGAGCGGAGGGGAAGAACGGTGGCTGCTGATTCGTGTCCTGTGAAGGAAACATGATGATGGTTGCGGCTTGCCTCCGATTACAAGGCTTGGTACTCACCATGCCAAGCCACCGGTGGGCTCAGAACTTCCTGTGGTATGTCTTTGGAGATGTTATTGTGTGAATGGAGCAATCTGGGTCGTCAATTGCTTTGATGACGCGGGCTTCTGGTCCCTCGCATTTGTCGACCTCCTCTGTCGTAAACATCGCTTTCCTTTTCAACGCGAATCATCATTCACTCTTTCCTACCCCTCATTAGAAACCCCAGAGTGCTAAGATGTCCAAAAGAAATCGCTCCGCATGGGATGAAGCCATGGTGCAGGCCGGGGCGGCTGCTTCGCGGGCGAAAAAGAAGAGTGGCAAGCGTACCTCAGGACGAACCACGGTACTGAGCAAGGCCATGGGGAAAGTAGATGAGGAGACGCGGCTGGAAGTCCGGGACGCGCGCTTGGAGGCTCTCGAGGCCGATAATTACGTGGGGAATGTAGAAGAGGAGCCTGACGAGGAGTATGTAGATTCGGAGGTGAGGAGGCATGGTGGGAGGCATGGTGGGAAAACGAGGGGAGAAGGTGGCTGGTGGGTGGTATATGGGGAGGCATGGTGGGAAAACGAGGGGAGAAGGTGGCTGGTGGGTGGTATATGGGTGGTTGAGTGAATGACGAGGGGGCTATGTGGCCGCTCATTCATTCACTCCATACTTCCCTTGACATATCCTATAGGATGGAAACCGCCCCACGGCCAAGCGCGAGGCCAAGCGGAGGCGGAACGCCGCGCCTAAGTCTGGACAGGCAAGTAAGCTCATGTACGTAACCGAGTGGTTGTGATGGGTTCACACGGAGTCGTGGCACATTCAGGATATCGAAGAATTCATATTCATACATATGCATTCATCCACACGAAGCTCAAGTTTCCGGAAGAAAAGTGTGGCACAATGGGTTTACGAAGCGGTACGTCGATGTGTCCTCTCTGCGCCGCTGAGAGTGATAGTGTTACTTATATCGCATGCATCCCACTTTAACACCTTGTTCTGCCATATATTTGCGTCCTCCGTTAACCCCCCCCCTTTTGGATCATTCTTAAGCCCGTTTTACTCCTCTCTCCGATCACTTTAACGCCCGATTTCAGTGAGCACATGTCCTTACTTTTTCGCTCTCTTCGCTTTTCTTGCCTAGGGCTATAACCCCTCTGACGGCCCCAACTACCTGACAGCGGCTGCTAAGCCTTCGCGCCTCCCAACCCGTCACTTTTGCTCGGTGTGTGGATACTGGGGTCTGTATGCCTGCACCCGCTGTGGCATGCGCTACTGCTGCGGAAAATGTGCCGAGACCCACAAAGAGACTCGGTGCCTCAAGTTTGCGACGGGATAGACCAACTGGAGAGAAAAGGAGATAGTGCGACGTTTTGAGCAATGAAGCGCGAAATTGCGCCACTTTGAGCAAAGCCCAAGCTATCTTGCGTTCGGCCACCTCGATGCGCCATCCAGTCCGCTTTTTCTCGTCGTTCTGTCGGACAACCCGCGCCCGAAACAAAGAGTGCAGATGCCTTCTGACTCACAGAAAGAGCCGCCAGTTTGAGGTCGAATTGAAACGCTGGTATTAAGGCGAGGCAAATGGCGAAGTAAAGGGCGACTATCGTGTTGATAGCGCCTGCGTCTCAGGCATTCGTGCTTCCGACGGGAACTTCTTGGCTCAAACAGTCACGTATACCTGCTGCTTTGTTATGTTGCGCACACACCTTAATTGTCTATGCTTCATACCATCAATCCTCTACAAAGGAAAACGATTAAAGGAGAAGCATGAGACCGGAACTAGATGGAAATGCCTCTTTGTGTTTTCTTTGGTCTCTTTTCTGGCCATATTTTGGGCAGCGCCTAATTCCTTCCCTCCTGTATTGTCGTGTTTAATCTCTTCCCAGTCAACGCTCCTAGACTTCGTTACCATCTTTCTCTGCCCAGTCGCATTTAGCGTTCGTCCAATACATCAATTTCTTGATTCCTCGTAGCTTGGAACATATGGCACCATGACCATTTCATCCTTTTTCTTTTTCCTTCTTGAGAAGTTGCTTTAGGATGAGTGGACAGCGGCAATAGGAGGGAGGGGCAAAGCGAAGTGGTAAGACGGAGGAGTTTTACGTCACCAGCCACCTGATGAAGGCGCAGCAAGCGATGGAGCAGGCGGGCGTCACGCATTGTGACATCAAGCCAGCAAACGTCTTGTTGAAACTGAGGGAGGGGGTAGAGAAGGGCGGAAGGCGAAAATCACAGATTACGTCCCGGTGGTCGCGGACTTCAACATGTGCAAGATCTTGGAGGCGGGTCAGACATGCGTGCCAGAAGGAGAAGAGAGAGGTGGGAGTGAGTTTTTTGCAGCTCCAGAAGTTCAATGTTCCCCACCCCCTCATTTTCAACAAGACGTTTGCTGGCTTGATGTCACAATGTGTGACGCCCGCCTGCTCCATCGCTTGCTGCGCTTTCATCAGGTGGCTGGTGACCTAAAACTCCTCCGTCTCACTACTTGACTTCAGTCGCCATCGCTCCAGCGTCCCGCCTTCCGCCAACTCCAAAGCTAACACCAGGTAACGTTCACATAGGGCCACTTCACACACAAAACAATTTAAGTTTATTTCAGATCTATCCTTGTCATATCTTTTGTCTCTGCTTCCACAGCCATGTTTTCTTTGTGTGACTTGTGGGTATATGATGTGAAGAAAACGTGAGGAAGATGGGGGAATGAGGAGGTTTGTGTAAATGCTGCCCCAGCCTCCTCGTTCGCGTCCAAAGAAGAGGGGAAGAGGATATTCATATTCCGCCGGTGCAACCCACCCACCTGTCTCGATGCAGCACTTACTGTAGAGGAGGTGCTCGTCGGGGTGATTTTTCCAAGGGATGGGGCATGGATGCAAAATGTCGCTTTGTAAACGCTGCCGTCTTTGATGCCCTACTCCTCCGCCCCGCCGCTGCTGTAGCCGCTAATTTTTTTTGTGGCCGCCCACCGCTATCGTCGTGTTTTTCGCAATGGCGGTTGAATCGATCAAATGCTTCTGCTCGTCGTAGCCAGGGTCGATGGTCGGGGGATTAGGGTTAAGCCAATGTCTGCGCAGAAAGATATCCTCTCCTTTCTCCTCCGCTGCTGCTCGTTGGAGAGGATGAGCGGCGCAGCAGCAAGCCAACACTTAATGAGCAACAACGAGCTGGCGGGGATTGAGTGAGGAGGTCGAAACGAAAAGGATCAAAAAATCAATCCACAAAAAGACACACGCCAAGAGCAGGCCTACCACTCTGGCAAGGAAAAATGCAAGTCTGGGTACTCGCGCATTTTCTGCTTTTGTTTGCTGGACGGGGATTTTGGCTCGAGAGACGGACGGACGGAGGTCGTCTGTACGCGCCAGAAAGCCAACGGCAAATCCAAAACAACGTACGTGCCAGAGGTTTTTTCGACAAGAGGTCTTTTGTAACCCCCCCAGAGACTGCCAGAAATCCGTGCTCGACCACGTATCGGACCGATGGCTTCGTGATTTTATACGTATGATAGGATCCTCAACAGCCGATTTGCCCTGATACTTGTGGGCTTGCTCAGGCGAGGTCACCATCAAGGGGGCATCGAGAGTCCTTTAAAGACACGACCTGACGTGACCTTGAAATCAGCGGCAAACTTCGAGAAGCAGTCAAGCTTTTCGAGTAATGATCTACACACAATTTGAAAAGGTCAGTATTTCAGCCGACCACCTCGTTAATAATCAAACAAACATGAAACCACATACCTGACAACCTGACAGAATCTCACAATGACTTTTGATGGGAATGGTGTTTTGATCTTCCTCAGGATTGAATTCTTCGGCGTTGATTGTTATGCTTTACAAGTGCTGCTTGGTTTATAATGGTAAGGCAAGGCAATCTTAGTAGAAAGACAGAGTAAGAGCGACGAAAGGAGAGCTGTCGACAAAGCAAGATGTTTGTCGCGATTGCTCAGACTGAGTTTTACAATGAGAACCAACATATCTCATGGAGATGATATTTTGCATATATATATATAGCATGCAAGTAGAGTGAAGGCGTGAGTGTCACGAAGTAAACGCGGGTAGACTCAGTATTTGCGTTGCTCCCATTAGAAGGAAAAATGTGGGCAGACAGACGGCATTAAATAAAAATTAGCATTCTTCTTCTTTTGAATTTACTCGTCGCTTTTTTTCTTTTGTACCATCAATCGTAATTTGTACAAATACATCAAGCTGGTTTAAATTTTCAAAAAGGGGAGAAATTCTCCCGCAGACATAGCACACATGCCTGCTCGGGAAGGCATGCGCTGTGGTACATATGATTACATGTGAACAAAATGAGAAGCGTATTCCCCCTCTCCCTGTTTCCTCGCACTCCTCGATTCTCGTCGTTCTCGTCCTCCCAATCTTGACCCCTCCCTCGCCATTCCACCTCCAAACTGTCTGCATCGCGTCGGCGGCGCCGACTTGTCACAAGGCCAGCATCCACGCTGTAGCCCCAACAGGGCAGCTGGCAGACACCGCACACATACGTTTTCTTGGGATAGAGGATTATGCCAGTGCCACCTTGGCCTTCAATGGGGTCTACCAAGCAGGGCAACTTCTCCTCCGCCTCATTTACCGATGACATTGAAGAAAATAGACGACGCGCGTGCTCCTGATTTTCCTCCTCATTGTTGTCGTTCTCCTCCAGCCATGTGGCTTTAGTCGACGACAGCTGTCGTCCACTGACGAAAATCTCCAGGAGTGCGATGCCCAGCAGTGAGGGTGGCACGAAGCTCAGGCCTGACGAAGCACAGGAGGAGGCTATGGTGCCCCATATATGCGTCTGAATCCGCGTCATCAGATCTCCAGCAGACACCGCGCGCCGGAGTAGTTTCAGGCGATGCCGAAGCGCCGTTTGCAAGACCCGCACACTAATCCCAGCCTCAGGAGCTAGTGGTGGTTGTGACTGCCGCTGCACTCGCCACTGCTCTTCTTGCTGGGGGATGCTGGTCCTGGCTGCCTCACTGACCTTCTCCTGTCCTTGAAAGCCCACCGCCCGAAGACATGACCACCACGCCTCGTCCACATTATGGGAGATGATGAGAGCGGCCGCTGCGAAAGAATTGCTGCCATAGGAATCCAGCTTTTCCTTCCCTTTCTCGCGCGCGGCTAGGATGTCCTGGACGAGCCATGGCCGCAGGTCGGGAAAGAATGCCCGATGAAGCTCGGCCACCATGGCGGGGGTAGCAAAAGAAGACGAGGCCACCACCTCGGGCAAAAGGGCCACTGCCAGAGACAAGGGGCACTCCGTCTCCTTCACTTGTCGAATTAACCCAGTCTCATTTCCCGATTTGGCCTTGAGCCCTTCCGCCAATGATTTCTGCGCCTGCTGAAAGCGCTCTTCCTGCGGGCCCAGGTCGCGCAACGTGAACCAGAGCGCACGCTTGAAACCTCTCGCGAGGCAAGCCTTGACGATCCCCTCCAACATCACATAGGCCCCATACTCCTCCAGAAATATCAGCGCCTCGTCCTCCTGCCATTGAGTGGGTCGCCCCGGGCCTCGCCTCGAACCCGTGTGCAGCACGCCCAAAGCGGCGTCAAAAACATCGCCCACGTCCTCTCCCTCAGCTGCCTCCCGGCCCCAAGAAACGCGAAGCCTTAACTCCTCCATACCCATGCCACTATCACCAAAACCTTCTATGCCTTCCACGTCCCCACATGCACTGCCGCTTTCCGCACACTCCGGCCTGCGGATTGCTTTCTCGAGCAGGGGCCAGACAGTGTGCAACTGGAAGTAGAGCGTGACGAGCTCACAGGTTAGGAGATGGTGCTGGTGGATCATTTCAGCATCCTCCGGATTGATGTGTTGGCTCAGAAACGAGGCACTGCTCTCCCAAATCATGTGCCGTTGTGAGGGCGGCAAGGGCTGGAAGCACCGTAGCCACCCCTGCAACATGGTCTCGGAGGAGCCCAAGATGGCATGCGCCTGCTGCACCGCCACCGCCATTCCAGTCACATGCGTCAGTTGAATAGGCGGCCACGGTTGCCCTTCAACGGAAAGCGGTCCCGCAAATACCATGGCCTCTGTCTCCTCCGCCCCTCCCACCATTCCCCCAAGGGTGGCTTCCAGCACTCGAGACAAGACCTCCATGGCAGCGTCCAAATCCTGCGATTCCTCCTCTCCTCCTTCCATCTTCGCGTTGGTCCCGTCGCCTAGCTCTGCCAGAACATCCGTTAAAGGCACAGCTTCCAAATAAGCTTGAATTGGCGGAGGTGGCAGGCGCGTGGGTTCCGAGAGAAAAAGTAAGGAGGGAGAGTTGTCAGTGGAGTCGGCGCGTCGACGGTCCGCTCGACTTCTGCCCCCCATCTCCCATTCAGTAGAAGCGGCTTGGCTGCAAGCGACTGAAGTCTTGACCAAATCCTTGAAATGAAGGAGACGATCATGCTTTCCTTTGAACGCTCTACCACCCTCCCTTGCCCGGCCTAATCGGTGCTCAGCCATAAGCCTCTTGTGCTCATCAAGGGAAAGACGCGACTCCACTGCAGCCTGCAATTGACCTAGCGATGCTGCGAAACGATGATTGTCATCATAAAAGCGCGATTTGCTAGCTCGCTCTTCTGTCGTCCACACAGTCCAGATATCCCGAGCAATACGATCAAGGTCGCTCTTCATCTCCTCCGGTGCCAACATCAGCCCCAAGTTCATTTCTGACGGCCCAAACTCGCCCCACTTCTTCCGACACGACGCCATGCCGGCATGGGTGCGCCCCAGTCCCAAAAAAAACCCGGCTCCGCCTTTACCACCGTCTTCCCAGAATCGTGTCTTCCACGGGAGAAGAGTCGAGGTCAAAAAGTGCTGCACGACAGACTGCTGTTGACGAAGCTGATCAGTCCCAGAACTCTGCCCTGGGTTAGGCGCCGCTAAACCCAGCTCCACCATCTTCTCCATAACTCGCAGCTGCTCCTGTGAAGATGTTGCTGTCGAGGACGATGAAGGGGGAGCAGGAGTCACAGAAAGTGATGGGGAAGGCGGTCGGGGTTGCTGGAGGTGCGAGGGAGTAATCGGCCCCATCATGGGCAGAAAGGGATTAATCTCCTCTTTCTGACCCGTGTCCTCGGCTCCGTCCGCTGCCCCCAGACCTAGGCTGACCAACGAACGAGTCCAGCTGGATGCCTCCTTGGCCGTAAAACGGAGGGAAATCTCTGTGTCGTGCTCGCCGGCCAAGGCCAGGAGCGCGGCAAGTTTGTCTTTGAGCGCCAGAGGCTCCAGGACAATACCGTTAACCGCCAGCAGCGCATCTCCTGGTCTGATTCGACCGCAAAGCTGGGCGGGGCTGGGTCGTCCATCCGCCAGAAATGCTAGCTCCCGCACGACCACGCCGTTCCCCACGAAGGCCAAGTCCAACCCGAGCCCGCTGCTCGCCACCAGCCGGACCTCGTACTCCAAGGCCGCCAGGGCCGAGATAGCCGACCCCACGTTGACGGACTCTTCCCCTTCGATCTCCTTCACTGTCACGACCACTGAGCGTGAAGACTCTGCGTCTGCTGTCATAGCTCCCTCCTGGCGCTCTCTCCATCTCCTGCCCACTCGCTTGTAGATCACAGGTATGGTCTCCTCATTTTCTACACTTGCCACCGCTTCTCTGGTTTGGTTTTCAAAAGCGCCAGCGATTGACAGCGATATCGGTGGGATGCGTTGAACGGGCGAGGCCAGCATGCGTTGACTTTCGACCAAAAGCTTGTTAACCATATTCACCAGTGTCAAGGACGACGGGTCCAACACGGCAATCCCATCTTCCCCTAAAGAAAACCCCTCTCCTATCGCTGACGTCGATGGTGCCCTCTCAAGAAACTCCAAGGCTTTCGCGCAAATCGACTCCACCTCCTCCCAAAATGCCTGAGCTCGCGGGCCAGTCTCCTGACGGCAGACTTCGTTCTGCCTCGGCTGGTTCACGAGCAAAGTTTCCCGCTCGCGGGCCCGTTCCACGGCGGTCGAAATCTCATCCAGCAGCATTTGCACCTTTTCCTGCATGGCTTCAGCTCGACGGACCCGGGATCGCCGCCAGGCCTGCTGCAGCACAGTGGCAGCCTGCTGCCGCGTCCACCCGTCTTCCTCCGCATCGCCCTTTGGCACCAGGCTCACTTTCAGCATGCCCACTGTCTTCTCCGCGCCGTGCAGGAGCACCATCATCAGCACCGTCCCCTTCCCTTTAAAAGTGGCGAGATCGTGGATGCCTGTGATCCACAACGAGACGGCTTGGCCATTTTCCAAGGAGACAAGGGACAGACCACCCATATGCGTCCAGCTGATGAGGCAATCCCTCGCTGGTGCTGGGAAAGGGGCCAACATTAGCCGCCCGCACAACGCATCGGCCACAGACGCGGTCTGTTTGGCCGTCACTCCATATTTCGACTTCTCATCTTCATTCTCTGGCTCGTCCGGCGAGTAGACAGTTGCTAGGGTTGGGGTGAGCGTCTTCACAGTGTTGGCCGACCCAAGGTCCACCATCCAAAACTTCCCACGGGGGCGCGAGACATATAGGTGCAGCTTCTCCAGATTGTCTCCAGTGCTGTCCATGAAAGCCTGCAACGTCGCTCCGTATATAGTCCGGCCTGAGGCTGCTGTACCACCCCCCTCTACCTGGATGGAATAGAGCAGGCTCTTGGCCAAGCTGCGGTTTAAAAGGTGCACGTTGCAGCGTCGGGCGTGCGTGGCGAGCAAGATGGCATCGGCCGGGATGTCGCCCTCACGCTGCATGTCCGCAGGCAACCGCCCCGCTACCGCATAGAATGTCAATTGCACCAGTTCTGAAACCTCTCGATGCAAGACGCCACTCGAACAGGTCTGAAAAAGGGTCAGCAATGGTCCGAACTGCCGGCTGCCCAACAGTCCTCCAACCGAAGGTGTCCCTCCGCTACCGCCTCTAATTCCACTTTCTCCATTTGACAAGTTTGCGACGACATCATTCTGCCTCGCCAAACGTGACTCAACGATAACCCCGCCATCGCAGCCCGAGTACAACCGCTGGCCTACGTCGTCCCAGGTCAGGCACCGAATTGCGTCTTGGTGAAGGACGTGGCTGTGAAGCATTCGTTGTGCGCGCCCTTCAGTTAAGTCTAGTGACAGTACGTTCACAGCACCCAAAATATTGCCGACCGCTAGTAACCGCTGGGTGGGGTCCAGCTTGACGCAGGTAACCTTGACGTTGGTATGCTGACTCCCCCTGGGCGGCACCAAAGCTTTTAAAAGCCGGCATTCCCCGCCTGCCCCGTCGTGCCCGTATATGTCCACAACTCCCGTGTTGGAGCCGCAGACCAGATACTCACTGGCTACATGCACACATGTATACTCGACACGAATGCTGTCGCCGCCTTCTGGAGGCACAGGCCGCAGTAAATCGCGGTAGGCTACAAGGCAAGGGTGCGGAAGCGTTGGGGGAGGCGCGGGAGGTGGGCTTTGGTGCAGAGCGTCCAGTTCCTCATCCTTCACGAGCGCCACGGGCGGGACAGGGTACAGCAAGTGTGTTAGTGCACGTCCTGCCTCCTTCCCTCGAAAGGGAAGTGGCATCAGAGTCTTGGCCATGGTGGGGATAAAGTGTGGCTGGGTTTGCCAAGGCGCTACTCTCCTCAGCTGGAAGGAAGAGGGTTTTGGAAAAATCTTTGCAGCCGCATTTTGTTTCGCCCCATTGCCTCACTGTGGAAATGGCATGGACCGGAATAAATCAATTAAGTGGGTGAAACTCTCTTGAGCTGAGTTTCGGCGCCCAGTGAGATAACAATCAAAAAGCCAGAGCGCATCATCATCAGCCGCCATGTACTTGTCCATGTCATGACATCGTTCCTACAATCCTAAAATTATCGCGCGCGACCTATCCGCAGACAAAAACAGGTGCTTACATAAGCGTGCCTCATCTTAGGATTACATACGAGGGAAAGCCTTCCAACGATAAATTGTTAAATATTCTTCTCTTATTTTTGCCGCGTTTTAAATGGCTTTGGCAGATTTTTCACCAGCAAAGTCCTCGGATGGCCCATACGGGGCTAGGAGGAGAAAAAAAAAAGAGGAGGTCATAGGAGAGGCAACTTCTCCAGCGTCTGCATCACCTGCCGCGGTTGACCAAAGCGGAGCTTATGGGGACAATCTTCTCCTCGGACCTATGGAGTATCTCCCGCAGGATGTTGCGTGCCCCATTGCCATCTCGAGATACGAAGTGTTCACAGGTGCATTTAGGGCTGCAAACGCTCCGTACAGTCTCTATTGTTGGTCTGGTACGGCATCTTTCACGACTAGCTTCTTAAATGAAGAGTGCGATCCAGAGAGATATCGAGGCATTTCGTACGTAGCCAAGATCCATGGGCCGGCGTTTCTCAGCGCTGCCACTAATAAGCATAACAAAATCAAGCCAAGCGTGAAAAGACATGATTAAAAAGGTAGGGAGCAATATGAAGCGATTTTGACGCAGGTTTGATTTGTTTGTGGGTGGTTATGAAGGGGGAAAGGATTGCAGCGTGCACAAGGAAGCAAGATCAAAGGCTAGCTGCAAGATGCCGGAACGAAAATCAAACCCGAAGCAAAAAAGAAAGGAAAGGCTTTGTGTGTACCAAATATAAGTACTGCTTTACTCTGACTTAAATTCAACTGACTCAGAGTACCAATCCTTCCACAACAATGGCCCATCACCTTCCGGCCTAAGCTTTTGTGACCTTGGCCAAAAGCTTCTCGGTCAGGTCCCAAAACCGCCGTGCCTTGTCCGCGTCTGCAGCTTCCTTGCTAATATTTTGGATGGAAAAAAGATCCTTCGGTTTCCCCGGTGGAGTGGCCAAGAATGCAGCCGATTTATCTTCGAGTTCGGGCGCTTCCACCATGTACACAAGACAATTTCCTCCCTCTGCAATCGTAGTTGCGACGCCGAGAACTCTCAACGCAAAGAAATTGAAGAGGCCAACAAACAAGGGGTTTTGGGATCGAAAGAGTCCGGTGGACGGGATCAAGCCGGGAGAGAAGCAATTGCAGCGCACCTTGCTTTTGCGCTCCATCAGGCGGCGACTTATTTCCTCTGTAAAAAGCACGTTACACAGCTTACTATCCTTATACGCTTTGTCCGCTGAGAAGGGACTTCCGTCCACCATCTCGAAGCGTTTGCCATGCTCCAAGAAATCGGTGAGACCCTGGAGGTCGCCAAGCGTTGCGCCTGGGCCTACATTCCCACCCGGGGTAGAGGGGTCATGAACGGAGCTTGCCGTGACAACGAGACGAGGATGTGCGAGGGCCGATTTTTCAAGATTCGGCAGCAGCTTTTGAGCGATTAGGAAATGACCAAAATGATTTACTCCAATGGTCTCCTCAAAGCCCTCCAAAGTGAATTTGGGTGCCGTGTCGGCGGTGTTCATGGCCACCCCGGCATTCAAACAGAGCACATCAATGGGCCTTGTTCCCCACTTATCGCAAAAATTTTGCACAGACGCCAAGCTTGTGAGATCACATTCAAAGGCACCCGCCGCACCCGCAGCGCTTGCTGCCTCTTGGGCCTTGGCCAGGGTTCGACATGCAACAAAAACCTCATGCCCTGCAGCTGCCAGCTTCTTGGACGCGTCCAACCCGATGCCCGAGTTGGCGCCTGAAAGAGATAAAGATGGTCAAAGGTGATGGGTTGAAATAGAAAAACGTAGATGATAAAAGAGGAGGCAAATGAGGGAGGGTAAGAGAGGATGTGACAAGGGCGTCTATGAGGGGTTCATATACAAGAAGTTATTATGTAGAACAGACCTCCCGTGGAATGACATACCAGTAATGAGAATCGTCTTCTTTGTCGCACTTTGACCGCCAGCGTTAAATATAGGTACCGTGGCCACTGCAGGTGCTGTCGCAATGAACGTGATGCCAGCAAGAGCCGCAAATCCCTCCAAAATCGCCCCTTGCCTGCTGGTTTGCTTGCCGTCTCGGCCCGCAAGCATTCGATGATGATGCTGCCGCGTACGACGAGGAGTGGAGGGAGTCAAGAATGCACCAGTTGAGGCCGCCATAAGGACAAAGACGACAAGAAGAAGCGCCACCCGCCCCACACGCAGCATGCCTCTTGAAATCCTGTGGTTTGTGTGTGTGTGTGTAGGGGTCAAACCGTGGTAGTCATGCAATTCAAGAAGAGGCGTCAACGCGTCAACTTAACTATTAACTAAAGCGATTTTGCACTGCGAACCGCCATCTTCCACCACTACCCCTGCAACAGCCGACTATATTTGTCTATCACCGTACCCCAAAAACAGGCAAACATGCACAGGATTGCTGTGGCCGTGGCCCGCAACGTCCAACCTCCCCACCCTTCCCTCTCTGTGGGGGTGACCACGAGGTAAGAAAAGAAGCACATTACACGATTGAGAGCGTAGTGCTCTCTACAATCAGAGCACGGAGAAGGCATTCGACTTACCTTCATGCTCACATCTCCCTTCAAAGCCGCCTGAGTCGCAGCCTGAGTAGCACGGGCGCCCCGCCCCCCGCAGGCCCGAGCCCGTCCAATAATGGCGAACCGCATACACCTCCGACAATAGAAGTGTCGGGAAAGGAGGCGGCGCGGCTGAAGAGGATTGCCAAAATCAAAGAGGAAATCAAGCGGGGGTATTTCTATGAGCTGGGACAGGTGAATCGGACCAAATGCAAGCTCTTCGAGGCGGACAAGGAGCTCCTGCCGCCTAGCCAAGCCCGCAAAGTCCCCTCCTTCGATGCCGAGTCCTTGCTCGGGGTCACGCACCAGTTCGCGACGCTGCTCACCCAGGCCCAGAGTCAAGTCTCGCTGGTAGCCTTGTCTTTCCGAGACTCGGGCTTCCGCGTTCTGCCCGACTGGATAAGGCCGTTTCAACAGGAGTTTGCCAGGCTGCCGGCCATGAAGGTCTTGCAGGTCTCCTTCGAGGACAAGACGTGGCTTAAGGTGAAGGATATTGAAAATAAAAATCGAGAACTAAAATCGTGGAACTGACATCTTCCTTCTCTGTCACGCGCTCTAACAGCTGCTTAAGTTCCTGCTTCTCAACGGGCAAAAGAGCAGCATCGAGCGGGAGCGGCACGGGCAGAGCTTTCTGCGCTTTGGGTCTACGGAGGAGATCCGCGAAGGGATGGGCATTGACAACCGCATGGTGGGCTATGTCTTTCTGGTGGACAAGACAGGCCGCATGCGCTGGAGGTCCGTAGGTTGTGGATTAGGAGGTTGATTTTGCGTGTGTGTCCGGGCGGGGAAGAATGTCAGCACACTTACTGAAGTTGCCTCTCTGACCACACACCTTTGTAGGGGCACGGGCCGGCCTTCAGAGGAGGAGATCGGATCCATGCTTAAATGTGCCCACGAACTTTACGAGGAGAGCACTCGTATCGTTGAGGCGGACAGTGGCAAGCTTTCAAACAAGCTCAACAAAAGGCATTAATTATATGGCACATGAATGTTAGACCAAGCACATAATTTTCAAGCAAGTAAAAAGTATTCACTTTGTTGAAGTTGCACTACATACTCCTCGTTGGTATTCTCTCCCGAATGAAGTGCCGCACGCGCTTCAATGTCTCGGCCTCGTGGTCGTCGTTGTCGTTGTCCGTACCCTCCTCCATCAACGGGTTCCCTTGCACGTCCAGCACGCGCAAATGGGAGAGTTGGAGGACGGACGGCGGCAGTTCTGTCAGTACATTGTGTGACAGGTCAAGATTTCGAAGATTTCGCAGCTTGAATACCTCCTCTGGCAATGCCTTCAACCCGTTCTTGGCTAGGTCGAGGCGCTCCAGGTTGGGCGTAAGGGAGAGGACCCGGGCCAGGCGACAGATGCATGGGTCCCCCACCTTTTCGCACATCAGGTTCACACACCTCAGGTCCGCACTCGAACGCAGCACCAGTTCACGCAACCGCTTCCCCGCCCGCGTGGCCTCTGACAGACTCGTAGCAACGAACTGCTCATAGTAGGGGTGTGTCGAGGCTGGTGAAGGAGACGGGAGAAGTGGATATGAGAGGGGCAGAAATATGGTTACTTTACCTTGGTCGTCGACATTCTAGCGTTATCTTACGCGCATCGCAAGGCACAGATGACCAGCCTGTTAAATTGAGCGTGGGCATGTATTGTAGCAGGACTCCATGCACAGAAAAAATAAAGTGGTGATGATGATGAAGGTGCAAAACGTCAACTATCGCCCCCAAGCATATACTTGTGTGGACGGTGGGCAGCGACAAGAAAGAGAAGCACAGGGCCATGATGGCAGTACAGCACACGTAACAACCAGCTGCAAATCCTTGCACGTACCTGGTCGTTGTGGTGAGGAAAACGTATCATGGACAGCCGGTGTGGGAAGGCAGGGATGCATTAGATGGCTGCGAGCAAACCGAGGCCCTTTTCGCCTCCCTCACTCTCTGCTCCCTGCCTTCGCCTTTCTGCCGTTCTCACACCACCGGCACTCAGACACAAAATCTTACGCACCCCTCCCACCGCACACAACTACAGATACCCGCCATCCTGTCGTCATGGCTCCTCCTCCCGCCGCTGCCGGCGAGATCAAGACTGGTAAGTCATTGAGAGAGGGAAGACAGAGGTAGAAGTGTGGGAGATGGGAGGTGGTCCGACGCGTGTGACGTGTGGGCAGTGTGCCCCGATGCCCAACTTACGGCAAATACATCGTGCATGGAAGAAATATGGCTGACCTCTGTTCCCTGTCCCTCGTTCCCCACTCGTCAGTCGTGTTGCGCGCCGTCGGTGGTGAAGTGGGCTCGGCGTCCACTCTGGCACCCAAAGTGGGACCTCTAGGTCTCTCCCCCAAGAAGGTGGGCGAGGACATCCAGAAAGCGACTATGGACTGGAAGGGGCTTAAAGTGACAGTGAAGCTGACAATCCAGAACCGGCAAGCCACTGTCTCCTTGCTGCCCTCAGCCTCCTCCATGATCATCCGGGCCCTCAAGGAGCCCCCCCGTGACCGCAAAAAGGAGAAGAACATCAAGCACAGCGGCAACCTGACCATGGATGACATCATCAGCATTGCACGCACCATGCGTCCCCGCTCCATGGCTCGCACACTGGCTGGCACCGTCAAGGAGATCCTGGGCACGGCCAACTCGGTAGGCTGCACTGTGCAGGGTGAGGCGCCAACTGAGATTCAAGCCAAGATTGATTCAGGCGATATCACCATCCCTGAAGAGTAGAGCAGGCGAGGAAAATGGGCAGGGCTGTGTTAAGGGGCAAGGATATCTCGGCGAGGTGTGAGGACGTGGCGCACGTGCGCCACGCAACTTGTTTGGGGTTGGGGAGAAAGCGAGGTTTTTGTTGATTGCTGGCCTCGGTCTTGGCCTGTACTCGTTCGGGACGTGAGTCGAAAATCAAAGTGAATAGCGTAAGGCTTTGATCGTCCCTTCAAATATGAGAGTGTGTGGCTGTCTCTCCATACCTCCTTCCCTATTTAATTTTGCTTTAATTTTGTGTTCTCTCTGTCACTTGTCGTTCCGTGCTCCACTACTTGACATCGCCCTCCAGGCCCAGACAGGTGTGACTGGAGTCGAGAGGCGGCAGATCCACGCTCTCAATGTCGTCGACGGACATTTCGTAAACTTTGCCCAGGTAGCTGTACCGAATGTACAAACGTGGCCGGTCCCTCCGGATTTTGCGCCTGTGGTGCGGGGGGCGGATGGGCGCGTGAAAGGTTGCCGCCGTGCTCTTGCTGTGGCCGGCGTCGTTGTCGTCGGCCGAAGTGGAGGCATGAAGAAGCCAGGTGGGATTGGCGGCCACGTCATAAAACCCCAGCATACCCGCCTTGCTGCCCGCCGGCAGATACAGGCGGGACTTATTCACGAAGAACTGGAGCGCGATACGCACGTCCAACGCGGAGGCCATGTCCAGATTGTGGTCTTGCTCGCGGCTGGGTAGGTACCAGTCGCTGTCCGGTGGCCGCTGGTGCGGCAAGGCTGACGTGCCATAGCGACCCACTAGGATAACCAGTCCACCAAGGCCCTTCATCGCCGACTTCTCTGCCGCAGCCTTGCGCTGTGCCGCCTCAGCCATTAGCCTGACCTGGGCCGCTGCGTTGCGCCTCTCACGGGCTTGCTTCTCTACGAGCTCCTTCTCCAGCATTCGCAGCTGCCGCTGGACGCGGGCCTTCTCGAAGGGCCGGACCAGCAGCACCAGTCCTGCATTGAGACCGGCGTTCAAGACGCTGCCTACCAAGACAGACCAGGGGTCCAAGCGTGCAGAAATCTTGATGGGGATGTAGATATGCTGGCGGCCTTTGCGGGCCTTGATGCTGACCGTAACCCCGTCCAATGCCATGCTCAGCCCGAAGTTCACGGCCGTCAGGCTGGACAAATTGCGTGTGGCTCCCAACATGCACTCCAGGCCACGGGTGCCCACTTTGCCGACACATTTGACCTGAAAGGCGTTGGAGATGCGGTTTTCATAAATGCCCTTCAGCGCCACCTCCGAGTCCGACACGCGCAGGCGGCCTGTCAGCTCGCGCTTCCCGTTCGAGGATGTGAGTCCAAATGCCAGCGCCTCGTCCTCACATGTGCCCACTGCCAGGTCCGCAGTTCCCATCAAGCTGGCACTTACACGCCGAGAGGAGGCTAGCTTGAGGCCAACGTTTCCCGATTCGGCGCCCGACAACGACACCCGCACGTTGACGGCGCGCGAGAGATCCCGCGAGGTTTCGATTGTCAGCTTCCGCTTTTGGCTGAGGACGTACGTACCGGAAACCCAGGTTCCCTTACCCAGTTGCAGACGTGTACCGATGTACCCCATGCCAATCCCCACGGCCTTCCGATTCATCACGTACAGCCCGCCGAAGAGGCTGGTGGCGCCCGTCAAGGATACTTCCACCTGCTGATCCACCGAGAGCTGCTTGAGGCGGGGCGTCTGCAAAGGCCGGGGCACCTCCATGTGCACAGTGATGGTGCCCGACGAATTCTGAGCACTCAAGGCCGCGTACTGCATCTCTTCTGCCGACAGCTCCTCCAAGATGTACGCCACTTCCAAAGGAAAGCGCATCGGCAGGAGCTCATGGGCGGGGACGGCCTGGAGCAGCCGCAGTCCTCGCTCTCCCAGGTGATCATATGCCTGCCGCATCAACGGGTCAGTAAGCACTTTATATGCCCTATCCACCTTGAGGAACTGGGCTTCGGAGTCCGCCCGCAGGGACGGTGTCACGCGATCTGGGTGGTACGACGAGGCGACGCGCAAATAGGCAGCCCGAATCTCTTCGGGTGAGGCCGATTTTTGCACGTTCAAAAATGAGTACAGCTCGCGTTGCTGATTTCTCCGCAAGTTGCTCTGTAGGAGCCGAGCGGCGGCGTCGGTGGCGTCTTCTTGCTCCTCATCCTTCATGGCTGCTGCCGTTGTGGTACCGAAATTATTATTTTCTGAGATGAAGAGGAGGAAGTGCATGTATATGTGCGTACACAACAGAAATTTTGTGAGAATTTGCAGAGGAGGGATTACAGACCTCTCTAGCTATGGTGGAATACAAATCGCGGTAGTTACTGTATTGCTTGCCTACTTGCCCGAATTGCAAGCCGCCGCCAAGACCAGAGGAGTAGTAGGTGTTGATTGCTTATGTCCTGCTGCTACAACAATTGATGGACGGTGCTTCTCAGCCTCGCCTTCTCGTCTCTCCCCTTGTAGGGTGCTTTAGTTGCTTCTGATGATGAGAACAATGGTATCGCCGATGTGCGTTCCTTGATTACATCACAATCTCTCCTCTGTCTCTCATACAGAACCCACAAGTGCACAGGCGAGGGAGAGCGTGCAACGCGAAGTCTGTATCACGGGGAAGGGGCGGGGACAGCGTGCGGCCTGCGGGAAGGAGGAGGCCAAGGAGGAGAGGAGGTTGACGATTCACTCGAACCATGGCGTCCATCGGGGTCCCTCTGGAGCCCTACCCCGCACCGCCGCTCCAGGCTATGGGACAAGAAGGGTACGAATACCCACCCCGAGTTGTGCCCTCAGCCGAGAACTTTGAGGCGATGGTGGGGCGACTTAATCTGAAACGCCGATGGGATGGAGGAAGGGGCGGGGGAGGATCGCTGGGGGCGAAGACCAAAAGCCCTACAGCGGTAGCCGAGAAGGACCTCGCGTCATCCTTGCAAAACATAGAGGACGCAATGCGTGACCTGCTAATCGTGGCAGACCTGGTGCACGTGGCTCGCGATGAGCGCTCCTTTATCGGACAGGAGAGTCTGACTGAGAGTCAGTTGCCGGGGGATGATGCCCTGCCCTTGCCCGTCTCATACATTGCGCCCGAGATCGTGTTGGAGATGAAGAAGAATAGTCTGGCTCAGGCAGCGAACGACATGGCTACCTGGGTGCAGCAGATGCAGGCCACGGTTAACAAGAGCCGGCGTCTGGTAGGAACCGTGGCGGGGCTCCGCCATACCACGAGGTTGCGGGCTGGCGGACGCAACATGGCCTTGGCACGGCCACTGTCTGCTGGAGATCCTCTGTCGGTTCTGATAGACACAAAGAAAGGCCCTCTTATTCTTCCTTTCAGGATCAACTCAGACGGAATTCCGCATGTTCTTGGGCAAGGGGAGAAGGCCCGACAAGACCTGTTGGGAATGATGCCGGCACCAACTGCTTCTAGTAGCTTACATGTCTATGTGTTTGGTAGACAGCGGGGCTCCTATGCATGTTCCTCGTCACGGCAGTCTCTACCGACACAGAAAGCAGAAAATTCTGCTGGATTGGCTCATAGTCTTCAGGAGCTGGATGATGAAGCCTATATGGGGCGGTTATTCGAATTCTTCCGACGAGAAGTCACCAATCCTGCCCAGGCGTGGGTAGACCGATGTGGTGTTTGCAAGGGAAGCGACAGAGCAAATCTGGACACTCGTCAGGCAGTCAAGGCCATCGGTGAGGAAGATGGAGAAAATAAAGAGGTGTTCGGAAGAGTGCACGCCATAGACATGGCTTTACAGGTAGCAGAGGCAACGGGGCAGCATATTGTAGTTGAGATTGATAATTACCACAGACTGGCCATTGAATTTGGTGCCGGAAAAATAGCCAGACAACCATCGTTGTCCTCCCCACAAGCAGCCTCTTTACAGCGTTTAAGTGAGCTAGCTTATATGCGCTTGATAGAGTTAGGGATGCTGCAAGGAAGGAAGGACTCGAGGCAAGAAGAGAAGGGTGATGAACAGATCGAGGAGCACTGGGGCGACGTGTTAGATCATACAATCTTACTCCGTGTGGCGAAAGAATTAGCACACCATCAATTTATAGAAAGTCTTTTGTCGCGGCTGTCACGAATTTTGAGAAAGGTGAGAAAGTCTACGGTACCAACCGTTGTGGAAACTCTTCAGTGGGTCGAGTACCCTTTTACGGTGCCCATTTCGCAGCTTGTGGTCATTGGTAGAAGTCAGGAGGCAAAATCGTTCCTTCTTGATATTCAAGTCCGCACGACTTCTCTTCGTGTGTCGTGGACAAGCAGCAATGGAGATGGCAAAGGAGACCGCACGTCGACGATAACAGAGGAGCTGGCGGGTCTTGAAGACCTAGAGATGTATCTCGAAAGAAAACTCTCTTTACGACAGCTACCCGGGACGTTCTGATTGAATGAATCAAAAGATAGAATGATGTACAAGAAGAACTTAGTATCCGTTCTTTCCAATTTCGTTATCTTCCTTTGTACACGCTTTGTCCTCTCAAAAGTCGTCCCACAAATCGCTTGCTTTCGAAACTTCCAGCTTTTTGGCTTGCAATCGTGGCCTTCCTGTTCCTGTCATTCTTTTTGTCCCCAAGTCAGATTGTGACGATGACATGGGAGAGGCAATCGTCGCCTTGACGCTGGCTGGTGGCGGCACTTGTAGATTGGCAGCAGTTGTTCTGTGGAAGGCCGATGGTGCGGCATTCGTATCAGTCAGCATGCTAAAAAGATCGTCCTCTGTAATTGGCTTGGTAAAATCCGCCCTCGTTGTTGTCCTGTTTTTGTTTCCCAGATTCTGGCTCGTTAACGATGACTCTGGGGTTGCGGGTGTCAGTTTCTCCACAACAGACGCAGCTAAGCCACCGGCACGGCTGCTGACCGACAAGAAAACACCCTCCTCCCTCCCTCTGGCACTGGTGCTGCCAGAGAATGACGACTTCAAGCCAGCGGCTTCGATCTCGCCGACGACATCGTGATCTCGATCTTTACCCCAACCATTTCCATCATCTTCCCCCATGTCATCATCCCATCCATCTGACGAAGCGGCCGCTACACGACTACCCGAAGAGGGCGGGGCCAGGCTGTCGAAGAAATTTTCCTCTTCTTTGGGTCCCAGCGACAACCCTCCCGAAGGAGTATTGACGTCGCCGCTTTCACTGCCGACGAGCATGGAGGAGGACATCCACATCTTTTGCGCCCCCCAGGCCGCGACCGACGATGTCAACCCTCCAAGGCTGGCAGCCCCCGCGCCAAATACCGACGAGGGCAATCCTTCGAGCCTCTGAACTTCCCCAATCCCTTGCTTCTCAAGTATTTCCTTTCGCCGGTCACCCTCGATTTCTTTCAGTCTCTGCGCGTTCACTTGGAGGACCTTCATAAATGCATCGTGGCATTGAAACGCAGCATCCCGCACAAGCCCGTCAACATCGATCAGTAAGGTGGCTACAATGGGCAGGACCTTAGTTGCGACACTAAGAGCGTCAAAGTACGCTGTGCAGGCCGCGGCCGATTTCAGCCCTGCCAGCCGAGCGTGGGGGAAAGGGTCTCGGCAGGCCTTGAGGAAGGATGGGAGCAAGACACGCGACCGAGAACCATCGTTGAGATGCGAAGCGATACGCCCAAGAAATATAGTTGTGTTGGTGCGGATGGAGGGCTCCGGGTCGATCTGGAGCTTCGTCAGACATCGCATCAAGCGATCGTTCAGGTTTTTGTCATTCAAACGATGGCTGAAACAGAGCATGGACTTGAGCGTAAGCTCTCGGAGTTGAGGAGCGCTGTCAGCAAAGCCCGTAAGCACACTGTCAAAGAGCAAGCCGTTAATATTTGCCTCGGAGAGTTTTGTGGCTAACGGTTGGAGGTTTTGCAGGAGTATGGCCCGCACAGCACGATCGTTCATGCCAAAAAGGCTGACAAGAAGGGGTTCCCCCATTTCGGTAAAAGTGGCCTCATTTAGGCCTTTCAAAATCTCTAGGCACACGGGCAGCGCCGTCAGGACCAGCTGTCGTTGTCCCATTCCTTGCTTCGTCGATGCCTGGTCGGGCGCTTGACCCCCTGTCGCCAGGCCGCCCCCCCCCCCGATATGCACATAATCCCGAAAAGTGGGCAAGATTTTGTAGATACCGACTTCCGGCGGCAGCTGCGCCACCAGGGGTACCAGGCTGTTGAAAAATTCGAGTTTCTCGGCATCCTCCTTGAGCGAAAAATTTTCCAGAAACTCCAAAATGCGGATGAGCCCTTTAGAGCTCTTGGGCGAGAAGTAGGGGTGGCGTAGAATTTGCCCTGCGGAAGGCCTGTCCTTGGGGTTCTCGGACAGGAGCCGCCGGTGGACACTGGCCAAGGGGCCTGATGGAGCCTTGCCCTCCGTCAGCTCCACTACATTACCAATCAGGACACCTAATGCCCACACGTCTAAGGCACCCGGCACGCTCCTCAGCATCAAGTCCATGTTGTTGTTCCTGCGCTCGGGGGCCCGGTACTCGGGGGGCACCAAGGCCTCATGAAGCTGGAAATGAAAAACGTCTTTGCCCCCTTGTCGCCACTCGCACAGCAAGTCCAGCCCTCCCAATTTCCAATCCCCCGCTTTGGTGACAAAGACATTGTGGCTGCAGACCATGCCGTGCGTCATGTGGTGGGGCGAACCCGTCAGAAACTCCAGCGCCGCCGCAAGGCAGCGCAGGCCCCACGCCACCTGCTCCTCCCGGAACTCGGGCTTGAGTGTGGCAAGCCATTCCACCAACGGGATTACGGGCTCGGTGACCAACACCAGTTCCTTCTCCAAGTCCACGCCGTCCAAGTATTGAAGGATGTATGGGTGTCGCATTGTCTTCATCTTCTGAAAACCGTGCATGCCGGCCTCGACTTTAAGCTTCAGCGTGTTGATTTTGTCCAATTTGTGGATGGAGACTTCGGCACCATCCGCCTTGCGCCGTCCTGTGAACAAGGCCCAATACGTTTGGGAGTTGCGGGTCGCACATGAAGACTGGGTCGGCTCCAAGACCTCGAAGGGGAAAGAAGTAGCCTGGCCCATTTTTTATGATGGAGCTCTGGTTAACGGAAGCGAAGGAGGCTAAAGGATGTAGGAGGCGCCGTTCCAGACAGGTGCGGGGACGATTGAGGATCTCTGTGGATGTGGTGACAATGTGGAGGGAAATGTAAGTGTCGATTCATGGTCAAAACTCGGTCGTGGCAAGGGCCTCCATCGCCTTAAGTCAGCAATATAATACTGTAACGAGGAGTGAGAGAGCGATAAGAATATGATGATGCTTGAGGGGTTGTAGAGGCAAGAAACTAATTTGTCCTCGGCCATGTCCACCAAAACTGTCCCTTCATAAAGGCAAGGCGTGAGTACCTGCAGGCAATTGAAACTCAGAGCCACAAAAAGGCTTTGCTTCGGTCTTGCCGGCTTGGCTGTCGTTGGCGTGCTCGCCGCTTTCATGCGCCCATCCTGCAGCGAGTTCTTCACTCTCTACCTCAAGCCCGCACAACTCAATGACCACGACCCACCCGTCCCTCAATCATGAAAAACACAAAAAGAGCGGCAAAGAGATCGGAGATGTGCGGTTGCTTTTGCTGTGATGTATTCAGCGTGTGGTGCTGCGCTTAAACCACCCCTCCCCTCTTTTTGAATCCCTCCCTTCGTGAGCCTGCCCATTACACCTGAACCTACACCAAGCTGATCAATTTAAATAGCAGCAAATGTAGTTGATAACAGCCGACACTTAATAAGTGCTTGTCTGTCTGTGGCAAGGTCGTGCTTGCTTCTGAAGAGCTTGTCATAGACGTCCACAGACCCTCTCACCTGTCACGGACAGACGTCTAATGTGGAGTCTCGAGGTGCGATTTAAGCTGATCGTACCTGGACGTGGTCAGGCTACTGACTGGTCCAGCGTTTTAACCTCTCGCCGCATTTTATCGTCACAATTACTCATTTGTTACAATCCATCACACGTATCTCCCTTCACGCGACAGCAATGTTGACCAAGTTCGAGAGCAAGAGTAATCGGGTCAAGGGCCTGTCCTTTCACCCGGTACGGCCTTGGATCCTTACGTCGCTCCACAATGGCGTCATTCAGTTGTGGGACTATAGAATGGGCACGCTCCTAGATCGCTTTGACGAGCATGACGGTCCCGTTCGGGGCGTGGACTTCCACAAGACGCAGCCTCTTATCGTTTCGGGCGGGGACGACTACAAGGTCAAGGTTTGGGACTACAAGCTCCGGCGCTGCCTCTTCACGCTATTGGGACACCTGGACTACATCCGCACCGTGCAGTTCCACAACGAGTACCCCTGGATTGTCTCGGCTTCGGATGACCAGACCATCCGCATCTGGAACTGGCAGTCTCGTACCTGCATCTCCGTCCTCACGGGCCACAACCACTACGTCATGTGCGCAGCTTTTCACCCCAAGGAGGACCTGATCGTCTCCGCTTCCCTGGATCAGACCGTGCGAGTGTGGGACACGACAGGGTTGCGGAAAAAAACGGTTCGAGGGGCGCCGGGGGGCATGGACGACGCCGCCAACATGGTCTCTCGTGTGAACAACGACCTCTTCGGCGGCGGCGACGTGGTGGTCAAGTACGTGCTGGAAGGCCACGATCGAGGCGTAAATTGGGCCAGCTTTCACCCCACGCTGCCGCTGGTTATCTCGGGCGCAGACGACCGGCAGGTGAAGCTGTGGCGCATGAACGAGACCAAGGCTTGGGAGGTGGACACGCTGCGGGGCCATACCAACAATGTTTCCTGCGTCATCTTCCACCCGAAGTTCGAGCTGATAGTCTCCAACTCCGAAGACCGCTCCATCCGTGTCTGGGACATCTCCAAGCGCCTGGGCGTGCAGACTTTCCGGCGCGAGAACGACCGGTTTTGGATCCTGGCCGCGCACCCCGAGCAGAACCTCCTGGCGGCCGGCCACGACAGCGGCATGATCGTTTTCAAGCTAGAGCGGGAGCGGCCCCCCTACTACGCCGAGGAGGGCCGCATGTTCTATGTCAAGGATAAGTATCTGCGCCTGCACGAGTTCGACTCTGGCCGCGACGTCCCCCTGGTGTCGCTGCGGCGCGCGGGCGTGAGCCAGAGCAGTGGGCTGGGCAACGTCATCCGCACTTTGCAGTACAACGTGTTCAATCCGGCCGAGAATAACGTGTTGGTAATGAGCGACGTGGATGGGGGCACCTACGAGCTCATCACCTTTTCCACGGAGCCCAACGGCCAGGGCGATGCCCAGGACGTGCGCCGCGGCCCGGGGCTGGCCGCCGTCTTTGTGGCCCGCAATCGATTCGCTGTGCTGGACAAGAGCCGGCAGCTGCTGATCAAAAACTTCCAGAACGAGGTGACCAAAAAGATGGCACCGCCCAACCCCAACACGGACGGGCTGCTCTTTGCGGGCGTCTCTGGCCGCATGATATTGCGATCCGAGGACAAGCTAACCCTCTTCGAGCAACAGTCTCGGCGAGTCATCGCCGAGCTGCAGGCGCCGCGCATCAAGTACATCCTGTGGAACAAGGACGGCTCGCTGGTGGCGCTCATGGGTAAGCACTCCCTGGTCATCGCCACGCGGAACCTGGAGCAGCTGTGCGCTGTGACGGAGACGGTGCGCGTCAAGAGCGGTGCCTGGGACACCAACAATCCGCGTGTTTTCACCTACACCACGGTCAACCACGTCAAGTACATTCTGCCATCGGGCGACGCTGGCATCGTGCGTACGCTGGACGTGCCCATTTACCTGACCAAATGCCAAGGCCAATCGCTGCACGCACTGGACCGCGAGGGCAAGACTCGCACTTTCCCCATCGATATGACAGAGGCCCTCTTCAAGCTGGCGCTGGCTGAGCGCCGCTACGGGGAGGTAATGCGCATGGTGCGTGGCGCGCGGCTGTGCGGGCAGGCAATCATATCCTACCTACAGCAGAAGGGCTTCCCCGAGGTAGCACTGCACTTCGTGGAGGACAACAAGACGCGCTTCAAGCTAGCGCTGGCGTGTGGAAACATAGAGGTGGCCCTCAACACCTCGCATGAGCTCAACGATGACCAGTGCTGGCACCAGCTAGGCCTGGAGGCACTGCGCCAGGGCAATCACACCGTGGTGGAAGCGGCCTATCAGCGCACCAAGAATTTCGAGCGCTTGTCCTTCCTGTACCTGTTGACGGGAAACACGGCCAAGCTACGCAAGATGCTCAAGATCGCAGAGATGCGCCAGGACACCATGGCACGCTTCCACAACGCGCTTTACCTGGGCGACGCAGCCGAGCGCGTTCGCATCCTAGAGCAGACAGGTCAACTCTCCCTGGCATACGCCTGCGCCCTCACGCACGGACTGGCCGAGGAAGTGGGGCGGCTGCTGCCCCTGCTTGAGGCCTCTGGCGTACCGGTGCCGATGGGCTTGCCCCTCGCCAGTGCCCAACTCCTGCAGCCACCCACACCCATCTTCCGCGCCGACAACTGGCCGCTGTTGGCCGTCACCAACAAAAGCGCTTTCGAGAGCTGGGCAGGTGGCGAGGGCACCATTCCGCCCGAGGACTATTCCGACCACAAGCCGGCAAGCAGCATGGACGAGATGGACGGCGCTGGGGCCGGAGGCGGCGGCTGGGACGACGACCTGGACCTGGACGAAAGTACAGGTGCCAGACAGATAGGCAAAGCCGGTATCGGTGCGGGGATGGGTGACGTGCGCGACGACAGCGGATGGGGGGAAGATGACGAGTTGGACCTGGGCGAGTTGGCCGATGCGGGGATTAAAGGTGGTGCGGGAGGGCAGGGCCACGGCGCAGAGGGCGATGACAAAGGCTTGTGGTCGGGCAACGACGCAGACTCGGATATTTTCATTCCCCCCCAGCCCGGTACTTCTTGCACGGCCCACTGGCGCGAGAACTCATCGCATGCGGCGGACCACGCGGCGGCAGGATCCTTCGAGACGGCTATGCAGCTTCTGAACAGGCAAATCGCGGCTGTTGAGTTCACCCCCTTGAGACCACAGTTTACGGTAGCCTTCACCGGCGCCTACACGTCCTTACCCTGCTTGCCCCAGGTGCCCTCTTTGCGGCTGCCGCTGCAACGTAATGCCCAAGATAAGCATCCGGGGGCGGCGTCGCTGCCATCTCAAGCGACCCGCCTCCCGCCGCTCATCGAGGAGCTGAAGACTGCCTACAAGGCGTTCCATGCGGGCAAGTTCGCAGAGGCCCAAGCGGTATTTGACTGCTTGCTCTCGGCCATCCCGCTGGTAGTGGTGGACTCGCGTGGGGAGAGTAATGAAGTGAAGGAGCTGCTGGACATCTGCCGGGAGTACAAGACGGCTATCCGTCTAAAGCACGCCATCGCTGAGACACCTACCGACCAGGCGGTGCGACAGATCGAGCTTTCTGCATACTTCACGCACTGCAACCTTCAACCCGCCCACCTGGTGCTGGCCCTGCGCATGGCCATGGTCTCCGCATTCAAGTTTCAAAATTTTATCACGGCCGCTTCCTTCGCCCACCGGCTGCTGGAGCTGCCCGACATCGCGTCGGAGAAGAATGCCGAGCTTCGAATCAAGGCACAAAAGGTCCTCCAGAAGAGCGAGCAGATGGCCCGCAATGAGCACATCATCAACTACGACGACCGTCAGGCCTTCGTCATAGATAGCCACACGCTAACCCCCATCATCCGCGGAGCCCCTTGTGTCAAATGCTCCTACTGCGGGTCCTCCTACGCGCCCGAGTCCAAGGGTATTCTCTGCGTCACCTGTGGGATCTCCCAGGTCGGTCTCGAGACCTTGGGGCTCGTCACGAGCGCCGGCTCGGGCAAGCTTTAGGGGAGCGATCGTGTTTATAATGTATGGGCGTCCTTTTTCGGAAGCGATCACAAATCCAGTGGCGGTGGATCCGCAGAAATTCAGAGAAGGAAGGAAGAAGAGAGAAAGAAGGGAATGAAGGTGGTGAAACATACAAAACAGGGGTAGAGAAGGGCCATGGAGGAAGCAGGCCTCAGGCTCGCAAGAAACAAGCACAACAAGCACAACAACAACAATAATAACAACAACAACAACAACAAACAAAAACAAATGACGAAGTCGCTGGAAGGGGGAAATCGGCTCGAAGGCTAGTGAGGGTAACAGATCCTTTCGAAGGGCAATAAAACAAAGAATAAAACGTTGTAGTCCTCAGTTACGTGCCCGTCAGTTGGAGGAAAAGCCGCGAAAACACTTTTGAACGGACCCCTGTTTTTTGATTGACTGATTTATGTGTACTCAATTATTTACGGTGTTTCCCTCTCTTTATTCTCACGCATATCCATGTACCACCACACAAATTGCCATCATAACCAAAAGTACAGCATGGATGACGAGCTGAGAGCGTTGTTGCAGCAAGCGCAACAACAAAAGAATAAGCGACAACGCACGATGGAGCCGAGACCTCCTTCCACAACGCCCATGCAAGGCCCGCCAACTGTCACTCTGGCTGATTTAGCTGCCCGTATGCATCCATCCACGGCGATCAGGAACCCTCTTACCCCCTCTTCTTTCACGACGGCGCCCTTGCTGCCCACCACTTCCCTCGGCGATCTCGTTGCATCTCGCAGGAAAGCAACACCCACTACGACATTGACGACAACGAAGCTGATTCCTTTCCAACTTCGCACGGTAAATTTGTCCTCAGACGAAATTGAATCGCTACTCCAGGACCGTGTGCTCAAGAGACTTAGCTCTTTGATCTCTTTTTTGCACGGGGAGACGGCCGCTTCTTTACCTGACTTTGCCATCGTAGGGGTTTTGAGCAAGAAGGGGCCTCGAAAGCTAAGCCGAAACGGCAAAGACTACGCCGAGTGGTTAATAGATGACCTGGAGGGACGCTCAGTCAAAATCTTGATATTTGGGGGTGCATTAGTGGGCGGTCAAAGCCTGCCTGTAGGCGCTGTCTGCCTCCTCTTGCAGCCCAAGCCTCTGGACTCCGGGCCCGGGCGGTTGGCAGCCCCATCTTTGGCTATCTACGAACCCTCCCAGGTTGTGCAAGTTGGCATTTCTGCCAACTTTGCGACGTGCGGTTTCACGGATGTACGGGGATTTCAATGCGACAAGGTCTACAATCGCCTCATGGCCCGCTTCTGCGAACAGCATTCTCGATCAAGTTCAGGCAGGACGGACATGCAGCGGGGCAAGGTGGCCTCCGGCCCGAGATTTACTGCGCTCCCTTCAGATGCGGCAACCATGGTACCTACACCAGGGCAGCAATGCCAGGGCGGTACTGGGCTCATCGTCCGGCCCAATTTGATAAGGAACCCTGTCCCGAAGAAGCAAGCAGGAGCAGCAGCGGGGTCCGGGAAAAGGAAGGAAAGGCTTGAGAGGATGATCAAGCAGGGTCAGCCTTACCGTGCATATCGATGGCAGCCTACCCTAGTGAATAGCAGCAAGAAGCTGGACGCTGTTGGGGCAGCGGCGAGCGGCACAGACAAGGGCAGTAGTTGTAGCAGCTGCAGCAGCAGTAGTAGTAGTAATAGTAGTAAAAGTAGTAGTAGTAGTAGTAGTAGTAGTAGTAGTAGTAGTAGTAGTAGTAGTAGTAGTAGTAGTAGTAGTAGTAGTAGTAGTAGTAGTAGTAGTAATAGTAGTAGTAGTAGTAGTCGTAGTAGTAGTCGTAGCAGTGATGGTGACAGATGGGCTGGCGGCGCAAGGAGGGGTGCCAGCGGGAGCGTGATTGTCCCCCAAAAGATGGAAGGCGACAGAGTGAGTAGAATGCCGGAAAAACAGAATTCGCTGGAAATAGACCGTGTGGTCGATTATCTAATATTCCCTTCTATCGCCCTCTGGTCCCTTCTTTACTCTTATCTTTCATGCCCTAGGTGCGGGAGGTTGCGGCTATCTTGGCAATGGACGAGCCCAAGAAGGATGGGGATGTACTTGTTCCGGAACCGTCACGCATCTTTGAGCGTGGCGGGGACGCTGTCGCTTACGCTCTGTTCAAGCACCAGCAGGAGGCAGCACGTATGGCGCGAGAAGCGGCTGCCTTCCACTGCCGACAGCTGCAGCAGAAGAAGAGCGAGGCCAAGGCCGTTCAGGCTCTCAAGATCCGTAAGGGCTTGGGCGGTACGCTTCGAATGGCTCCGAAGCTGGCCGTATCTGCATCCATATTCAACGTGCCCGGCACGGCGCCCATGCCGGCAGGTCATGGCTCGCGGCAGCAGTACCGGAGTGGTATGAAGGCAGAGGAGGCGGAGAAGCTCATGAAGAGCAAGTCCAAGCATTCCGCGGAGGCCCGCAGTGTAAGTCGGGTAGCCTGAAGTGAGCATATCAATTCCGATCGGTGTGACATCATTCCCATCATTTCCTCTTCTCCCACACGCCATCCAGGAACTCGTGGGCCACCTCGACGGTGTCTTCGAGGCCCTACACGAGAAGGAAGCCCGCGCAGAGGAGCTCAAGTTGCTTTCTTCTATCGACATCACCGCCTTTCACTGCAGCGAATGCGACAGGTTTTACGAGAAGCACCCCAGCCTGTGCGCCCATAATAAGCATCGCCTGAGAAAAGCGCCTATTAAGAAGCGCTTCTTCCTTTGCGGCAACATCGGCTGCACTGGCGAGACGGCTGTCTTGGGCCTGACAGCCCCGCGAGAGGCGTGCGACCGTTGCGGAGAGAAGCTGTGGCGGGCAAAGGGGAAAGGTAACACAGCTGCAGCCGGCGACGGCAAGCGTGGTGGCGTGGGGAACCTGATTTTAAGCATATCAGAGTCAAACAGAAACGCCGATGTATCGACTCTGTATGCATAGGACAAGCAAAATGATATTACGCTACTAGCTGATTACGATATCAATTACAAAGTGAATGAAAGAAAACGTCGAAATCCCCCCAGAAGTGCGATGTCTCGCAAATTTGCGCAAGCTGTAGAGCGTATCTCTTGGGCTCTTTTCTTCCTTGTAAGTGCCGGACTAAGGGCCCGCTGTGGTTGCGTCTGCTGGATGGCGGCATTCGCATCATTACAACCTTCTTTCTGATATTTTGGCTGTCGATGCAAGCGAGCTCGAGAAAATGAGTCGTGAATACTCGTGGAAATTTAATTTGATACCCAAATCTTGCTCCTTGGCTAGCTAGCTTGCTTGGCTTTCAAGCATGTGTGTATATATACAGAGCCATTTCTTCTTTCCCTATCCCCACAGACTAGACACGGCGTCGCTTGCCTGCACTCTCCCCTCCTGCTGGCTCTGCTTCAACTTCTTCTGCTGGTCGAGCTTCTTTTAACTTTCCCCCTCCTTTGGCATGTTCTCCTGCCCCTGCTCCTAATCCTGCTCCATCTCCATCTCCTGTCCCTCCCCTCCACTCCGGCACAATTGCCGCCGCAGGCTTCTGGGTCTTTAATCTCTTGGACTGACTGACTGACTCGCTGGCCGCGCCTCTGGTATCATTGTTAGTGGTGGCGTTAATAGGGGTGGCGGCGTTACGACCGGTAGCAGCAGCGTCACTAGCGGCCGGCTGGTCGTCGGCCGAGTGCTCTTGATCGGAGGTGGAGGAGGTATGGCCGAGGTCAGCCTTCTCCTCGCGCTGCATGCTAGACGCCTCCTGGTTCAGGCCCCGTATGGCCTCTAGGAAGAGCCGCTCTTCATCCTCCAGTGGCCGCGCCGTGTCGCCCTGCGATGCGTCGATCTCCTTGAACGTCTCTTCCATCTCCTGCAACATCTCTAGCAGGCGAGGGTAGTGCGTGAAGGGCTGCTGATTCACCACGTTGCGCATGAAACGCGCCCGTGTATCCAGTACCACCGTCTTGTCGTGCTTCTTTAGGGCCTTGGAGCAGGCTGGGGAATTTAAAGAAAAGGGAGGGACAGAGTATGGGTGAATGAAATACAAAGAGTTACCCTTGCGGTCATACGCGAAGGGGATACAAGCAAGAATATAGTATATTATGACGTGCTCAGAGCAGACAAGTGTACGCGGGCTTTTCTGAACTTTTCAAATTTACAAAAAGAAAGTCCTGGTGGCCTCCTCCCCTTCCCTTCACGTACCGCAATAGTTCATGACGGCAAAGTTTTCGAGAAGGAGAAGGTCCTTATACAGCGAAATGCATGCTCGACGCATTTTCATCCAGGCATCGTCTTCCAGCACAGTGGTGGGCTGTTTCATGTACTGTAGCCCCATCTTGATGCGGCGGCGTCGGGCGCCCATCTGCTGCTCCATACCCAGGAAGAACTCCGAGGCCTTGGCCACTTCCGCGCGCAGGGTGCGGAAGAAAGCCACCTCCCCCACGCTTTGCGCCAGCTCCTTGGGATTTGGCTCGGTGTTGGTGGCGGGCGCGCTGTGGTGTCCATGTGCGACGGTACCCGCGTCACGAGGTTGCGTGCCAGGCGGGGGGGAGTCGGTAAGTTCTTTGACGCGCTTCTTGAGGGCCTTATAGCTGACCCAGAAGGGCGCCCACTCCGGATCCGAGAGGGCTACCACCTTCGCCAGTTGCTTGCCAAACTTCATGCTGCCAAGGCTGGGGCTAGTAGTGGGTCAGCTGGAAGGGGTGGGGAGGGTCGAGGGGTTCCAGGATGGAAAGCTCGGCCAGACAGGGCGGGCCACGGCAAGCCGAACCCTCTATGTCATGGGGAAAGGAGGGTAGGGGTTGGTCCTTAAGAGTGAAGATAAATCTGTGAAACACTTCAGGGCGCGCAGGATTCGTATGCCCGAATTGCTATGGTAAGTTGCATCGAATGAAGGTCGAAGCTTCAGCGGCGCTGCATCTCACGGTCGGTCATGGACAAGAGCATGATGTGCTTTTGGCCGGCGGGGCAAAAGTTTGCTGCACCAAGTTATGATCGATCCCCACTGTGGACAAACTTGTGCAGTCAACTATTGTTCCTTTCCCCCTGTGGGGGGCAACAACACAAGAATGTTGCCATGCCTTACGCGCCTTCCTCGCAAGAACAGTATATCGACAGATGCTTGCTGAGCATCGATTGAGATGAGGGGCAGAGCAAATGAGAAAGAGGTTTCTTACCTCGTAAGCAGTCACTCGTGGCTCCTACACGGTGGGCAGGCAAGGCACTGTATGCGTGGTGTTGGGAGGGGGAGCGCGCGGTCATGAAGTTGACGGAGACGGGAATGAATATCGATTGAATCAACAGGGTTTCCCGAGAGGCCGTCGCTCCTTCGAAATGGTGTGTGATGCAAAGAGGTGCAAAGCATGCATGTGGGGCCCTCCTGCATCGTGCACGGGCGCACTTTTTTTGTGTGCCTTGTTTTGTCCTCCTTGTTTCTGGTCCATACATTGTCTTGCCTCCATTCCGGCCGACTTCCCACACCTGCATTTGCGGTATTCCGATCGTGACCACAGCAAACACAACGCCCGCCACCACTCCTTTACCTCCCCTCCCCTTCCTCACCCTATAGCCTATACCATTCAGGCAAATTATATGGTCAAAGCTGACCAGTGCGAGAGGCAAAAGATAATGTTTCATTAGCAGTATTTCGGCCCCCAAAGCGTACTTCGTGAATTTACTATTCCTTCCCTTCCCTTACTCCCCTACCACCGAGCCAATAACTATGGGAAAATCATGGCACCGAAAGAAGCAAAAAAGGGACAAGCATAACCCTGGTGGGCATGGCAAGGATCGACAAGGCGGAGGCAAACGTGGAAACGAATGGATTGTCGCAAGGGATCCTACGACGGGCAAAAACATCGTGCCTGGCAGCCCCGTCTTCGAGGCGTATTACCAAGCCCAAGGGATCGTCGCCTCGGAGGTCGAATGGCAGACCTTCATGCAGACGTTGGCGGTGCCCTTGCCCGCGTCCTTTCGCGTAAACCTAGATTGTGATTTTACAGACATGCTTGTGTCCGAGATCGAGGGGCACGTGGCCAAGCGGGTGCAGGTGGACGGCGAGGAGGTGGCCCCCATCAAGCGTCTCGAGTTCTTCCAGGGCGGTCATGCCTACCAGATGGCGATTGACCGGCACACGCTGCGGAAGGATACTTCGCTGGGCAAGTTCCACGAGCTGATCAAGGTACACACGGACGCCGGCACCATTACGCGGCAAGAAACGGTGTCGATGATCCCACCGGTAGTGCTGGGAGTACAGCCCCACCACAGGGTCTTGGACATGTGCGCTGCGCCTGGCTCCAAGACGTCCCAGATGCTAGAGACGCTGAGCCGGGGCTGCTCTCGGACAGGCCAGGAGCCAAGTGGATACATCATCGCCAACGACTCAGACACGGCGCGCGCCTACATGCTCGTGCACCAGTGCCGACGCATAAATACTGTAGCTCTGTGCGTCACCACCCACAAGGCCCAGCTCTTCCCGGCGCGAGGCCTGGGCGGAGCAGAAAATACGCCCGAGATGGAAGCCGAGGCGGCGAATTGGAAAGTACCCCGTGTGGCGTTGGGCTACTTTGATCGCATTCTCTGCGATGTGCCCTGCAGCGGCGACGGCACCGTGCGAAAAACCTTCAACATCTGGCGGACCTGGTCGCCGGGCCAAGGTCTGGGGCTCCACCCGATGCAGTTTATGATTGCGCAACGCGGTGCAGCCTTACTGAAGATCGGCGGGCACATGGTTTATTCAACCTGTACACTCAACCCCATCGAGAACGAAGCCGTTGTGCTTTCGCTGCTGCAGGAGAGCGAGGGGGCGTTGGAACTGCTCGATCCCCGGCCCCTCCTTCCAGGCCTCAAGGTGCGCCCTGGCTTAGACTCATGGAAGGTCATTGAGTCAACTACCCGTCTACAAGGGAGTGGCTACTTGGTGCCGTCCCGGGGGGAGGCGGAGTGTGAGAACGATCCGGTAGAGGAGACTTTGAGGAAAGCCGGTCTGACTGTATTCCCAACCTACGAGACGGTCCCCGAGCCCTACAGGCGGTGGATCAAGCCCTCATGCTTTCCCCCCCAAGATCCTGAATTGTCATCGCGTCTGAATCTTCACTACTGTATGCGTTGTCTGCCTCATGACCAGGACACGGGCGGCTTCTTTATCGCCTTACTCAAGAAGACGCGCCCCATGCCCAAGCCCAGGACAGGCAAGAGTTCGGTGGGCGCCGAGGCGGAGGTGCTGGTGGAAGATGATGACGAGGATGGTGAGAAGGAAGGGTCGAGAAAGATGGCGCCGACCACAAGTGGTGTAGGGACAGCGATGCCGACTCTGAGCGAAGGATCCATTGCTTCCACCGGTGATTCGAGCGTTCAAGTGGAAGGAGCGGTGGCGACAACGACCGAGGCGTCCACAGGAGAGACGCCGGCACCTTTGGTCGCGGCGCCGCAAGTAAGGATGCGTCAGAATCCCCCACGCAAGGCCTTCGTGCCCAAGGAATTCTTCGTACCGCTGGGGGATGAAGGCTGGGCGACAATCCAGAGCTTCTACGGCGTGAGCAAGGATTTCCCGCGCGACCGTCTCTTTTTGCGGAAAGACGGCTGCAAGGTGGTAATCCTGCTCTCCAAGGGCCTCCTGGACGATGTGCAGTTGTCCACGCGCTGCCAGCTCCAACTTGTGAACGCGGGCACACGCATATTCGACCGAGCAAGCGCCGAGCGGTCCGCCTGTACCTACCGGCTGTCACAGGACGGGATGGCCTACATGCTGCCCCACATGAGTAAGCGCGTGGTGAAGGTGGGACCCGTTGAGCTGGCCGCCATGACGGTGCACGGCTACCTGGACCTAGAGCTGCTGCCGCTGGAGAAACGGCCGGCGGTAGAAGAGCTGGAAATGGGTTCATTTGTAGCCACGCTGGAGGCAACATGCCTGGCAGGAGTGGCGGAGAGGATGGAGGCGGGCATCGCTAGCTTCGCGCTCATGTGTTGGAGGGGTTTCGGGACCAAGATGAATGTTATGTGCATCGCACATGACCTCTTCATCTTCCAGTGCCGCCTCAAGGCCGCGGGGCTCATAACTGAGGACCAGCTGGAGGCCATGCGGAAAGAAAAACGACCGCCTCGCGAGCAGCCCAAGCAGGGCAAGGTCGAAGCTGAGAGCGAGGCAGCTGCCGTCGATTTAGAAGGGGGAGATCCGGAGGCGGTGGTAAAAGATGAGGGCATGAATATAAAACCAGCGATGCCTGTCAAAGATGAAGATGCCATGGCTCGAGACGCGTAAAGAGATTATTATGCCTTGATCGATGGGAGGAGGCATGTCTGTGTGACATGACGAAGATGTGAGTATATTTGTCGCAGGGTACTTGCAAAACCAGCTAGGTAGGAGAGAAATTTACATGAAAGGGAAAATAATTGACACTTTCATTTGTGTACATGTATCATTCCCGTTCAACTTTCTTCTTTGGAAAAAAAAATACACCGGCATGGCATGGCACTTGAAGACGAAGAGAAAAACGTTGAGGGCTCGCCCCAGTCCAAGAAGTCGGGCCCCAAAAGGTGACGGTGATTGTTGTGTACGTGTATATTCGATGAAGCAAATTAAGTCTGGGAAGAAAGCTCAGATACAACACGCCGCTGAATAGACTCCGCAGGTGCACCTTGACGCTCTCTAATATTTCCTCCTTCTGTTCCTTTCTCGCACTCTTCCATGCGATACTACTTGTAGAGATTGGCGATGACGTCGGCGTATTTCTCGGCCACCACAGAGCGTTTGAGCTTGAGCGTGGGCGTGAGCTCGCCGCCCTTCTCGGAGAAGTCCAAGGGCAGCACGGCCCACTTCTGTACGAACTGCGCATTAGAGGTGGCGGCGGCATTGGCCTTCTTGAGCCCCTCGTCGAAATACTTCTTCCAGGCAGGGTCCTTGCCGACCTGCTCCGTGGTTGTGGCTTCCGAGCCCAGCTCTTTCCCGATATCCAGGGCCTCGCGGTTCAAGGCGTTCGTGGGGTTGCCCTGCTCGTCCAGCTTGGTCTTCATCGTCAGCAGCACAGTCAAAAATTTCTTCTTATCGCCCACCACCATGCAATTAGCCACGGCGTGAAGGGCGGCCTTGACCTCGGTCTCAATTAGCACGGGCGGGATGTTCTCCCCGCCGGCCGTGATGATGAGCTCCTTGATACGGCCCGTGATGGTCCAGAACCCGTCCGCATCCACGTCGGCCACGTCTCCTGAATGCAGCCAACCCTCCTCGTCCACTGCCTCCTTGGTCTTCTCCTCCATCTTCATGTAGCCCATCATAATGTGCCGCCCGAACATGCAGAATTCCTTGGCGGCCGCTTCCTGTTTGGTCTTAACCCCCGGTATGTCGCGGCCAATGGAGCCGATCTTCCAGGCGTAGGAGAAGTTGGAGGTGTGTGGGCCTGTGCACTCGGACTGCCCGAACAGCTCTAGCACAGGGATGTCCAGGGAGGCGAAGTATTCGAGCACCTCGACGGATATGGGCGCTGCCGAGGTGATGCAGATCTTGGTCTGGTGCAGCCCTAGCGCCGCCTTCACTTTGGACAGGACGAGGGCGTAAGCGCAACCGAATCCCACGGGCGCCCCACCACCGCCCCCATATTGCTGGCGCCGGTTCTTCTCCAATCCCTTGGCTTTGGCCCACTGGGCCAGCGCCCGCTTGACCCCTGTGGTGGAGCGCGCCACCTCCTGCATTTTCTCGTAGATCTTCTCCCAGACACGTGGTACGCCAAAAAAGTAGGTGGGACAGACATCCTTCAGCGTGTTGGGTAGCGAGCCCCGGAGTGCGTCGGCCTGCGCGAAATAAATCTTAGCGCCCGAGGCGATGGGGCAGTGCACGTCCAGCATCTGTGCCGCCACGTGGGACAGCGGCAGGTAGGACACCGACCGGTCCTCGCAAGTAAGCGTGAAAGGCAGGGCAGCCACAAAGTTTTTGACGGTCCAGGTCAGGTTATCGTGCGATATCATGACGGCCTTGGGCGGGCCCGTGGTGCCGGACGTGTAGATGAGCGTGCAACAATGTCCGGGCCGCTGGGCCTCAATGCGCGCACGGACCGCTGCCTCGCTTTTGTCCTTTCCCAGTGCCATGAAGGCCTTCCAGGAGTATATAGGCGTGTCACACGTGAATCCCTCGCCCGTGCCATCGTACACCACCAGCGCCTTAAGGCGGGGCAGGTTCTTGGCGATTTTTACGTACTTCTCCAGCTGCTTAGCGTTCTCCACCACAACCACTTCAGCCTCCGAGTGCTCCGAGATGTAATTGCAGGCCTCCGCGTTGTTGCTCGTATAGATACCCACACCCACGCCACCCGCGGCAATGGCACCGCAGTTGGCGATGAGCCACTCAGGCGAGTTGAAACCGATGATGTTGATGGCCCCGTGGGCCGGGAAGTCGAGGGCCAGGAGGCTCTTGGCGAAGGTGAGGGTCAGGTCATAGTATTCGCGCCATGTGTAAATGCTCCACTCAGTCGTCTCGGGGCTACCGCCGTGCGGAACTTTCTTGAAGTGGAGCGCGGGCCGGTCCCCGTAACGTTGGACAGTCTCCTCGAAGACCTGGTAAACAGTTCGGGGCTCCCAAGCTCCAGGGCCCTCCTTCTCCATGCGCAAGTCCACCTCCCCGGACGCCGATGTCGTCGTGTAGGCGGGCATGCTTTCTTCTCTCACTTGAAGATGTTTGCTTGCTTCGGGTTATGAGGTGGTCCTGCAGTTGTGTGTGTAGAAGGACATGAGAGGTGAGTATGCTAGTTTAACCGTTGAGGTGAGTAAGGCTAACCGGGCGAGTCACGGGGTGAGACAGGGGTCAGATAGACGCAGCTGGCGGGCGACCAAGCCACTTTGAGGACGAATAGATGTCGGAGACCAAGAAACAAAACTCCGTGGGCAGACATGTCAAATGAAAGGAGAAAGTCATCATTCCTTCTTCCTTGTTCTGTGCATTAAGCTCTAACGGGAGCGTGCTGCATTTGTGCGTGGCTTTAACCTGGCGAATCGAAGAACAAGAAGCGGATCTGCTGCCAGAGCAGCATACACAGGCCTTGTGTAAACGTCACGACCTTAAGACAGTACAATGGACACCGAAAAGTGAGTGTGAAGGCAAGCATGCACCAGAAATCGTGGAATTCTTCCATCTTTGTTTGCGGCGACGGAGATGGGAGATGGCGATCGCGAGAGGATAGGAAGACGGGCAGAGGCGGCCACTCAATGGGCCATGGAGCTGGGATCGTGCATTGTTGTGAATAAAACTGAGGCATATGCCTCCAGTCGGCACTCTAGATTTGCAATGACAATGTCTAGGCCAACAGCTACGCCAAAAGGTTCGGAGATTGGTGCTTGTCTGGGTGTGGCGTTCGTCCGGGTCCACACGATGCTCATTCAACTCGATAGTTGTCGGTCCCCGAGATAAAGCACACCTTCAAACCAGGCATTGGTCGCCGGGTCCTCGTCATGCGCGACGAAAATTTAATTAAAAGTATGGATTATTGACAACTAGTTGATTTATTCAGTTGAACTGGCCTTTTCTTGAGTTTTTTTATGCAGAAAAGTTGTCCAGTGTGCGTTGGGAATTGACCGTTGAGTGACGCTCTTCCAGAGCTCCAGTTTTTGGCCGTACGACCATCGGCATTGCCATTCCCATCCCTGCTGTCCCTTGCACGTGTCCTTTCCTACCCAGGCGCGGTATTTTGTCGAAGCCTTCTCCAGTATGCCTACCAGGCTGGATGAGACTCTTTCTCACTGTTACTGCCTCTTCCCCCTTGCTTCTGCTCGCACCCCATTTTCACAGGGATTGCTTTGCCGGTGCCAAGCATCTTCTTTCTCCAATGGAGCCCCCGACCAAAGTTTAAACATAGGCACTTCATTGTTTCACCCCCAGTCCGGACGTCAACCTCACTCCCTCCCCCGGGTGCTAGGCCCGAGCCCCTTTGCGGCGGCGGGAAGGCGCGGCTTTGCCCTCTCGCTCCTTCCCCTCTCCCCTAGGCCGCGGCTGCCACGAGCTTCTGCTATAACCAAATGCCCCATTCTAAATTCAACTGGCGCTCGACGCCGGCGGCCGCTGCTCAAAATTCGGACGGGACTTTTCGCTTTGGTTTTGGGGACACTTGGAAGCTCACGGACCACACCCTGGTTAAGCCCGAGAACGCCAAGGGCTGCACTCTTGATGGTACGTCACTCTTGTTTGTCGCTCTCTCTCATTGCGTTTGAGTCTTGGTCCGTGTGTCCTTTGCGTCACTTACACAGTTGTATATATTCATCGTATACGTGTGCACGTAAGGAATTCATTCTTTCTTTTGGAAGCTCTGGCTTGGGCCTACTGGGAGGAAACACTTAATAATTTATTTTTCTTTGGCCGATAAAGTGCTTCTTTTCATTTCAAGTACACCGGTATCCTGTGTGGCTTTTCTTATTCAATTATTTATTTTCACCCTTGTTTATTCCCGCTTCCCAAGTGTCGTATGTTTTGGTTCTCCTGGACCAGTTACGGCCGTGGTACTCGTTCGTCGGTTTTGTGGCTTGTTCTCCTTTCCCACACATTGTGACTCAAGATGGAATAGCCCACTCACTCACGCTCCCTCCAATTCACATTCCCCTGCACAGTGTCTCTAGAGCATGACTCGAAGGTGACGCAGCTACAGTTGGTGTGCAATGCCTCGGCTCTGCAAGTCAGTGTGGTGCAGGCCATGAACGCCCAGGAGTTCAAGTGGATCACGCAAATACGCGGCACGCCATTGCCAAACCAACCAGACATGTTTTATTTCAGGTGTGTACTACCATCAAGAGAGATTAAGAAGGAACGAGGAAGAAGGGGAGTGGGGATGCTGGTTGATGCGGGTAGGCTGCCGGCGAGAAGAGATCCGACCACCCTCTTTTTCCGTTTGTCAAGCGTCAAAAATAGACTTTTCCCCAATCAGTCAGCTGCAATGTCTTAGCTCAACCTTATACTCTCCCCTCGTTTCCCATAATCCATAGAACTCCCGAAGAGCTGCTGACCCAGAAGCTGTGGCGCCTACGGGTCAAGTTCCTCTTCTCCTCCACTGCAATCTCGGCCGTGCGCATCCAGGCTCTCAGCCTTTCCTTCGAGAAGCTCACCCGCCGGGGGGGCAGCGGTAAGAGCAGCAACAGCAGAAGCGGTGGCGGCGGTAGTTCCAGTTTGTACCGAAACGACATGACCTCGCTAGCTGGAAGCGGGGGTGGAGGAGGGATAGGGGGGATGCCCCGTGCCCCTATGCTGTACCGGGGCCCTGGCACGACGAGCACTACCACCAGTACCACGGCCTCGATGACAACCACCCCCACGGGCACCTGCACGCCTTGCTCTGTATCGGTTTACGGCGACGGTGACGTGGTCTCGGATCTGTCGGAGGAGGCCAGCACACGCTCACTGGGCAGCCGCACGCCTGACAGTATCAGCAGCGGCAGCAGCGGCAGCAGCAGTAGAGGCAGCGGGGGTAGGAGGAGAGCAACCACTTCCAGCTCGGACAGGGATGCGATCCGTGGCCTGATGGAGGCCATCGACCAGCTTATATCGCAGGGTGGAAGTAGCAGCGTGCTTGTGGACGAACTGTTGCGGCTGAAGGAGAGGTTGGCCGATGACTTGTCGCAACGCGCCACGGACCAGCAATTGAATGCCACTATCGCCCGCATCAGCACTATCATCAAATCCATCGTTAGATAAAGAAGGGAGGAATGTGGGAAGCAACCTTATCGTCGTCTCTTTTTTCACCTTGATATATTGTCAGTAATTAGATATCCGAAAGTAGAGAGTTGGGCGCGTGTTCGGGGGGCGAGCGTATGTGTAGTATGGGGGACGCGTCCTGGTTGTGTTTTTGAAATTCCGTGTATTGGAAATAGGGATGAGAGACACGACGGAAGCCGGCTACGAAACAGTGGCATTTTGTCACACCGACGGCAACGAGGACAGTGCGATGGCAAAGAGGAGAACAGCGGCAAGCATAGACTTGTGTCCCAAGGAGGAGCCAGGGGTTTGTGGAATCAAGCTGCCGCGAATGTGTTTGATGTAAGTGAAAGTAGTGCGATTGTCATATTCTTTACATATACAAGAGAGGGTAGTGATTAATCGGTCCGAATTGAGTCATCCAGTAAACAAATTTCTCTTGGGGAGTTCCGCGTATATGTACTTAAATTTGTCCAGGGAAGGCAGGCTGGAGGGGATAAGGCAAGGGGCTTAGAGATTGCCTGGGTGGTCTTTCTTAAGCAGAAAGACGAAATGAGATTAGGGACGAGAGGGGAAAATTTTAGGAAGAAGAAAGGGAGAAAAAAGAAGATTTAAGATCTAGAGAATAGAGAGAAGAAAAAAATGGAAAAGGCAGAGGTCGGGGCCTCGCATCAGTGCAGGCATGTAGGGGTCATGGTCGTAGGCATGAGGACGACAGAGAGGAGCAACGCAAACGATCGCGCAGGTTGTGAAGAAGTGAAACGACGAACATTTTTAGAGCTGGTAGGTTTGTACAGTCAATGGTCGTACGTTTGGTCAGGGCAGGGCCGGTGGAAAGGGAAAAGCGGTAGGATGAAGAGCGAGAGCAATGGAATCCACTACGCATGACTAAAAGGGAAGCAATGATGTGCCCATCATGATATATGGCCATGCACTTATTCCTGCAGACTGTCAGTATCATGCTCTTTTTTTGTTCTCTTCTTTTCCAGCGTCTTTCGTTTCCTTTTTTTTCTTCACGACAGTAATGCTCCGTGGGAGGCAGGTGCAGTGTAGTAGAAGCGGAGGGCTCGCTCTACCTTTTCTCGTCGGATGTTATACACGGGGTTGGTAATATGCTGTGGTTGAGGGAGCGGATGGGAAGTGGAAGGCCAGAGAAGTGAGAGTGGTTCAGAGTCCTATCGATTATGCATGTCAGACACGTCCTAAGACGCGTAATCCACGTGCCTCCTTCCATATGCCCTTGGTCTCCTTTTTCGTGAACACCCTATCATCTTCTCATCTCGATTCCTTCTTCCCGCCTCCCGTCCATGCCCTGTCAAACTCACCAGCAAATTCCCCACGTCACCATACACGAGTGCTGTCCCTCCCTTCCCTCCCGCCCGGCCCCACTGCGCACAGCTCAGCCCCGACAAGTTGTAGCAAGTGTGGTAGAAGTCGCGAGGCTTGCCCGGTTTGTCCCGGAGCCCGCCGTCGAGGGCCTGGGCGCAATGCAAAATGTATCTCTGAAGAGCGTGCTGGTTGAGACCGGGTACACGCCCGAGGGAGGGAGTGTCATGCTCGCCGACGTCCAAGGAGGGCTGGATGGCCACTGTCTTATAGCTGATGTTGGCTGCGTCGTCGGCAGAGACCTCGTCAAGACGGGGGGAGCCGCCGTCTTTGCCATCGCCGGTTTGGAGGCAGGGAGAGGACGGGCGAGAGGAGCAAGGTTGAGCCTGGCCTAGTGACCCCCTCCAGCCAACCGCCTCCTCCGCCTCCCCCTCGCCACTCAAGACCATGTCCACCAACACGGCCGTGGCGCCCTGCCAGAACGAGTAACACCCGTCCACGAGCTTGTTCGTCCGTCCCTGAAACCCGCCCTCCATCTCCATCTGCCTTCGGGCCACCCACCCTTCCAGCGACACCAGATCTGCCTCCTCCGCCCTCCCCAAGATCACCAGCGCTGCAAAGGCACAGAAAACATAGCCACCGTGAGCCTCTTGCCCAGGCTCGCCACCAAACCCGCCCTCATAGGTCTGGCAGGATAAGAGGTAGTCGGCTACGTCCGCGGTGAGTTCAGGAGTGAGGAGGTTGAGGAGGGAGGCGATGGAGATGACAGTGTACGTGCCGCGGACGTCAACCTCCCTGTCATAAGGCGGGGCGGAAAGCAACAGGAATGAAAAGGGGTGGGGCGGGATGAGCTTGTCTGCGGGAGGAGGCGAGGAAAGAAGAGGACTTCTACTCTTGTCCACATACAAACATGCACTTCTTCACCTACCAATACATAAACGGTTTCTTCCTCTTCTTCATCAGTTCATCGTGCCTTTGCGGCTCCCAACCATCTACCGCAGGACACTTTGACACGTACCCGTCGTCGTGCATGCAGAATCCACCCGATGGATGCTTGCGAGCCAAGAACCATCGGTAAAGCGCGGGTCGATCAATGATTCTGTAAGCCTCCTCTGTGCCCACAATCAACAAGGCAAGCACCGCTGCATACGTGGGCGCACAGTGCGACAGCTGCTGGGTCCCCCCACCAAACCCTCCACCGACGTTCTGACAAGATGCCATGGTAGTCATCACATGTCTTAAGAGCTCCGTGTCCACATCTGCGTGGGCGGCTTCGCCCGTGGTCTCGAGGCCCTTGAGGAGGTCGATGGAGTGGAGCATCCAGTAACACAGCCAGGGTCGACTCGCGTCCAGGCAAATAAAGCCCGGCCCCAGGTACCGCAGGCCCCGCATGACATAGTCAAGGTGCTGCTTTCGGAGGAGGCGCACTTCGCCGTCGTCGTTGAAGAAGCCGGCGGCTTGGAGGCCTGAGGCCTCGTGCTGTGACAGTGGCAGAGAACGGGAAAGGAAGGGGATAGAATGTGAGTGAGGGGATGCGTGACGGCAAGCTCTGAAAGAAAATGAAGAAGCGGAGGCAAAATGGAACTCTAGAGACGAATAAGGCAAATGATTAGAGTCATCACATAACGCTTCGTGCCCCGGGCAGCAGAAGCAGTGGCATGCTGCTGGGACGTGGGGGGGTAAGGCAGAGAGTAAGGGAGGGGGGCGACTATTCTCATGCACGCACTCACTCACTTCGTCCAACTTCTCCAATGACCGCAAGTGGCGCACACACATGCGCTCGCATTCTTCCTGTGCAAGTGGAATGGATGGGAAAGAGTGAGGCTTTGCGCACAATTTATTATTTGTTCTATGTTGCTGCCTTTCTAGCACTCCTTTCTCCTTCTTCCCTCCTTAGTCACCTGTTCAATCTCCGTCCGCGTCTTTGGCCGCAACGACGAGGAGGAATAGAAAGTGGAGTTCATGATGTGTGCTCCCACCTATAACCTGTGTGTTGTGTGAGGATTTTAAGGCAGGGCAAGCGTCACCAGAACTTCACCGCTCATAATCATGATGATGGATGACATGTGTTAGTCATCGGCGAGAGCTTCAAGAAGTTAAAACTCACTGCTGTTCCGCCTCAAACCAACACGAACAACCGCTCATGCCTCCCAACCACCCAACCACCGGTTAAGCAGCATGAGGAGGAGATACGACTTGGGAGTCCAAATGCGGGCCTTTCTCCTCCTGCTGCATGTTCTTGGGGAAGCCTTCACAATATCCTCCTCCTTCATGCTGTGTCCCGCTCGTCCAATCAGACCCACACTAGTAGCTACTCCCGTCTATCGACCAGAAGCATGCCCGACGACACCGCAACACCTCTTGACCTTCCTGGGATCAGTCAGACTGTCCTTATGCTTTCGATTGTCTGCGTCCTTTGACAATGATGCGGACGGTGGGAATAGTGAAAGTAATGAGGAAGACAGCCACCCGATAGTGGCACCGTCCCCGGAGACGTCCACCGCCCCAACCCAGAGGTTGGTAGGCTCCGAAGGGATGGCGACGATCTCTCCCTTTCGAAGCGGTAGCACTTACAACTCCGGTGCACCTGCCCTGGGAGTAGATCCGACCCGGCCACCGTCGTACTCCCCGGAAGAGTCCGCTTTCGTGGAGATGAAGGTGGACCGAATGCTTGTGCGGAAGATTGATCTATGGCCGCCCGAGGAGATATTCGAGCTGATGCCCTTGCTCATGAAGGTGAGCGAGAATATTGAAAAAATTAGGGATGGGGGAAAAGAGGGAGAGAGAAATGGAGAATTGTCCAGACGGCGAGATCAAGACCACTCACTCACTCACCGACGCCTCTTTTTGCCGACACTCCTGCACACAATCACGCACAGGGCACATACTTTGAATACGCCCTCGTCCAACGCCTAGAGTACGATCAACGGCTGGATGGGACACCCCTTGTTCCCTCCCTCGCCTCATCCAGCAGCAAGGAACGACGTCGCCTCGAACACTCCCGCTCTTTCCTGGCCAGTTTGAAATACTCAGAGGAGCAGCGCCTGGCCCGACAATGGATTGAAGGGCTCCTAGAAGCAGCGACGGAAAGCACAGAGGCCATGGACGAGAAGGTGTTTGAGTTGCTGGCTTACGAGGGGGGTGTGCTGGTGGGGCCCGTGCAGGAGGCCCTGGCCACCATGCTCCGCCGCCTCCGCTCCATGTCCCCCGACGAAAAGACCTTGACTCAAGTCGTCATTGAGACGCTCCAAAAGCGCGTGGAGGCGGAGGTCCAAACCCAGGAAATGCCCTTTGTCCGCCTCCTTGCCCTCCTGCTTCGCCTGCCCTCACCTGAAGACCGGGAGCGGATCCTACGGACGGAGCTTCGCAACAGCCGCGTGGTGGAGGAGTTTGCGGCTTACCTTGAGGAGGGGGCTGATTACGTAGCACGGCTACGCCTAGGCCCGTACAGCCTCCCTGATGACACGCCGGAGGAGATGAAGAAGATTCTGGCTATTCTCAGGGGGTTCACTCGGACGGGGAGGAAGGGAGAAAGGGAGGGAGTGGTGAAGACGGCGGCGGGCCATGCGGCGATGGCCTCGTCCTCCGTGTCAAGATTAGGCATTGTGGACGTAGAGGAGTTGAGGGGAAGAGGGGAAGGAGGGGAGGGGGGCTTGCCGCCGCCGCCGCCGCCGACGACGACGAGATGAGAGTGAAGCAACGGATTGGTACCTGTTAATAAACATGCCCGAGTTGTGGAAAAGAAGAAGAGAAAACGAAAGTAAGGAGTTTCTTCCAGCTGTATATATACATTTGTTTGTTTCCTTCTTTTCCTGCCCGTTCTCTTCTCACTTTTCGCACCGCCGAGTTTATGGTCCTCGGGATCCACCGCCTTTAGTTTCGAACTACAAATGTACCAACCCTTCGTCTCCTCCCCGCCTACAAAGGCAAGCCGCGACTTTGGCCTCTGCTCCGCTCTATTCCTTCTTCTCCCTCTCACTAGATCTCTGTCACCTCCCCCTCGCTCCCGCTTCGTGGATCATCTGCTTTGTGATGGCCCCGGGGGAATGAATGCGGTGGTCGAGGCATCCGACAATGGGGTTCCTTGCGATGCTGTTGTTGCTGCTGGCAATCGTAAGGATCGCTGGGTAACACGGGAAAGGGAAACCCACCACTAAAGATATTCCCAAATCCTCCCCTACCTCCACCGCCACCAGCTCGACCGTTGCCGCCTGCGAACCCTTGAAAGACACCTTCCAGCATATGACCAAAGAGACTCGAAAGCATGTCTTCTGCTACTGCTCCTCCCTGTCCTCCTGCTCTGTCACCCATGCCTGGTAGAGGAAACATGGGCGGAAGCTGCTGAGGGTGAGAGAAGCCATGCTGCATGGCCGTCTCACCGTGGGCACCGGTATTGTCATCGCTTTCGTTCTTCTGTGTGTAAATTTCAACGAGTGCCTCTCCTTGGGAGAATGGGGGCGAGAGGGATGGGAGAAAGGATTAAGTGAGCGAGGGACCGGGGCAGGCACGAAACGAAAAAGTCTATGGGGTACACACTCTCTCACGTACCTTCACAAGCTCTCACGACCTTGGTCAGCGTCTCGGCTTTGCTGCTCCCATTCAAGACGCTTGAAAAGTGTGAGCGAATTGTGGAGTACGAGCAGTGCGGGTGCCTCTGCTTGTCCTGCTCAATGGTGCTTCGAATGTGGTCCGTGGTGCCGCTCATGACTGAGGCTGGGGCTGGGGAAGGGGAAGCCGTCTCGTTCAAAAAAAGGCGAGGCGCGGGACTATACAGGGACGGGTGTGCAGAGAGAAGTGATACAAATATCTACGTGGAACGGTAGTGGTTGGGTAGAAAGAACGTTATGTGTTACTCCTTGGTTGTAAAGCTGACATAGAAGCCTTGGGGTAGGGCTCGCTCACCCCCGTCGGCGCTTGACGACTGCGCTCTGACCATCTAGAACACCACATGTAGGATCGCAGCAGTCGGATTGCTTCGTACTACACTCCGAGACCTTGTGCGTATTGTCCGCTGTGTACATACTCCAGCTTTCATCCACTCAATCGAAATTCTTCTACACACAAGAGAGAGTGGTGTGGTGGTGGAGTTCCCCTGCTACATCACATCTCAGCAATGCCTGTCATCGCCCTCCAACTCAAGGCGGACCTCGAGGGCGTCTCAAGCATCAACACCACGGGACGGTATTGCCTGGATCTTAGCAAGGACGGGGAGGGTAAGAAGGGCATCTACATCGACCAATCTGACGAGGTTGAGATGGCCGACAGCCGGGGCACATGCCACCTGCAGGTAAAGCTCCCCGGTATGACGAAACCCGCCAACCTCGTAATTCTCGAGACTCTTTCCTACACTGCCGGGGACAGCGGCAACTTTAAGACGGTGGCACGCATCGAGGCTAGGGGCCTGGACGTGGATGCGTGGCAAGCGCGCGAGGATTTTGTGGTCGTGTCCGAAGGGGGTAAACGGTTCGAGAATGCGGACTTGGGCGAGGGAGACTATACAGAATATGACGAGGAGCACGATCAGGCTGTGTCGGTTCTTGAAATTGAGACAAAGGTCGTTGTGGTGAGGGACCTAAAAAAAAAGTGAGGTATCCAAGAAAATGTAATCTAGTGGCTTCGGCTCGAAAGAATCAAATTAATTATACGATAAGAGAGAGGGAAAAGCAAGATGTTTGTGCGCTGGAATTTAAGTGGAGCATTCATTTCTTTTGGGTCGTCTTCCCATTTCCTGTAATTATTTAACATTTGCTTACTTGCGTTTGTGGGCACAAAGGTAATGGTGGTCGTCGTTGTAAGTGAGTTTCTTATCGATCTCACGAATCTCTTCCCTCTCGATTTCTGTTTTTCCAGTGTCATCGCTATAGCCCCAGACTCTAGCTATACAAGTTCCTTCATGCCCTCTCTTCCTCTCTTCCTCTCTACCTCCTTACCCCTCAACATCTAATCGAAGAAGTAGGGCGAGTCCTTCACCTCGTCCAGCTTTAGCGCGCCTCGCTGGGGGATGGCTGGGAACTCCACGTCCGGGAAACGAGCTACGAGAGAGTCCCGCAGGTTTTCGAGGACGGGCTGCTCGTACAGGTCGACGAAACAGTCGCGGAGGGAGGCGTTCATGGTGTCTACATTGCTCGCGTGACACCAGTAGCTGTCGTGCACGGCCGTGAAGGGGATGTCGAGGGCCTGCAGCTTGTTGGCCGTCATAAGCATGTGGGTCGAGTCCAGGGAGTGAACAAAATTGGGGGGGAAGGCAGAGCGCTGCCGGGCGGAGGAGACAGGCAGTTTGTCGTTACAATCAATTAGGATGACGCTCTGAATCAGGGTCTTGACCAACAGGCCCTTGTCGCGCCGGTAGGGCTGAATGACAGGGAGGCCAAGGGGGGTGACCCACGACATGGGCTGCCCCTGCTTGGCCACTAGACTGGCGCACGTTGCCAGCCATTCCATGATGTTTCGTGCTGCAGAGAAGAGCTCCGCTAGCTTGGATAGAGTGACGGTTGCTACGTATCTCGAGGCCTCGTAGACGTCTTGCTCCTCCTCCTTGGTCAGCATCCGCCCTCCCTCCCGCTCCTGTAATTTCTCTTTCAGTCTCGCCTGGATCTGCTTGCGGGCACCGATGTAGGTGACGCCATATACACTCGTCATGACCGTCTGTTTCACCACCTTCCTATTGATCACCCCATCCACCAACTGAGCGCATCGCTGCTGCCTCCTCTCCTCCTCCGTCGCCGTGCGAGGCAAAGTCTTCACGGCCTCGGCATGGACATGCTTCACCACTCGATCGCACACCCCGGTATACACGTCCTGGGGCACATCCGAGTGGATAAGATTCACCTGCTTCGCCCCCTCCTCGTCCCTCCCCAGTGCCGCGTAGTGCTGCAGCCCATTACACGACCCGTCCATGTGCACCGGTACGCCCGACAGAAACCCCTCAACGTCCCCACTCTCCAACGCTGCCACGATCTCCTTACATACCGCCAAGGCCTGCCAGGGCTCCTCCGCCTTCTGCCACCATCCCTTTCCGTCAAGCGGCCGCGCGGCCGAGTCGTAGATCTCCTCCATTTTCCCTTCCACGTACTTTACACGCCCCTCAAACGACAACTTGTCCTTCCCACACAAGTTGGCCAGATGAATCTTCAGCCACCGAATTCCGTCCTTTCCCAGCGCCCTCTTGTCTGCGAATCTCAACATACCCCGGCACATATCCGAGCCCAGGTGGTTTAAATTGGGAGGGACAGGATAAGCCCGGCCTCGGAAGTCGAGGTTGTAAGGGAAGTAGAAGGTGTGCTGTCGGAACTCCTGGGCGATGCGGAGCTTGATTTCCGTGTCGCATCGGAGAGAGAAGAGCTCAGCGTTGCGTTTCTTGACACGTTGGGCAAATTGAATACGCTCTCGGAGGAGGGCACGGTCTCGGGAACGTCGGCCTTCAACGTCGCTTTCTTCTCCGCCTCCTGCTGCTGCTGCTGTTGGCTCTGCCTGGGCCAGGAACTCCCCCTCCTCTTCGGCGACGGAAGCGAGGGAGGAAGGGAAGGAGGGGAGGGTCAGGTCCTTCTTGCTGGGCAAATCTCCGACAGTAAGTCCACGGGAATAGGCCTCTTGAATGGTATCGAGCACATCCGCATTGATCACCCATGGGACACGTCCCAAAAAGTTGAGGGCCCCATACACCTCAGGCATGGACGCCCGTCGCAGCGCCTCGAACTGCGCCTTGCAGTTTTGAGAGCGGACCACGTACGACTTGAGTTGGACGTAGCCCCCCGAGTCGAGGGCATGCCAAGGACGGGGCTCGACCAACATGGGCCGGTACCGCGGGGTGAGGTAGTTTTGCAAGTCGTCTGACGCAACCATGCTGCTGTAGGTGGCGTCGTCCAGGAAAAGCAAGCCCCGCTTTTTTAGCTTCCGAGTAGTCTCCAGTTCGATGTGAAAGGCAGGAGGGCGCTCATGGTCCTCTATCAGCGAGAGAGGGGAAGGAGGAGGGAGAGGATTTCCCGCAGTAACGGCTGCTGCCCGCGCCGCCGCCGCGTCCCGGACTTGCTGCAGCTGCTGTTGCTGATACCGTCGGTCGTCTCTCCACTCCCTCTTTTTCTCCATCACTGAAGTTGCCCCTACCTCCCCTTCTGCCTCGGCCCACAGCTCGGGGGATGCCTTGGCCACGCGGTGGAGCTCGTTGAGGAGCATGCCCCCCACCTTGATCTTCAAGTCCGGGTGCCAAAGCCCGTCCTCCAGGGCTTCGCGTGCCTTCCTATTCACACGCTTCATGCTGATCGTCCCATTCTCCCTCAAGGTATTGAGGACCCGATCACCGTACGTCTCGGTGAGCCGAAGGAAGTTTACTTCGGTCCGGACGGCGTCGGCGATGTGGAGGAGGAGCAAGGCAAGAGGCACGCCTTGGTTGCCGTGGCGGACGATAAGATTGATGGTCTCGTGAATGGTCAGCACGGCTAGCTTCTCAGGGGAGACGAGGGCCAGAAAAGGGCCGTAGGTGCCCACGCCGTTGCCCAAATCAGCCCATTTGCCTTCGCGGAGCTTGCAGTGCAGGACCTCCATGGCCGTGATCATGGGGGCGTACCTAAGGGAGGGAAAGGGGGGGAGGGGAAGGAGGAAGGGCGAATATGAAAAATCTAAAAGTTACTCAAGACAATGGTCAGTAAGGACGGGTGTACAAGTAGCGTAACGATAACAACAGCAATAAGGGCAAGGCAGGTCGGCTTCGCTTTCCATCTCTTCCATGGAAGGACCCGTCCAGTGACCCGTCCAGTGCGCTAGCTTCAACGTACCAGGCGAAGATCTGGCGCTTGACAACAGGCAGATTTGCAGCTTTCCCCGAGCTAAACAGTGTATCTTGCACTTCCTTGTATTCGGCCAGGGCTTCGGCGATAGTTCCTTGCTCCAACTGGATTTCTAACCGGTGCATGCGCTCTTGTTCGGTTTCGATGGGGGAAAGGTGCTCGTTCGGAATGAGGTGCTGCTGTTGTTGTTGTTGCTGCTGCTGCTGCTGCTGAGGCATGCTGCCTGACGAGGAAGGGGAGGATGATACAGGATAAAAGTCTTCTTCGATTTCGTCCAAGAAAAATGCCATCTCGTTCGCCTCCCCATACATGCTCACGCTACTCTGCTCCACTCCCTCGCTCACTACTGCGTCTTGCTGCCTCGTAAAATCTACTTGGTGGCTGTGCCTCGCCTCGCACATCATAGCAGCTGCCTGATCCCGCAGGCTCTCAATAGTAGGAGGCAGCAACGGGTGGCCTTGCTGCTGGAGGCGTCGGCGTATGACATCCAGGTCTTGCTGTTGCTTGAGCACTTGATAGAGTTCCTTGAAAGAGCCGCTACTGTTATCCCTGCCATTTCCCCGGCCGCTGTTTCCGGTGGCATTGTGGGCGCTGGAGAGCTCAGTAGGGTCAGTGGAGGTGACCGCCGAGGCCTGGGCTTGGATGGAGCGGGCCTCGATCGGGGTTGTGGAGGTGGGCATGGCGACAGCGGCTGGCACCATCCGGTCCAAGAGGCGTCTTGCTGCGGCCATGGCCCGTCGTTGTTGGTGGTGCAAAGGTGGCTGAGTAATGCTGCTGGCTAGCACGTCGTGTCGTATGCGTTCGCAGCCACAGCTCTTGAAGAAGCCTGCGCGCAGCATGGCTGCTGATAGGGTGGCTGCTCCTCTATTAGGTAGGTGGCTGTTGTGGTGATGATGTGGAATGCTGGCCGTCGCAGATTATGTGTGCTGTTTATCTGGCCAGTCCCCTCCCTCCCTCCACGGCCTTCGCACCTGTAAGATTGTGTGCGTTGGTGTGGTATACTTGGTGAGTCGCAGGACGGGTGCCAGAATCGTGGTAGATGTGGTACCCGCCAGGTGTGCTCGTGGCCATTTGCTTCGCCAGGCCCTCCTTTGCCCGTTTCCACACATGCTTGCGCCACATTTCACTTCAATGCCCCTAGTCGTGATTTTGTAAGACCTTACATGTGCTCTCACGTCTCATACTGCCAGTCACAGCCTCACTTAGTCCCTTTATTAACTTCCCTGCGCACAGGTCGGGCTCCATTCTGTCTGGTTTTGCTCGTGGGCTGACTGCAAGCCCGCTACCATGACTCCGAGTATCCTCCTCCGCACACGACAACGACGACGACACGCAATCCCTTTCCGGCAGCTTCATTCCCTCCATGCTTTCCTCCTCCTTGTCATTCTTCTCTATCTCATCAGTGTAATCCAGGCCTTTGTCATGATTCCTGCGACGTGGCAGGCCCGGCAGCAGCAGCCATCACGCACTACCACTGCCCACGTCCGGTCCGTTTTTGCCAGCAATGGGGAGATAGATAGCCAAGGCATCGACAAGGCCATTATCAATGCAGTCATGGCAGCTGCTGAAAAGGAGCAAGCTCAATCACAGCCACAAAGCAAGGGGGATGGCAAGGCCAAGGACGACGACGGGCCGAGTGGCCCCAGGGATTTTTACAGCGTGAATGCCGCAGACGAAGAACTCGCCGAGGCACAAGAACGCTATGCTCAGGCCCGAGCGCGGCGTGAGCGCTTCTTAATGGAGGCACAGGCCAACTTTCGCCAAATGGCAGAGAAAGCTGATGAGGAGTTGCAGGCGTTCGTGGACCAGGAGGAGGCGATGGCGCAAGCGCTGGAACTACGTGTGAAGGAAGTGAAAGAGGTGAAAGAGGAGGTCTCGGCGCTCGTCAAGGAGGCAGACGAGCTGATGGGAGGAGGAAAGAAAATTATGGCTTTGTTTGACGTGGTCTCAACATTGTCCTTTTTGGTGGTGCTGGACACGTTTTATGTGAGCTATCTCGCCTACCGAGGTAGCGAGCTGTTAACCACGTCCTTAGCCACCGAGGTCATCTTGGGTGGGTCCTTGTTCTTTAAGGTAAAGTGGACGGAAAAGGATGTCATATTCAGGGAAAACGAAGGAAAGCATGGGGCTGAATTTCGGTGCAGAGGGTGCGCAAGCCATAACATAGGCACGCAAGGAGGAAAAACACAATCACCTTCTCACTCCTCCCCCCTCCACCTCCCTCTTCCGCGTCCGCACACACTCATGAATATTTGCAGATCAAGCAACGGGAGACGGCCCTATTAGAAAAAGAAGGGAACAAGAGCACTAGCACAAACAGCAAGAACATCAGCAATAATAATAGCAACAACAGCCAGCAACGGAGGATATGAAGAAAAAGGGAAAGTTAAAATCTGGAAAAGAGAAGCCAGGTAGACGGGATGATTAAGCTGTGTACAACAGTCCTTACCTGTTCGGAATGCAAAAAATGTGGATGGACTCTGTTATCACCTTGTCACCATTTCGATTTTATTCAATGCCTTTTTGCTTTCATTTACTATTGGTTCAAATCTAGTTCAATTCCTAAGTGACGTGCTTTACTCTCTCCCTCCTCCCTCCTTCCATTTTGCCTTCGCTTGCTGTGCCCGGTACGTAACGTACTCGTTGTAATTGCCAGGGAACATGCACACCTTCCCCTTTTCCTCGAAGGCCAGCGTGTGGGTGCACACGCGGTCTAGAAACCACCGATCGTGCGAGATCACCACGGCGCACCCTGGGAAGTCCCGCAACGCCTCCTCCAACGCCCGCAGCGTCGCAACGTCCAAATCGTTCGAGGGTTCGTCAAGGAACAAGAGATTATGCCGTCGTTTCATCACCTTTGCAAGGTGCACCCGATTCCGCTCCCCTCCACTCAAGTCCCCGACCATCTTCTCCTGCATGGGGCCCTTCAGATTGAAGGCCGCCAGGTAGGCCCGCGTGTGCACGGTCCGGTCGCCCATGGCTATCACGTCTTCAGATTGCGCCACTTCTTCATACACGGTCTTGGCATCATCCAGTTCCTCGTCTCGAATCTGGGAGACCAAGCCCAGCTTCACGGTGGATCCGATCTCGACCGAACCGGCATCTGCCTCCGTCCGCCCGCATAGCACATTGAACAAGGTGCTCTTTCCGCAGCCGTTCGCGCCTATTACTCCCACGATCGCCCCTGGTTCCAATATAAAAGACACGTCCTCAAATAGGACCTTGCCCGAGATGCGCTTGCTCAGGCCTTGCACGCTCATGACGCGGTCGCCCAACCGCGGGCCTGGGGGGATGATGATCTTACCCGTCTCGAGCTGCTGGATCTTTTCCGCAAGCCCCTTTTGCTCCTTCTTCCGAGCCTCCGCCGACTTCACCCTCGCCTTGCTCACCTGATTTGACCGTTGCCGGATCCAATCCAATTCCCCCTGCAAGGCCCGGGCCTGCGCAGCCTCCTTCCCCCGCTCCATGTCCAGCCGCGCCGCCTTGTGCACCAGCCACTGGGTGTAGTTCCCCTTGAACGGAATCAGGCTCCCTCGGTCCACCTCCAGCACCCACTCTGCGATGTTGTCGAGGAAGTACCGATCGTGCGTCACGGCAATTAATGTACCCCGATAGTCCTGTAGGAACCGCTCGAGCCAGCCCACGGAGTCGGCGTCCAGGTGGTTGGTAGGCTCGTCGAGCAGCAACACGTCCGGTTGCTCCAACAGCATGCGGCACAAAGCCACCCGCCGACGCTCGCCGCCCGACAAGGACGCCACGGACGCATCAGGTGGTGGCAGGTGCAAAGCCTTCATGACGGTGTCGACGCGATGTTCCAAATTCCAGCAATCTAAGGCCTCGATCCGCGACTGCAACTCCGCTTGCTCCTCCAACAGCACGTCGAAGTCCGCATCTGGCTCCCCCATCTTGGTTGCAATGGCATCAAACTCTTCCATGAGCGCCTCCTGTTCCGCAATGCCCAGTCGCACGTTCCCCCTGACATCCAATGCTGGGTCGAGCTGGGGCTCTTGAGTAAGGTACATAAACTTCAGGCCGGGCTTGCGCCACACTTTACCGTGATGCTCCGTGTCCACGCCACTTATTACCTTAAGCAACGAGGATTTGCCGGAACCATTTACGCCCAGCACCCCAATTTTGGCGCCACGGAGGAAGGAAAGCCGGGTGTCTTGCAGCAGAACCCGCCCTCCTGGCAGGACCTTGGTCACGTCGGTCAAGCTGCAAATGATCTCGCCCGTCGATGGCGTACTGGAGGAAGAAGCTGTAGACGCCGCGGCATTGGATAGTGGGTGGTACAGCAGGCGGTGTCTGATGGTGGTTAAACGTGCGCTAAGGCGACGCCCCAGGCATAGCAACGGTCCCGGTGGCATAGCTGTTGGGTTCTAATGGTGGGTGGGTAGGAGGTTGTGTGGATTTGCATCGGCAGGCAAGCAGCCAAGGACGGTAGGGCTACCATCGTCACTCTCCATGCCGTGCCTCAGAGAGGATGTGTGACCGCATGAGACATAGCGCACGCAAGCGAAAGGGGGCACGGCGAGTGCACGATCCATCCAAATAACGGTACGCTCCCACACTCCCACACTCCCCATGCCGCAAGGTACCTGTGTCTGGAAAGATAATGAGCAATAATAAGACGAGTAAAGAGAACTAGAAGTAATAGTTATTCCATACATTTCAATGTTTTCTTTGGGGTTTTCTTTGTTTGTGTTTGTTTATTGCTAGTCCGTCCCTATATCCTTATCCCTATTATTCATTTATTCATTGCTCCTTTCCCTTTCTCCACTCCTGCCGCTGTCACATGCTCTTACTCTTTCCCTCTTTCTCGCCCTCACCGTTTTCAGACTCGTGATTGTCGTCTTTCCCCTACCATCCCTCCCTCAAGACGAGGGAGCGACAAACGTCGGTATACTTGTCACCCTCCCTTTGGCATGACAAATTAGTGTGAAAGCGACTCCAGCGCCATCGATCTTCTATAAATCTGAAATGAAATATGACTCATCGCTTCCTTGCATCTCCTCCTCTAATTCCTATTCGCCCCTTCACATAATCGCACATTGCGCTTTCTTCCTCCTCACAGGCTCCTCCTGCTTTCCCTCATCCTTTTCCGCCAAAGCCGCGCTCCCCAAACAATGCATCCACTTCACCTGCTCATCCTTTGACGATGCCTGCAGAGTATGCACCCGCGCAAACCCCTCCCCCTCCTTCCGCATCAAAAACCCATACGGAACTCCCCTCTCCGCCTCTTCCACTGGGGCAGGCTCGAAGACATAGCCCTTCAAATGAAGGACACCGCGAAGGGACTCCTCGTCATTGTACCTCAGGTACCACGATAACGTTGACGCGCGCACCATGAACCATCGGCGTTGGTACACGCCTGTCAGCTGCCCCCGCTTTAACAGAAAGCCCTCGAGGAGGACTTTGCCATGTTGCTGGAACGGAGAGGAAGGGGCATTGAGCCCGTCCTTCAGCCCAGGGATCTTCTTGAGGGTGCTGGAGAACACGTTGGGGCGATGCATCGTCCTAGTGCAGGCAAGGGTGAGGGAGGGGCTCATTGGGGAGGGGGAGGAATGAGAGGAAATGGCCAGGGGTGAGCTTTCGGCTTCTTCTGGGGGAGAGAGCGACGGTGATGCCGCCGCTTCTACCGCTATTGCTTCTCTCAATTGCTCTTCTGCAACGGTGTTTAATCTAGCGTCTTCCTGCGAGGCTCCTTGTCCCCGCTTCTTTTCCTCGTCTCCTTTCTCCCCTTCGTCCTCCTCCCCTGCTCCCGTTGCACTATCCTGTGCCTCCTTCCTCCCCTCCTTCCTTCCCCCCCCTCCTCTCCCTCCTCCTGCCAATGCCCGCCGCAGCTGATCCGACAGCACCTGTATCTCTTGATCCTTCTCCTCTTCCTTCCTCTGGGCCTCGGCCAGTCGTCCGGCCAAGACGTCAATCTGGTCATGGAGTGATCGGATCTTCCCGGTAATAGGGTCTTCATTCACCACGGCCTGGTTGACGATGCTCTTGGCGCGATCAGCGTAGCGCAGCGTGCGGAGAGTTTCTTCATAGAAAGCCAGGCCGGGTCGGATGGTGGCCTTACGGGGGGGGCAGGGAGGGAGGGAGGAAGGGAGGGAAAGTGGGAGGAGGGGGTATAAGTTTAAACCTGCGGTCATTGCCATGCTCTTGAGACGATGAGGGTAGCGCAGGATGCGAAATGTCCCCTTGAATGTGAAGGGGACCCGGGCCGATCGTCATCGCCGGCGATGGGGACGGAAGGGAGCAAGGTCCACGGCGTAGAGACATGCATGCACACAAACAGGATCACTCGACACACTAAGCAAGCGAAACACATAAGTATGCCTTCTTCCCTCCCTCCCTCTCACTCTCCTTCCCCCAATCCTACCTACCAGCATCGTTGTCCGGCTGTTCCCGCCTAGTGAATCCTTCAATAAAAACGTCAGAGCTGAGTCCCGGTACGGCACCAGCCTCCGGGGTTCCCCCCCTCCCCCCCTTCCTCCCCCCGGGCTTCCCCATCCTTCTCGCTGCTGGTGCTGTTTCGTCATGGCCAGCGACTTGATTACCAAGCCAAGGGTGAGCAGACTCTTGTTGATGCTCCCACCCTCCTTCAGCCTCTCCCCCTTCGTCCCCGACTTGCCCGCATTCTCACTGCCCGCCAGGTCGATCAAGCTCAACTTCGAAGTCTGCTGCAGACTCACCGCCGCATTTGCAGGGGCGCTGCCCTCGCCATCCCCTTTCCCCACTCCTCGTCTTAGAGACACGGGGGACACCTCCCTCTTGGTCCTGGTGTACTGGATGGTGAATATTGCGTGACTCCTTGAGCTCGTCGCGTTCAGCTCCGTGGCCGCCACCATCCTGTTCCGATTCCCCGTCTCTAACAGCGCCATCACCTCCTCATAAGACGACACCCGTGTGCTCGTCGCTCCGTCTACATACGGCCCCAGCTTTGGATGTTCCCTCACCCGCAGCGCCGTCTGCCCCGGCGACGACATGGGCGAGGATGGAGAGGGGGAGTCTGCCCTCCCTCCCGAGCTACTGCTGCTGCTGCAGCAGCTGCTTCCGCTGTGTGGGAGAGCGAGCAAGTCATGCACCCGCTCCAGATACAATTCCACATAGGTAACATCGAATGCATGGGTGATTTCGAAGCTTCCCGCTGCTGTGGACTCGACCGTCGTTATCATTTTGCCGTTACGCGCGGATCCGGACGTACCCCCGGCGGCAGCTTTTCTAAAGATGGCTTCGCTGATTCGAGGGATAAGTCCGCGGTCTGCACTGGCGATGTTGTCGTAATTCCCCATCATGGTGTAGGTCTTGCCACTGCATGTGAGGGAGGGGGGAAGACGAGGGGAGGAATGAGGCAAAGGTCGGGACGCATTCCCACACTTTCTACAACGTCGCTCTTGCACTCCCTCCCCTCCTCGAGGCTCCAATCTACCCACCTGCCCGTCTGACCGTACGCGAAGATACAAGCGTTGAAGCCGGCGAGAACAGAGGTAACAACCGGGGCACCGAGGTCCTCATACATGGCCTCTTGGGTTGATTCCTGGGCGTCCATTCCACCGTTTCCCTTGCCGAGTGACCAGTGCACCGAGTCAAAGTGGAAAGCATTGGCTCCGCTTTTTTGACCGTCAATGGATAGGCCGGTATTTTTCGCCTTGCTCTGAAGAGGAGCGACGCAGAAACTGTCGAGCTCTCCGTCTGGGAGGGGGTCCAGGGCCTTGACACGGATGGCGACTGGAGGGAGTAGGTAGTGTAGAAATTGTGATATGTAATGGCATAGCAAGTACAATGGGGGGGGCAGGTGTAAAGAGAAGAAGAGATAAAATCAGTGCACCGTAGACATGCGGTGAAAGCGCGAAAGGGAAGGAGGAGGGGGTAAGGCCAAGGATGATATAACGGCAGGAAAAAACACAAGTGACTGGGACAAATTGAGAGGACGATTGGAAGAAAAGCTGCCCATCCACTCCTGTCACAAATATTCACAAGGGTTCTACTGACCTGTGACCCACTCGTCGCCGCCAGCCGATAAATTGGAGTCCCCCATGTTCGTCCGACCCACCGGTTCTTTGCTGCCTGCCCAGCCGCACCTTCCGTCGTGGTGCCACTTGTGAAATATATATGCATATGAGACGGACAAGTTGAGCAATATTGGTCCAATAGATTAGGGGCATTCAGGCTGTCTGTGTCAGGCAGGCGAAAGAGGCTGGATTCCTTTGAAGAAGAAAGTTGCAGGCCTCTGCGGGCAGGCTTTCCCAAGAAGGAGAGCGGTCTTCTGCCGTAAGTAGCTCGTTGAAAGTAGCTAGTCGCAATTGTGGTTGCTTTCCCAAAGGACCGTAGTTGGGAGAAAGAGGGAGAAAGAGGCCCACGACCTTTTTGTACAATGAACAGACAAGACAAGACACAAACAAGAGCAAAGAGAGTGGAGGAGGACTGAGAAGCACGCAATCCAGTGCCCGCATGCATGCTTCCCTTGACGTGACGCATGGCACACCAGGTTCAGTTTAGCCTCTCGCATTGATCACCCATAAATAAGCACCACGCAGGAATCAGGTCGTGTCGTCCGCGGACAATTACACGCACATGCGACGGGTTCCTCGCCTACCGGCTGTAAATTTGAAAGACATTTGAAAAGACGTTGGGGAAAAGATGAAAAAATGTTGCAAAAACACGCATACCTCTTGACGTAGTCTAATAATTGTCTTTGTATTGGATCGCTTCTTTCATCGGGAGAAGGAAGGCCATCTCTCTCCAGGTGCCATCTTTTGCCACTCACGAAAGCGACTCTTTGGGCCATCACATCAGCCCCACTCACCCGTCCACCTCCCCCATGTGCATTCATCACCTCCATTCCCTGACACTCAGCTTTCTCCCCATTCTCCTTTACCTTCCTTTCCTCTCACAAATTCTTCGAGCCCTCCCTTGCCTCTCTTGTCCCCTTTTCTACTCTCTGCCCTCCAGCTTCCCTAATGTCTTACCAGCTCATCACACACCCTCAAGGCCTTCTTGGCATAAAATCGTACATCCCTGTCTGTGTCACTCGTCAGCTCCTCCAAGCAAGGGCGGACTTGTGTGGGCAATAACGCTCCTTCCTGTTCCATCACCTTAGGTGCCAGCATCTCGAGTGTCTTGGCAAGCGTAAAACGAATGTTGGCCACGGGGTCCTTGGTGAGGTGAAGGGCGAGGGGGAGAGCTTCTGTGACAAGGACGTCCTCGCTGAGGGATTCGGAGAGGACCTAGTTGGGAGGGGAAAATGGGAGAGAGTCAGTGTGGAAAGAAGAGGAGTACGAGCACGACCGGGCGATAAAGTTGTATCGCTCGAAATGGAAGGAGGAGAAAATGATTAGAGAGATCCGAGAGGCTTCTTTGGGAAAGCATGTCGTGTCCAAGTAAGTGCTGGCCTGAATGAAGATGAAAGTGAGAGAATGAGTGAAGGCTTGCGTACCTGAATTGCATACAGCGCTGTCATGCGCTGCAAATGAGATGAATGCGCATGCATGGCTTCGATCCTGGGCAAGATGTGCTGCTGCGCCCATTCGACCCCAAACAAGTCGGTTAGTCTCTTCAGATTCTGCGTCGCTGCCAGTCTGATCGAGTGGATGCCATCGCTCAGCCACATCATGCATAGCCCACTTAGCTTCTCGTTGAAGAAAGTTGGGCCCAGCTGCTGAGCTAGGGCGGGGATGTGCTCGATGATGGCCAGCCGCACCCTCCACTTGCTGTCCTCGGCCAGGTCCACGATGGCGGGGAGAAGGGACTGAGAGAGGAGCTCCACCCCTATGACCTCGTTCAAGGCCTGCAGCTTGGCTATGATGTTGAGACGGACGTCCGAGGAGGCGTCGCGGAGAAGCTGGAGGAGGAGGGGGAGGAGGTGCGTGATGGTGTCCTCTTTCCCCAAGAGAGGAGCCAGGTCGTTGATTCCGGTGGCCAGGGCCGCGCGTACGTGCTCGCTGCTGTCGACAATTAATTGCTTGACACAAGGCATCACTGCACTTACGATGATGGCAGGAGGGAGGTGCCGCGCCACCGTAGGAGCGTTCGCGGCCGCTGCAGTCCGGACTTCCGCCTCGGGGTCTTGAAGGAGGCGCTCGAAGGAGGGGCAGAGGGAGGAGGCAGTGACGGAGGGCCCGAAGGCCTGACAGACGTGCTCAAACTTGGAGGCCACGCTCCACCGGACCCGCCAGGCCCGGTCAGCAGCGGCGGCGAGGGTGAGGGGGAGAGCATGCTCGACGCGGGCTTCTTCGGTGGGGAGGGCCTCGGCAAAGGCGACGCAATTTCCGATAGTTTGCAGCCGGACATTGTCGTGGTCGTCGGCAGCGAGGGAGCGGAAAGCGGGGAGGAGGGGGTGGGGGCAGGAGGAAGGGGAGGAGGGCGAAGAACGAGGAGAGGAAGGGGTGGAGGGAGAGAAGGGAGGAATGATGCGGACGAAGGGGGCGAGGTGGAGGGCGGCAACGCGCCGTACCATAGGGGTGTCGTCTTTGCAGAGTTGGCAGTACATCTCGATGAGCTCGGCTTGGGCCTCGGGGGGAAGGTCACTGATGGAGGGAGGGAAGGAGGAAGGAAGAGCGGGAAGGTGAGTGGGTGGAGTTTCTAGAGAGAGCTGGTGGGATATCTCTATCAGGCCGCTGAGGGAAGGAGGCAGGCGTGTTCCACGCACCATTTGGGAGAGTCATGGTGTCCTCGTTCTCCCTCCTCTTCTTCCCCCCTCCTCTTACCTGTACACCGGCTCAAACAAGGCCGTCGCCGACATCCGGGTTGTGAACCAATCCCTGCCCGTCAGCCTCCTCAGGAAGGGGACGAAGTGGTCCACTACGTCCTCCTTGCTCATCGCCCCAACCACTCTGTGGATGCTCTCGATCGCCCTCTCCCTCACCACCCCCTCCTCGCAAGCCGTCAATGCCTCCAAAGGCACCAACAGCTGATACACGTACTCCATCCCCCCAACCCAATCCACCAGTCCCCCCACCGCCTCCGCCATGGCCAGCAACACCTGGTCCTCATCATCAGTGCTATCCACTATGAAGGGGATTAATTCCTCCCGTGTCCTCTCATCGCCTAATGCCCGGGCTATCCTTCCCAAGTTCTTCGTCGCATGCACCCGATACCCCAGGTCATCATGACGCAAATGCTCAATCATTGTCGCGATCTGAAAGAGATCCTCTCCTCCCACGGTTGAGTCATCGCTTCCTCCCCCCATCCCCACTCCTTCACCGTTAGTTGGTGAAATGCCTTCTAAAGGGTAGTGGTGCTGTTGTAGGAAGGGCTCGGGTGCTTGGCCGCCGGGAGGCGAGACACCTGGTGAAACGGGATGGAGGAGAATGGAATATGGTGAGAGGGCGTGTGCTTTGGTGAGGAGAAACGGAAGGAAAGTGTGTACGAGGGAAAAAGGGGCAAGCGCAAGAGGACATTAAACCGGGTCAGAAGCACTGGATAATGTGACGCAATCCGCCCGCTAGATTCGTAGTTGGATTCAGGCAAGTTTAAAACGTGAGATGCTTCTGTCATCGTCCCAGAGCGCGTGGTAAGATTAAAGTAGGAAAAGAGGGAGGGAAGGGGGGGGGGGAGGCTCGTTTGACTCCGCTTACTCATGGGGGATACGTCCATCATTCCAAAGTGAAGGCGATGTCACAACTAGGAGTGTGAATCCACAATTAGGATAGGACAGAGGCGAGGGCAAGGCCGCACTGCTAGTGCCGTGGGTGTTGGTCGGTGGGTCGTTGCCTCACGAGGTGCTGCTGTCGGGAAGTCTTCTGCTACTGATGGTTGGAGGCGTCGAGACGAAAAGGGCACCTTTGTTTGTCTCGGCAGCACAGACTTGGACGAGCCCCCAGGTAGCGCCCTGAGTCTTGTCCTATTTCGAGTGCGTGTAACTGAGTAAGTGCGTGATCTGTGGGGCGTGGGGTATAGCTAGGGAAAACGAGGGGCATTCTAGAGGTCACACGGTGGCTCTGGCGATAGCTGTTTGCTGATGAAATGCATTTGGCGCACGGGGCATTGGCCCTATGCCCACCCTTTCATCGAAACATCATGTTTGTGTCGTGATGGATGGTTACTGGATGGATAGAGGGGAGGGCAAAACGCACGCTTCTAGTTGTGTCTTACAAGGATGCACAAAAGCCTTGAGACATAGTAGTCGCCGGGTCGCCTTGGAGACCACAAGTAAAAATAATTACAAAGTCAAGTCTGGCTGTTTTCTTTGCTTCTTTCTTTCTTGCGCTTGTTCGCCTCTCGTCGTCTGTCTATGCCCTGCCCTCTTCATTATATAAACATTCACCAAAACCTCGCCCCTCACCCCCTCACTCCCTCCCTCCTCCTCCTGTCGACTTTGGTGCCGATAGCGTCAAATGCACCTGCACTCCTCCCACCTTCTCTGCCTCTTCCCTCACCTTCCCCACGACCTCTTTCGTCTCTTCCACCACGTTGGTTGCCACCACCGGTGGACACAACACGCCCGCATGCATATTCTTCCCCTCCTGTACCAGCACCTCATGCACACACACCTTCGTCAGCTGCTTCCTCGCCCCCGCCACCAAAGCCTCCATAGTCATGCCGCCCTCCATCTCCTCCTCTCCCTTCCTCGCCTTCTCCACGTCCCACTGCTTGCTGTGAAATACAAAGCCTCCAAGCAGCACAGGCAAGTACCACAACGAACACCGAAATACTGCCCGTGCCCGTTCATCCGTCCGCTCCTTCCTGAACCTCCCCGCCAAATATACGAGGTATGCATTCAAGAATGACCCTTCCAAGGCGAACATGCTCCCCGTCACCCCCATGCCTGTGGCGAGGAGGGGCAAGGGCGCCAAGTATAGGCTATAGCGCCAGATCAACTCGGCCGTCCTCCCCCCCCCGGGGTCCGCACAAGGCACCATCTTAAACCCCCCTCTTGCATAGTCCTTTCGATGCACCCAGGACAGGGCAAAGAAATGCGGAAACTGCCACAAAAACAAGGCTCCCGCGAGCAACATGGCGTCGGGAGTTGACAAGAGGGTCGCGAGGCTCGTACATTCCGTCGCAGCCGCCCAACCCATCAGGGGGGGGACAGCCCCCACCACCGCCCCTATCCATGTGTTGATCTCACTCCTCGTCTTGCTCAACGTGTATGGCAAGGCGTACAGTGCCAAATTACCCATCCCCAGGGCGATCGTAAGAGGGGTAGTACCTGCTGCTAGAATTGCAGCAGAGGCCCCAGCACTCCCTAGCCCCCAAGCCATGGCGAAAGGACGCGAGGCACGCCCAGAGGGGAGAGGGCGGAGGAAGGTGCGTTTCATGAGCCGGTCATTTCCTGTTTCGATGAGTTGGTTGAAGGTGTTGGCCGAGCATGCAGCAAGCATGGTGCCCACCGACACTGCTGTCAGGGGGACCCAGGCGACAGGTCCACCAGCGGCTAGAAAGCCGGCCGATGTGGTGAGAACGACGAGGGCGCTATGAAGTGGGTGAAAGAGGAAAGGGGGGCAAGGGATGAAGTGATCGTTGACGAGGGAAGGAAAAAAAAAAGCAGGCGAGAGAGATATTTTGGCAGCGTCCGTCTCAACCTCGCATAAAACCATGCACCTGCCTCCCTAGCAGAGCTTCTACTTGCTCTTCTCTCCTTCCATCCGTGCATGCCTCTCTCCGGCCTTCGCTTACAGCACATCAAACGTACCTGAGTCGGGCCTTGCCCAGCTCCGCGCACAGCCCCACTACATTTCTCAAGCCCGACGCCTCCTTGATGGGCGACGGTGATGGCGGGGTAACTTTCCCCTCCGAAGCAGCTGCGTCGAGGTGACTGCTGCCACTTGTCAGGGGCGCGATGGATTTGGGTGTAGGAGTGAAAGATGATGATGATGAGGAGGAGGAGGGAGAGGAGGTGCGGCGGATGCTTGTTGCCGACGCAAGGTGTTGTGGTCTTCTTGCTGCCGTCGATGCTGCTAACAATAGCCTGCAGCAGGAGGCGGACGAGGGGGAGAGTTGTCTCCACATCACACTCTACCGCCTCCCTGTGGTGCGTGTGGTGAGTGGGGTGTGCGTGGGTTTGTGCGTGTTGGGTGGTGCGATGGAGTTTGGACTTGATTCTTGATGATGAATGTGGCACAAGTCGTGGAGTAAGACACGGCGAGCTGCTCGTGTGGCTACCAACAAGCAACTAAACGGAAAGAAACAACTGACAAAGAGTCTCCAGCACGTAAAGAGGGCCTAGACATCCTGACATACACGCTTCTTGAGGGTGTTTTAGGCTAGTTAGTAACATCATCATGCGGATGATGCATGCCCTCGCTCTCCGAGCCCAAGCTCGCAGCGACGTTAAACCTCGATTTAGGAAGTGTTTCCTTCTTTCTTGCTGTAAGGCTCATAGGTCTCTGCGTTTCGCGGATGTCTTTCACTACTACCCGGGATTAGCTGGCTGTAATTTGCTTCCCTGATTATCAGCCACACTTGCAGCCACAGACAACTCGACGGGTCTCGACCTCCTGCCTCTCTCGGCTCCTCGAGTACTGCTACTAATACCAGCTGGGGTATTTCATTCTACCAAAGCTGCCATTCGGCCGTGTATGTTCTGTCACAATCTTGGCTGCTACTTCCTCCTTTTTTTGCTAGTCCTCTTGCAAACGGACAGGCCTCTCAACGCTCAGGCCACGGTCCCCACCAACACGTGTACTGGCACCATCGCACCCCCTTTAACTTCCAACGAGAAAAGCAGAAGCATGTCCAGTATGCCCAGTAAAATCGGCAGCAGCAATGGCGGTGGCACCTCTAAGTCCGGGTGGGACATCTGTAGGAACCCCTTTCAAAACAAGGGCCTGGCAACGACTCCCTCCGAGAGGGAGAAGCACCAGACTCACGGGCTGCTCCCCGCGGGAGTGGTGCCCTTGGAGGTGCAGATGGCGACAGCCTTGGAGCAGATTCGGGCACGTCCCACAAGCATCGACAAATTTATCTATCTCGACAATTTGCGGGATGCGAACGTACAGGTAGGTAGATAAGGTGGGTGAGTATCGCGCGTACATCCCATCTATGTCGTGTATGTCCCATCTATGAACTTCATTTTTATTTCTCTCCCTTGTTCCTTCCCTCCTCTTTTCCCCCTCCGACAGCTCTTCTATGCCCTCCTCACCACGCACGTCGACGAGCTCCTCCCCCTCGTGTACACCCCCACGGTCGGTGAGGCCTGCACCTATTTCTCGCAAATCTTCACCCCCCGCCCCAAAGGAATGTTCGTCTCCATCTCCGAAAAAGGCAACCTCCTCTCCCTTCTCCAAGCCTGGCCCAACAAAAACATCAAGGTAAACGACTTTGTGTCACACCACACCCCTTCCTCCTCCTCACCAATTTCCGCCCTCCCTTCCTCCCGCATTCCTCGAAAGCTTTCCCCTCCCCTCGTCCATCCCATCTTCGTCTCTCTCTAACATTACCTTGCCATCACTCAAATATTGGGTGGGGAAAAGGTCGTTGTCTTCTCTGATGGAGAACGCATCCTGGGTCTGGGCGACTTAGGCGCCAACGGGATGGGCATCCCCCTGGGAAAAGCTGCCCTATACACGGCCTTGGGAGGCATCAAACCTGACGAGTGCTTAGGGGTCTTGTTGGACGTGGGGACCGAGACGGAATCCATCTTGAAGGACCCGGCTTACATAGGGCTGAGGCAGAGGAGGGTGCGGGGGAAGGAGTACGACGAGTTTGTGGAGGAGTTTATGCTGGCGGCGCAGAAGGTTAGTAGGTAGGGAGGGGGAGGGGGGGGGAGGAAGGAGGGAGGGAGAGGAATGGTGCGTTTTCGAGACTGATTTATCTAATCCACGGATGGAAATTTCTTCTCCTTATTTTCCACTCGCCTTTTACATTCCTCCCTTCCCTCACTTCTAACTTCGCCTCTCTCTAGCTCTATGGCGAGGGTGTCCTTCTCCAGGTATGTGCGGGCTCTCCTTCGTTCCCTTCCTCTATCCCTCCCTCCTTTTCCCTCTGCTCTCCGTATATTCCCACCCAGTGGTTGGCAATGAAAGATGCATGTTCGCTCATAGGTCCTTGCTTCTCCCCCTCCTCCCCTTCTTCCCCCCCTCCCTCGCTCCCTCCCTCCTCCCAAACAGTTCGAGGACTTTGCCAACAGCAACGCCTTTTCTCTCCTGCATACATGGGAAGACCGGGCCTGCTCCTTCAACGACGACATCCACGGCACGGCCGCCGTGGCTCTTGCAGGTGTTTTGGCGGCCAAGCGCGTGACAGGCCGCTCCACCCTCAAGGACGAGACTTTTCTCTTCCTGGGCGCCGGGGAGGCTGCCTTGGGGATTGCCGATCTGATCGCCTTTGCCATCACCCAGGAGAACGAGGGGATGACGCTGGAGGAGGCCCGACGGAACATCTGGTTGTTTGACTCGAAGGGCCTGATTGTGGAGGGGCGGGGGCACCTGACTGAGCACAAGCTACGGTATGCCCACCCGGGCCAGGCGTCCCAGACAGCGTTTGTGGAGGCCGTGCGGGCGCTTTCACCGACGGGCATCATTGGCGTGTCGACCATCGCCAAGAGCTTCAATCAGGAGGTGCTCGAGTTGATGGCCGAGATCAATGAGCGGCCGTTAATCTTCGCGCTCTCCAACCCCACGTCCAAGTCGGAGTGTTCGTTCCAAGAGGCTGTGCAGCATACCAAGGGCAAAGTCATCTTTGCGTCGGGGTCACCCTTTCCTGCCTTGATATGGGAGGGAAAGACGCTCGTCCCTGGCCAGAGCAACAATTGTTATATCTTTCCGGGCTTGGGCCTTTCCGTCGTTTTGACGCAGATGCGGCGTGTGAAAATGGAGCATTTTTACCTGGCGGCCAACACGGTGGCGGGCATGACCAGCGAGGCCCAACTGGCCCAAGGGTGTTTGTTCCCGCCATTGGGGGAGGTGAGGCATGTGAGTGCGGCGATAGCGGCGGCAGTGGCGAAAAAGGAGAAGGAGGAGGGGAGATTGAGGGTGCCGGACCAGGAGGACTGGCTGGCCTATGCCAAGGCAGCCATGTATGACCCGTTGGCACGAGAATGAGGGGTAGAAGAAAGGAGAGGATGAAGATGAAGCATGAAAATGTGAGGTAGGTTCTTTCAAGTTGTATGGACCAACGCCTTGGAAGAAGAGACGCCATTTTAGTCAAGAAATTGTGTGAGGGTGCGCGTTCTGGATGACAGAAAAACGTCAAAGATACGTGGGAAGGGGGAGAACGGGGTGGGTGGGAAGAAATGTATTTGGAAGTGATAATGTGTTAGCTTTTAAACGTGTTAGAGGACGGGTGTGTTAGTTTTTTTTGACAGAGGGAAGAAAGGAAAATTGTCATTTTTCAATGTGCGGTCCCAGTGGTGTTGTGGGGTATGGCAGGGGAGAAGGGCAGGGAGCACAGGGTGTGCAAAAGACATGAGGGGGGGCAGGAGTAGGTCTTGGTGAGAAAAAGAGGGTGGAAATGGCACTCCCGGTAACTGACAGATGGATGGAAACATCAATAATCTCCGTGAAAAGAAGCAAGCTAGAACACACTCATAACGAAGGTATTCTCTTCTTCAAACCGTCTTTTGGATTAGGTTGTACGTCGATTCGATTATAGGTTAAATTGGACTATCCCCCCTTTTGTTTTGCCCGAATGGGGAGGGCCAAAGGAGACAGTGGTAAGGCTGGCGAAGGACTTTTCCCTCCATCGTTCCACCTTAGATGAGAGATAGGTCTCCTCAGGCTGTTAGCCTTCATTTTGATTTCAGGTTGCGTAGTAGGGGTAAGAGCAGAAGATGCAGTAGCACGAACAAGTGAAAGCAAGTGAGGCGTGCTGGCATGCCCTGAAACTCGAGGGAAACTAATGAAACCTCCCATTTTTGATGAAGAACAACAACCTCCTACTCTCTCCTAACCGGTTTCTCGACAGCCGTTGGGCGTGACTCACGAGCCGTTTCACCAAACGACTGTCTGTCTGCCCCGCAAGGAAATCGTTCCTTAATTGGTCGCTTCCTCTGTCTTCCTGGTTGTTCCTTCTGACATACAACCCCTGAACTAGTGGTTGGACATTTTGCGATTTAACATGGTCTTTATCTTTTCATCTTTCCTCTCACAGCACGTCCTCGGCCACGAGCGGCATCAACACCACTGCTAGCGTTCCTGGCAACTGCAATTATTCCGATCTGTCGAAGCGGTGCACCTTTTCTTCTCCTTTCTCCTTGGTCTTCATCCTTATGGCCGAGAGCAGTACTGATCCCTGCAATGGTGGTGGAAGTGGTAGTGGCAGCGATTTGGACCTGGAAGAGGGCATGCAGCACGTCGGCAGCAGCTCAGACCTGCGCCCCACAAAGAGCGTTTCTCCGTCTCACGACGTAAATAAGTCCAGCGCTCCTGACGGTAAATAAACGAGTGTGAGCACCGGAAGAGGCTTACAAGGATGTGCTTGTGTTCGGCAGACAATCACATATAAGTTGCTCACACGCGGCTGCTTCCCCGTCCAACCACACCAACAGCTGGGTACAGCCCGACGTCCACGATCTCCACGGCCTTTTCCAGCGATGGCGAGAAGGAAAAGTACCTTGGCAAAGTGCCCCGCAAAGAGCATCGGAAGGTAGGTGGGATGGGCGGGTATGGACGAGGTGGTGCTTGAACGCGTATGAAGGAGCTACTTACTACTGGTAGGACGGCGTCCTTTCTTCTACAAAAACAGGTCAACATAGACCACTTTCCGCTTACAACCCACTCTAAATTCACGTACTCTCTGCTCACACTCCCCCGGTCCATCCTTTTCTCCTCTTCAGATGACCCGCTCCCTCGGCTCGGGGTTCGAGCTGGTGGAGCTGCAGCAACAACATGTCCCCGGCCACTGCGGCCTGGAGTGCCCTCCTCTCGTCCTGCAACTCTCTCCCACCGGCGGTGGAGGAGGAAGTGGGGAACGAGGGTCTGTTGGCTCGATCGATGAGCATGATTATGCGTCCGCTGTGTCATCCGCACCCTCCTCCTCCTCGTCCATCAGTGGGGATAGGGAGCTACCTCCGGAAGATGAATGGCGGGATGGTGTGTGTGGATGCTTCAGGGGCTTTGGTACGTGGAGTGAATGGAAAGATGACGGAGGGAGGAGAAGAAGATTCGTGTCCCTGCTCTATCTTGTTGCATGATTCGACTATGCCTGTTAATTTATCGTCCCATTCCCTTTTGACATACCTTTCACCGATCACCAGGTCTGACTGCCTGTTTTGCCACCAGCTATGCCCAAACTAGCATCATGGAGGAGCTCAACAGCCACACCGCGACTCGGCGCCTGGTCCTTCTGCTCACTGTCTCTCTTCTTTGGCTCACGCTCCCCTTCACCCTCTACCTGAAGCTCTACCCGCTTTCCCTGGCCGCGGTGTGTGCTGTGTGGGTGATAGAGGCAGCCGTGGCCTGTCACTTACGTCGATTAGTGCGACGGCGGTACAGCATCGACGGGAGCGAGGGAGGGGATTGTGTCATCAGCTTCTGCATGCCTGTGTGTGTGACTGCGCAGATTTTGAGGCACCTGAGAGGGTGAGGGAGGCGGGGGGAAAGGGAGGAAGGTGGGCATTGGTGGTAAGAGAAGGGGAGAAGATGAATTTCTACTCATGGCATGTCCCAGGGTTTGCGATATTTCAAACATGGAGGAAGGATAAAAAGTAGGTGTATGTTTAAATAAAAAAGGGAACAGGAGACAGTGCTCCTACTACAATGGAAAGACAGAAAGCATGGCCGGATGGCTGTGCGGACTGAGTGATATAACTAATTGATAGGGGGGGAGAAGAAAATAGAGTGTAAATTAGGGTACAGGGTAAGGGAGAGACCATATGGGAGGGACTTCCACATCAGCAAACAAACAAAAGTGAGTGTCAGACAGAGCATGCTATGATCACTGTGTCAATAGACGTCTGCATGGTGCGTAAGACGGTACTTCTGAAAGAGATGATACTACTTCTAGGGGTAATACTACTGATTGAGAGCAGAAAGGGACGAATATGAATATGGAGTCTGATACAGAGGAAACCGATCGACGCACAAGCAAGTCAACTGTGACCGTGGGTCGCACAGATGTAACCTGGTCGAAGGGGTAATATTATAATATTCGAGAGGGCAAAAGGGCTATGGAATAAATCAGGACACTATCTAGAAAGGGTAGGAAGAGAAAAGGCTCGAACCATGGTACAAATCGAATTGGGCGATACCTTATCGTCAGAGAGGGAGTGGGTATATAAGTAGCATCCACCGTACAGTATAACAAAGAAATCAAAATTAAGCGGAATGCCCAAACGACCTGAGGAGGTCATGCCCAGACTCCATTTGTATTTAAAAAGCGTCTGTGGGCTTTGTTAGCTTTGTGGTGCTGTCTCGCCCGCCCTCGACTTCCGCACCCTCTCCACGAAAGCGAATAACTCTTTTAGGCGACGTCGTGGACACATGTCATGCGTTGAAGCAACTTGTTCCGTCATCTCCCTTGCCCGCTTGCCTGCTGATTTAATAGCCTCACCCTCCCAAAACACGCAACTTGCACAAACACACAGCGTCAAAGATGACACCGTGCCTGTCACCACTGCTGGTACTGCTGCTGATTGCCGGGCTTTGCAGCGTCTCCCTGGCTTTCCTGCCGTCCTCTCCCCACCACCGGCACACCACGACGGCGATTCAACGAGCAACTTGTCCTGCGACGGCTACTGTTGCCATCACCGTCTCCCAACCACTAGGCTGTTGGTGGCAGCACCCAAGATGGCAGCAGTATACCTCCACCCCAGTTGCTGCCCCGGCCACGACCTCGTTAACGTCACTATGGAGCGCCACTGCGGACGGCACTACCAACCCCAACCCATCCTCCCTCCCAGAGGCCTCTTCCGATGGCCCTGTTGAGGACAAGCGTGTGCCCATTACCCTAGTCTCAGGCTTCCTCGGCTCGGGCAAGACGACGTTGCTCAAGCACATCCTGGAAAATAAGGAGGGGCTGAGGGTGGGCGTGGTCGTCAATGACATGGCCGAGATCAACATCGATGCCAAGCTGCTCCGGAATGGCCCTGATCAGACTGAGAAGGATGATACGGTGGAGCTGCAAAATGGTTGTGCGTGCTGTACCATGCGTGACGAGCTATTCAATGCGCTGTACGAGTTGCTAACTTTGGCCCAGGTATGTCATAAATTTTGACCTTTTTTATTAAAACTTCTCCGATGCAATGCTCCACCACGCACTGATCTCTCCCTCCCTCCCTCTCTCCCTCTGTAGCTGCGAGGCGTGACGTACGATCACATCGTCATCGAAACCACTGGCATCGCCGAACCCAAGGCGATTCGGGGCAACTTCCACGCGGCCGAAGACTATGGTGCGAGAAGGGAGGAAGGGAGGGAGGGAAGGAAGGAGGGAGGGAGGGAGGGAGATGATTTATTTCTGGTACAAGGTGCAGCGGATGGAAGATTCGTTCACCATCTCTTTCTTCTCTCCCGTATTCCTCCGTCCAGCCATGCCTCTTTTGGACGTGGTGCGACTAGACACCATGGTAACGGTGGTGGACAGTAGCGTCTTCCTCGACGCCTACACCAGCAGGGACACTTTGCTCAAGCGCCCTGAGCTGGGCTTGAACGAATTGATGGAGGCCGAGGGGAGGGGGGAGGAAGGGGTCTACTCCTTAGACATCGAGACGAGGGCCACGGCCCAACGGGAGGTGGCGGAGCTGCTCGTGGAGCAAGTAGAGTACGCGGACGTGGTGATCCTAAACAAGGATGGCCTCCTTCCCGCCCCCCGTCGCTCCCTCCTCCGCGAGGTCGTGCAGACGCTCAACCCGTGGGCCGTGGTGGTGCCCGCCAACTACAGCCAGGTCCATCTCGAGGTAGGGCGGAAGGGAGGGAGAGAGGAGGGGGGGGGAATCGCACTCCATGAGTTGAGAGGTGTTTAGGGGACGACGCTCACCCTTTATGTCTCTCCGTATGTCTCCCTCCCTCTCTCTTTCCCTCCCTCCCTCCCCTATATAGGAATTCCTGGGTGTGAATGAAGGTCGGATGGGCGTTGCTCTAGGGGGAGCGCTCGACGATCACAAAGAAGCAGTGGAGGGCTCCATGAGGCTGGCACAGGAAGCGGCAGCAGCAGTGGCGGCGAGGAAGGGAGAGAGGGAGGGAGGGCATGGACATAGTGCGATTGTTCATAAACACGGGAAGGAGGGTGAGGCAGCAGCAGTTGATCATAGCCATAAGGCCGAGAAGGAGGAGCACAAACATGCCCACTCCCAATCTCACTCCCACGACGAGCATGAGAGAGAGGGCGAGACGAAGGTGGAGGAGGAGACCGAAAACCTCAACCACGATCACTCTCACTCCCACGACGACCACGACGACGAGCACTCCCACGATCATGATCATACTCATTCCCACGATGGCCACCACCATCACCATCACGATCACGGTCACGAGCATGAGCATGACCACTCAAATCCCGGCAAGACGGCCAGTCAAACGACCGCCGAGACCCGCTTCCGCATTGGCACCTTCATCTACTTGCAACGCAAGCCCTTCCATCCCGATCGGTTCGCGGACTTTCTGGAAGAAATGGCGGCCAGCTCCTACACCGCGGTTGAGAACGTAGTGGGTGCCAAGGTAAAGACGGCGAATGGCGAGGGGTTTGGCACCTCGTCCTCCTTCCCTCCCTCCTCCCCTTCCTCGTCCTCGTCCTCCCCTCTTATGACGAGCGTCCTTTCGGGCCTTCTCCGCTCCAAGGGCTTCCTTTGGCTCGCCTGCTCGGACCAAGCGGCCCTCTACTTTTCCCATGCCGGCCGCGCTCTCTCGGTCTCGTGCATGGGCCGTTGGTGGGCATCGGTTCCCAGGGAGTCTTGGCCTGAAGGGAGAGAGAAGGATATATGGGAGGACTTTGGAGGGGAGGGGGAGGGAGGGAGGGAGGGAGGGTTTGGGGATCGGAGGAATGAATTGGTTTTTATTGGAGTGGGGCTCTTCGAGGAGGAGAGGCAACAGGCTCTGAAGGAGCGCTTGGATGCTTGCTTGTTGACAGGGGAGGAGGGAGAAGGAAGGGAGGGCGGGTGGGGTGGAGAAATGGGGTTGTATGTAGTGAAGGCGGAGGAGGGAAGTGCCTTGGCATTGTTTGATGCCTTTCCTAATCGGATTGAAATTGACATGGCGGGCGCGCCGGACCAACAGTAAGAAGGAAAGTAGGCCATGCCATTGTCCAGGGTGAGAGTGAACAAGATTGGAGGCAGAGACAAAGCAGGGGTTGAAGCGGCAGGAGGGGGGACGACACACAGATGACAGCCCCCTTCTGTTTGTTTCCTACGGAGTTCCCCCCAATAAAAATAATACGTGAGCGAACGCCCTGGCCTGCCATCACTGCTTGCTTTTTTACTCCTTTGTTAATCGTATCCTTTCCCCTTTCTGTCCCTCCCTCGTGTCCTCCAAATGAAATCACAATTATGCCTCCGTGCCTAGATCTCCGCACTCTCCTTCACCTTTTCTACCATCGCCTTGGCCAACCCTCTCTCCCCCGGCACAACCGCCTCCCCCTTGAAGCTCTGCCTCTCCTGCAGGTAGCCTTTCAAGTCGACCTCGTTCAACCCCTCCACCCACTCCACAAACGACCCGCGTTCCTCCGCCTCCGAGACGTGCACAAAGTCCGTCATACACAAATCTACCGCCAGGAGCTGTGCGTCCGTTTTGTTCAAATCCGGGCACTTGGCTTTCACGATCGCAATCACTTTCTCCAGGACAGGGATCAGCTCCGACAAAGCCTGCTTCTCCGCGGCCGTCCCTGCGTGCATCGGCACACATTCCGCCAGCAACAGCACCTTGTCCTCGGCATTCATCATGCCCGTCATCTTACCAAGGGGCGCCCAAAACTCCGCAGAGGGCTCTGTCAACCCCAACCCCTGCCTCAATTGCCCAAGCTCCTCCTCCGTGCCGTGGAAGTGAGTGGCCACACGCGTGGCGAGGAGCGCCTTGAGCTGCAGAGGGATTGCATTGCCCATCTCTTGCAAAACGTCGTAGATCCGAGGGAGGTACGAAACCGCCAGCAGCACCTCCTCCTTCGCGTCCTCCGTCGAGGCCTCCTTCCAAACCTGAAACATCCGGGCCAGCGCCAAGGCTTTGTCTTCCGCCCCCATCGACGAAGCCGTCCACAGGGCTGCCTTCATGCGCGCCGCCACCTGCTCCTCCCCCGTGCCCTCGGTCGGTACCTCGCTTTTGACTGCCTGGATGATGTGGAGCGGGGTCTTACCCGAGAGGCCGGCCATCATGCCCTTGCTATCACCCTCGCTGAGGTCGTAGCCCTTGAGCTGGGTGAAGCCATCGGAGCAGGCAAAGTAAATAAAAGAGCCCTGAATCGGAGGGAAAGCAGGAAAGGAGGGGAAGGAGGGAAGGAGGGAAGGAGGGAGAGACGGAGGGAAGGCAAGTGTGAAAACGGGATGCAGGGAAAGCAGGGGGGAGGAATGAGGTAAGGGATGGAGGAAGGGAGGGAAGACGTCGAAATCCGCACGACCGGATCGATGGACGTACCACGATCCAAATGCGCTGGTCGTCATTCATGGTTCCCCAGATCTTGATCTGCCTCTCCTCGTTAATGCGGTTCTTGCTCGCAAACGAGATGATCAAATAACCTCCGGGCTTGAGCACGCGCCAGGCCTCCCGCAAGACCTCCCGAGGCTGCACGAGAAACTCCATGGTGTTGGCGATCAGGACGGCGTCAAACGAGTCAGACTCGAGGGAGGGGGGGAGGGAGGGGTCCGCATTCAGATCTTGGATCACGCGTTCTGTCAGGCTGGGATTGGCGTTCATTTCCTCTTCGTTCACACCGATGCCGACGAGGCGGGCGGGGGGAACGATGGAGGGAGGGAGGTAGGAATGGGCCGAGGCACCGATCTCCAGGATGGTGGCGGAGGGGGGGAGGAAGCGGAGGTAGTGCTCTTGCAGGGCAGCGACGGCTTTTTCGTCATAGATGGGAGAGAGATTCGAGGGGCCATTGAGCGGCACACTGTCTTCTTGTTTGCGGGAGAAGTAGTCGGCGTTGTACGGCCAGGCTTTGGGCCATTTCCAGGCGGTGGGTGAGACCTGGGGAAAGGGCAGGAAGGGTGGGAGGGGGGGAAGGGAGGGGATGGTGCGTGAGTCAGGTAGAAAGACTATGCGCCATGGGAGTGGGCTGTAAAGTGCGGGTACTCACGGTCGAGACGATAGGAGAAGAAAGGGAGGGAGGAAAGGAAAGAAGAAGGGAGGGAGAAAGGGTTGCAATTTTCGCACTCCCACACACCTTGATGCCCTTATCGTTTTCCTGCTCCTCCTTGGTCGTGAAGGGCGGGGCGGTCCCCGACGAGGGCTTAAGCTGCATGGACATCCCAGCTCTTCTTCCCGCCACTGCTGCTGTCACACCAAATCTGCTATTGCTGCTGCTGCTACTCTTTTCTACAGCCGCATCGATCCTCTGCTGCTGCTTGTATTCTCTGCAGCTCCTGCATGCCAGGGGAACAAACGCACCTGTGGTCACGATAGTAGATGCCACGACGACAATTAAAGTCACCACAAGCAGAAAACGCGGCATGCTTGAGTCCTGGATGTGATTGTTTGTAGGTTGTAGAGGGTTAGAAATGCCGGTTGCAGGGAAAGCTTCTAGGGGTGAGGGCGGGGTGGGAAGGCTATGCAGACACGGCATTGAGAGCGTCTATGACCCAAAAAGTGACACTTTCTTACGTTCAACAAGAGGAACTCATACTTTGTGAATCTGTCTGAGTCTATCGCTGTCCCCCGGCACATGTCTGGGCCTGTCGGTGTCCACTCGAAACACAAATGTGTGAGGATATTTGCGATGTTGCCTTCGTTGATGCTGGCGATATCGACCTCCTGCCTCTCGTATTTCACACAATTCCCCCAACCACCAACCACACTGCGCAGGCGGCAGCCACGAGCTAGCCATGACGGCAGCCGCACTAGCAGCAGGTGCTATGCGGATGGGTTTGCGCCGGCGGGTGGCAACGCTCAACATCCAAGGTAAGTTGCAGCAGTCGATGACGAGACTTCTGTTTGGGATCGATGACACGTAACTCTTCTTCCCCACGCTTTTCTATCTCACGCATGCACAGGTCTTGTCCCTTACGCCTCAGCCTGGCAGCTGCAGCGTGAGCTTGTCGCCCAACGCATCGCCTGGCAAAAGGAGGAACGGTACGTGTCCTCTCTCTCCCCCCTTTCCCTTTCCCTGTTTGTTCCCAATCACGACGTCACCCTCACCTTTCCTCCCTCCCTCCCTTTCTTCCTTAAGAGCCGGGTACGACGCTATGCTAGTGCTCGAGCACACGCCCGTCTATACCATGGGTCGATCTGCCAAGCCGGAGGACTTAAAATTCCCCCGGGAAGAGATGGAGGAAGAGAAGAAGGGAGGGAAGAAGGGAAGGGGATTTGAAGTCTACACATCAGATAGAGGGGGACAAGTCACATGGCACGGGCCTGGGCAAGTAGTCATGTACCCCATCATTGATCTCTCCCACCACAAGAGGGATTTAAGGTGGTATGTTCGTGGCATGGAAGAAGTAGTACTACGAGTGCTGGCCTCCCATGGAGTCACCGGACAAAGGGACGAGAAACACACGGGTGTGTGGGTAGAGGAGAAGGGAGGGAAAGGGAGGGAGGAAGGAGGAGGGGGGCTGATAAAGGTGGCGGCGATTGGGGTGTCTGCGAGTAGATGGATTACTTGCCACGGGTTGGCGCTGAATGTGAACCCGGACCTGAAGGCGTTTGATGCGATAGTTCCCTGTGGAGTAAAGGATCGACGGGTTGGGTAAGTCTACTTTCATATTATACTATTATACGTACTTGATTTATTTTTCATGAGTATCCTTTGACTTGTTCATTTATATACGTATTTATGCGTTTTATTCATTCACTCATATAGGTGCCTTAAGGATTTCTTGTCTGCTGAAAAGGCGGCCAAATTGACCACTGCTCAAGTCCGCTACGAGCTGATGGAGGCATTCGAGGAGGTGTTCACGTCAATGGAATTGTGTGTACAGGAGAAAAAGGGGCCAATGCTATGGCAGGTGGAGGAGGTGGTGCTTGTGGACGAAGAGGATCGGGAGGAATGTATGTGATAAGCGGTTCTCTTGCGAGAAGAGGGAGCAGGAGAAGTACACGGATTTACCTCTTGATTCCTTCCCTCCCTCCCTCGATGGATGTCTGTGTGTTGAAAGGGCAAGCTGTTGGGAGGGAAACAGGGAGTGGTGTCGCGAGAGGTGGCGGGTACAAAGGAATGTATCCAGAGTGAGAAGAGACTGGGAGCGAATGTAATTAGTTACATATCGGATTACAAACTTGAAAGTTAGACAGGCGAAAACTGAAGTCGCGAGGGGATATGCATATGGAAGAGGCTGCAAAAAAAAGAAAAAGATCAATAAGCCAATACAACCACATAGTCGGACAAGGTAAAATAAACTCCTGTGTTCTTGTAAAGAGCTCCTGCTAGTCAATCGTTCTCCTTGCTGACCCAGGTCGGTATGTTGCATCTCCTTGAAGCCACTTTCTCTTCGTTCCCCATAGTTTTGCCAACCATCATTCAAGCTAGCCCTCTTGTGCGTGGTCTAAAGCTTGTCGCTGTCCAGTGGCACCAGCTGGATGCCTGCTGAATATCAAATTATATGCATGGTGCCACCGGCTTGTCGTCGAGGTCAATGCGAAGCTTTGTCGCCCACATCGGTATGTCCCACCAGCCACCATACCATATTCAAAACCCACAACGTACACATGGACACAGGCTTACGTTCGGTGCCGGCACGAAAACCGGTATAAAATGTACTTCGCCAGTGTGCTTCCTGTCCTGCTCCTTGCTGTCCTTGCTGCCTCCGGGAGGAGCAGCAGCACCAGCACCAGCAGCACCAACCACCCTCACAATCGTCCAGACGAGGCGTTTCAATGCGACGTCAATAAGGAGACCCGCGCAACCATTGCATTCAAGGCCTTGGAGCGGCTAAAGATGAACGACTTCTCGCTGGTGAAGACGGGTATCTTCGCAGGGCATGTACGTATTGTATTTGTTTGGTTTGATGGGTAGGTGAATCGAAATGGGGGTGTATGACCCACGTTTTGGAACTCCTCACGCTTGTTATACGTGACTTACCTGTGCACCGCAGTGGCACCATGACAATTGAAAAGACAGAGAGAATGATTGGAGCTGCCCGCTCCTGTGACTCCAGCAAGGCGCGCTTGTCTTGACTCTCTCTTATCTCCCCTTCACTCTCCCTCCCTCCCCTTTCTGCCCTTCCCTCCTGCAGGGACCCACATCCGGAGAGCAGGTCGCAGGGAATCCCAATACCCTTTACATGATCGCAGGTAAGCGTCTGAAGAGCCAATACACGATTGTTAACTTCCTCTTCCTCTCAGGGGTGATACTCCTCTCTCTCTTTTGTCCCTCTCAAAACCAAATCGAAGCAGAACATGAATCAGTAAACCACCATTCTGTCTCGCAGGTTTCAACGACACCGAACACCTCCTCACCCCCGCCGACTACCCCTCCTCCTCATGGCCTGTCCCCCCCGACGACAACGGCCCTGTCCCCCCCTCGGGCCCGCTGAGTGAGGAGATGATGGGCGTCAGCATGGATCGGAACGAGGCCATTGTCCTCTTCTTCTGCACGCCCCCGCCCATGGAGTATTTTGGCTTGACAGCGTATGTCACCAATCGAGTGCTCTTCAATGAGACGGAACGAGGCAAGGGAGACAGCAGTCTCATCGTGCATATGCCCATGGCGGAGGTGAGAGACTCAAAAAATCTTCTCAATCTCTTTGATACAATTAATTTGATATATTTATTTTATGCTCTATCCAGGATCTAGATCGTGCTCCCTCTATCGATTCTTACGCTACTCCATCTCAATTCCAGATCGCCAACCCCCTCAACTATCTACGCCTCAACACGACCAAGGCCTCCGCTTTCCCTTCCCGCGAAGATGATCCGACCCCCTTCTACTCCTCCCTGTCCCTCGCCGTCTTTTCGCCCTCCCGCGCAGTGTTTGAGACGGTTGCAGAGGCCTTCATCCAGGCCGGGTTGGAGGAAGGGGCAGTGAACTACTACCCTATGTCGGGACAGACCCTCCGACTGCATGATCGCTCCAAGCCCTTCGAGTACGACTATCCTGACAGGTTTCTCGTCTTGTGCCGAGTCAGCTATTTCCAGGATCAGGGTAAGTTGTGTCGGATGGATGGATTTATGGGTTTGGTTGAGTCTTGGGCGTGTTTCTTCGTTCCACTTATTTGTGGTTCATTTCTTCTCATCTTGACGTATGCCATTTCGCGCGCTTTTCTCAGCGGCGGGGGAAGCGTGGTCAGCCCGCCCTTGGCCGGCCTTCTTCGTCCGAGCTCCCGACCTGCCCGTCTATCAGAAGAGTGTGCCCGAACCAAGGATCCTCAGTGACGTGAGCGGGGACAGCGAGAAGGTAGGAGAGAGAGAAAGCGTGGGAGGGATGGACGGACGGACGGAGGAAGGGCTAGATAAATGCTCATGTCCGCGACCGCGACGAAAATCTTTACATGAACACAAAACCCGTAATTGGCTGTAACAGCAACAATATTCTCTGTCCCTTCCTTCTTTGTATTTATTCGCGCCTCCCTCAGGTCTACCTCCCCACTATTGAGAAGTTAATGTCAGCCATCGTGGCCAACAAGACTTCGACAGGCCAGGCCCGGCTGCTAGTACAGCAACAAATCGTCTCAGTTCCCAACGATAGAGGGGCCCGGGATCAGTGTCTCAATAACAACTCTTTTGTCGCGGCCGTGGACCCGATCATGACTGGCCGCGGTGGGTGTGGGTACGGCACGACGGACTGTCGGTACGTGCTGGGGCCTTTGTGTTTCTCTCTTTCTTTTTTTCTATCTTTCTTTTCTCTCTCTCTCTCTCTAAATATATATATATAAATACACCTATCTCTATCTATCTCTATCTATCTCCATCTATCTATCTATATATATTCCCCTCTCCTTTCTCACCCCCTTCGTCGAGGCCCCTTTGTACCTTATCTCGCTTGCTTTGTCTACTGCCTCTATCTCACACGTAAACTGTCTTCCCCTTCGCGCTCCAACAGATATGGCACCAGTGCTGCCCTGGACCAGCCCTTCGAGCTCGATCACTTCTTCGTCGTCGTCGGCGTGCAACACGAGCACCTGGGTCACTCCTCCTACTCCTCCATCATGCTTACCTCCGCCAAGGGCTACGAGGAACGCAATCACACCATCACCATCCGTGAGAGCGACGGCCGCGGAGCCCCCTCTCTATATCTCTCCCCCGAGGAAGATCCGGACATTGAGAAATTATATGCAGTTACATTTGCAAGGACCTGTCGGAAGGATGATAGATATTGTAAGGAGTTCAATCAAGGACAATTTTCAAGGGGCGATATCGTGTACTGGATGGAGCGGTAGGTGGCCGGAGGGAGGAAGGGGAGGGAGGGGAGGAGAATGGGAAACGGGGGGGATACATAGTTTGTAGTTACGTGTAATCTGAGCATGCTATAGCCGTTTCTTTTAGGGAAATCTGCTGCAGAATAGCCTCAATGGTGGAAGGACAAGGACATTGGCGCTGTTTCCAACTCTAACCTTCCCTTCTTTCTTCCGTCCCCTCCACAGTGCTTACCTTCAACGTTCGACCGGTGTGGCCCCCAATATAGAGGAGTATGTCCAAAGTTTTGTATTGACCTTCCAAGGCTCATTAGTGTGAGAGACTATGGTCATGAAGTTGAAAGAAAGCGGAGCCTTGAACTGATTTTCGGGGGAGGGAGTAGAGGAGGATGAGGGAGGCAGAGGGTAGAAAATTGTAGTTCTTGTACAAGTGGTCAAGGCGACACAAAAGTGGTGCAGGATAACGTATGTCATACCGTACAAAAGCAAACAATGATAATAAAAGGGACTTTGAACAAGCCATGCTTAAATAGGGGTGGGGGACGAGGAAATGAATTTAACTCATAGCCGTAGGGATACAAATGAAAAGGTTGGTGGTTCGTTAACGGCTTTTTGAACGCCAAGCGACACATTTTTCACGCCTTCCACACGCTGCACCACCCAGCGCACGACCCTGCACGCTCCCGTTTTATGCATTTACTGCTTTCTACACTTCGCTTTTAGTCACAACTCGCTATTCGTCATTATAGTCTTCCCTCTAAACTCGCAAATCACGAATGTACAGCCTGCCCAAAGTCAAATGCGCGAAAAGCAAGCACTGCTGCCAACGGACGACTCCATTGAAAGTTGCATGCCAGTCAATTACTATTGCTGCATTCAATTATCCCTGCTCCTCCTCTACTGTCTAGACAGACCTCCCTGAATATGTGACCTGGTCGTAATTAAGACTAAGGTCCTACGCAGCAGCGGATTCCCAGCGTCCTCACTTCCTCTCCTCTTCCCATCCTTCCACACTGATAGTCAGACACCTTCGTTTGTACCCGAGCTTCCTTTGGGTGGTCTGTGAGCCTAATTCAACAACAAGCAAATATCTGTGTTCTTGTTTGAACAGCCACACGCCTGCCAGGAGGAGGAATGGAGGCCGACGACGCAGGAGCAATCGGCCAAGGGCGTATCACTCAGGCTCTCGAAGGCCTCGATGGGGTGCTAAGCGTTGCACACGCAGACGAAGAAAATTGCTCCACGACGATGGTCTCAACGCCTCCTGTGGCTGTTTCCACTAAAGCAACAACGATGAGGAGAGTGATTTTATCTTCACCGATCCAAACTTCCCTAACCCCTGCCGTTGCAGTTTCCGCTGCTCCGACGCCAGCATTGCCATCTGAAGGCTCATCTTCCTTCTCTCACTCATGTGTACCAGTCGTTGACACATCAATCAAGCTAGGAACGGAAAGGCAAATAATAATGCAGCAGACAGCCCCTTCACTTCCCAAGCAGCAGCAGTGTGATGAGCAGCAGCGGCAGCCGCTACCGCCGCGGCCGCAAGACCAACATGCTTGCTCCCTCCCCTGCTTGAACGCTGTCAGCACCAGCACCACGACCTCCGATTTAATGTTCAGCGAAACATTGCAAAGTTTTTTTCCTGACTCCGTTACTATCCCTCCCCGTACTTCCTCTTACTCTGCTCTCGAGCAGCACGACGACGACAGCAGCTGCGGACATGAACGAGAGTCAAGATACCACCGCCGCCACATGTCATCTTCTTTCTCCTCTTCATTCGCTGCCTTTGACAGTTTGATGGGCGACAGTCTTTTCGAGGAAGAAATAGGGGGAGGGAGAGAAGGAGGGAAGAGGACTGGCCCAGTGTTGGATGCGGATGAGGAGATGGGGGGAGGGAAGGAGGGAGGGAGGGATCGAGGGGGTCTCTCCTTCTTTCCTTACCTTGACTGCCACCACGACCAAAAACAGAGTTACTTTTTTGATCCGCAGCGCCATCAGCCATCGCAGCAGCAGCAGCAGCAGCAGCAGCAGCAGCAAGCGGGAGGAGGAGGAGGGGGAGGAGAAGGAACAGGAGCAGGAGCAGGAGGAACAGGAGCAGGAGCAGGAGCAGGAGCAGGAGGAGGAGGAGGAATAGGAGCAGCACGAGGAGAAGGAGGAGAAGGAGGAGGAGGAGGAGGAGGAGGAGGAGGAGGAGGAGGAGGAGGAGGAGAAGGAGGAGGAGGAGGAGGAGGAGAAACCAAAGGAGGAGTAGAAGGAGGAGAAGTAGGGATCGTCCCCGTCACTGATTCTCCGTTTGAACCCAAGAAAAATGCCACCGCCACCTACAGCAGCGGCGGCGGCAGCAGCAGCAGCAAAATAGCAGTACCGTCGAAATCCTATTCCTGCTCCTCCTTTTTTCCCTCCTCTTCCTCCGTCAACTCCTCCTCATCTTCCTCTTTGTCCTCCACAAAAGCAACCACAACCTTTATATCCAGACCCACCACACTCTCTCCCTCGGATCCTCCTCCCCTCCCCCCCCCTACCCCCTCTTCTCCCCCCGTCCTCCGCAAGGGCAAGTGGACCCTCGAAGAGGAAGAATTTACCGCCCGCATCATCCACTACTTCAATCAAGGCCTCCTTATCCTCCCACCCTCACTCACGCTTCGGGCATATATTTCCCACAAGTTAAGATGCGACCCTATGAGAGTCACCAAAAAATTCACGGGCGCCTGCTATATCGGCAAGCGGACGGCCAGTGTCCAGCAACAGCAGCAGCAACAACAACAACAACAACAACAACAACAACAACAACAACAACAACAACAACAACAACAACAACAACAGCAACAACAACAACAACAGCAACAACAACAACAACAACAACAACAACAACAACAACAACAACAACAACGACAACAGCAACAGCAGATGCAGGTGTTGCGGCAGCATGGGAAGGGGGAGGGGCAAGTGGAGGGAGGTAGGGAGGAAGAGATAGAGGGAGCGAGACAGGAGCTGGAGAGGTTGGAAAAGAGGTTCTGGGCAACGCTGGAGCGGTCAGAGGAAAGCTATAGCTACCGTAATGGAATGTTGGGCCTCGGTTGGGGGTTTGAATATCTCATGATGGGGGCAGGGAGGGGGAGAAGGGCGGAGGGGGGGCAGGGGCACGGACAGATGCAGTGGGATCCGGCTTGGCTAGCGGCGTATCAGCAAGAGATGTTGACAGCAGCAGCATCAGTGGCTGCAGCTGCAGCAGCAACAACATCAGCAACAGGATCGATGACAGCCAAAGGAGTGATGGAAGGAGAAGTGAAAGGAGAAAACTGTAGCATGGGTGAAGTGTCAGCAGCAGCACGGATCATCAGCAGCCTGCCCTCCCTCCCGCCCGCCGTCTCTTCCTCCCTCTCCTCCCCGGTGGGAATAAGTACAGATCGAGACCGAGGTCTTGCCCCCATATATCAGCGCTTCGGGATCCCCCCCCCTCCTCCTACCTACCTCGACGCCCAGGCCTATCGGACACTCAATCTCCCCCTTCCGGGCAGCAACAGCAACAGCAGCAGCAGTAGCAGCAGCAGCAACAGCAGCAATATCATCAATAGTAAGAATGACAACAGCCACATTAGCAGCAGTTATAGCGAGAGTATTAAGATGGCTCGATCCCCAGGCCCTGGTGGAGGAGGGGAAGCGAGGGAGAGTAAAAAAGCCGCGCTTGGCATATGTCCCGATCGATTGGCTCAACTCCTTGGCCCCGCTCCTCCTCCTCCTTCTTCTCCTTCATCCCGCCTCTACATGCCTTCGTTTCCTCCTTCCCTTTCCCTCCACATGCCCAACATCGCGCTCCTGGCTGGTGGACAAGCAGCCGCATCAGCTCCAGCAGCGGTAGCCACTACGACAGTAGCAGCAGCAGCAGCAGCAGCCACGAAGCAGCAGAAGAAGGGGAAGGCGGGAGAAAAAAAGAGAGGGAAGGAAGGGGAAAAGTTGCAAATGACAGTGACGCCTGTGAATACTCTTTCTCCTGTTGCCACCAGCAGCAGCACCACCACCACCAGCAGCAGCAGCAGCATCGCCAGAACATCTCATTCTTCCTCCTCTTCCTCTTCCTCTTCCTCTTTATCTTCCTCTTCCTTCCTCCCTTTTTCCCCCTCGCTTTCCCTGCTTTCATCCTCGGTAGCCCAGCAACAGCTCTACATTCAGTATCTGCAGCTGCAACAACAACAGCTATTGGATCAGCAGCAGCCACAGCAGCTGCAGCAGTTTCTTCCCCTCCCATTATTCTTGCCGGCGGTCGGCACGGCCCCGGGGAAAGGAGGCATGTCATGTGTATCTAGCACCAGCAGCAACAGCAACAATAGCAACAACAGCAACAGCATCAAAAGCAGTAGCAGCAGCAGCAACAGCAGCAGCAACAACGGTGACAATAGCATCAATAGCAACAGCAACAACAACAACAACAACAACAACAACAACAACAACAACAACAACAACAACAACAACAACAACAACAACAACAACAACAACAACAACAACAACAAC
>Ga0160419_100002_pt1 | contig 165046 bp, 155 predicted proteins | sample CelAP2metagpilot_2_FD_108196 | JGI IMG/M metagenome (GOLD analysis project Ga0160419, IMG submission 108196) | Phycosphere-associated microbial communities from Cellana algal ponds in Kailua-Kona, Hawaii, USA - Cellana AP2-4-25 metagenome pilot ...
GACCAAATTCAAAGGAACACAGGCAGCCATGACAGAGACCATTTTCATCGGAGGCGGCGGCGAGTCTTATGCTGAACCGCAGGAGATGACCCTGAAATACGCCAACCGCCACGGCCTGATCGCCGGCGCAACTGGCACCGGCAAAACAGTCACCTTGCAGATCCTGGCGGAGAGCTTCTCGAACGCGGGCGTCCCGGTGATCCTGTCTGACGTTAAGGGGGATCTGTCCGGCCTCGCCAAATCGGGGAGCGCGACGCATAAACTGCATGGTCCCTTTATGGAACGTGCGGCTAAGATCGGGTTTGCAGATTACAGCTATCACGCAACGCCAGTGACATTCTGGGACCTCTACGGAGAGCAAGGCCATCCCGTCCGGACCACTGTTGCAGAAATGGGTCCGTTGCTGCTTGCTCGGCTGCTGGAGCTGAGCGAGGCGCAGGAGGGTATCCTGAACATCGCGTTTCGACTGGCCGATGAAGAAGGTCTGGCGCTGCTTGATCTGAAGGATCTTCAGGCATTGCTGGTTTGGGTTGGGGAAAACCGTGCCGAATTGTCGTTGCGCTACGGCAATGTCTCTACCGCCTCCATTGGCGCGATCCAGCGGCGCCTGCTGGTGCTTGAAAATCAGGGCGGCGCGCAGCTGTTTGGCGAACCTGCGCTGGAGCTGTCGGACCTGATGCGCTGTGACGCTGACGGGCGGGGAATGGTGAACATTCTGGCGGCTGACAAGTTGATGGCTGCGCCGGGCCTTTATGCGACTTTCCTTCTGTGGTTGTTGTCCGAACTTTTTGAGGAACTGCCAGAGGTTGGCGATCCGGACAAACCCAAGCTGGTGTTCTTCTTTGACGAGGCCCACCTGTTGTTTGATGACGCGCCAAAGGCCCTCATTGATAAGGTCGAGCAGGTCGCCCGCCTGATCCGTTCCAAGGGGGTTGGCGTCTATTTCATCACGCAGTCACCTGCCGACGTGCCAGAGGACATCCTTTGCCAGCTTGGCAACCGGATCCAGCACGCCTTGCGGGCCTTTACCGCTCGCGACCGCAAGAACCTGCGCCTGGCCGCCGAGACCTACCGCGAAAACCCAAGGTTCTCGACCGAGGACGCCATTCGCGAGGTCGGCGTTGGTGAGGCGGTGACCTCGATGCTGCAAAAGAAAGGTGTGCCGGGCATAGTCGAGCGGACATTGATCCGCCCGCCCAGCTCCCAGCTTGGCCCGATTTCCGCATCCGAGCGCGCGGAGTTTCTCCGCCAATCCGATATGGCCGGAAAATATGACCAACCTGCGGACCGACGGTCAGCCTATGAAATTCTGGCGGAACGCGCTGCCAAGGCCGCAGCCGAGGCCGAAGCCGCTGAAGACGCAGCCGAGATCGCACCAGAGCCCATGGCGCGGGAATACAACGCCGCCCGCCGCTATAGCGGTGCGCGGGTCAGCCGCTCCAGCGCACGTCGTGTCAAGCCGCACGACAGCTTTGGATCGGCAATTGGCGAGGCGGTCATCAAAGAACTGAAGGGCACAACCGGTCGCCGCATCGTGCGCGGGATCCTGGGCAGTTTGTTCAAAGGGCGCTGAGCCCAGCAAAGCCCGGAATGCAAAACGCCGCCAGATCTCTCTGGCGGCGTTTTTTGTCGTTTATGGCGATTGGCCTTAGCGTTCCGGCAACAGGCCCCGTGGGCTGAACCGCAGGACAAGCAACAGGATCAAACCCATCGTCAGCAGACGCATATGCGCGGCGCTGTCCAGAAGATGTGCCTTTACCGCGCTGCCGTCGGAGAGCCCCGCAGTGATGGTTTCGATCAGGAGGAGACCCATCGGCTCTACCTTGATCCACAGGAACCAGATCAGCAGCCCGCCAAGAACCGAGCCAAAGTTGTTGCCCGACCCGCCGACGATCACCATCACCCAGATAAGGAAGGTAAAGCGCAGCGGGTTGTAGGTGCCGGGTGTCAACTGGCTGTCCAGGGTTGTCATCATTGCACCGGCGATGCCGCAGATCGCGGAGCCCAGAACAAAGATCTGCAGATGCCGACGGGTGACATTCTTGCCCATTGCTTCTGCGGCCACCTCATTGTCGCGGATCGCACGCATCATCCGGCCCCACGGGCTCTTGAGCGCCATCTGCGCCATCCACAACAGCACCAACAGCACAACAGTGAACATGAGCGAGTAGCCCAGCTTGACATAAAGCGTGGATGCCAGAACCGGATCCAGACCATAGTCTGCCGCCTTTGCCACGAACTCTGCATCGTTTTGCAGGTCCACTTCATAGGGCATCGGGCGGGGCAGGCCGATGACGTTCTTGACGCCACGCGAAAGCCAGTCCTCGTTTTTCATCACGGCAATGATGATCTCGGCAATGCCGAGGGTGGCAATCGCCAGGTAATCAGACCGCAGACCAAGCGCCGTCTTGCCGATCAACCAGGCAGCGCCCGCCGCCAGCAGACCGCCGGCAGGCCATGCCAGAAGAACCGGCAGACCCAGACCACCAAGGTGGCCTGCAAGGGCGGGGTCAATGGCCTCGACACCGGCAACTGACGGGTCAAAGATCGCGCGGTAAACCACAAAGCCAACGGCAAGCACCGCAATCATCACGACGCTGCGCAGCTTGCCCGGCTCCATCATGCGGAACACGGCAATCGCGGCAACCAGCGTCATCGCGCCCATCACAAGGGCCATGATGATGCCAACGCCGCCCTGGCTCCATGCGCCGGGGGTCGGGGCACTGGAGACCAGCACAACAGCCAGACCACCAAGAGCGACAAAGCCCATGATGCCGACATTGAAGAGCCCGGCAAAGCCCCACTGCAGATTGACCCCAAGCGCCATGATGGCCGACACCAGCCCCATGTTCAGGATCAACAGGGCCGAGTTCCACGACCCGGAGAAGAACAACGCATTGGTGGAGCCCTCAAGCAGGATCAGAACACCAACAAAGAGGAAGAGAAGCGAGGTTTTTACTTTATCGCTCATACCGCTTTTCCTTTGAATAGGCCCGTGGGCTTGAACAGAAGCACAATCACCAGGATGGTGAACGAGACGGCAAATTTGTAGTCCGTGCTCAGCAGCTGGACGAGACCATCGGGTTTCAGGCTTTCAGGCAGCACATAGGTGAGCACCTTTTTCCACGCATAGGTGATTGTCACCTCGGAGAAGGCGATGATGAAGCCGCCGGCAATCGCGCCAATCGGGCTCCCCAGACCGCCAACGATCGCTGCCGCAAAGATCGGCAGCAGCAGCTGGAAATAGGTGAAAGGTTTGAACGACTTGTCCAGACCATACAGCACACCAGCAATGGTCGCGAGGCTGGCGACGATCAACCATGTGTACATCACCACCCGCTCCGGGTTGATCCCGGAGAGCAGCGCCAGATCTTCGTTGTCTGAATAGGCACGCATGGATTTCCCGGTGCGGGTCTTGTTCAGGAACCAGAACAGCAGGGCCACCACGATCACCGCAGTGATAACGGTGATGCCTTGGGTGGTTTTGATGGCAAGACCTTCACGCAGGCCGGTCATGGCTTTGAAATCGCGTGCAGAAATCAGGAACCGTTCGCCATCCGCAAAGCGCTGGTCGCCCGGGCCGATGACAAAACGGACAAGCCCGTTCATCATGAACATCACACCAAGCGAAACCATTACAAAAACCACCGGCTTGGCTTTTTGTGCGCGGTAGAATTTGTAGACGGTGCGGTCGGTAAACAGCATCAGCGCCATGGTCGCTGCGATCCCTGCAGGGAGCGCAAGCAGCGCGGTCGGCAGCGGGCCAAAGCTCACGCCGAGGGACTGAAGCCACCAGGTGACAAGGATGGTGATCATCGTACCAAACGCCATGGTGTCACCATGGGCAAAGTTCGAAAACCGCAGGACAGAGTAGACCAGCGTCACACCAAGCGCGCCGATCGCGAGTTGGCTGCCATAGGCAATGGCGGGCACGCCAACGAAATTGACAAATGCCACTAGGGCGTTGAGGAAATCCATCTCTTAGCCCCCCAGGAAAGATTTGCGCACTTCGGGATCGGCCAGCAGCTCTTGGCCGGTGCCGGTATAGGCATTGCGCCCCTGCACCAGAACATAGCCTTTGTCTGCGATCTCAAGCGCTTGCTTGGCGTTCTGTTCCACCATCAGGATCGGCAGACCGGTGCGCGATACCTCGATGATCCGATCAAACAGCTCGTCCATCACGATAGGGGACACACCAGCGGTCGGTTCATCCAGCATCAGCACCTTGGGCTTGGTCATCAGTGCACGGCCCACGGCCACCTGCTGACGTTGACCGCCTGACAATTCACCCGCCGGCTGATTACGTTTGTCGCGCAGGATCGGGAACAGATCATAGACCTGCTCCATCGTGTCGCGAATATCATCGGTCCGGATGAAGCCCCCCATTTCCAGGTTTTCCTCAACCGTCATGGAGGTGAAGATGTTCTGGGTCTGCGGAACAAAGCCCATGCCCTTTACGACGCGATCCTGCGGAGACAGAGACGTGATGTCCTCGCCATCCAGTCTGACCGCGCCTGAGCGGACGTTAAGAAGGCCGAAGACGGCTTTCATCGCGGTGGATTTGCCAGCGCCATTCGGGCCGACGATAACGGCGATTTCGCCGGGGTTCACGGCAATCGTGCATTCATGCAGGATGTCCGGCCCCTTGCCGTAACCGCCTGTCATGGCATCGCCAATCAGAAAGGGTTCAGACATTATGCCTGCTCCAGTTTATCTTTGTTTTTCAGACCAGTGCCGAGGTAGGCCTCGATCACCTGCTCATTTGCCTTGATCTCTTCCAGCGTGCCTTCGGCCAGTTTCTTGCCCTCGGCCATGCAGATGACCGGATCACAAAGGCGGCCGATGAATTCCATGTCGTGTTCGATGACGACAAAGGTATATCCGCGTTCCTCATTGAGGCGCTTGATGGCGTCGGCAATGGTGTAGAGCAGGGTTCGGTTCACCCCGGCGCCCACCTCGTCGAGAAAGACGATCTTGGCATCCACCATCATCGTGCGACCAAGCTCCAGGAGCTTTTTCTGGCCACCGGAGATTTCGCCGGCCTTCAGGTCCGCGATATGGCTGATGGTGAGAAACTCCAGAACCTCATCCGCCTTGGCCCGCAAGGCGCGTTCCTCATCAGCGATCCGCTTGCGGCCAAACCACGTGTTCCAGAGGCTTTCGCCAGACTGGTTGGCCGGCACCATCATCAGGTTTTCCCGGCACGTCATGGTCGAAAACTCATGCGCGATCTGGAAGGTGCGCAAGAGCCCCTTGTGGAACAGCTCGTGCGGGGGCAATCCGGTGATATCCTCGCCATCCATGGTCACCCGGCCGGAGGTCGGTTGAAGCACGCCAGCGATGACGTTGAAAAGAGTGGTTTTTCCGGCACCGTTTGGCCCGATCAAACCGGTTATGGAGCCCTTTGCGATTTCCAGCGACGCGCCATCTACCGCGTGGAACCCGCCGAAGTGCTTGTGCAAGTCCTCGACGACGATCATGTCATTTCATCCCCTGCCGCAGTTTCACGGCTTTTGAATTTGGAACAGCCCGGGCAGAACCCGGGCTGATCATAGGTTAACATCTGAAAGAAATCAGAGTTAGCGGTACTTAACCGTGGTTACAGCACCGTCCTTGATTTCGATTTCACGGTAAGAGCCTGCGCTTTCACCCGGGCCAATCAGCTCAACGCCGGTTGCGCCCTGATAGTCGATCTGACCACCTGCAGCGAGGATCTCAAGCGCCTTGCCCAGCTCACCCGGATTGATCGGCTCGCCCGGTGCGTTAGCAACGTCGAGGATCTTGCCAGCGTAATCGGCCGGGTTCATGGAGCCCGCAGCCTGCATCGCCAGCAGGATCAGCGCGGCTGCGTCGTAGGATTCACCCACGTATGCGGAAGAGCCGTCAAAGTCAGCATCTTTGGTCATTTCGGCAAAGATATCAGCACCTTGGCTCTGGGAGCCGGGGAACTGGCCGAAGGAGCCGTCAAGATCCGGACCGACGTTCTGCGGAAGGGAGTCACCAACCATACCGTCGGGCAGGCCGAAGGTGTCGAATGCACCGGTGTCAAGTGCACCCTGGATGATGCCCAGACCACCCTGGTCGAGGTAGCCCGCAACAACCAGAACGTCGCCGCCGGCAGAGGCCAGCGCGCCAACTTCAGCAGAGTAGTCACCTTTGCCGTCTTCATGTGCAGCAACGATGGTCACTTCGCCGCCCGCCGCCTCAAAAGAGGTTTTGATCGCGTCGGACAGGCCTTTGCCATAGTCGTTGTTGGTGTAGGTCAGCGCGATGGAGTTCACGCCGCGATCCTTCAGCACTTCGGCCATGATCTGACCCTGACGGGCGTCAGACGGCGTGGTGCGGAAGAACAGACCGTTGTCTTCCATGGTCGACAGACCCGGCGAAGACGCAGACGGCGACACCATGACCATGCCGTTTGGCACAGCAACGTTCTGCAGAACCGCGCCGGTCACGCCGGAGCAGTCAGAGCCCATGATGCCGTTGACACCATCGGAGAGCAGTTTTTCCGCGCTTGCGGTGGCGATGCCGTTGTCGATACAGGCAGAGTCACCACGCATGGTGGTCACTTTTGCGCCGTCCAGCAGCTTGCCAGACGCGCTAACCTCAGCGGCGGCCATTTCAGCAGCGCCAGCCATATGTGGTGTCAGCGATTCAATCGGACCGGTGAACCCCAGCAGAATGCCCAGCTTCACTTCTTTTGCATGACCGCCTGCAAACGCGGTGCCCGCAGTCAGGGCAGCGGCGGCGGTCGCCATCATGAGTTTTTTCATTTTTTTTGAACTCCCAATGTTGGAACAAAATGTTCAGATCGGACCCTAGGCAAGCAGGAATGGAAAGGGAAGGGCTTCTGCACAAAACCGAGGCAGGTTTTTTGGCGTTTCGTGGCGTTTTTTCGCCTCATCAATCCCGTGGGACGGATCGGGCGAGCAAACTGTCGGAAACCTTCACGCTACACATGTTCAGGACTGCCGGTTTCCCCCATTTCAGCGTCGCAACAGGTTCGATGGACGCAGGGGTGGATCTATGTGGTGGGTGCACTAGTTGAGAATATGCAAGGCCGCAGATTGTCATGCGGGGAAATATGCAGACTTATCATAACTGCCCCTGAAACCGTTCTGAGAGAAGTATCGATATTATGCTCTTTGCTCCATTGGTCCGGATGCTGCGCACTGTCAGTTTATGTCGCGGCATGGCTGTGTGCGTCACCCTGGGTTTTGCGGCGTCAGCGCAAGCAGAGGACATCCAAACAAGCGAGGGGCCGCTTCAGCTCACGCAGGTCGCGCAGGGGTTTGATGTTCCCTGGGGTCTGGGTCTGTTGCCGGGCGGGGGCAGTCTGGTCACCGAACGCGACGGCAGGCTTCTATTCGTCGAAAATGGCACCGTGACAGAGGTCAAAGGCGTCCCACGGGTTGCCGCACAGGGGCAGGGTGGCCTTCTTGATGTGCTTGTTCCACATGACTTTTCCTCGCACCGGGTGATTTTCTGGAGCTATTCGAAACGGGTGGGCCACGGCGCCACCACAGCGGTTGCACGCGGCAAACTCAGCCGTCGCAACACTGCGCTGACTGATGTGCGCGACATCTTTGTGGCAAGCCCCGCTTCCACCACCGGGCGCCATTTTGGCTCTCGGCTGGCAGAAGGGCCTGATGGGGCCATCTACGTCACAATCGGTGACAGGGGGGATCGCCCGTCCGCGCAGGAGGTCGGCTCCCACAATGGTTCTGTGGTGCGGATCAACCCCGATGGCTCTGTGCCGCGTGACAATCCCCTGGTGGGGCGCACTGAGGCGCAGCCCGAGATCTGGAGCTACGGCCATCGCAACCCCCAGGGGCTCGCCTTTGATACGCAAGGGCGGCTGTGGTCCGCCGAACATGGCGCGCGCGGTGGGGATGAGATCAACCTGATCGGCAGGGGGCTGAACTATGGCTGGCCTGTCATCGCTTATGGGCGTCATTATTCGGGCCTCAAGATCGGGGAAGGCACCAGCCGTGCGGGAATGGAGCAGCCAATCCACTACTGGGACCCGTCAATCGCGCCTTCCAACCTTCTGATTTATTCCGGAAAAATGTGGCCCGACTGGCGTGGGGATATCCTGGTCGGGTCGTTGAAGTTTGACTATATTGCCCGCCTCTCCGGCACGCCACTGACAGAGGTGGAACAGATAAAAAGCGATGAGACCGGCCGGATCCGCGATATAGAAGAGGCCGCAGATGGCAGCATCTGGTTCCTCTCGGAAACCGAGGGCGCGCTATACCGCCTTTCCAGGTGATTTTGACAAAAAAGGCCGGGCACGTCGACCCGACCTGTTCATTGCAAAACTCTTGCCTCAGGCGCTATTCGCTGGCCCCTTTGGTGCCGCGCTCACGGTAGGGGGTGGTGTTGTAATGTGCCCGGTAGCATTTGGAGAAATGCGACGGCGATGCAAATCCACATGCAAGCGCCACGTTGATCACGCTCATGTCTGTCTGCATCAACAGGTTGCGCGCTTTTTGAAGCCGCAGTTCCATGTAATAGCGCTTGGGCGAGCGATTGAGATACCGCCGGAACAGCCGCTCCAGCTGGCGCGTCGACATGCCCACATTCTGCGCAAGAATTGATGGGCTGATCGGCTCTTCGATATTGGCTTCCATCATCTGGATAACCATCGACAGTTTCGGATGGCGCACCCCAATGCGGGTCGGGATGGACAGGCGCTGGGTGTCCTGATCCGTTCGGATGGAGGAATAGATCAGCTGATCCGCAACCGCATTGGCCAGGTCTTCGCCGTGATCATTGGCAATCAGTTTCAGCATCAGATCGATAGAGGATGTCCCGCCGGCGGTGGACAGGCGGTTTCCGTCGATCACAAAGACGGATTTGGTCAGGTCGACTTCATCGAACTCTTCACTGAAACTGTCGGAGTTTTCCCAGTGAATCGTCGCGCGCTTTCCATCCAGAAGACCCGCGCGCGCCAAGGCATAGGACGCCGTGCAGAGCCCGCCAACAACCAACCCCTTGCGCGCTTCACGGCGCAGCCAGGACAGCAGACGTTTGGTGGTGGCATCCTGAACGGCAATACCGGCGCACACCAGGATCGTATCATCACGCTGCAGTTCGATCAGGTCTTCATCCACCTGAAAGGAGGTGCCGGCCGAACAGGAAACAGTCCCGCCGCCCTCACTCAGCAATGTCCACTTATAGACCTCACGTCCGACCATCCGGTTGGCAATGCGCAGACATTCCACGGCAGAGGCGAAAGACAGCATCGAAAAACTGTCCAAAAGCACAAACGCAAAGCGTTTCAGCTGGGGCTCAGAAGCCGGGGAATGTCTTGGCGTGCTTGGCTGTCGCATGGCCAGAGTCCTTGTTGTCGTATTTACTTCTGTTGGTGACTTTTTCAGCCACGAAATTTATCGCCCGTTTTCATAGCTTCGCGGTGTCGTCAAGACTTTGCAAATCTAAACTGGTCAGAAGCGGTGCGATTTCGTATAGGTACCGCTCACATTACAAGACTCTATCGGAGAAACAGCTATGAGTGAGTGGCAAAAATCGACCTGGCGCCAGAAACCGCGGGTACAGATGCCAGACTATACCGACGCCGACGCCCTGTCGGCTGTTGAGGCTCAGCTGTCCAAGTATCCGCCGTTGGTCTTTGCCGGTGAAGCACGTCGTCTCAAACAGCACCTTGGTGCGGCCGGTCGTGGCGAGGCGTTTCTGCTTCAGGGCGGCGACTGCGCCGAAAGCTTTGATCAGTTCAGTGCCGACGCAATCCGCGACACCTTTAAGGTGATGCTGCAAATGGCAATGGTGCTGACCTATGGCGCCAAGGTTCCGGTCATCAAGGTGGGCCGCATGGCCGGCCAGTTTGCCAAACCGCGCAGCGCGCCCACCGAAACCGTGAACGGTGTCGAACTGCCGAGCTACCGTGGTGACATCATCAATGATCTCGCCTTTACCGAAGCCGCGCGTATCCCCGACCCAAAGCGGATGCTGCAGGCCTACACCCAGGCCGCTGCAACCCTGAACCTGTTGCGCGCATTCTCGACCGGCGGTTATGCGGATGTGAACCAGGTGCACGCCTGGACACTCGGCTTTACCGAAGGGGAAAAGGCCGAACGCTACCGCGAACTGGCAAACCGCATCACCGATACGCTCGATTTCATGAAAGCGGCCGGTGTGAACAACGACACCGCCCACACGCTGCAAAGCGTCGAATTCTACACCAGCCACGAAGGGCTGTTGCTGGAATATGAAGAGGCATTGACGCGTCTGGATTCGACCTCCGGCAAATGGCTGGCCGGATCGGGCCACATGCTGTGGATCGGCGATCGCACCCGTCAGCCTGATGGTGCGCATGTCGAATTCTGCAGCGGTGTGCAAAACCCCATCGGTCTGAAATGTGGCCCAACCACCACTGCCGATGATCTGAAGGTTCTGATGTCCAAGCTGAACCCGGAAAACGAAGAAGGCAAACTGACCCTGATCGCCCGTTTCGGTGCAGGGAAAGCAGGTGAGCACCTGCCGCGACTGGTCAAGGCCGTCAAGGAAGAGGGTGCCAACGTGACATGGGTCTGTGACCCGATGCACGGCAACACCATCAAATCCGCGACTGGCTATAAGACCCGTCCGTTTGAAAGCGTCCTGCGCGAAGTGCGCGACTTCTTTGGCGTTCACGAAGCAGAAGGCACCATTCCGGGTGGCGTTCATTTTGAAATGACCGGTCAGGACGTGACCGAGTGCACCGGTGGCGTCCGCGCAGTCACAGACGAAGATCTGAGCGATCGTTACCACACCGCCTGTGACCCGCGCCTGAACGCAAGCCAGTCGCTCGAACTCGCGTTCCTGGTCGCTGAAGAGGTATCTCAACTGCGCGCCCGCACAACGGCTCGCGCGGCAGGTTGATCGGCCAGCCCTTGCAGGGCTGACCCCGAAACATGAATAGCCCCTGCGCCGATGGCGTGGGGGCTTTTTTCTGCGCTCAGTTCTGACAGCAAGGGCCGGGCTGGGAATGGACCGAAAAGGGAAACGCCCCGGACGTTCTGTCACGGGGCGCGGAATTTTGGGCTATGTCCAGTAGCGCAAAATAAACTGTTAGGAAGTCCTTAACCGATTCAGTCGCGGCTGACCACCAGTCGCAGATGGCTTCCACGCGCGGGGCGTTCTTTTTTCTCACCGCGTTCATCCTTGTCCGCAGCGATGCCACGGTTTTCGATCAATGCGCGCGCTTCGCTCATGATGGATGGTTCGTCTTTGAAACGCGCCTGAGTTTCCGCAAAACCGGGATTGGGTGTGTTCACATCCGCAGCAGGTTTTGCATCCTCGCCACGCGGTTTGGCCTTGAAGGCGGGGTCTGCGCCATGTTCGGCAACCGGGCGGATCTGGGTTTCTGTGACAGAGAACCGCTGGGAAACACCAGTTGGGTTGCCTTCGGAGATGAACACGCCAAGCGCACGGCTCACATCCCCCAGATCGCTGCGCAGCGGCAGCAGAAGCATCCGTGCTTCACGCGATCCGCGCAGGCGGTTGTTTTCCGTCTTCAGCGTCAGCTCAATGATTGCAGGCGTGTCGAACATGTTTTCCAGCGCGCTGCTGACCTGTTTGCGGGCCTGCGGTGTGAAAAACGCCGTGATCGGCATGCCGCGCACTTCCATGCCGGCCATTTCGTTGACCTTCTGCCCCGCAAGACGGAAGCGGGCGATGCCGGGCGCAATACGTTCAAGGATAAAGGTCTGGGGCAGAATGTTTTCCAGGCCGCGTGGGTCGATCTGGGACCGGCTGGGGATGTCATCGCCCCGACGCAGTGCAGTCCAATAGGATTCAGCCTGCCGCATCGGCGAGAGAGAGCCGGAGGAGCGGAAACGGTCCATCTTCACGACTTTCTGCTGACCAGTGCTGTTGTTGTCTTTGCGGCCGCCAAAAAACATCGGTGTCATCCTTGTTGGATCCGGCTGGTGAGGTCCAAGTGATCTTGGTTAGTCAACTCTTAATGCCGGATTGGTTATCCTGAAGTTAACATGACACAATCTAATTCAATTTTGGACTACTTCTTTAACGAATGGTTAACACATCCACTTGACACGTCGCGCATGTGGACTTGGCCTGCAAGTCCTTGTAATCCGGGAAGGCTCGCACAGCTGTGCGCCACAATCGGGGGAGAGCACCACAGATGACCATCCATTCGATGACCGGATTTGCCGCTGCACAGGGGACGACGGGCGCCCACAGCTGGTCCTGTGAGCTGCGATCGGTGAATGCCAAGGGCTTGGACCTGCGGTTGCGTATCCCCGAGTGGCTGGAAGGGTTTGAACCCTTTGTGCGTGGTGAATTGGGCAAGGCGTTGGCGCGTGGGAATGTGTCGATGACCCTGCGCATAAACCGCAACGAGGACGCAGGCGCAGACCTGACCATAAACGAGGCGATGCTGGCCACTGTCCTGTCATCAATGGCAAAGATCGAAGCAGCCGCCAAGGTGGCGGGCGTTGATCTTGCCCCCAGTACCAGCGCAGAGATCCTCTCGCAGAGGGGGGTCTTGGAACAGGGCAACACCGCGGATGACCCCGCACCAATTGTGGCAGCGCTGAAAGGCGCCTTTGCCGCAATTCTGTCCGACTTTGTTAACATGCGCGCATCGGAAGGGGCGGCACTAAAGGCCGTGCTCCTTGATCAGCTGGACGAGATTGACACCCTGCAAAGCCGCGCAGCAGACCTCGCAGAGGCCCGCAAACCGCAAATGGCCGAGACCCTGCGCACCAATCTGGCACGGGTTCTGGACAACGCAGACAAAGTAGACGAAGCCCGTGTCGCCCAGGAACTTGCGCTTCTGGCGGTGAAGGCGGATGTCACCGAAGAAATTGACCGCCTCAAGGCCCATGTTTCGGCAGCCCGCGACTTGCTCGCCAAGGGCGGGGCAGTTGGCCGCAAATTGGATTTCCTGATGCAGGAATTCAACCGCGAGGCCAACACCTTGTGCTCCAAGGCGCAAAACAGCGACCTCACGACAATCGGTCTCGATCTCAAATCGGTCATTGATCAGATGCGCGAGCAGGTCCAGAACATCGAATAACCGTCACACACGATGTGGCGCACACATAATATATAGGAGAGCACGCCATGGCAGACCGGCGCGGCCTTTTGATCATCCTGTCTTCGCCATCGGGTGCGGGGAAATCCACACTGGCAAAACGCCTGCGGGCCTGGGACCCGAGCATTCAGTTCTCGGTTTCGGCCACCACGCGCGATCCGCGTCCGGGCGAAGTGAACGGGCAGGACTACCACTTTATTTCGACAGACCAGTTCAAGACAGACGTCACAAACGGCGACATGCTGGAACACGCCCATGTCTTTGGCAACTTCTACGGCTCTCCCAAGGGGCCCGTGCAGGGCGCGATTGATGCCGGGCAGGATGTTCTGTTTGATATCGACTGGCAGGGCGCGCAGCAGATCCGCAACTCGGATCTCGGCCAGCACACGTTGTCGATTTTCCTGTTGCCGCCCTCGATCCACGAGTTGCGTCGCCGTCTGGAAAGCCGCGCACAGGATGACGCAGAGACGATCAGCCGCCGCATGCAGAAAAGCTGGGACGAAATCAGCCACTGGGGCAGCTATGACCATGTGCTGATCAACGACGATCTCGATGCCACTGAAGAGCAGCTGAAAACCATCATCACCGCCACGCGCCTGCGTCGCATCCAACAGCCCCACCTGATGGATCACGTGCGCGCCCTGCAAACGGAGTTTGAAGACCTGTCATGACCATCTACGCGCTCGGAACCTCCAAACCGCAGATCCACGAAGACACCTGGGTCGCGCCTGACGCGAACCTGATCGGCAAGGTCGTCCTGGAGGAGGGCGCGTCAATCTGGTTTGGCACCACCATTCGTGCAGAACACGAAGAGATCCGGATCGGGCGGGGCTCCAACGTACAGGAACAATGCGTCCTGCACATCGACCCCGGCTATCCGCTCACCATTGGTGAAAACTGCACCATTGGCCACAAGGCCATGCTGCATGGGTGCACCATTGGCGAAAACACCTTGATCGGGATGGGCGCGACCGTTCTGAATGGCGCGAAAATTGGCAAGAACTGCCTGATCGGGGCAGGTGCCCTGATCACCGAGAACAAGGAGATTCCCGACAACTCTCTCGTTATGGGGGCGCCGGGCAAAATCGTGCGGGACGTGGATGAGGCTCTTGTCGCCTCGCTTCGTCAAAGTGCGGTCCATTACCAAAAAAATATGCGTCGCTTCCGCGATGAATTAACAGAGGTCTAACACGTGAGAAATTCCAAAGGGTCGCTGATGCGGCCAGATCCGCTGCCGTCCAGTGCAAGCCACCCGGTTGTCACCCCGCTGAGCCCGTCGGTGGTATACGCAAGCGAAACCCCCGACGCGCTGGATGATCAGTACGAGGGCCGCGTCCACGGCTATACCTATTCGCGCGAGGGGCATCCGAACGCAGATGTCGTGGCCAGGCGGCTGGACGCGATGGAAGGGGCCACAGGCGGTGTTGTGACCGGTTCCGGCATGGCCGCCGTTACCGCCGTCGTCATGGGCCTTTTGAAATCCGGCGATCACGTTGTTGGCGGCAATCAGCTTTATGGTCGCTCGCTGCGCCTGATGGCCGAGGATCTGCCGCGTCTGGGAATTGAAACCTCTCTGGCTGATCCCGGCGACATTGCCGCAGTCGAAGCCGCGCTGCGTCCGGAAACCAAGATGATCCTGGTTGAGGCCGTTTCCAACCCGACACTCGCGATTGCCGACATCGATGGGCTGGCAAAGCTGTGCAAGGACCGCGACATCCTGCTTGTGGTCGACAACACCTTTACCACTCCGCGGGGGTTCCGTCCGTTTGAACGTGGCGCTGACATCGTGATCCACTCGATCACGAAGCTGCTGGCGGGTCACTCCGACGTGATGCTGGGCTATGTCGTTGCCAAAGATCAGGCGCTGAATGATCGGCTGCGTGTCTTTGCCGTCACCACCGGCCTGACGCCAAGCCCGTTTGATTGCTGGCTGGCAGAACGTGGGATGCTGTCATTTGAACTGCGGTTTGATCGCGCGCAATCCACTGCTGTCACATTGGCCGATCACCTGTCCGCGCTGCCCGGCGTCAAGCGGGTGATTTACCCCACCCGCACCGACCATCCCGATCACGACCGCGCAATGGCGCTGCTGGACGGGCAGGGCTGCAATATGGTGAGCTTTGAACTGGATGGCGGCCGTGAGGCGGCCAACGCCTTTACCCGTGCAGCGGACGGGCTGAGCTTTGCCCCGACCCTGGGCGATGTGGCCACCACGCTGTCGCATCCCGCGTCGTCGTCTCATCGCGCACTGAGCGCAGAGCGCCGGGCAGAGCTGGGCCTTCATGAAGGGTTCTTCCGGGTTTCTGTGGGTCTCGAAGATCCCAAGGAGCTTTGCGCAGTCTTTACGGACGCAGTTGCAGCTGCCACGTCGTAGTTACAATTGACCGCTAAACCCACCAGCAGGGCAGCTACGGAGGCGACGGATGGCACAGGATCTGATTGATGGCTTCATGGAAGCCATGCCTCTGCCTGCCGTGCTGGTGGATCAAAGTGAACGCTTCATCGCTGCAAATGCGGCGGCGAAGACCCTTTTGGGCGCCCATCTTGTCGGGCGCCATTTCGCCACCATCCTGCGCCAACCCAGTGTTGCGGCCGCGATTGAGGGCTGTCTTCACGACCGGCAGCCAAGATCGGCGCGTCATCTGTCCAATGACGGTGCGCAAGACACCACGTTTGAGGTTTGCCTGCGCTATATTCCGGGAATTGGTGCAGTCAACGGGGGCGCGGCCCTCGTCAGTCTCACCGATATCACAGAACGTGAGCAGGCCAGCCAGATGCGGCGGGATTTCGTTGCAAACGTCAGCCACGAGCTGCGCACGCCGTTGACTGCGCTGATGGGGTTTATCGAAACCCTGCGTGGCCCGGCGCGCGATGATGCCACCGCACGCGAACGGTTCCTTGAGATCATGCAGGGGGAAGCCAACCGCATGAACCGCTTGGTTGGTGACCTGTTGTCGTTGAACCGTGTAGAAAGCGAAGAGCGCGTGCGCCCGCGCGAGCAGCTGGATCTGGGTGCACATCTTGCATCAACACTGAAATCGCTCGAACCGGTGGCCCAGGCCAAAGAGGTGTCCCTGGCGCTTGAGGTTCCGCAGACGCCCACCTTGGTGACCGGCGATCCGGATCAGCTGCAGCAGGTTTTCACCAATCTGGTGGAAAACGCGATCAAATACGGGGGCAATCAGGTGCTGGTCCGTCTGTCCCTGTCAGCCCGCGCCCCCGCCGTTCGCGCAGCTGCCGTGCGGGTTCAGGTCATCGACAATGGGGCGGGCATTGACCCTATCCATCTACCGCGATTGACTGAACGGTTTTACCGCGTCGACACCCATCGCTCTCGCGAACAGGGGGGCACCGGGCTCGGACTTGCGATTGTGAAGCACATCGTCAATCGCCATCGCGGCCGGATGCGAGTCGAAAGCAGTGCCGACAAGGGCACAACCTTCACTGTCATATTGCCCCGCTGATTTTTCCGGCGCTGCCTTACCCGCGACAAGACGTGTCACAAAGGCCGTTTCCGGTCGAGACGGGGCGGTTGACCTAAATCCTGCGCGCCAAGCATTTGTTATTGTTGAACAATATATGAAAACCCCCAAGCGACGGGCAGGGGATTTCCCCCTCTTCCAAGCCGGAAATAGTTAACGCTGCATCTGAATATCTGGGTTTTTTTGTCATGAAAACCGCCTCCTCGTGGGGATTGTCATACAGCTGTTACATACCTGTCACAAAAGGCACATGCGCGGCCCTTAGGTCAGGGCGCAAGATCATCAGGGGATGGTCCTGAAAATTGACACCCAAGGAGACAACAGATGTCCTTTGTGAAATTTACCGCTTCCGCCCTGGCTATTTCGGCCGTTTCTGCAACCGCCGCTGCTGCGCGCGATCAGGTGCAGGTTGCCGGTTCTTCGACCGTTCTGCCCTACGCTTCGATCGTGGCCGAAGCTTTTGGTGAGAACTTTGACTTCCCGACACCTGTTGTTGAATCCGGCGGGTCCTCGGCTGGTCTGAAGCGGTTCTGCGAAGGTGTGGGTGAAAACACCATCGACGTCGCAAACGCATCGCGCCGCATCAAGGACAAAGAAATCAAAGCCTGCGCCGAAAACGGCGTGACCGATATCATCGAAGTCCAGATCGGCTATGACGGCATCGTCTTTGCATCGGACATCAACGGCAATGGTTTCGAATACACCCCGAGCGATTGGTTCCTGGCTCTGTCCGACGAGATCCTCGTTGACGGCAAGATGGTTGCCAACCCGAACAAGACCTGGGCTGACGTGAACACCGCGTTCCCGGCACAGGACATCCAGGCCTTTATCCCCGGCACCAAGCACGGCACCCGTGAAGTCTTTGAAGACAAGGTGATCCTGGCAGGTTGCGAAGCCACCGGCGCATTCGACGTCCTGCTGGCGGCTGCTGAAGGCGACAGCGACAAGGCCAAGCACAAGGCAGCTGAAAAGGCCTGTATCTCTCTGCGCACCGATGGTGTGTCTGTGGACATTGACGGTGACTACACCGAAACCCTGGCACGCATCGAAAGCAACAAGGACGGCATCGGCGTCTTTGGCCTGGCGTTCTATGAGAACAACACCGACAAGCTGCAGGTCGCGACCATGTCTGGCGTCGTGCCCTCCACCGAGAGCATCGCAACCGGCGAATACCCCGTATCCCGCCCGCTGTTCTTCTACGTGAAAAAAGCGCACATCGGCGTCATTCCCGGCCTGAAAGAATATGCTGAATTCTTCGTCGCGGACGAAGTGGCAGGCCCCGATGGTCCTCTGGCAGAATACGGTCTGGTATCCGATCCGGAACTCAGCAAGACCCAGGCTGCCGTTGCAGAGGAAGCCGTGATGGGCGGCAATTCCTAAGCGCTCTGGCAAGAATGAAAATCGGGCCGGGGCAGAGTGTTGCCCCGGCTCTTGTTGTTACCCCTCTGGCCATGCGCCGGATCCCGCGTCGCAGTTTTTCTGACCTATCCGTCCCACCGAAACGGAGACTTTGATGCCGACACTATGGCTCGTATTTGCCCTGATTGCCCTCGCGGCTCTGGGTTTTGTGTTGGGGCGCCAACGCGCGCTTGCCTCAGCCGGAGGCGATGTGAAGCTTCTGCATTCCCTGCCGGCCTACTACGGCCACAATGTTGCGCTCAGCGCGATTGTCCCGGCCATTGCTGTGCTGGCGATCTGGTCTTTGGCCCAGCCAATGATGATCGAAAGCCGCGTCGCTGCGATGATCCCAGCCGAGAGCATTGCAGAAAACACCACCGTCTCGCTGGTGATGAGCGATGTGCGCCGCCTTGCCGAAGGTCTGGATCAGGCGGTGGAAGCAGGGGTTCTAGATGCCGCGGGCGCCAATGCGCTTGAGGCGCAGAACATCGACGTGCGGGGGCTGCTTGGTCAGGTTGGTGTCGCGCTTGGCTCCGAAGTAAGCCCGGAGGTGCTGGCTGCAGCGCAACGCTATCGGAGCCTGACAGCAACGGGCAGTATGTTGAAAACCATTGTGGTTCTTTTGCTGTCCCTGGGTGGATTTGCCTGGGCCTACGGGCGCACGCACAAGGATTTTCGGGCCCGCAACGTGGTCGAGCAAGGCATCATGGCGCTGCTGATCCTGGCCGCGAGCCTCGCTATCCTGACCACTGTTGGCATCGTGTTCTCCATGCTGTTTGAGAGCCTGAACTTCTTTGGTCTGCACAGCTGGAGCGACTTCTTTTTTGGCTCGACATGGGCTCCGAACTTTCGCGGGGACAGTGAACTTTCAATCCTGCCGCTGCTGTGGGGCACGCTCTATATCTCTTTGATTGCATTGCTTGTTGCTGTGCCAGTTGGTTTGTTTGCCGCCATCTACCTTTCCGAATACGCCAGCGGCACCGTGCGCTCCTTTGCCAAGCCGCTGCTTGAAATCCTCGCAGGCATCCCGACCATCGTTTATGGCCTTTTTGCGCTGTTGACGGTGGGGCCGATGTTGGTGCGCATCTTCGGACAGGGCGAAGACGGTCTGCTGGGCGTCGAATGGATGAGCGGTGCCACCTCTGTTCTGACAGCGGGTCTGGTCATGGGCATCATGCTGATCCCCTTCGTGTCCTCGCTGTCCGATGACATCATCAATGCGGTGCCGCAGTCGATGCGCGATGGCTCTCTCGGGCTGGGTGCGACCAAGTCTGAAACCATCCGTCAGGTGGTCCTGCCGGCCGCGCTTCCCGGGATTGTTGGCGCCATCCTCCTGGCCGCGTCCCGCGCGATCGGGGAAACGATGATCGTGGTGATGGGCGCTGGCGCGATTGCCAAATTCTCGCTCAACCCGCTGGAATCCATGACAACGATCACCACCCGGATCGTCAGCCAGCTGACCGGCGATACCGATTTTGCCAGCCCCGAAACCCTTGTTGCCTTTGCCCTTGGTCTTACGCTGTTCGTTCTGACCCTCGGGCTCAATGTCCTGGCGCTGTACATCGTGCGCAAATACCGGGAGCAGTATGACTAATGACCGACACCCGTCAAAATCCCGCAAACAATAAGGGCGGCTCACTGCTGCAGCATAGCGCCCGCACACGCAAACGCAATGCCGCAGAGCGCCGGTTCCGCGCCTATGGCATCGCTGCGATCTCGGTCGGCCTCTTGATGCTCTGTGTCCTGGTGACAACCATCGTGGGGCGTGGGACCGGTGCGTTCCAGCAGACCTTTGTGACGCTCGAGGTTGAGCTGCTGGAGAGCAAGCTGGACAAATCCGGCACCCGCGACATCGATGCAATCAAGAAGGTCACGACCTTTGGCTATGCGCCGATCATCCGGGCCGCGGTAGAGGCCAAAGTGGCCGAACTCGGTATTGACAGCCCGCTGAAAGCCAAGGAAATGGCCGGGATCCTGTCAAAGGACGCTGCCGCGACACTGCGCGAATTTGTCATCGCAAACCCGGATCAGATTGGCGAAACCGTAGAGTTCCGTTTTCTGGCCTCCAGCCGCGTTGACGGCTACATGAAGGGCCGCGTGAGCCGAGACAGCATCACCAATGACAAAAGCATTTCGCCGGAACAACTGGATCTGGTCGACGCACTGGTGAGCGCGGGCGTGGTTGAAAAGACATTCAACCTTGCCTTCATCACCGGCGCAGATGCCTCTGACGCGCGCCCCGAAGCCGCAGGCATGGGGGTCTCCATGCTGGGGTCGCTGTTCATGATGTTGGTGGTCCTTGCACTGGCGCTGCCCATCGGCGTCGCCGCGTCCATCTATCTGGAAGAGTTCGCGCCCAAAAACTGGCTGACCGATATCATTGAGGTGAACATTTCCAACCTCGCGGCGGTTCCATCGATCGTGTTTGGTATTCTCGGCCTTGCGGTATTCATCAACTACATGCACCTGCCGATGTCCGCACCTTTGGTGGGCGGTCTCGTCCTGACGCTGATGACCCTGCCCACCGTCATCATTTCGACCCGCGCCGCGCTCAAGGCCGTGCCGCCCTCGATCCGTGATGCGGCTCTTGGGGTAGGGGCCTCGCGGATGCAGGCGGTGTTTCACCATGTGCTGCCGCTCGCAGCACCCGGTATCCTGACAGGGACCATCATCGGTCTGGCGCAGGCCCTTGGCGAAACCGCACCGCTTTTGTTGATTGGTATGGTTGGGTTCATCGCATCCAACGCACCGGAAACCATTGCCGATGGCTTGCTGTCGCCAAACTCTGCCATGCCTGCCCAGATCTATGAATGGGCCAAACGTGCCGATCCGGCCTTTTACGAACGCGCTTGGGGTGGGATCATCATTCTGTTGATCTTCCTCGTAACCATGAACACAGTGGCTGTGATCCTGCGCCGCCGCTTTGAACGCCGCTGGTAAGTGGGGGCTGAAATGAACCAGATGACTGCATTGGAAAAAGACGTGGAAACACAAAAAACCAAGATCGCCGCCAAGAACGTGAATGTCTATTACGGCGAGTCCCACGCGATCAAGGACGTGAACGTCGAGATCGAAGACAACACGGTCACCGCTTTCATCGGCCCGTCAGGCTGCGGCAAGTCGACATTCCTGCGTTGCCTCAACCGGATGAACGACACCATCGACATCTGCCGTGTGACCGGTGATATCGAAATCGACGGCGAAGACATCTATGACAGCCGCGTGGACCCTGTGCAGCTGCGCGCGAAGGTGGGAATGGTGTTTCAGAAACCCAACCCGTTCCCCAAGTCGATTTATGACAATGTGGCCTATGGCCCGCGCATTCATGGCCTGGCCGCCAACAAGGCGGAGCTCGACGAGATCGTTGAAAAATCCCTGCGCCGGGGCGCCATCTGGGACGAAGTGAAAGATCGCCTTGATGCACCTGGCACTGGTCTGTCGGGTGGCCAGCAGCAGCGCCTGTGCATTGCACGCGCAGTTGCGACAGAGCCCGAAGTCCTGCTGATGGACGAGCCATGTTCGGCGCTGGACCCCATTGCGACGGCCCAGATCGAAGAGCTGATCGACGAGCTGCGCGACAGCTATTCGGTTGTGATCGTGACCCACTCCATGCAGCAGGCCGCCCGCGTCAGCCAGAAAACCGCCTTCTTCCACCTTGGCAATCTGGTGGAATTTGGCGCAACCGGCCAGATCTTTACCAACCCCGAAGATCCGCGCACCGAAAGCTACATCACAGGCCGCATCGGCTGATCGAGGACAAGATTATGGTAGAACAACATATTGCATCCGCGTTTGACCGCGACCTCGAAGCGATCCAGGCCCAGATCATGAAAATGGGTGGTTTGGTCGAAGCAGCCATCATGGATGCCGCTCGCGCATTGGAAACCCGCGACGAAGAGCTTGCCCAGCAGGTGCGCCAGGGCGACAAGGCAATTGATGGTCTGGAAGAGCTGATCAACGAAGAGGCCGCCCGCGTCATCGCGATCCGTGCCCCCGCAGCCGTTGACCTGCGCCTGGTCCTGTCAGTCATGAAGATTTCTGGCAACCTGGAGCGGATCGGCGACTACGCCAAGAACATCGCCAAGCGGACGGCTGTTCTCGCGCAGGGGCCAAATGTGTCTGAGAGTGCCGCCGCCATGCGCCGGATGGCCCGCGAGGTAGAGCTGATGCTGAAAGATGCGCTGGATTCCTATATCCAGCGCGATGTGGAACTGGCCCATGATGTCATCGCCCGCGACAAGGACGTCGACCAGATGTACAACGCCCTGTTCCGCGAGTTTCTGACCTTCATGATGGAAGACCCGCGCAACATCACTCCCTGCATGCATCTGCACTTCATCGCCAAAAACGTCGAACGGATGGGCGATCATGTCACCTCGATTGCAGAGCAGGTTGTCTATCTCGTGACCGGCGACAAGCCAGAAGATGACCGCCAGAAGGCCGACACCACCTCTTCCATTCCGCAGCAGGGAGTGTGATCCATGTCTGCGGACCAACCAACGGTACTGGTTGTCGAGGATGAGCTGGCCCAGCGAGAGGTGCTGGCCTACAATCTGGAAGCCGACGGATTTCGCGTGCTGCGCGCCGAAAACGGCGAAGAGGCGCTTTTGATCGTGGAAGAGGACACGCCGGACATCATCGTTCTGGATTGGATGATGCCGAACCTCAGTGGGATCGAGGTCTGCCGTCGGCTGAAGTCGCGCACAGAAACCCGCAATATCCCGATCATCATGCTATCCGCCCGATCGGAAGAGGTCGACAAGGTGCGTGGTCTGGAAACCGGCGCGGATGACTATGTAGTCAAGCCGTACTCTGTCGTGGAACTGATGGCCCGCGTCCGGACCCAATTGCGCCGGGTCCGCCCGTCTACGGTTGGTGTTCGGCTGGAATTTGACGATATCGTTCTGGACGCTGAAACCCACAAGGTCAGCCGTGCCGATACGCAATTGAAGCTTGGCCCGACAGAGTTTCGTCTTCTGTCCACCTTCATGGAAAAACCCGGTCGGGTCTGGAGCCGTGAACAGCTTTTGGATCGGGTCTGGGGCAGGGACATCTATGTCGACACCCGCACTGTCGATGTCCACATCGGTCGGCTGCGCAAGGCGCTGACACAGCACGGCGGCTCTGATCCGGTGCGCACTGTGCGCGGTGCAGGTTACGCTCTGGGATAGAATGTGCTTACGCTATGACATCTGGCACCCCCTGGCGATCCAGGGGGTGTTTTTGTGGGCTCAGCGTGGCAGCGGATCCTCTGGCTGGGCCTGACCTGCCAGCCAATCGCGAAATTTGACAAGCGCCGGATCCTTGGACCGGGTTACAGGCCAAACCAGGTAATAGGCGCCGCGGCTCTCTGTCGGAGAGGGGTGCAGCGCCACAAGCCTGCCTGTCGCAATGTCCTGTTCAACCAGATAATCCGGCATCAAGGCCACACCCAGGCCATGCAAAGCCGCCTGAGTGATGGTTGAGAATTGGTCATACATTGTGCCGGACAAACCTGTCGATGCGGGAACCCCGTGGCTTTCAAACCATTGGGCCCAGGCCTTGGGACGGGTCTGAATGTGCAAAAGGGGCAGGGATAGAATGGCCGCCGGATCCGGGATATCGCGACCATTGAGCAGATCAGGTGCGCAAACCGGCAGCATCTGCTCGTGTTTCAGCAACAGCGCCTCGGTTCCGGGCCAATCTGCCGATCCGAAATGTATCGCAGCATCAAAGCCTTCACCGACAAAGTTGAACGGTTCCAGCCGGGTAGACATGTTGATTGTCACATCCGGATGGAGACGCGCAAATTCAGGCAGTCGGGGCATCAGCCAACGCATTCCAAAGGCAGGTAGAATGGCCAGGTTCAGCGTACCCGCAAGCGGAGCTGCCTGGACCCGGAGGGTTGATTGCGCAATCTGATTGAGCGCCTGCCGCACCTCTGATGCATAGGTTTGCGCCTCTGCGGAGAGGGTGAGACGTTTCTGATCGCGCCGCACCAGATCAACGCCCAATTGCCGTTCCAGCGCCTGCAGCTGCCTGCTGACGGCGCCCTGTGTCAACGACAGCTCATCTGCCGCAGCCGAGGCGCTGCCAAGCCGGTCGAGTGCCTCAAGCGCACGCAGCGCAGCAATTGATGGTAGAAATCGCCTAGGTGTCGCCATTCAGAACCACATCAATGTATGAGCTTTTGTCATGTTTCCTTGTGGTTCTATCGCTGTTTTTCACCTTACCGCAAGGTTAAACTCTGGCCCAGATACAAGGACCAAAAGGTGGACCAATGACCGACAAACCGACCCTGCGCGCCAAAGACGCCCCCGATCTGGGCAAGTTCAATTGGGAAGACCCCCTGCGTCTTGACGAACAGTTGACCGAAGACGAACGCATGATCGCGGCATCTGCACGCTCTTATGCTCAGGAAAAACTTCAACCTCGCATTCTAAGTGCTTATGAAAACGAGGAAACTGATCCTGAAATCTTCCGAGAGATGGGCGAGATGGGCCTTCTTGGTACCACCATCCCCGAAGAATACGGCGGGCTTGGCGCGGGCTATGTCTCTTATGGTCTGGTCGCGCGCGAGGTCGAACGCGTCGACAGCGGCTATCGCTCCATGATGTCGGTGCAAAGCTCGCTCGTGATGTATCCCATTTACGCATATGGCAGCGAAGAACAGCGCCAGAAATACCTGCCAAAGCTTTCCTCCGGTGAATGGATTGGTTGTTTTGGCCTGACCGAGCCGGACGCCGGATCTGACCCCGCAGGCATGAAAACCCGCGCAGAAAAGACTGATGGCGGTTACCGTCTGACCGGGTCCAAAATGTGGATCTCGAACGCACCCATCGCCGATGTCTTTGTTGTTTGGGCCAAATCCGAAGCACACGGCGGAAAGATTCGTGGTTTTGTGCTGGAAAAAGGGATGAAGGGGCTGTCGGCTCCCAAGATCGGCAACAAGGCATCGCTGCGCGCGTCGATCACCGGTGAAATCGTAATGGACGGCGTCGAAGTCGGCGAAGACGCGCTGCTGCCCCATGTCGAAGGCCTGAAAGGTCCCTTTGGCTGTTTGAACCGGGCGCGTTACGGCATCAGCTGGGGCGCGATGGGGGCTGCAGAATTCTGCTGGCATGCCGCCCGTCAATATGGGCTCGACCGCAAACAGTTTGGCCGCCCGCTTGCAAATACCCAGCTGTTTCAGTTGAAACTTGCCAATATGCAGACTGAAATCACCCTCGGCCTGCAAGCCTCTCTTCAGGTCGGTCGCCTGATGGATGCGGCAAATGCGGCGCCCGAGATGATTTCGATCGTCAAGCGCAACAACTGCGGCAAGGCGCTGGAGATTGCACGCAATGCACGCGACATGCACGGCGGCAATGGGATCAGTCTGGAATTCGGCGTCATCCGTCACATGGTGAACCTGGAGACAGTCAACACCTACGAGGGCACCCACGACGTTCACGCCCTGATCCTTGGTCGCGCACAGACGGGCCTGCAGGCGTTTTTCTAAACCCCACGTCTGACGGATATAATTAAACAAACCGCGCTTTTGGGATGCCAAGGGCGCGGTTTTTTGTTAAGATTCTTGCAATATTGTTAATGGATTCAGATGTTTACCGTTGGCGGATCCTTTGAATTCATGCAAGGGGGCTGGGCAAATTCGCAAACCTCAAGCGCTCTGCAATTCGCGCAAAGATCTGTGCTGCAAATTGCCGGGCTGACTGAGGCCAGGTCTGGCCGAAACGGTTAACGCCCGGCCTGTGCAAGCACCTGCAATAACTGACGATCGCGCCAGGCAGGGGTTAACGTGCTCCCGAAACCACGCCAAGCGAGGCCGGAGATCGCGAGAGGAGCCCGCATTTTTGCAGACCCCGTGCAGCGCGGGAAATTTTCCGCACAAACAGGAGTTTTCGCAAAGCCAAAGCGAGGGGATCGGCAGGCTTTGCAGAAATGCAGGTAAACAGAGTTGCGCCTACACAGCCGTAACCACGCCGAGCAGGCGGTCGCACCGGAGTTATCACAAAACTCTCCATGAATACGTACCATTCTGTAGCACGCCAGGGATCGACGTCTCAACCTGTGTTGAAAAAAGATGAATCGAAAATCTTAAGGAAATCCCGGCCGGGTTTCCAAACCGGCGCAGGTGATTGTTCAGGGATGTTGGCCCACAAACGCTGCTTCCACGCAAGGCGATTGTCGGTCGAAAAACACGACAGAAGGATGACTACAGAACAGAGAGAGCGAAGCGAACTGCTCGTTTCAGCGAGTCTTATAATCTGTATTATGGTAATTAAGAACGCTATAAAGAACCCTGGAACCCGTTGACCTGGCTTAGGTTTTGGTAATTGGGCGCATCAGCCCTTCCTGAGCGACGCTGGCGACCAATCGGCCATCTTCTGTGAAAATGGATCCTCGGTTGAACCCACGACCACCGCCAGCAAAGGGAGAATCCATCGTGAAGAGATGCCAGGCGTCAAACTGCACCGGCGCATGAAACCACATCGCGTGATCAAGGCTCGCTGTCATGGCTTCGCCCTTGAGAAAGCTGAGCCCATGCGGCCGTAGCGCAGATCCAAGCAAGCCATAGTCAGACACATACGCCATCAACACATGTTGCAGCTGCGGACTGGCGTTCTTGGCCGCTTTCATCCGAACCCACATATGATTGATGTCGCTGGCTTTTCCAGGATCGACAGGATGGCGCGGGTCGATGTCTCTGATTTCGAAAGGTCGTTCACGGGTGAATTCAACGCGGATCTTCTCGCTGACTTCGCTGGCAAATTTCTTGTGGAGATCCTCGCGGGAGACCAACTGTTCAGGGCCTGGAACCTGGGGAATGTCGTGCTGATGTTCCCAGCCGGGTTCGTTGATGTGAAAAGATGCGGCAAGGTTCAGGATCTGCTTGCCGTTCTGCATTGCCGTTACGCGCCGCGTCGTGAAGCTGCCGCCATCTCGTGCAGGATCGACCACATAGATCACCGGCTTGGATGGATCACCGGGACGGATAAAATAGGCATGAAGCGAGTGGCACAGCCGGTCCGGCACGCTCAGATACGCCGCCATCAACGCCTGAGCGATGACCTGACCGCCGTAAATACGCGTTGGCGTTTCACCGCCAGAGCCGACCCCGCGAAACAGATTGCGATCCAGTTCCTCGAGGTTCAGAAGATTGAGAAGAACATCAGCAGCTTCAGGCATTTACGTGGCGACTTTCATCTGGAAATTGGTGCAAAGACCACGCGCCAATCGCGGCGTCGTGGGCTCTCCTGTTTCGTTAATCCGTCAGCGCGCCGTGAACCAGCGCTTTCAGCTCCGCCCGCGACGGATATGAGCTTGAGGGCGCGAGTTGGGTAAAGAAAACCACGCTGAGATCCAGAACTGGATCAACCCAGAAAAACGTGGACGCCATTCCACCCCAGCTGAAGTCGCCGGGCGAACCCGGACAGCGCGCGCGTGCAGGATCAAGGACAACCGCGCCCCCGAGGCCAAAACCCATTCCTTCCATTGGCTGTTCAGCGAAACTTTGCGGACCCATCGATGCGATGTCACCCGAAAGGTGGTTTCGCACCATGAAATCAATAGTTTGTGGGGAAATGATAAAGCCGTCATCGGCGCGGCCTTTTCGGCGGATCATCTCTGCAAATCGCATGTAATCGTCGATGGTGCCGACCAAGCCACCGCCACCGGAATGCATCTGTGTCCTGTGAAATGGGCTGGTATGATAATCATCCGTCAGGCGAAGTGGATTGCCTCCTCGCTGCGCCTCGTTCAGCGCCATCGCGTCGCCCGCCAAGGGTGAATAAAGCGAGGCAAATTTGTCGCCGATGCCTTCCGGGGTCTGAAACCCTGTCATGGCCATATCCAAAGGATCAAAGATCTCGCGTTGGAAGAAATCTTCCAATGTCCGCCCACTTACTACTTCGATCACGCGGCCAAGAACGTCGATACTGACGGAATACTCCCATCGGGTCCCGGGCTGGAATGCCAAAGGCAGCTGCGCCAGCTCTCTGACCTGAGGGGCAAGCGCACCCTGCCCCGGTTTGAACATCAGATCAGCCTCAGCCATTGCTTCCGCCAGGATACCGGGATTGAACGGATAACTCAGCCCGCTGGTGTGCGTCAGCAGTTCATGCAAGGTCGGCGCGCGGCTTGCCTCGGTCTGGCCGATATGTTCCGCGCCCGCAACAAGGGCCTGCATCTCTTTGAATTCAGGTATGAAATCGCTGACGGGCGCATCCAGATGCATCAGCCCGCGCTCGACCAGCATCATCAAAGCAACAGATGTGATGGGCTTGGTCATCGAATAGATCCGGGCGACCGTGTCGCGGGTCCATGCCAGATCCTCCTCGATGTTGCGCGCGCCAACCTCACTATAATAGAGCTCCGCTCCATGCCGGTTGATCAAAACGGCGCTGCCGGCGTATTTCTTTTGATCGACGTAGCGGTGTTGCCAATCCCTGATCCGGTTCAACCTGTCAACAGTCATGGGCGGTGCTCCTGTTGCGGGTGATCAGCCGATCACCTTGGTCATGGCCGGGACTGTTTCTTCGGTAAACCAACCATTTGCGGGTTCGTTTGCGCCTGCGGCCATTGCGGTTTCAATCTTGGTGATCGTGTCACCGCGCAGCTGGCGCTTGATCGAGGCAAAGGCGCCCGCTGGCAGCTCGGCCAATGTGCGGGCCTCTTTCAGGGCATATCCCATCAAATCTTCGGCGTCGTCTGCGATGATATCGACCAGATTGAAATTGCGCGCCGCAATCGGACCAATGGTCTGTCCTGTCAGCATCAGACGACGCGCGATATTCCCATCCAGCGTCGCACGGGCAATTTCGAGCGGACCAACCGGGAAATCGACACCGACCTGCACTTCTGCAAGGCCGAACTTGGTCTTGGCCATGGCCACCCTGACATCACTGCAAAGGACAAAGAACATGCCGCCCGCAATCGCAGCGCCATTGATGGCAGCGACCACAGGTTTGGGACAGGCATAGATCGCAAGAAACGCCTCGTTCAGTCCGCGCACGACAGCCTGCTGTCGTGGAATGTCAAATTCACGCGCGGCTTTCAAATCCATACCGGCGGAAAACACCTTGAACGGGCTTGTCAGGATAACGGCACGAATGTCCGGGTCAACCGCAATCGCGTCAAACTCTACCTTGATTTGATTGAGAAATTCCGGCGTCAAAGCGTTGACCGGGCCTCGGCCAAGCCGAATTTCAAAGACACCGCCGCCGTGGTCTTTGCGGGTGATCCATTCACTGTCGGACATAATATTCTTGGTCTCCAATTGGCTCCGGTTCTGAAGGCGGAGCAGTCAATTCATCATGCGCCTGCCACGCAGCCGGGTCGAGCGTTTTTGCCTCCGTATTACTACGGAGCCCAGGCTGGCCGGCGCAAATCAGGGCCTCATGCTGAGCGTTTCGGCAGCCGATATCAATTGATCTGCATACGTGTTTTCAAGGGTTTGACGGCTGACATGAAAGGATGGGCCGCCAACATTCAATCCGTAAACCCGCATTCCATTCAACGAAACAACGGGCACGGCGATACCATTCACATCCTCGCGCCAGTCACCATAGCCGGTGCAAAACCCTCGCGACGTGTATTCCTCCTGCGCCCGTCCCAGGCTGTCCTGACGGGCCTGCCTGCTGGTTGGGTCAAGCCGGTCTGCCACGGCCAGCGCCTCTGCCTGCTGATCTGCGGACATGCCCGCAAGAACCGCGCGGCCAATGGCAGAGAAAAACAACGGCAGGCGCATCCCGACATGGGCCGCAAGCGAGACATCCTCGCGAGAGCGATGCACCGCGATATAGATCACATCCGCATGATGTGCCTCTCCCAACGCGCTGGTAATATAGGAATTTTCCCCATTGCGCAGATCGCGCAGTATTTGGGACGCACGTTCCGATATGTCCATGCCCGCCAGAACGCCATAGCCCAGACGCAGCACCCCTGCCCCCAGCCGATAGCTGCCGGATCGCTCATCCTGCACCAGATAGCCCAGCTGACACAGCGTATAGGTCAGCCGCGATACCGTGGGTTTGGGCAAGTTCGTCCGCTCTGCGAGATCGGTATTCGTCAGCTCCAGCTCATTGCGGCGAAAAGCCCGCAAAACGTCCAGGCCACGCGCCAGCGCGGTGACGAAATTCCGGTCTTTTTCACCGCCTGCATTTGCTTCGGTTTCGCTCATTTCTGCCTGTCCTTGCGCAACGTGCCCTCGGCGAATGTTTTGCCTTTTTCCTCAGGCCCTGGCCAATGCCGCCAGGCCCGCCCGCGCGAACTCCGGCACATAAGCCCCTAATCTTGCGGCATGTTCTGGGTTTGATGCGTTGCCGTCCAGCCCTCTTTTGCGGACACCTTGCAAAATGGCAGCCATCCGGAAAAAGCTGAAGGCAAGATAATAGCCAAACCTGTCGATCCCTGCGAGACCGCGGCGAGCGCAATAACGATCGATAAACTCTGCATCACTCGGCAATCCCAAAGCCGCGCGGTCCACCCCCGCAAGGCCCCGCCCCTCGCGGCCTGGTGGCATTTGCCACTGCATAATGACCCCGGCCAAATCTGCATAAGGGTGGCCAAGTGTGGACAGTTCCCAGTCCAGGACCGCGCGACAAGCCGCACCATCAGGCGCAAAGATCATGTTGTCGATCCGATAATCCCCATGCACCAGTCCGCTTTGCCCGTCATCCTCTGGCAAATCAGCATCAAGCGCCGCGATAAGTGCATCCATGTCCTCGATGGGCTCAACCTCGCTGGCGCGGTATTGTTTGCTCCAACGGCCAAGCTGGCGCGCGAAATAGTTGCCTTGCGGGCCATAGTCCTCCAGGCCGACCTCGCCGATCTTCACATCGTGGAGCGCAGCCAAAACGCGGCTCATCTCCTCTATCACGGCGCCTCGCTCCGCAGGGGAAATATCGCCCATCACAGGGTCTGAGAAGTTCCGGCCAACGACATGTTCCATAACATAAAAATCAGATCCTATCACCTCTGGATCCTGGCAGAGGTGATAGACTTTCGCGACCGGAACATCACTGTCGGCCAGTGCGGATTGCACACGAAATTCCCGGTCCACCGCATGTGCAGATTTCAGCAGCGCCCCCGCCGGTTTCCGGCGCAGGACATAGTTTCCAGCACTTGTGGTGATCAGGAACGTCGGGTTTGATTGCCCCGTCTGGAATTTCTCGGCTGTGATGGTGCTGTCAAACCCCGCGAGCCGGCCGGCCATATAGCGCTGAACAGCGTCCAAATCGATGCCTTGCGCGCTGCTCATCTGTTCGCCTCGTTGTTTGCGAACTCTGCAGCAAGGGACCGGCACGCCGCGCGGTAGCCCTGATCGATTTCGCAAATCAATTCAGCGGCGGGCTTCACGGCCGTAACGGCACCAATCCCCTGACCGGACCCCCAGATTTCTTTCCAGGCTTTGGGCTTTGAGGAGCCGCCAGAAAAATTCATCTTGCTTGCATCCGCCGAGGGCAGATCATCCGGATCCAAGCCCGCAGCCTTGATTGATGGCTTGAGGTAATTCCCTGAAACCCCTGTAAACAATGATGAATAAACAATATCGTCAGCGGTGCTGTCGACGATCATCTGCTTATATGCCGCTTCGGCGTTGGCCTCCTTTGTGGCGATAAAGGGGGAACCGGCATAGCCGAAATCAGCCCCCAACGCCCGCGCCGCCAAAAGCGAGCGGCCATTTGCAATCGCTCCGGAAAGGGCCAATGGTCCCTCAAACCACGTCCGTATTTCCGAAATGAGCGCGAAAGGTGACAAGACACCTGCGTGCCCGCCAGCGCCAGCCGCAACAGCGATCAATCCATCCGCGCCCTTTTCGATGGCCTTGCGCGCAAATTTATCGTTGATCACATCATGCAAAACCACGCCGCCGCAATCATGCGCGGCGTCATTCACTTCGGGCCGCGCGCCAAGGGATGTGATCCAGATCGGGACTTTCCAGCGATGACAGATTTCCAGGTCACGCTCTAGCCTGGCATTGGAGCGATGGACGATCTGGTTCACGGCGAATGGCGCCGCCGGGGTGTCGGGGTTGGCCTGGTTGTATCGGTCGAGCTCTTCCGTGATCCGTTCCAGCCAACTCTCCAGCAACGGAGGCTCTCCCTCCTGCTCGCGCGCATTGAGCGCAGGGAAGGACCCCACGATCCCGGCCTTGCACTGGGCGATCACCAGATCAGGATTTGAAATGATGAAAAGCGGCGCACCGATCAAAGGTAGCCGCAGTTTTTGCAGGGCGTCTGGCATCGCCTGACCAGCCTGCGTGTATTCCAAAGCCTTCATAATCAACACCTTACCCTGCACGTCTGACATATGCGCCGCTTGGCGCACAGCTCTTTTGCATAGCAGAATTACATTTCGCAATTTCGTTGACAACGGGGCATCTGCGCAGAAGACTTCACGTCATATGGCCCGCGCGGCGGGTGTTTGCACAGGGAAATGCCAATGCACGCCATGCTCTCGATCACGCCCGGAGGCCCGGAAACACTGGAGTGGGCGGAGACCCCAACGCCCGAACCTGGCCCCTCGCAGATACTGGTCGCGATCCGCGCCGCAGGTGTGAACTACCCTGACACTCTGATGATCCGTGACCTCTACCAGTTCAAACCACCGCGCCCGTTTGCTCCCGGCGGGGAAATCGCGGGTGTGGTGGTCAGCACCGGCCCAGAGGTCACCGATTTTGCCGTTGGCGATCGCGTCATGGCGCTGAGCGGCCATGGTGGATTTGCAACGCATATCTGTATCGACGCCGCAGATGCGCTGCGTATCCCGGATGCGATGCCAGACACCGATGCCGCGGCGTTCGTTTTCACCTATGGCACCTCGTACCACGCGTTGATGGAACGCGGGATGTTGCGTTCTGGCGAAACCGTTCTGATCCTTGGCGCCGCCGGTGGGGTCGGCACCGCGGCCATCCAAATCGCCAAAGCGGCCGGCGCCCGTGTGATCGCGGCGGTCTCGGATGCGGGCAAGGCAGAGGTCTGCAAGGCCCTTGGCGCCGACGATACGGTGATTTACGGACGCAACCCAGACAAGGAAGAGCAGATCTCTTTCTCACGTAATATCAAGGCCCTGGCTGGGAAAGCTGGCGTCGATGTCATCTATGATGCAGTGGGGGGCTCTTATGCTGAACCCGCGCTGCGCGCCATCGCCTGGCAGGGGCGATATCTGGTTGTCGGCTTTCCGGCCGGCATTCCCAAGATCCCGCTCAATCTGCCACTTTTGAAGGGGTGCCAGATTGTAGGTGTGTTCTGGGGCGCCGCGGTGGAGCGTGATCCGAAGGGCCATCAGGCCAATATGCAGGCGCTGTTCGATCTATACGCAAGTGGGCAGGTCAAACCCCTGATCCACGCGACCCACCCGATGAAAGACGCAGCCAAAGCGTTGGAAGAGATGCAAAACAGGCAGGTCATGGGCAAGGTGGTCATGGTAAACGATCAGTAAGATCCCCCCTTCATTATGGTCGGATTGCGCACTGCGCGCTTGCAAAGATAGTAGAAATACTTATCAATATGAGGGTATTACGTGAGGAAACGAAGGAAGCCGTCATCGGCTTCACCATCAACTCATCATAAAACCAACCGCCGCGACCAAAGACAGCGCTCTTGATCCGGTCACAGGCAATGTCACCAGAGCAGGACCACAAAATGCATAAGATCCTCGTCATGAATGGTCCAAACCTGAACCTTCTTGGCACGCGCCAGCCAGAGGTCTACGGCAGCGAGACCCTCACGATGGTCGAAGAGCGCTGCGTTGCCTACGGCAAGCAGGTCGGCATGGAGGTCACCTGCATGCAGTCCAACCACGAAGGTGTGCTCCTTGATGCCATTCACGCGGCGAAAGGCGTCTATGACGCGGTGATCCTTAACGCCGGTGCCTACACACATACGTCGATTGCCCTGATGGATGCGATCTACTCCGTCGAGCTGCCCGTCGTCGAAGTTCATCTCTCCAACATCCACGCACGCGAGTCCTTTCGCCATACGTCCTATATATCCAAAGCGGCGTTGGGGCAGATCTGCGGCTTTGGCTCGCAGGGCTATCTGATGGCGCTGGATGCGCTCAGGGCGCATCTCAATCCCGCGACACACGGATGAAACTGCGCGCCTACCTCGATTTTATCTGTGCGGCCAAAACCCTTGAGGAGCTTTGGCTCGAACACGTGCGCCAAATGGGCGACTACAAATTCGACAAACTTCTCTACGGCTATACCCGCCAAAAGACCAAGACGTCTCTGGGCGATCCTGAGGATTTCGTCATCCTGTCCAACCATTGCAGCGAATACGTCGAAGGGTTCGTCAATTCCGGGCTTTATTTCGACGCCCCCATGCTGCATTGGGCGCTGGAAAACGACGGCCCCGGCAGCTGGACCCTCGTGCAGGACCAAATCAGCAATGGCGGGCTCTCAGAGAGTGCGCAGAAGGTGCTGGAATTCAATGCAAAACATGGTGTTACCGCCGGCTACACGGTGAGCTTCAACTCCTCCTCCGACCGCTTCAAGGGGGCGATTTCGCTCGCTGCCTGCGATGGGCTCAACCAGGATGACGTCGAGGAGATCTGGCGCGAACACGGCCGCGACATCACCTTGATGAACAACATGGCCCATCTCAAGATCCTGACCCTGCCCTATCAGCCTCCTAATCGCAGCCTGACCCGCCGTCAGCGCGAGGCGTTGCAATGGGTTGGGGATGGCAAGACGACCCAGGACATTGCCGTTTTGATGGGGCTGACCACAGCAACGGTAGAAAAGCACCTCCGCCTCGCACGGGAGGCGCTATCGGTGGAAACCACCGCCCACGCGGTCCTCAAGGCAGCGCTGCACAACCAGATGTACACTATGGAAAACGAGTGAGTTTTCTTTAGGGCGTCCAATACCGGCATAATTATCAATAGTTTTACCGCACCAATTCGTTTGCGAAAATTTGAATTGGTATGGAATTCATGACTTCCATCCCGCCCAATTTATAGGCATACTTAACATGTTCCGTGAGTGGGGCTTTGGCCTGGGACTGCAGGGTATGATCCTTGGAATTGCAAGGCGCTCAGACCTGTCCGGTGGCTACGTCTATTCTTCGACGCAAGTGCCGGCCTGATTTTGGGGCTCTTATCCGTTTGGATGAGGGCCCTTTTTCGTATCCACTGTCTTAGTATCCACCTTTTGTGTCTCGCGGCCGGATCTCTCAGCCGTATACCAGACATGAAAAAGGCCGGTGATCCTGCGGATCACCGGCCCCATCAAAACATAAGTCGAAAAGACTTAGCCCTGAGCAGCTTTTGCCACTTCAGCAGCGAAGTCTTCTTTTTCGACTTCGATGCCTTCGCCGACTTCCAGACGCACGAAACCGGTGATGGTTGCGCCTGCTTCTTTTGCAGCCGCTTCAACGGTCAGGTCCGGGTTCACAACGAACTGCTGGTTCAGCAGGGTGGATTCAGCAACGAACTTCTTCATGCGGCCTACGATCATCTTTTCGATGACCTGCTCCGGCTTGCCGGACTCGCGCGCGATGTCCATCTGAACCTGCTTTTCCTTCTCGACGACAGATGCGTCCAGATCAGCTTCGGACAGAGCGGCAGGGTTCACAGCTGCGATGTGCATCGCGATCTGCTTGCCGATGGCTTCGTCGCCACCTTCCATTGCAACGAGAACACCGATCTTGCCCATGCCTGCGGTTGCAGCATTGTGGACGTAGGACACAACGTTGGTGCCTTCGATCGACGCCATGCGACGGACGGACATGTTTTCGCCGATGGTGGCGATTTTGTCGGTGATGGTTGCTTCGACGGTCTTGCCGCCCAGGTCAGCCGCTTTCAGCGCGTCAACGTCGTCAACAGACAGAGCTGCTTTTGCAATGCTGGACACCATTTCCTGGAAGTCCGCGTTTTTCGCAACGAAGTCGGTTTCGGAGTTCACTTCAACAGCAACACCTTTGCCGCCTTCGACGACAACTGCGACCAGACCTTCAGCCGCGGTACGGCCGGATTTCTTGGCTGCTTTTGCGAGACCCTTGGTGCGCAGCCAGTCAACAGCGGCTTCCATGTTGCCGTCGTTTTCGACCAGTGCTTTTTTCGCGTCCATCATGCCTGCGCCGGTGGATTCGCGCAGTTCTTTCACCATTGCTGCAGTGATTGCCATCTTAGGCTCTCCTCAAGTCAAATACGGTTTGGGGCAGGTCTACCCTGCCCCACATGTCAAATCGATGACACGAAGATCAGGCGTCGGCTTCAGCCGCAACAGCCTCTTCTTCCGGCGCTTCTTCCAGAGCACCCAGGTCAACGCCTGCAGCACCCAGCTGGGCGGTCATGCCGTCCAGAGCGGCGCGAGCGACCAGATCACAGTACAGCGCGATTGCGCGTGCCGCGTCGTCGTTGCCGGGGATGATGTAGTCAACGCCCTCGGGGGAGCAGTTGGTGTCAACAACAGCCACAACCGGGATACCCAGTTTGTTGGCTTCTGCGATGGCCAGCGCTTCTTTTTTCACGTCGATGACGAACAGCAGATCCGGAACACCGCCCATTTCGCTGATACCACCCAGAGACGCTTGCAGCTTCTCCTGGTCACGCTCCATGCCCAGACGCTCTTTCTTGGTCAGGCCTTCGGCGCCGGATGCCATGCGCTCGTCGATGTCTTTCAGACGCTGGATCGACTGGGAAACGGTTTTCCAGTTGGTCAGCGTGCCGCCCAGCCAGCGGTGGTTCATGAAGTACTGAGCGGATTTCTCAGCGGCTTCTGCGATCGGTGCAGCTGCCTGGCGCTTGGTGCCAACGAACAGAACGCGGCCGCCTTTTGCAACGGTGTCACGGACAGCGGTCAGAGCCTGGTCCAGCATGGGAACGGTTTGGGTCAGGTCCATGATGTGGATGCCGTTGCGCGCACCGTAGATGAAAGGTGCCATGCGCGGGTTCCAGCGCTGGGTTTGGTGACCAAAGTGTACGCCTGCTTCAAGCAGCTGACGCATGGTGAACTCGGGAAGAGCCATGTATCTTTTCCTTTTCCGGTTTCGTGCCTTGGCGGGGGTCTCAGAGCGGATGCTCCAACCGGCGGTCTACCGGGGATGTCTCCCCCGGACAGGCCAATCCCCACCTGCGGATTGAATGGCGCGCGTATAAGTCAGCTGGGAGAGATGCGCAAGGCCTAAAAGGACCAAGCTGACCCAGACCCGCCATTTGGTGGGAAATCAGGGCTGACGTTCGGCCCAAATTGCCTCATGTCCCTGGCGTACCGCCGCCTCACAGGCCGCCGCCAATGCCTTGCGGTCTGCAAAATCAGCAACCTTCAGCGCAGGGTGATAGGCCAGAACCACCCGGCCCTGCCGCGGCGACGCCAAGGTCTGCAGCAAATGGCTGGCAAAATCCATGTCTCCCCACCAGCCATAGAAATTTCGATCGCCACCCTTGGGCGGCAGGAACACCACCGATACTGGCTGGACCGAAATCTCATCCCGCAGGGTGGGATGAAAGAACGCCGCAAACAAAGTGGTCTTGAATGGCAGCACCCGCAGCCCGTCGGTCGATGTCCCTTCCGGGAAAAACAGCAACTTGTGGCCAGCCATCAGGCGCTGCTGAAACAGCACGGTCTGGTTGCGGGCCTCGCGGGCGTCACGTTTGATGAAAACGGTCCCCGTCGCTCGTGCAAGCCATCCGATGCCGGGCCAATTGGCCACCTCTGCCTTTGAAACGAAATAGATCCGTTTACGCGCGTTCAGGGCAAAGATATCAAGCCATGACGTATGGTTCGCGACCACTGCGCCCCGCTCTGCCATCAGCTTGCCCCTTGTCTCAAACCCCATTCCCAGAATGCGGAACGCATTGCGACAGACAAACTGTGTGATGAAGGGGGTCACAGGCCTGTGCAGCCCGAAAACCGGCCGCTCTGCCAGACGTATCAGCAGCAGAACCAATAGGCCGCCAAACACCAACACTGCCAGGGCCAGCCCGCGCACCCCCACCAGGACCCACCCCAAGGCCGTTATCCGCGGCGCGTCGGGGGTTTGTTCGTCGTTCCAGGTGCTCATGCGGAGTTTCGCCCACCCTCATAAATCCGACGCTGGCGCTCGTTCATCTTGGCGGTATCAAGAACCAGACAGACATCCGTGGTGTTAAAGGCGTGGTCGACATAGGCGCCATCCCCCACAACCCCACCAAGACGCAGATACGCCTTTATCAAGGCAGGCGTGTCCAGCATCGCCTTGCGGCGATCAACGGCCTCCTTGGGCATCAGATCCATTGCTTGGTATGTTTTTGCGACTGGACGCAGCTCTTCCGGGGCCAGGTGGTTGTGATGCAGCATCGACAACGCATCAGAGAGCGGCCCCACGTCTGTGCCGTGAAAACTGGCAACGCCAAACAGGACTTCGATGTCATGGGCTGCGACATATTCCGCAAGAGCCGACCAAAGGTGGAACATCGCCATGCCGCCGCGATATTCGGGGTGAAGACAGGATCGCCCCAGTTCCAACAGCTTGCGACCGGACTGAACAAGGGCCGACAGATCATACTCATCGGCTGAGTAGAACTGCCCCGCCTGCGCGGCCTGATCCGATCGCAGAACCCGGTAAACACCCACGACCTCTGCGCGTTTCAAATCCCGCAGCAAGAGATGGTCACAATAGGGATCGAACCGATCCCGCTCTAGCCCGGCCTGATGGTCAACCATCTCACCGCTGCCACCCAGCTCGCGTACAAAAACAGCGTAGCGCAACGCCTGAGCTGCGCGCAGGTCGTCGTCAGTTCTGGCCAAGGTGACCTGAAATTGAGGGGATTGCGTTGACATGAAACCGCCCAAAGCTGATTTGCCTTGCGCGCAGCTAGCCGATAAGGCAGGCCATGTGCAAGTTTGGTTCAAATTTTCGATAGCTTGTTAACCGTTCATAAATGCTTATGACGGATCAAAGACTGGAATAAGGGCCACCTGGGCGCTGTTGAACACCACTTTTCCCTGATCGGGGAAATTGACGGTGATCCTGCCGCCTGCGTTCGATTGCACCTGTCCCTTGCCCCATTCGGGGTGGTTTGGATGGGTCACGAGCATTCCAGGGGCAAGTATGGCGTTGAGGTCGTTCATGCGTGAAGGCCCAATTCGGAGGAAAGATATGTCTGTAGATAACGCTAATCTCGCGGCTTTGGTAGGGTCGCGCATCTGCCACGACCTGATCAGCCCGATCGGCGCGATCAACAACGGATTGGAGCTGCTTGGAATGTCCGGCGACATGTCCGGTCCCGAGCTGGAACTGATCTCTGACAGCGTGGCGAATGCAAACGCCAGGATCCGGTTTTTCCGCATCGCCTTTGGCGCGGCCAGCGAACAGCAAATCAGCCGGGCCGAGGTGGTTTCCGTGCTCGAGGACATCTCCAAGGGCGGTCGTTTGAAATACCAATGGACACCGCAGGAACCCGCAACCCGCGCTGAGGTGCGTCTGGCGCTCTTGGCTGGTCTTTGCCTTGAAACCGGACTGCCCTATGGCGGCAACGTCAATATCCTCTGCGCAGATGGCAAATGGACCGTCATTGGCGAGGGGAGCAAGTTGAACATCGATGACGAACTTTGGGCCCGTGTGAGCGGTGGCAGTTCATCTGCAACAGTGACACCCGCGCTGGTCCAGTTTGCCATGCTGCCAGAGGCCGCGCGCGACTTGGGCCGCACAGTTCGGGTGGAACAGACGCTTGAACGTGTGACCATTCACTTCTGACGCCCCCCCGAAAACGAAAAAAATCAAGGCGCCACAATCATTTGCGGCGCCTTTTTCATGTTCATCCGTCGCGTGATGTTAGGCCCGTACGGCGCCGTTGCCACGCACAAGATACTTAAAACTGGTCAGTTGTGCCGCACCAACAGGCCCGCGCGCATGCATTTTGCCAGTCGCGATCCCGATCTCTGCACCCATGCCAAATTCCCCGCCATCTGCGAACTGGGTTGAGGCATTGTGCATCAGGATGGCACTGTCCAGCTCGGCAAAGAACTGTTCTACCGCGCGACCGTCCTCGGTGATGATGCAGTCGGTGTGCTGCGAGTGATGGGTGCGGATGTGGGCAATCGCATCATCAATGCTGTCCACCTGCTTGGCCGCGATGATGGAATCCAGGTATTCCCGCCCCCAATCATCCGCATTTGCAGCGACCATTCCGTCGGGCCCCGGCAGGCCACTTTCGGCGCGAATTTCGACCCCGGCTGTCGCGAGCGCGGCCAGCACCTCTGCACCGAGCGTCGCTGCAATATCGCGATGGATCAGGAGGCATTCAGCAGCACCACAGATCCCGGTGCGGCGGGTCTTTGCGTTAAGCACGACATCCAGCGCCTTTTGCGGATCTGCAGCCTTGTCGAGGTAGATATGCACAATCCCCTCCAAATGCGCAAAGACCGGCACACGGGCTTCACGCTGGACGAGACCGACCAACCCCTTGCCACCACGGGGCACGATCACATCCACCGTGTCCGTCATGGTCAGCAGGCACTGCACCGCGGCACGGTCCCGGGTTGGCACCAGTTGCACTGCATCCTCCGGCAGATCCGCCGCGCGCAGCCCTTCGACGAGACAGCGGTGAATGGCCTGGCTGGAGTGAAAGCTCTCTGACCCGCCCCGCAAGATCACCGCATTGCCCGATTTCAGGCACAGCGCGCCGGCATCGGCGGTCACGTTCGGTCGGCTTTCGTAGATCACGCCAATAACGCCAAGCGGTGTACGCACCCGCTGAATGTTCAGACCAGAGGGCTGGGTCCATTCCGCCAGCACCTCGCCAACAGGATCAGCTTGAGTTGCAACCGCACGCAGACCCGCCACGATGCCACCAATGCGCTCTTCATCCAGGGCAAGGCGATCCATCATTGCGGGCGACAGGCCCTTGTTGCGGCCAAATTCCAGATCCTTGGCGTTTTCTGCCATAATGTCCGCGCGGTTGGCCCAAACAGCATCTGCTGCGGCATTCAGTGCTTTTTCTTTGCAATCTGCGGATGCTGTAGCCAGTTTTGCAGCCGCCTGCTTTGCACGTTTGCCGATGTCGGCCATCAACGCGGCAATATCTTGTGCGTCAGTCATTCTTAGAAACCCTTGTTGGACCCAATTCGCCACCGTCGGTGGTCAGGCTGGGACAGCCCTATCACGGAAACCGCTCACAGCGCCATATCATCGCGGTGGATGACAGCCGCGCGCCCGGCATAGCCCAGAATTGCCTCGATCTCGCTCGACTGGCAGCCCCGGATGGCAGCGGCCTCTTCCGATGTATACCGGCTGAGCCCCTGCCCCAATTTCCGCCCGTCTGGGCCCAGGATGGCCAGCGGATCACCGCGGCCAAAGTCTCCTTCGATATGCAAAATACCAGCAGGCAAAAGGCTGTTGCCGTTCAGCAGCGCCTTTGCCGCGCCGGCATCAACAGCCAATACGCCACGCGTTTTCATTGCCGCGATCCAGCGTTTGCGGGCAAGATGAGGGTCGTCCTGTGCTGTGAACCATGTGCACGAAGCGCCGTTTTCAAGCATTTTCAGAGGGTTATCAGGTGAACCTTCTGTGATTGCCATGGCACAGCCAGCCGCCGTCGCCATCTTGGCTGCCAGAAGCTTGGTGATCATGCCCCCTTTGGACAGCCCGGAAACACCATCCCCGGCCATCGCCTCAATCTCAGGCGTGATCACATCAATCTGGTCATAGCGGCGGGCGCTGGGATCCAGAACCGGATTGGCGGTGTAGAACCCATCAACATCCGACAACAGGATCAACGCATCTGCGCCGACCGTCACCGCGACCTGCGCGGCCAGGCGGTCGTTGTCGCCATAGCGAATTTCATCGGTCGCGATGGTGTCGTTTTCGTTGACGATGGGCACGACGCCCAGTCCGATCAGCGTCTCAAGTGTTGCGCGCGAATTGAGATACCGGCGCCGGTTTTCGCTGTCTTCCAGCGTAACAAGAACCTGCGCGGTCGTAATGTCATGCGGGGCCAGCGCCTCTTCGTAGGCGCGGGCAAGCCGGATCTGGCCCACCGCAGCCGCGGCCTGCGATTGCTCAAGCGGCAGATCCTGCGACGGCAGACCAAGGGCGCCGCGCCCCAGCGCGATTGAACCCGACGAAACAAGGATCACATCCTTGCCCATCCCCTTGAGCCACGCCACGTCCTCTGCCAATGCGTGCAGCCAAGACGCCCGCAATGTGCCGGTTGACCGGTCGACCAAAAGGGCCGAGCCGATCTTTACGACAACGCGTTTCGCATCGCTCAGGGTTGCCAAGAGCCCTGCTCCTCCTGAGGTTTCTGACGCAGACGATCCTCGTCGATCTCGGTCCGCATCGCCCGCAGAACCTCGTTCAGCCCTTCACGGCTCACGCCCGACATCATGAAGACCGGGCCGCCAACTGCCGCTTCCAGCTCTGCTTTTGCGGCAGCGCGCTCTTCGTCATCAAGGCTGTCCACCTTGTTCAGCGCGGTAATGCGCGGCTTGTCAGCCAGCTCCCCGCCGTAGGCTTCCAGCTCGTTGATGATGGTCTCGTAATCCTCGGCAACGGTATCCGATGTGCCATCAACCAGATGCAAGAGCACAGCGCAGCGTTCCACATGACCAAGGAAACGGTCACCGATACCACGCCCCTCATGGGCGCCGGCAATCAGGCCGGGAATGTCGGCAACCACGAATTCAACGCCATCAATGCCGACAACGCCAAGGTTGGGGTGCAGCGTGGTAAAGGGATAGTCAGCGATCTTTGGCCGCGCGTTGGAGGTCGCAGACAGGAACGTGGATTTGCCTGCGTTTGGCAGACCCAAAAGGCCCACATCCGCGATCAGCTTCAGCCGCAGCCAAATGGTGCGATCGATGCCTTCCTGACCGGGGTTCGCACGCCGCGGCGCCTGGTTGGTCGCGCTTTTGAAATGCAGGTTGCCAAAGCCGCCGTTGCCGCCCTTGGCCAACAGAAAACGCTCGCCAACCTCGGTCAGGTCCGCCAGTACGGTTTCCTGATCTTCGTCCATGATTTCTGTGCCGACCGGAACCCGCAAAACGATGTCATCGCCATCCTTGCCGGTGCGCTGACGGCCCATGCCGGACTGGCCGTTCTTGGCAAAGAAATGCTGCTGGTAACGGAAGTCGATGAGGGTATTGAGCCCCTCAGTCACCTCAACCCAGACAGATCCACCCCGGCCGCCGTCGCCACCATCGGGACCACCGTATTCCATAAACTTTTCGCGGCGAAAGCTGACGCAGCCGTTCCCGCCCGAACCGGAGCGAATGTAGACTTTGGCCAGATCGAGGAATTTCATGTCAGCTCCTTGCTGATGATCCCACCGCTGTACGGCAGGGTGATTTGGGGCTGGCCCAAACTTGGGCCGGTTGCCCCGACTTAACGCAAACGCTGCGGCGCGCCAATCAGAGTTTTCGGCTGTAGGTCCAGGTCGGAACCGTGGCATCGCGCGCAACGGAGTATGTTTCGGCATCACCGAGGTATTCAAACCCGCAATGCGTCAGCACGCGCGCTGCGGCCGGGTTGTCCTGAAAGGCCGTCGCAAACAGCGTGCTGCAATTCTGTGGGTTGGTTTCGACAAGTGTCTGCAACGCCGCCGAAGCCAGGCCGTTGTTCCAAAACACCGGAGCGATCCAATAGCCAACCTCGCTTTGGTCACGGTCCAGCCGTTTGAGGCTGATGATGCCCTTCAGCTCTTCACCACCTTCGGACGTGCTGTCGATGGCCCAGACATCCTCTTCACGGGTGGGGTCCATCGCGCGTGTCACAAAGGCCTCGATCGCTCCGGGCGGGAGCGGATGGGGAATGGCGCTGGTCATCCGAGCCACGCGTTCGTCGCTGACGTAATGCGCAATCAGCCCCTCATCGGATTTGCGCAGCGGGCGCAGCACAAAGCGACCGGCATCAATGACCTTCTGTTCCATAACACTCTCATCCAAACTCATGTCCTCGCTCCTCTCGAAGACGACCAAAGGCGCGCCAGAACGATCCAATGCCGCGCAGATAACACGGTGCCATTGATATCTCGTTAGACAAATTCGCCAAATACGGGTCAAAACAAAAAAGGGACCGGCGGTATCGCCGATCCCCTGATTTTCATCCACCTTGCGGGTCGGCTTATTCAGCGGCCTCCGCCACTGGCAGAACCGATACGAAAGTGCGGCCTTTCAGGCCTTTGTGGAAGGTGACTGCACCATCGGTGGTCGCAAAGATGGTGTGATCTTTGCCCAGACCAACGCCTTCGCCCGGCCAGAACTTGGTGCCGCGCTGACGAATGATGATGTTGCCTGCGATGGCCGCCTGGCCACCGTACAGTTTCACGCCAAGGCGGCGACCAGCTGAGTCGCGACCGTTACGGGAGGAACCGCCAGCTTTTTTATGTGCCATTCTGTCTCTCCTTAGCCTTTAGCCAGTTCTTTGGCTTGCTCAACCCACTCGGGTTTCACTTTGATGCCTTCGATACCAGCAATGTCTGCTTCAGACAAGGCTGCGATCTGGGCGAAGGTGGTCAGACCAGCTTCTTCCAGCTTCTTGGCAGCAGCCGGACCAACACCGTTCAGGTCGGTCAGTTTGTCGCCAGCAGCAGGTGCTGCTTTAGCTGCAGGAGCGGCTTTGCCAGCTGCCGGAGCAGCGCCTTGGCCGGATGCAGCTTTTACGCCGGATTTGTCAGCGCCGGATGCCAGGATCTCGGTGATCTTGACCAGAGTCAGCTTCTGACGGTGACCTTTGGTGCGCTTGGAGGAGTGCTTACGACGGCGCTTCACAAAGTGAATGACCTTCTCGCCTTTGATCTGATCGACAACTTCGGCCTGAACCGCAGCACCGTCAACAAAAGGCGCACCCACAACCGGTGCATCACCACCGAGCATCAGAATGTCGTTGAACTGGATTGTTTCGCCAGCATCAGCAGCCAGTTTTTCAACACGCAGCAGGTCGCCGGGTTGAACTTTGTACTGCTTGCCGCCGGTTTTGAGGACCGCAAACATATGCGTCTTTCCTTTTCTACCCGCGTCCTACGGTCCCTTTCGCATCAGATGCGTCCAGTGTTTCGGCCCAGGGCCACCTCGAACAGCGCGCCCCCCTCGGGGCGTATGACAAATAAACCCCGGCACAGAGATTCCGGGCCGGGATGCGGGCTTATGCGGTGATCGTGTGGATAAGTCAACCCGTTTTCGGCGGCAATTGCGCCGCCACGGTGATGGCGTCAGATCACAGATCCTGCGCGGGCTGCAGATCCTGCAGACGATAGGCCAAAGCCTCAAATCGGTTGGCCGTAATCTCATACTGGACCGCGTTCAGCAGCGCATAAACCTGTTGCATCAGCGGATGCTCCAGCGCGTCAATGTACTGGTCAAGCTCGGCATCGCTGAAACCCTGGTAGGTATAGGCGCTTGCGGCCATGTTTGCAGCCTGCATCGCCATGCGTGTTGCCCCCTCCTGATCGGCCATGAACGCACGCAAGCCATCGCCATCCAGCTGCAGGTCAATGACCCCCGCAGCGCTGGCCGCCATGAGAAAGCGGAACTGGATTTCCTGCAGCGCCTTCACACCGGCATCAGCGGCATCAATCGCCTCTCCCATCCGCTGAAACAACTGTGGTCTGCTGCTGCCATCGGCCACAAGATCGCTGATGATCCGCATCCCTGCCTGCTGTTTGGCGTCATCATCTTCAACCCGGTGCGAGGCGTTCTCTGCGGCAACCAGCCGCGCGCCCAGGGGACTGGCATAGAAATCCGCAGCATGAGCCAGCGCCTCTTCTGCCAGTGCCTCCTCCAGAATGGTGATCGCCGTTTCGCGCATCTCATCGCGGTCAAAGACATCCTGCGACAGACGCACCCAGGCGGAACCAAAGGCGCCAGCATCAATCCCCAGCATATCCGGCGCCAGCTCTGCCGAATGGGCAATACTATCAAGTGCCACGTCGAACCCGGTCGTTTCGAGAAAGGCAATCACCTTTGCCCGATCCGCTGCCATTGCAGCAACGGTTGAGAAAAAGAATGCAAGAACAAGGGCTAGCGCCCCTACTCCCAGAGTTGGGCGGGTTCGAGAAGCATAGGTCATACCAGAAACCTAAGCGTTTTCGCCCCCGAGACAATCAAAATTGAAAATTCCCGCCAAAAGCGCGAATTCCCCCCTTGCGCCCCTGCTCAATCCTCTTTAAACGCGCTCTCACCCCCCGCGGAGAGGTGCCGGAGTGGTCGAACGGGGCGGTCTCGAAAACCGTTGTCCCTTCACGGGGACCCAGGGTTCGAATCCCTGTCTCTCCGCCATTTTTCCTCAGATTGAGAATGACCGCCACCGGACGCACCCGTGCCGCCGCGATCGTAATCGCGGACAGGCTGCTGCCGGGCTCAATGTCGATCTCCCCCAGCACGCGGACAGAAATCACCTAAATTGGCCGATCCCGCCCCTACCCCGGCTGATCAAGCCCTGCCTAAGCATGGCTTTCTTGATACACCGCCTCCAACAGCCCCTCGAAGTCGCGGGTCCATGTCTGGGTATCAAACAGCGGCAGCTGGTCTCTTTCCTCCTTGAGTTGGCGTTTGATCCGGGAAAGACGCTCCGGATCCTTGGCGAGCGCGGCTGCTAACTGAACATAGTCAGCCACAGACGTGACAGACAGCTCGGCCAAATTTGCAGCATGCAGAATGCTGGTGGCGACGCGCGGGGCGAACTGCTCTCCACATAATGTGAGGATTGGCACCCCGCACCAGATCGCATCATAGCGACGGCATGGGTGTAGAGCGGGCAATTGACCCCGTTTGGAAAGGCGACAGTCACAGCGAGCTCCTTTGCGGACAGATCGCTTCAATCTTTCGGAAATTTCTTAAGATCGGCTTAGGTTCCGACAACCGGTGAAGTAATTTGCGGGCTTTTATCCGTCGCGATAGCCCTGCCGATTCCTCCACGCGCGCTGTCCCGCCGTAAGACCGGCCCAACAAAAAAATCGCCACCCAAAGGATGGCGATCTTGAGATGCGATTTTCGCAGCGAGTGATCCTTTTCAGGTCAGGCAAACAGCTCATGCGCCAGTTCAAGAGCATCAACCAGAACGTCCACCTCTGCCCGCGTGTTGTACATCCCAAAGGACGCCCGGCAGGTCGCGGCAACGCCAAGATGCTCCATCAACGGGCCGGCGCAATGTTGACCTGCCCGGACCGCGACACCTTTTTTGTCGAGAATGGTAGAGATGTCATGTGCATGCGCCGCCCCTTCCAGCGTAAAGCTGAAAATCGCTGCCTTTTCAAAGGCTTGCCCCTGAACGCTCACCCAGTTCAGACCGGAAAGTCGTTCGCTGGCATAGGATTTCAGATCCGCCTCATGGGCTGCAATCTTATCCATCCCAACACCCATCATGTAGTCCAGTGCAACCCCCAGGCCGATCATCTGCACAATACCGGGTGTGCCGGCCTCAAACTTCATCGGGGCGTCATTGTAGATGACACGGTCGCGGCTGACTTCCTTGATCATGTCGCCGCCACCCATAAACGGCCGCATCTCGGCCATCCGCTCTGGCCGGATGTAGATGGCGCCTGATGACGACGGACCATAAAGCTTGTGCCCAGTGATCGCGTAGAAATCACAGCCGATATCCTGTACATCCACCGGCATGTGGACGGCGCCCTGTGATCCATCCACCAGCGTCGCCACGCCGCGATCTCGTGCGGCATGACAGATGGATTTCACATCAACAATCGTGCCCAAAACATTGGAACATTGGGTGATTGCGATGAGCTTTGTCTTGGGCGTGATGGCATCGATCACCGACTGTGGGTCCAGGCTGCCATCTGGGGCGGTCTCAACCCATTTGATCACCACCCCCTGCCGTTCGCGCAAGAAATGCCAGGGCACGATGTTGGCGTGGTGCTCCATCACGCTCAGAATGATCTCGTCACCCGCTTCCAGATTGAGCATCGCCCAGCCATAGGCGATGGTGTTGATGCCCTCGGTGGTCCCGGAGTTCATGACAATGTGGTCTTCGTGGCCGGCATTCAGAAACCGCGCGATGGTGCCCCTGACGGTTTCGTATTTCTCTGTCGCGAGATTAGAAAGATAGTGCAAGCCACGGTGAACATTGGAATATTCCTCGGCATAGGCTCGCGTGATCGCGTCGATCACGACCTGGGGTTTCTGCGCAGACGCCCCGTTGTCGAGATAGGTCAGCGGTTTGCCATTCACCTCGCGCGACAGGATCGGGAAATCGGAACGGATTTTTTCGACGTCATACATGGTCGGGTAGCCCCAGAATTTCAGGGGCCTGCGCCCCTACAAGGAATGTCAGAAGGAACAGAACGATCAACGCCGACATGAACACGGTGCCGATGGCCCGCCAGATCGACGCAAATTGATGTGCTTCCTTGATGAACAACATAAAGATCGCCAGCATGGCGAAATTTGTCAGCAACGCAATCAGCGAGGCGGCAAGCGGCAGGATCCCATGCAACAGGATCACGGCGACCAGCAGTCCGATCTGCAGCGCATTGAGCCAGACAGTCAGCGCCAGAAGATCGCTGAACCGCGCTTTTCCACCCAGCCAACGCCCGGTCCAGGTCATCAGCGCACAGGTCGCCGCATGAAGACCAAAGACCGCGCCGGCATATGCCACAGCCGGAATCGCAGAGGTGAGCCCTGCCTGCGCAGGCGACATCGCGTCTGCAACCCGCAGCACCAGCGTATTCACGACAGCCGTCAGCGCGAGCCCCAGCCACAAGGCCTCGCGCGGCCAACTCACCGACAGGATTTGCCGGGCTGCCTCTGTCGGGGCCTGAAACGTCAGACCCACAAGGGTTTGAAACGGAACCATCCGATCACTCACCTGTCTTTGCCCAATAGGACTGCGCCATGCCGCTGATCCAGAACCACATGAACGCTGCAAACCACAGGCCGCCCACGAGGGTTAGCTCGACCCCGCTTCCGATAAAGCCTGCAACCAGACCGTTCAGCAACATCAACGGGCTGGCCGCGAGAAAGGCCCAGAACAGCGCAAAACGGGCTTGCGCGCTGTCACCTTTTCCACCCAGAACCTTTGCAATCCAATGGGTTACAAGGGAAAGCGTATAGAAAAGCAAGGGCGCAATAAAGATAAGCCCGAGCAGCGAGCCGCCCAGAAGCATGTTCAACTCCTGCCCGGTCAGATGCGCCTCACGCGCACGGACGGGCATCTGCGCGATAAAGGCAAGCGCACATCCCGCCATGAGGATCGCCAGCAGCCGATCCTCTCGCAACCCCATGGCAAGACGCCGCGCAATTACCTTGCGCGGCCCCTTGTAGGTTGCAACGATGTCCTGCGTTATGGACATCAGCGGCGGCGGGCCAGCCAGCCCTCGAGACGCGCAACAAGCGCTGCGGCGATCTCGTCGTCTTCGATCTCCTCCACAGCCTCGGCCAGGAATGCGAGTGTCAGAAGATCGGTTGCAACATCCGCCGGCACACCGCGCGAGCGGAGGTAGAACAGGCCTTCCTCATCGATCGCACCCGAGGTGGAGCCATGCGAGCAGGCAACGTCATCGGCATAGATTTCCAGCTCAGGCTTGGCGAGGAACTGACTGTCGTCATCCAACAGCAACGACTGGGAAATCTGATATCCATCAGTCTTTTGCGCGCCTTCCTTCACCAGGATCTTGCCCTGGAACACACCGGTTGCCCCGTTGCGCAGCACCTTCTTGAACACCTGACGGCTTTCGCAGTTCACCGCGTCATGGGTGATGAACACGGTGTCGTCGTGATGAAAATCACCGTCCCCGACACAGGCACCTGCGATATGCGCAACAGCATCGTCACCGGTCAGTTCGATCACGGCTTCATTGCGGGTCAGGACGCCATTCACAGTCAGCGTGAAGGCCTTGAACACGGATTCCGTTCCGAGGCGTGCAAACAGATGCGTCGCAGCGCGGTGTTCGTGATCGCGCCCTTGCGCGCGAACCAGATGCAGGGCGCCGCCGTCCGCGACATCGACTTCCATACATTTGTTAAAGCGCGACGCAGCGGGTCCGTTTTCCAGAATGGTCGCAGACGCGCCGCTTTCGACACGCACAACATGGTGCAGGATCGCGTCGGAACTGTCCGAGCCCTGACGATACACTAGGTTCACCGGCTTCGAAGGGGTGCCAGTCACGCGGATCACAACGCCATCCTGGGCGAAGGCCGTGTTCAGAGCCGCCAGAGGACGGGCCACCGGGGTTTGACCGCGGGCTTCAAGAACACCGTACAAGTCCTTGGCCCAATGGATGTCTTTGTCACAGATATCAGCGATCCGTTCGATGCTGATACCCTCAAGGCTCAGATCATCAGAGGCCTCTGCGTCAAACACACCATCGACAAAAACCACTTTGAGGCGGTCAAACTCGTCAAACATCGGGGCTTCGCCCGCGTCAAAGACGGCCGCTGTCGGCGCGTCGGCCTGCACCAGCGTGTCGGGACGGGTGTATTTCCAATATTCATCGCGGCGGTTGGGCAGACCCATGGTCTGCACACGCGACAGGGCGGCCTTGCGCGCCTCTGCCAGACAGCCACCTTCCGGCAGCGTCATCGCAGCCAGACGGGCGTCGGTATCGCTTTGCTTGCGTTCGGGAAGCGCCATTTACACACCCTCTTCCGCCAGAATGTCCGCATAGCCGTTGTTTTCAACTTCCAGCGCCAGCTCGGGGCCACCGGTCTTGATGATACGGCCGTCTGCCATGATGTGAACGACATCAGGTTTGATGTGGTCCAGCAGACGCTGATAGTGGGTGATGACGAGGAAGCCACGGCCTTCGTCGCGCAGCGCGTTCACGCCTTCGGAAACCAGTTTCATCGCGTCCACGTCAAGACCGGAGTCGGTCTCGTCCAGGATGCACATCTTCGGTTCCAGCATCGCCATCTGCAGGATTTCGTTGCGCTTTTTCTCACCACCGGAGAAGCCGACGTTGACCGGACGCTTCAGCATTTCCGCATCGATCTTCAGGGTCTTGGCCTTTGCGCGCACGTCCTTCAGGAAATCAGACGCGCTCAGCTCTTCTTCACCACGGGCCTTGCGCTGCGCGTTCACTGCGGTGCGCAGGAAGGTCATGTTGCCAACGCCCGGGATTTCCACAGGGTATTGGAATGCAAGGAAAATACCGGCTGCGGCGCGCTCTTCCGGCTCCATTTCCAGAATGTCTTCACCCGCGAGCGTTGCTTCTCCGTCGGTGACTTCATAGCCGTCACGACCGGACAGAACATAGGACAGGGTGGACTTGCCAGAGCCGTTCGGACCCATGATGGCATGCACCTTACCCGCTTCCACGGTGAGGTTGACGCCCTTGAGGATCTGCTTGTCCTCTTCTTCAAGTTTGACGTGCAGGTTTTTGATTTCGAGCATTTTTTCCTCGTTTATATATCTTCGGGGCGAACCCCGGTTGTTCCTGTGCCCCGAAGGGCGAATTCCTTAGCCGAGCACCACGGCTGTTCCGCTGGCCGAGACCATCAGCATGGATTGGCCGACCACTTCGTAATCCAGATCAACGCCCACGACGGCGTTTGCGCCCTTGGCGCGGGCGCGGTCTTCCAGCTCTGCCAGCGCGGTTTCGCGCGCGTCCTGCAGCTTGCTTTCATAAGCGCCAGAGCGGCCGCCCACGATGTCGGTGATCGAGGCAAAGACATCGCGCACAACATTGGCGCCCATGATTGCCTCACCCACCACGATGCCCTTGTATTCGGCGATCTGGTAGCCTTCGACGTTTGGTGTGGTTGTGACAATCATGCCTTTGCCTCCATGCGTTGATGCCCAGGGGCCTGTCATTATCCGACAGACCCTTCCAGCGAGATCGCGACCAGCTGCTGGGCTTCCATGGCGAACTCCATCGGCAGTGCCTGCAGCACGTCCTTGCAGAAGCCGTTGACCACCAGGGCCACCGCCTCTTCCTCGTCCATGCCGCGCTGGCGGCAGTAGAACAACTGGTCATCATCCACCTTGGAGGTGGTCGCCTCATGCTCCACGCGCGAGGAGTTGTTCTTGACCTCGATATAGGGAACCGTGTGCGCCCCGCATTTGTCGCCGATCAGCAAGCTGTCACACTGGGTGTAGTTGCGGCTGTCCTTGGCTTTGGGGTGCATCGACACCAGACCACGGTAGGTGTTCTGCGCCTTGCCAGCAGAGATGCCCTTGGACACGATGCGCGACTTGGTGTTTTTGCCCAGGTGCACCATCTTGGTGCCGGTGTCTGCCTGCTGCATGTTGTTGGCAATCGCGATCGAATAGAACTCGCCCTGGCTTTCCTCGCCGCGCAGAATGCAGGAGGGGTATTTCCAGGTCACGGCAGAGCCGGTTTCCACCTGGGTCCACATCACCTTGGAGCGGTCGCCGCGGCAGTCAGCGCGCTTGGTCACAAAGTTATAGATACCGCCCTTGCCGTTCTCATCACCCGGATACCAGTTCTGAACGGTGGAGTATTTCACTTCGGCGTCTTCTTCGATGATGATTTCCACCACCGCAGCGTGCAGCTGCGCGGTGTCGCGCTGGGGTGCGGTGCAGCCTTCGAGGTAGGACACATAAGAGCCCTTGTCCGCAATGATCAGCGTGCGTTCGAACTGACCTGTGTTTTCGGCGTTGATGCGGAAATAGGTCGACAGCTCCATCGGGCAGCGCACGCCCGGCGGCACGTAGACGAACGAACCATCGGAGAACACGGCAGAGTTCAGCGTCGCATAGAAGTTGTCGGTAACCGGAACCACAGAGCCGAGGTATTTCTTGACCAGTTCGGGATGCTCGCGGATGGCTTCGGAGATGGAGCAGAAAATAACGCCTGCCTTCTTCAGCTCCGCCTGAAAGGTGGTGCCAACCGAAACGGAATCAAACACCGCATCCACAGCAACCTTGCGGCCTTCGGCGGGCATGTCTTCTGCACCTTCGACACCAGCAAGGATCATCTGCTCTTTCAGGGGGATACCCAGCTTTTCGTAGGTGGCCAGCAGCTTGGGGTCGACCTCATCCAGCGACTTGGGCTTCACTTCCATCGACTTGGGACGGGCATAGTAATACTGGTCCTGAAAGTCGATTTCCGGGTAATTCACCATCGCCCAGTTCGGCTCTTCCATCTTCTCCCAACGCTCAAAGGCCTGCAGACGCCATTCGGTCATCCACTCGGGCTCTTCGTTCTTGTCGGAAATCAGGCGCACGATATCGGGGTTCACGCCCTTGGGGGCATATTCCATCTCGATGTCGGTTTCCCAACCGTATTTATAGGCGCCACCAACTTCGCGCACGGCATCGACAGTTTCCTGATCAACGCCTTCTTTTACCTGAACATCATCCAAAGCGGCCATGGTCATCTCCTGCAGTCACGCCACGCGGGCGCGGTGTTTCTTCTGTTTGGCGCACCACGCTTCAGCAAAGCGCAGCACATCTGTTTCTGTTGTCTCGGGGCCCAGGGACACGCGCACGGCGCTCTGGGCGGTTGTCTCGTCATACCCCATCGAGGTCAGAACGGCGCTTGCGCGCACCTTTCCGCTGGAACAGGCGCTGCCCGCGCTGATCGCGAAACCGGCCAGATCCATTTGCATGACCTGTGTCTCGCCCTTCCATCCCGGGGTCGCAAAGCAGCTGGTGTTGGGCAGCCGTTTTGCAGATTTCCCTACGAAAATAGTCTCGGGGCTACCCTCTGCAAGGGCCGCCTCCATAATGTCGCGCAGCGCGGCAACCTGCTCCCAGACGCCGTCCGCCAGCAGTTTCGCCGCCGCCTCCGCAGCGGCGCCAAAACCTGCGATACCGACAACATTTTCCGTACCAGAGCGGCGACCCATTTCCTGTCCGCCCCCCTTGATCTGTGCTGCCAGATCCGTGCCGCGTTTCAAAACGACAGCACCGACACCCTTGGGCCCACCCAGTTTATGCGCCGAAATCAGCGCCATGGTTGCCCCCATCCAGTTGAACGCGACCGGCAGTTTGCCAAAGGCCTGTGTCGCATCCGTGACAGCCACCCCCTGCGGCAATGTCTGGATCACGCCGGTTTCTGAATTTGCCAGTTGAAGCGCCGAGATTGCCGGATCCGAAACGCTGACCGCGCCTGTATTGGAAACCTGCAAATCCTCGACAGACCAGGCCCTTACAGCGTCATGTTCAACCGCAGCGGCGTGCAGATTTCGCCCCGCCATCGCCAGCTGCGCCCCTTCTGTTGACCCAGAGGTAAACACGATATCCGCACCATCTGCACCAAAGGCCGCGGCAATCTGGGCGCGGGCCCGTTCGATCACGGCCTTGGCCGCGCGGCCTTCGGCGTGCACCGAAGATGGATTTCCGCAAACCTCCATCGCGTCGACCATCGCAGCCTTTGCAGCAGCGCAAATTGGCGTTGTGGCGTTATGATCTAGATAGAGGCGCGACATTGCGTGTCTGTCTGTCCTGTGGCTGACCCGCCTTTGGCGGGCGGGGAACAAAAATTACACCTGATTTGGCAGGGGTTGTGCGGGGATCAATCGTCCACCACGGCGAAAAGGTTCGGCACCGCGGGGCATGGCGCAAGGTCGTTCTTGATCACATCAGAAAGCCGGGTCTGATGAAGGAACACATAGACATGTGCGCTCAACCCTTCCCAAAGACGATTGGTCAGCGACTGCGCCCGACTTCCCGACAGACCACCAGAGGCCCCAGCCCCCTTGTGCATGGCATCCACGGTCTCATCCACGGCGCCAAGCACATCGACAACCCGGATTTCAGATGCCGGGCGGGCGAGCCGATAGCCGCCACCCGGACCCCGGACAGAGTCAACAAGACCGGCACGCCGCAGTTTCACGAATAGCTGCTCAAGATACGGCAGAGAGATATCCTGGCGCTTGGAAATATCCCCCAAAACCACCAAATGCCCCTCTGGCTGAAGCGCGATGTCAGCCAGCGCCACCATCGCATACCGTCCTTTCGTCGAAAGTTTCATGTTTTCAAATCTCCAGAACGGGACAAAGCAGCGAAAAGATTGACCTTGAACGCTGCAATGCGTATCTCAGCGGGACGGCAGCGTGACTTGGCCTCTGCCATCAATTAGAACCGTTCTAAGGTGCCCGACGGAATTCGTCAAGTTTTCCCGAACAGCATCCGCAGAAAATAAGAGTAGGATTCACTCACCCATGCCTGAGGTCATTTTTCCCGGACCCGAAGGCCGCCTGGAAGGCCGCTATCACCCGCAAAAAGAAAGAGACGCGCCGATCGCCATTGTGCTGCATCCGCACCCGCAGTTTGGCGGGACGATGAACAACAAGGTCGTCTACAACCTGCATTACGCCTTTTACAACATGGGCTTCACGGTTCTGCGGTTCAACTTCCGCGGCGTTGGCCGCTCGCAAGGCGAATATGATCAGGGTGTGGGCGAGCTGTCCGATGCTGCATCGGCCCTTGATTACCTGCAGTCCATGAACTCCAACTCCAAACACTGCTGGGTTGCCGGCTTTTCCTTTGGGGCCTGGATTGGCATGCAGCTGTTGATGCGTCGTCCTGAAATCACCGGGTTCATCTCTGTTGCGCCGCCGGCCAACATGTATGACTTCTCCTTCCTCGCGCCCTGCCCGTCTTCTGGCCTGATCATCAACGGTACAGCGGACCGTGTGGCGCCTCCTGCAGACACCACCAATCTGGTGAACAAACTGCACGAGCAGAAGGGGATCACCATCACCCACACCGAAATCGAGGGCGCTGATCACTTCTTCCAGGATCCCCACATGGATCCGATGATCAGCAATGTCTCCGATTACGTCAAACGCCGTCTGACTGAGAACTCCCGCTGATGAGCACGATCGAGACGCTGGCACAGAAACTGGCGGCGGACACCCTCAAGGTGCAGGACGCCACCGGCGAAGAGCGCCTATATATGGAGGTAAGCCAGGTTCTTGGGGCCGCGTCTCAATCATTGGAAGAGGCATTCCTGACAGAAATGCGCGTGCGCCTTGCCGAGCGTAAGGCGCGCGCGTTTCTCAATGACAAGATCAACGCCGCAAAGGCGAAAATAGCATCCAAGGCAGCAGAGCATGACTGACCCACAAGCGCGACTTGACCGCCAATTCCAATTTCTCCTGGAGGCGGACAAGCTGCGAAGGGTAAAACGGCAAAACCTTATTCTGGATGGCTCTCGCGAGGAAAACGCCGCCGAACATAGCTGGCACCTCGCGCTCTATGCGCTCGCCTTTGCGCCATTTGCTCCTGCAGATGTGTCGATTTCCCGCGTGGTGCAGATGCTGCTGCTCCATGACCTGGTTGAGATTGACGCAGGCGACCATCCAATTGGCGATGACATCGACTGGACCGCCGTCGCAGATGCCGAAGCCGCAGCGGCCACGCGCCTGTTTGCCCTTTTGCCAGCGGATCAATCCGTTTTCATGCATGGTCTGTGGCGCGAATTTGATGCCGCTGAGACAGCTGATGCACGCTGGGCCAAGCGGATCGATCACTGCCAGCCGATTTTCCAGACCTTGTGCAATGCGGACGTGCCTGACTTTCACGTCGAAATTGTTCGCAACAACCTGTTTGGGGGCCGTGCGGCGGCACTGAAGGACCATTTTCCCGAGGTATACCATCACGCGGTTGCGCTTCTTGAAGGGGCCAAACCCGATGATCGGATCACACAACCGCTGGCCTTCCTGAATGCGGCCGATGCCCTCAAAGGCGTCAACAGAGCCACAAAGATCGGCGATGGCAGCCGTCGTGAAAACTCGGCTGAACACAGCTGGCACATCATGCTTTATGCTTGGGTTCTTGCCGAACACAGCCACGCGCCCATCGATATGGCCAAGGTTCTGCAGATGCTGTTGCTGCATGACATTGTTGAGATCGACGCCGGTGATGTCCCGATCCACTCTGGCCTGACCGCAGAACAATTGGCCGAAATCGAAGCCCGCGAAGAGGCCGCAGCCAAGCGCCTGTTTGGGCTTTTGCCCGATGCACAGGCGGCCGCCTTCCGGCACATCTGGCAGGAATTTGAGGCCGCCGAAACAAACGAGGCGATCTATGCCAAGGCCGTCGACCGGGTGCAGCCCGTTCTGTTGAACCTGCTGACGGGCGGTGGCAGCTGGATCGACTATGACGTGACGCTTGAGCAGCTTGATACCCGCGTCGGCCAAAAGGTGACACGCGGCGCGCCAGCTGTCTGGACCTATGTTCACAACCGCGTCGCCCCGTGGTTTGCCGAAAACGCCCGCGACTGACCTGATCCTTCAGGCCAGCTCGGGCCTAACTCACCCGGAGAGTTTGATGCCGCTCCATTATGTGTATCTTGTCTTTGCCGTGATCGCAGAGACGATCGGAACCACGGCCCTGCAGGCAAGCCAGCAGTTCACCCGCCTCGGCCCCTCCATTCTGGTGGTGATCGGCTACGGGCTGGCATTTTACCTGATGGCGCTGACGCTCCGGCATATGCCGGTGGGTATCGTCTACGCGATCTGGTCGGGCCTTGGGATTTTCTTTATCGCGGTCATCGGTTGGCTGGTATTTGGTCAGAAACTGGACCTGCCTGCTGTCCTTGGTCTTGGGTTGATCATGGCAGGCATTCTGATCATCCATCTTTTCTCGAAAACCTCTGGTCACTGAGGCAAGGCAAAGCCGGGATTTTGCGCGTCGGCGCAACGCTGCCGCCTCTTGGGCGGCAAAAAGATGCATTTGCTCTGGCCTTTGTCCCGGTATCGCGCTATGCGCGCGGCAACTTCCTTACAAAGGCTGACACCTATGGACCTGCGCAATATTGCGATCATCGCGCACGTTGACCACGGCAAAACCACGCTGGTTGACGAGCTTCTGAAACAATCCGGTGCCTTCCGCGAAAACCAGGCTGTGGCGGAACGCGCCATGGACAGCAACGATCTGGAACGCGAGCGCGGCATCACCATTCTGGCCAAGGCAACCTCGGTTGAATGGAACGGCACCCGCATCAATATCGTCGACACCCCCGGCCACGCCGACTTTGGTGGCGAAGTTGAACGCATCCTGTCCATGGTGGACGGTGTGGTTCTGCTGGTGGACGCCGCTGAAGGCCCGATGCCGCAGACCAAGTTCGTGACCTCCAAGGCGCTGGCCCTGGGTCTGCGCCCGATCGTGGTGGTGAACAAGGTCGACAAACCCGATGGTGAGCCTGATCGCGCGCTGGACCAGTGTTTTGACCTTTTTGCAAACCTGGGCGCCGATGACGAACAGCTGGACTTCCCGTCCATGTATGCCTCTGGCCGTGCCGGCTGGGCCGACATGGAGCTTGACGGCCCGCGCAAGGATCTTTCTGCCCTGTTCAACCTGATCGTTGAGCATGTACCCGCCCCCAAACAGCTGGAGCGCAAGGACGAACCGTTCCAGATGCTGGCAACCACGCTTGGCTCTGATCCGTTCATGGGCCGCATCCTGACCGGTCGTGTCGAAGCGGGTACATTGAAAGCTGGCGACAGCCTCAAGGCGCTGAGCCGCGAAGGCGAGCTGATCGAAAACTTCCGCTGCACCAAGGTTCTGGCGTTCCGCGGTCTGTCGCAGCAGCCGATCGACGTGGCAGAGGCCGGCGATATCGTGTCGATTGCGGGCATGAGCAAGGCAACCGTTGCGGACTCTCTGCTCGACACCTCCGTGAACGAGCCCCTGCCCGCCCAGCCGATCGATCCGCCGACTATCACCGTGACCTTTGGCATCAACGACAGCCCGCTGGCTGGTCGTGACGGCAAAAAAGTCCAGTCCCGTGTGATCCGCGACCGCCTGCTGAAGGAAGCGGAATCCAATGTCGCCATTCAGGTCACCGACACCCCCGGCGGTGAAGCCTTTGAAGTCGCCGGTCGCGGTGAACTTCAGATGGGTGTTCTGATCGAAAACATGCGTCGTGAAGGCTTTGAGCTGTCCATCTCGCGTCCGCAGGTTCTCTTCAAGGAAGAAGACGGCGTTCGCATGGAGCCGGTCGAAGAAGCCACCATCGACGTGGATGACGAATACTCTGGCGTCGTGATCGAAAAACTCACCGGTCACCGCAAAGGTGAACTGGTCGAGATGAAGCCCGCCGGCGCAGGCAAGACCCGCATCATCGCGCATGTCCCGTCGCGTGGCCTGATCGGCTATCACGGTGAGTTCCTCACAGACACCCGCGGCACCGGCGTTTTGAACCGCGTGTTCCACGGCTGGACCCCTCACAAGGGCACCATCCCCGGTCGTCGCGCAGGCGTTCTGATCTCCATGGAAAACGGCACCTCGGTGGCCTATGCTCTGTGGAACCTCGAAGAGCGTGGCAAGATGATGATCGGCGCGCAGGAAGACGTGTATCAGGGGATGATCATTGGCGAGCACAGCCGTGACAACGACCTGGAAGTGAACCCGCTGAAAGGTAAGAAGCTCACCAACGTGCGGGCCTCTGGTTCCGACGACGCGGTGCGCCTGACCACGCCGATGACGCTCAGCCTTGAAGAAGCCATCGCCTATATCGATGACGACGAACTGGTAGAGGTCACCCCCAACACTGTGCGTCTGCGCAAGCGTTACCTCGACCCGCACGAGCGCAAGCGCATGGCCAAAGCCAACGCGTAACGTCACGCAGATTTGACATTGAGAAAGGCCGCCTCTCAGGGCGGCCTTTTTGCTATCCAGCAGCGGCGTGCTACCGTTGTCACACAACCCGTTTGGCAAAGGGCACAGAATGCGGAAAATTCAGGTTCAGGGTGTTCACCATATCACCCTCACCGGCGCAGACCGGCAAACGTCCATTGATTTCTGGGAAGGCGTGCTGGGCATGCCCTTCATATTTGATCAACCCAATCTGGATGATCCGGACGAGGGACATTTGTATTTTGATCCGGGTGATGGGCGGCTGATCACGGTCTTTACCAATGAAAACCGCACCCCCGACCGCAAGCGGACCCCGACGGATCCCGGCTGTGTGCATCATTTGGCCTTTAACGTGTCAAAAGCCACCTTCAGCCAGGCGGTCGAGCGTTTGGAGGAACGGGGTATTGGCCATTCCGGCCCGCGTGATCGCGGGTTCATGGATTCCATCTACTTCAAGGATCCGATGGGATTGCTGATTGAACTGGCCTGCTACCGGTTTGAACCTCCTGTCGGCTGTACCCATGCAGATGTCATGATCGCCGCACACCGGATCCGGGTTGCCAGCGGCGATTACAACATTCAGGAAAAACACCTGGCCGAAGCGATCGAAGATCTCGTCCAGCGCAGCCAATCCAGCCTTTCAGAAGACCGATCCGCCAAAAACCCCTACGCCTGAGGCGCGCCAATCCATCAAAATAAAAAGAGCGACCGCAACAGGCCGCTCTTTCCAAAGGTCTAAAATAGTGCGCGGCTTAGGCCGTGGTTTCAACGACCATCAATTCGCGCTCGGACGCACCTTTGGCATGGCTCAGCGCCTCTTGGTATTCCGGGCTGTTGTAGCAATCGACAGCCGCCTCGACGCTTGCGAACTTTGCCACAACATTGCGCGGCCGTTCCTTTCCCTCGAGCTGCACGAATTTACCACCGCGCGCGATGAACTCTCCGCCGTGTTTGGCAATCGCCGGACCCGCCAGCTCGGCGTATTTGCCGTATGCATCGGCGTCGGTCACGGTCACATGGGCAATCCAGAGTGCGGGCATTGGGGGCTTCCTTTGTCAAACGATCTTTCCGGCAGGTTACGATGTTTGCCGGAAAGACCAAGTGTTTTTTGACCTGTTGGTCAATTCAGGCTCAGCCCGCGAGGAATGCCTCTGCGGCCTTCAGCGCGTCTTGCGCACCAGAGAAGTCCTTGCCGCCGCCTTGCGCCATGTCAGGACGGCCACCGCCCCCCTTGCCGCCGACCGCCGGAACGGCCGCTTTCAGCACGTCAACGGCGGAAACCTCAGCTGTCAGATCGTCAGTGACACCTGCGGCGACCGCGACCTTACCGCCGTCGTTGGCAATCAGCAGGATGACGCCAGAACCGATCTTCTGCTTGTGCGCATCGATCAGACCACGCAGATCCTTGCCAGAGACACCTTCGAGCGCCTGACCAAGGAAGGTCTTGCCGCCGATGTCCTTGGTCTCAACTCCGCCACCAGCGCCGCCACCCATTGCAACCTGCTGTTTCAGCTGGGAAACTTCGTTTTGCAATGCCTTGCGTTCATCCAGAAGCGCCTTGATGCGCTCTGGCACATCGCCGGGCTGTGCCTTCAGCTCCAGCGCCGCCTGAGCCAGAAGGTGATCCTGACCCGTCAGGTATTGGAACGCCTCTGCGCCGGTCAGTGCCTCGATGCGGCGCACGCCTGCGCTGCTGGCGCTGTCACCCAACACAACAAATGTCCCGATATCACCGGTCTGTTTGACATGCGTACCGCCACACAGCTCCAGCGACCAGGTTTGGCCGTCCTGACCCTTGCCAGTGGGCGCCTTACCCATCGACACCACGCGAACCTCGTCGCCGTATTTCTCGCCAAACAACGCCTGCGCGCCAAGCGCACGTGCATCATCGGGGGTCATGATACGGGTTTCCACGGTCGAGTTCTGGCGGATGAAGTGGTTCACCTGCTGCTCAACGGTCCGGATCTCATCAAGGCTCAGCGCCTTGTTGTGGCTGAAATCGAACCGCAGACGATCATCCGCGTTCAGCGAGCCGCGCTGTGCCACATGCTCACCCAGCACCTCGCGCAACGCCTCGTGCAGGAGGTGGGTCGCCGAGTGGTTCGAGCGGATCGCAGAGCGACGCGCGTGATCCACCTCAAGCTGGGCAGCAGCCCCCTTGGTGATCATGCCGCTTTCCACCTTACCAAAGTGGATGAACACGCCAGCAGCCTTCTTGGTGTCACTGACGCGCACAACGCCACCGTCCACACGGATTTCACCGCTGTCGCCAACCTGGCCACCGGATTCTGCATAAAACGGCGTCTGGTTCAGAACGACATGCACGTCCGTGCCTGCACCGGCCTCGGACACTTGGGCACCGTCAACGACCAGCGCCATGACCTGACCCTCTGCGGCCTCGGTCTCATAGCCAAGGAAATCGGTGGTACCGGCCTGATCGGCAACATCGAACCAGATCGTGCTATCCGCGCTTTCACCAGAGCCCGCCCAGGCGGCGCGCGCCTTGGCCTTCTGCTCGGCCATCGCGCTGTCAAAGCCGTCGGTGTCAACAGTGCGGCCCTTTTCGCGCAGCGCATCCTGTGTCAGATCAAGCGGAAAGCCGTATGTGTCGTAGAGTTTGAACGCAGCCTCACCCGGCAGCGGCGCGCCCTCATCAAGGTCGGCCAGTTCATCATCCAGCAGTTTTAGACCGCGATCCAGCGTCTGTTTGAAGCGCGTTTCTTCCTGCAACAGCGTCTCTTCGATCATCGACTGCGCCCGACCCAGCTCCGGATAGGCTGCGCCCATCTGCTGAACCAACGCAGGCACAAGGCGATGCATGACCGGATCCTTGGCGCCAAGAAGATGCGCGTGACGCATCGCCCGGCGCATGATGCGGCGCAGCACGTAGCCGCGGCCATCATTGGACGGCATCACACCATCCGAGATCAGGAAAGAGGTCGACCGCAGGTGATCTGCGATGACCCGGTGATGGACGTTCTGGTCGCCATAAGGATCGACATTGGTCACGTCGGCCGAGGCTTCGATCAGCGCCTTGAACAGGTCGGTGTCGTAGTTGTCATGGCTGCCCTGCAGCAATGCGCCAATCCGCTCCAGCCCCATGCCGGTGTCGATCGACTGCATATCGAGCGCCTTCATCGAGCCGTCTTCGAACTGCTCATTCTGCATGAACACGACGTTCCAGATTTCGATGAAACGGTCGCCGTCCTCATCCGCGCTGCCCGGAGGGCCGCCCCAGATGTGATCACCGTGGTCATAAAAGATCTCGGTGCAGGGACCACAGGGTCCGGTCGGCCCCATCTGCCAGAAGTTGTCAGAAGTATCGATGCGGATGATGCGATCTTCCGGGACACCGACCTTTTTCCAGATCTCAAAGGCTTCGTCATCGGTGTGGTAGACGGTCGTCAGCAGCTTTGACTTGTCGATCCCGAATTCCTTGGTGATCAGTTCCCATGCAAACGGGATCGCCTCTTCCTTGAAGTAGTCACCAAAGGAGAAGTTCCCGAGCATCTCAAAGAATGTGTGGTGGCGCGCGGTATAGCCCACATTGTCGAGGTCATTGTGCTTGCCCCCGGCGCGGACGCATTTCTGCGAGGTTGTTGCGCGGGTGTAGTCGCGGGTTTCAAGCCCTGTGAACAGGTTCTTGAACTGCACCATGCCCGAGTTGGTGAACATCAGGGTCGGGTCATTGCGCGGCACCAACGGGCTGGAGGACACAACCTCGTGGCCCTGTTTGGCAAAGTAGTTCAGAAAGGTTGAACGGATATCATTGAGCGTCGGCATATACGGGATCTCTTTGCTGGCTGTCTCAGCGGTCCCGGCAGGTGTAGCCCCAGCCTTCCGGCCTGTCCAGCACTGCAAGGCGCAAAACCAAGGGTGAATTCGAACGAAAAAGGGCGCGGAAGCCTCCACGCCCTGATTTGATCAAAATTTCATGCGGTTTTCGGCGTTTACGCCTCAAGGATATCGTCGTCACCGCCTTCGGGTCGATCGAATTCCAGACCATGCGCCGCGCGGATCTTGTCCTCGATATCATAGGCGATATGGGGGTTTTCCCGCAGAAACGTCTTGGCATTCTCGCGGCCCTGCCCGATCCGTTCGTCCCCGTAAGAGAACCAGGCACCGGATTTTGCAACCACACCAGCCGCAACACCAAGATCAAGCAGCTCACCCATCTTCGAGATGCCTTCGCCATACATGATGTCGAATTCAACCTGCTTGAAGGGCGGTGCGACCTTGTTCTTGACCACCTTGACGCGGGTCGCGTTGCCGACCACCTCGTCGCGGTCCTTGATGGCACCGATCCGGCGGATGTCCAAACGGACGGATGAATAGAACTTCAGTGCGTTCCCGCCAGTTGTGGTTTCGGGCGAGCCGAACATCACGCCGATTTTCATCCGGATCTGGTTGATGAAGATCACCATACAGTTGGAGCGGCTGATGGAACCGGTCAGCTTGCGCATGGCCTGGCTCATCAGGCGGGCCTGAACACCCACATTGCTGTCGCCCATGTCGCCTTCCAGCTCCGACTTGGGCGTCAGTGCAGCAACAGAGTCGACGATGACCATGTTGACCGCGCCCGACCGCACCAGCGTGTCGGTGATTTCCAGGGCCTGTTCGCCGGTATCGGGCTGCGAAATCAGCAGTTCGTCCAGATCAACGCCCAGCTTGGCCGCATATTGCGGGTCCAGCGCGTGTTCCGCATCCACAAAGGCGCAAACGCCGCCTTTCTTTTGTTGTTCTGCGATGCAGTGCAACGTCAGCGTGGTCTTGCCCGAGCTTTCAGGACCGTAGATTTCAACGATCCGTCCCATCGGCAGGCCACCAATGCCAAGTGCGATATCAAGCCCCAGCGAGCCGGTCGAAGACGCCTCGATCTCGTTCAGGGGGTTGCCATCGCCGAGCTTCATGATGGAGCCCTTGCCGAACTGCCGTTCAATCTGCGCCAGGGCGCTGTCGAGCGCCTTTTGTTTGTCGCCGCTTTTCTTGTTGTCTTTCATGGTCAAAAGATCCGCCATAGTCCCTTGTCCCTTCCTATGTGTCACACCCGCAGGCGGGCGGCAATCACTGCTTTGTTCACCTCATGTTCTATATGAGATCAAAACAGGAACATTGCAAGAAGAACTTCACTGGATGTTCTTCTTTGTTCTCTCTCCGAGTTGGTAGCCAACATGGTTAAGAGAGTGTTATTGAAGGGAGAACCAAGGGTATTTGAGCAGGCTTTTCACGGTATGCTGATCTTTTTCAAAGAACGTCTCGCGCTGCTTTCGGTGCCGAAAACCGGCACCACGGCCTATCACGCCGCCTTGGCGAGCCGGGCGGATGTGGCGATTTCAAACCCGCCCGAGCTGAAACACGCCCCGGTCTATCGCTACAACCGCTGGATTCGGCCGATGTTTGACAAGGTGTGCAACGCCGAGATGGAGCTGGTTGCGGTCATGCGAGAGCCGATCAGCTGGCTGGGGTCATGGTATCGCTTTCGCCAACGCGACGCACTGGCAGGCCACCCCAACAGCACGGCCGACATTTCGTTCGACGGGTTCCTGCGGGATGCCTGCCGCGGCAAACCGCCCCGCCACGCAGATGTCGGAAGCCAGGCCAGGTTCCTTGCGCCCCAACCCAATGGCTGCGCCGTGCGCCATTTGTTTCGATATGAAGAGCCGCAGAAGCTGCAGGCCTTTCTTGAAACGCGGCTTGGCTACCGTTTTGAGCTGCCGCAGCTGAACGTGAGCCCTACCCGGAACCTTGCGCCCAGTGACGAGACGCTTGCCCTTGTCCGGCGCAAGCGGGCGGAGGAATTTGCCCTTTACGACAGCATCAGCTGATCTGAGCAGCCCCCAGAAACAAAAAACGCGCCATCCGTCCGGACCGCGCGTTTTTTTCATGCCAGATGGTCGCTAGTGCAACTGTTCGTGGACCGTTTCGGTCAACTGGTTGAGCGAGAAAGGTTTGGGCAGGAAGACCGAGTTCGGCACCGACGGCTCTTCTTCGCCAAAGGCGCCTTCGGCGTAGCCCGAGACAAAGACGACCCGTGTGTCCGGTCGGGTTTTCAGCGCCTCGCGCACCCAGCTGGGCCCGTCCATTCCCGGCATCACCACATCAGTGACAAAAACATCCACCGTCAGACCGGGGTCTTCCAACGTGCGCAGCGCATCCTCGGCAGAGTCGGCCTCCAGCACGGTATAGCCGCGCATCCGCAACGCACGGGATGCAAAGGCGCGGACCGGGGCCTCGTCCTCGACCAGCAGCACGACACCCTCGCCATGCTGGGCCGCGGGGGTGGGCTTTGCACCGGCTTCGGCCTCTGGCTTCACAACTTCCGGTTCGGCTTGGCTGTTCACCGGGAAATACAACGTGAACTGGGTGCCCTGATCCTTGATCGAGTCGACAAAGATATAGCCGCCAGTCTGTTTGATGATCCCGTAGGCGGTCGACAGACCAAGACCTGTTCCCTCGCCGGTGCGTTTGGTGGTGTAGAAGGGTTCAAACACCTTCTGCAGTTTGTCCGGTGCGATCCCGACCCCTTCGTCAGAGACCTTCACGGTGACCCAGTCGCCGGGGGGCACAACGGCGCGATCACGCTCCAGCGGTTCGTCCAGAACAACGGCTTCCGTCTCAACCCGGATTTCACCACCCTGTGGCATCGCATCGCGCGCGTTCACCACAAGGTTCATCAGCACCTGTTCCAGCTGGCGCTTGTCCGCCCGGATCGAGCGCATGACCGGATCATGGCTGAGCGTCAGAGTGATCTTTTCACCCACAAGGCGGTTCAGCAGATGGGTAAGGTCAGACAGCGTGTCACGCACGTCCAGCACTTCCGGCTGCAAGGTCTGCTTGCGCGAGAAGGCGAGAAGCTGGCTCACCAATGCGGCGGCACGGTTGGCGTTTTCGTGGATCTGGATCAGATCACCGAAATCCTGATCGCCCTGATCGTGCCGGAGAAGCAAAAGGTCACAATGGCCTGAAATCGCCGTCAGCAGGTTGTTGAAGTCATGCGCGACACCGCCCGCCAGCTGACCAATAGCCTGCATTTTCTGGCTTTGAACAAACTGCGCCTCGAGAGTCTTCAGTTCAGTGGCGTCATTCAGCACCGCGATCAGAACTGTTTCGCCTTCTTCCACGACACGGGTCAGCGTCACCTGGACAAAGACCTCCTTGTCGCGACGCGAAAGACGCAGGAACTCAGATTTATGCGAGGCATGGCCCTCGGCAGTGTCCCGCAGCCAATCGGCCATCGGGCGACCAAGGCCCTCCATCAGCTGGCCAATTTTCAGGTTCTTCGTGGTTTTGGTGCCAAGAAGCTGCATGCCGAGCTTGTTGGCGGACAACACGGTGCCATCCGGCGACACCTTTACAAAGGGAACCGGCAGGCTTTCCAGCGGTGCCTTGCCACTGTTGGCTTCGGATGGATCAAGCGCGAGGAAATAGAGTTCGCTGCGGCCCTGGCTGCGGTTCTTTTCCTGAACCAGAACCTCAACCGGACCGGATTTCGTGCTCATGGTGTTGATTTGCCCCGACAGCACCGGCAGCGACGTGAAAAGTCGGTCTGTCGATTTCACCCGTTCACCGATCAGAGCGCGCGCGGCTTCGTTCATGAAAAGAACGGTCCCGGTGCGGCCGACGGTCAGCATCGGGATCGGCACATTGTCGGCATTGCGCCCTGTTGTCGGGCGATCAGCGATTTCCTCTACCCGCCACAAAAAGCTACCGCCTTGCATTTGGTGCACTGCCAGACGGACATGTCCACGGCGCGTCACGATATCTTCGCGCGCGGCCCCTTCGACGCGGGCGCGGCTTTGCAACCGGAACAGAACCGCAGAGGGGTTGGCAAGGATAGAGCGCATGGTCCCAGCCAGGGTTTCGGTGTCACCATCTTCAAACCGCTTGGCCGCAGCACCGTTGGAGGCATGCACGACGCCATCTTCATCGGTGACAAAAGTGGGCGTCGCATCCTTGTCGATGAAGCCAGTCAGAAGCTCCGTCGCCATTGCGCGGGCTTTCAGGCGCGTCCGGGCCTGGATCAGCATCAACAGCGCCACCGCCACCAGCGTCAGACCAACAGCAATCAACCCGCGTGTGATCCACTCGGGCGTGTTCAACACCCAAGGTGCGGTGATCACCATCGCAGACAAAACCAGCACAGCCGCAAGACGTGCATGTTCAGGCGTGTAAACGCGCAACTCGGGAACGGGGGAAGTTCGACGTCCGTTCATTGCGGCTCCCTCAATGGATCAAGTGCGCCCATATCGCGACGAATAAGGTTAAGACTGCGTTAAGGTTGCAGTAATTTTATTGGATCTCTCTGGGTTTAATCGTTGCCGATACGGCGCAGTACCGCAACATAGAAACCGTCGGTGCCGCCCTGCACCTGCCAACCGTGATCGCTCTGCAACTGCCAGCCAGAGCGGCGCGCGAGGAAATCATCAACCTGCTTGCGGTTTTCGACCGACAGCATGGAGCATGTTGCATAGGCCAAAACGCCGCCGTCAGCGACCAGTTCAGCGGCCTCATCAAGAATGGCGCTTTGGGTCTGGCACAGAGTGTCGAGCTGGGACTGGCTGAGCCGCCACTTGCCCTCGGGGGCGCGGCGCCAAGATCCGGAGCCAGAACAAGGTGCATCACACAGCACCAGATCATAAGGGGCCTTTGCGCCGGTTTTTCGCGGCTCCAGCAGGGTTACCTTGACGCCCGCACGCTCTGCCCGGACTGGCAGGTCTTTCATCCGTTGTGCCGCAATATCATGGGCATAAAGGTCAATCTTTGCCCGCGCCGCCAGCGCCAGGCTTTTGCCACCACCGCCGGCGCAATAGTCCAGCACCCGCATCCCATCCGCAAGCGGCAGGGCCTCGATCACCGCCTGACTGGCAGCATCCTGCAGCTCTACCAACCCATGCGCATAGGCAAGAGAGTTGCGCAGCTTTCGGGCACCTTCGGTGACGTTCAATGCAGTGTCCGCCGCAGGGTGCGGCTCCGCCAGGATGCCTTCGGATGCGAGCCGGGCAAGCACCTCGGCCTGATCCGGATGACGGCGGTTGACGCGCAGATGCACTGGCGCCCGGCTCTGCAGGGCCCGGCCTGCCGCCTCGACGCCATCGCCCAGGCTCTCAGAAAACAACGGCCAGAGCCATTGGGGAATATCCAGCCGTTCCGCATCAGACAGCTCTGGCACCCGCGCGAGCGCAGCACGTTCATCATCGTTAAGTGCAGAAGGCCCATGACCTTCACCAGTGAACAGCGTGTCGGGCTCCACACCTTCGGCGCGCAATGCGCCCAGCATCAGCTGGCGACCGGTGGTGTTTGTGTGATCGATCACATCCACCCCGCCCCCGCCACCAAGGGCCGCAAAGGAACGCAAGCACCGCAGCGCGTCAAATACGTGGTCGCGCACCGCTGCCCGATCCTTGGATCCGGCAAAGCGGCTACGTCGCGCCCAGGCTGTCAGCTGTTTCTCCGCAGGTTCCCCTGCCAGGATCTGGTCGAGGATTTCGATTGCGGCCTGTCGGCGGGCTGCCGGGGTCATGCCCCGGCCTCATGGCGATGCATCACGGTCATCCGGCAGCGCTCCTGTTTTTTAGCCGATACGGTAGTTCGGGCTTTCACGCGTGATCTGCACGTCATGGACGTGGCTTTCCTTGAGGCCGGCACCGGTGATACGGACGAACTCGCAGTTCTTGCGCATCTCATCAACGGTCGCACAGCCCGTGTAGCCCATCGCTGCACGCAGACCGCCAACCAGCTGGTGAATCACCGCACCTGCAGCCCCTTTGTAGGCCACCTGCCCCTCGATGCCTTCGGGCACGAGTTTGTCACTGGCGGCATCCTTCTGGAAATACCGATCAGCAGAGCCACGCGCCATCGCGCCGAGCGATCCCATGCCGCGGTAGGATTTGAAGGAACGGCCCTGATATAGGATCACTTCGCCCGGCGATTCATCCGTTCCCGCGATCATCGAACCAACCATCGCGCAGGACGCGCCCGCGGCAATGGCCTTGGCGAAATCACCAGAGAATTTGATGCCACCATCCGCGATGATCGGAATGTCACCAGCGGCGCCGGCACAATCCATGATCGCGGTCAGCTGCGGAACACCGACACCTGCAACCATCCGGGTGGTGCAGATGGAGCCCGGACCAATCCCGACCTTGACGGCATCCGCGCCTGCATCGATCAGCGCCTTGGTGGCTGCGGCTGTCGCGACGTTACCCGCAACGACCTGCACCTTGGACGACAGCGCCTTGATGCGCTTGACCGCCTCGATCACCCCTTCGGAGTGTCCATGCGCGGTGTCCACCACCACGATATCGACGCCAGCATCAATCAGCGCCTCAGAGCGGGCAAAACCGCTGTCACCAACAGAGCTGGCGGCAGCAACGCGCAGACGACCCAGTTCATCCTTGCAGGCAGTGGGGTTGAGAACGGCCTGCTCGGTGTCTTTCAGCGTCAGAAGACCGGTCAGCTTGCCGTTCTTGTCGGTCACCAGCAGCTTTTCGATGCGGCGCGCCTTCATCATCGACTTGGCTTCTTCCAACTCGGCCGGCTCTTGCATCACGGCGAGGTTGTCAGAGGTCATCATCACCGAGACAGGCGTGTTGTCATCGGTGGCAAAGCGCATGTCGCGATTGGTCACGATGCCAACAACACGGCCCTCGCCATCCACGACCGGGAAACCGGTCACGCGATAACGTTCCTGCAGCGCCTTGGCGTCCGCCAGTGTCTGATCTGCCGTCAGGGTGATCGGGTTGTAGACGATCCCGCTCTCGAAACGCTTGACGCGACGGACCTGGCGGGCCTGCTCTTCCAGATCAAGGTTCTTGTGAATGACGCCCATGCCGCCAGCCTGCGCCATGGCGATCGCCATGCGGGATTCCGTCACCGTATCCATCGCCGAGCTGAGCAGCGGAATGTTGAGGGAGATGGAATTTGTCACCCGCGTGCGCGTGTCAGCCGTGCTCGGCAGAACGCTGGACGCACCTGGTACCAGAAGAACATCGTCGAATGTGAGAGCCTCACGAATCTGCATTTGCTATCCCCATGCAAAACCCCGTTGGCGATGACCCTATGGCACAGATGCCGCAGATGGGAAAGAGCCCGATTCGAGAAAAACCGGAGAATTCACGCCCCTGCGCCGAAACGATCCGTTTGCCTGTCACAGGGCTGCCGATCTTTGCTGACATGGATCAAGGCGGGGCGGCTCTCCTGCTGTCAGCATGGGATACGCGAACAGATCAGATCGGAGCCCCAGAGCCATGCCAGACGACACATGCTGCCGCCCATTGGAAGGGGTCGTTGTCCTTGACCTTACCCATGTCCTCGCCGGGCCCTATGCCTCTATGGGGCTGCAGGATCTGGGTGCGCGCATCATCAAGGTAGAGCGTCCAGGCCTTGGGGACGATACCCGCGCCTTTCCGCCGTTCAAGGATGGCGCAAGCGCCTATTTTGCGACCATCAACCACGGCAAGGAAAGCATCGCGCTGGACCTGCGGGCCGAAACCGATCGGGTGATCTTTGATCAGCTGCTGGAGCGCGCCGATGTGATCCTTGAGAATTTTCGCCCCGGCGTCATGGAGCGGCTCGGTTATGGGTGGGAGGCGCTGCATGCGCGGTTTCCAAACCTGATCTATGGCGCTGTCTCAGGTTTTGGTCACACCGGCCCGGACCGGTTGCGCCCTGCCTATGACATGGTGGTTCAGGCCCGCGGAGGCGTCATGTCGATCACCGGGGAAAAAGACCGTGACCCAGTGCGCGTCGGGGCCTCTATCGGCGATATCGCAGCGGGCATGTTCCTGTGTCAGGGAGTTCTTGCCGCGCTCTATGCCGTCAAATCCGGCGCGCCCGGACAGAAGGTTGACGTGTCCATGCTCGACAGCCAGCTCGCGTTGCTGGAACATGCGGTCGCCATCACCTCGGTGACGGGCCATTCCCCCCGCCCGTCCGGTGCGCGCCATCCGTCGATCACGCCATTTGAAACCTTTCATGCCCGCGACGGGCTGTTTGTGATTGCCGCGGGCAATGACGCGCTTTTCGCGAGCCTTTGCAAGACGCTTGGCCTGCCTCTTGCAGAAGATCCGCGGTTTGCCACCAACTTGGCCCGCTGTGAAAATGCGCGGCTGTTGAAACGGCTGATTGAGGCAGTGACGCTGGACCAGCCCAAACAGCACTGGATCCAAGAGCTGCAGCGCGCAGGCATTCCCACCGGTCCCATTCAGGATGTGGCGCAGGTCATGCAGGACCCCCAGATCCTTGCCCGCAATATGGTGGTCGATGTGTGCGACGCAGACGGCCATCCGCAGTACAAGGCAGCAGGCAATCCGGTCAAACTCTCGGCCCTGCCCGATCCTGCGACCCGCAGACCCGCCCCCAGCCTTGATGGCAATCGCAAAGACATCCTGAAATGGCTCGCCAATGGCGCGACACAAGACGACCATAGCGACACCTGAGCGCTAAACTGCGCCAAAACCAGACATAAATGACGCCAGCGGGCATGAAAATGACGCGGCCCGGCTTTCCCTGCGCGCAAAACGCCATATGCTCCCGCAAAATGCGCACGAACATAGGTAGAGGCATGGCAAACGATCCCGTCACCGACCCGACCCAGGCATCCGCAACCGATCCGTTGGTGGTGTTCACCCCATCGGGCAAGCGCGGCCGCTTTCCCGTTGGAACGCCCGTCCTGACAGCGGCCCGCCAACTGGGAGTCGATCTCGACTCTGTCTGCGGCGGACGCGGCATCTGCTCCAAGTGCCAGATCACCCCGTCGTACGGAGAGTTTTCCAAGCACGGGGTAAGCGTTTCGGATGATGCGCTGAGCGAGTGGAACAAGGTCGAACAGCGCTACAAGGACAAACGCGGGCTGATCGACGGGCGCCGCCTTGGCTGTCAGGCAACCGTTCAGGGGGATGTGGTGATTGACGTCCCGCCAGAAAGCCAGGTGCACCGCCAAGTGGTGCGCAAGCGGGCCGAAGCGCGTGAAGTCACCATGAACCCGTCGACGCGGCTGTATTATGTCGAGGTTGAAGAGCCCGACATGCACAAACCGACCGGCGACATGGAGCGGCTGATCGAGGCGCTGGACAGCCAGTGGGGTCTGAAGGGCGTGCAAACCGATCTTCACATCCTGCAGTGCCTTCAGCCGGCCCTGCGTAAGGGCAACTGGAAGGTGACAGTCGCCGTGCATCTGGGTGATGCCAGCCAATCCCCCAAGATCATGCACATCTGGCCCGGCTATTACGAAGGCTCTGTCTATGGTCTTGCGGTGGATCTTGGCTCTACCACCATCGCGGCCCATCTGTGCGACCTGAAAACCGGCCAGGTGGTTGCCTCCTCCGGGATCATGAACCCGCAGATCCGTTTTGGCGAAGATCTGATGAGCCGGGTGTCCTATTCCATGATGAACAAGGGCGGCGATCAGGAAATGACAGCCGCCGTGCGCGAGGGCATGAACGCGCTGTTCACCCAAATCGCCGCCGAAGCGGAAATCGACAAGGCGCTGATCGTGGATGCGGTGTTTGTCTGCAATCCGGTGATGCATCACCTGTTCCTCGGCATCGACCCGTTTGAGCTGGGTCAGGCCCCCTTTGCGCTGGCAACCTCCAACGCGCTGTCGCTGCGGGCGATTGAACTGAACCTCAACATTCACCCGGCCGCCCGTGTCTACCTGCTGCCCTGCATCGCCGGTCACGTCGGCGCGGATGCTGCGGCGGTCGCCCTTTCCGAGGCGCCGGACAAATCAGAGGATCTGGTGCTGGTTGTTGATGTGGGCACCAACGCCGAGATCCTGCTTGGCAACAAGGAAAAGGTTCTGGCCTGTTCCTCCCCCACTGGTCCTGCGTTTGAAGGCGCCCAGATCTCCAGCGGACAGCGCGCCGCCCCGGGCGCCATCGAACGCGTCGAAATCAACCCGGAAACCAAAGAGCCACGTTTCCGCGTGATCGGTTCAGATGTGTGGTCGGATGAAGAGGGCTTTGCCCAGTCTATCGCGACGACCGGCATCACCGGCATCTGCGGTTCCGGCATCATCGAGGCAATCGCCGAAATGCGCATGGCTGGCGTGCTGGATGCCTCTGGCCTGATCGGCTCGGCCGAACAAACCGGCACGGCACGCTGCATTCAGGATGGACGCACCAATGCCTACATGCTGTGGGACGGCTCCGCCGAGGGCGGCCCGACGATCACCGTCACCAACCCCGACATCCGCGCAATCCAGATGGCCAAGGCTGCGCTTTATTCCGGCGCCCGGCTCCTGATGGACAAATTCGGCGTGGAAAAGGTCGATCGCGTTGTGCTCGCCGGTGCCTTTGGGGCGCATATCTCAGCCAAACACGCCATGGTTCTTGGCATGATCCCAGATTGCCAGCTGGACAAGGTCACATCGGCAGGCAACGCCGCTGGCACCGGCGCACGGATTGCCTTGCTGAACCTCGAAGCGCGCGGCGAAATCGAGGAAACCGTCCGCAACATCGAAAAGATCGAAACCGCAGTGGAGCCGCGTTTCCAGGAGCATTTCGTCAACGCGTCTGCCATCCCCAACTCTGCCGAGCCCTTCCCGATCCTGGGCACGGTCGTGACACTGCCGCAGGTGAATTTCAACAGCGGTGGCGGTGACGCAGCTGAGGACGGAGGGCGCCGCCGTCGCCGCCGTCGCGGCTAGGTGAAGGAAAACGATTTTGCCGGGGCAATCAGCGTGTTGTGCGCTTGACCCGCCCCGGCGAATTCGCTACTCCCAGCAGCACGGATGCGGGTATGGTGAAAAGGTATCACGGCAGCTTCCCAAGCTTTAGTTACGGGTTCGATTCCCGTTACCCGCTCCAGTAAACCCCCGAGTGTCCATGCGAGGGTCCATTCCAGCGCAGACCACGGACATTGCGTAGCCGACTGAAATCAGTGGGCTTTTTTGTGTGGCGGTCATATTCGCCCCCCCCGGCGCAGAACAGCATACCGGATCGGCGCATGAAACCCGCCAGCCCTTGCGCCGCTCGGACATTCCGCCTAGGCAGGCGCAATGGAGCTGATTTATCACACCCCACTCAGCGCTGAAGCGCAGATCGAACATGGCCTGACAGAGCCTCAACCGCTGGCAATGGCCGACCGGGTGCGGTTTTCCGAACTGGATATCCTACACCACGTCAACAACAAGGCCTATCTCAGCTGGTTTGAAACCCTGCGCGTGGCGTATTTCAACCGCTTCTTCGCCCCCTTCTTTGACGGGATGCCAGCCCCGCGCAATGTCGTGCGCAACGCCAATATCCATTACGTCAAGGAAATGGTGCTGGACGAGGATTACATCACCACTGCCCGCGTCGTTTCGTTTCGCCGCACATCTTACATCATGGAGCAGCAGATCTGGTCGGGCGATCTGCGCGCAACAATGACCGGTGTGATGGTCTTGCGCACGCCAGATGGACAGTCAGGCTATCCCCTGCCCGACCCCTTGCGCCAATCCCTGATCGAACGTGACGGCGCCGTCGCCGAAGGCTGACCATAAAAATAGGCCCTCCCAAGCGGGACGGCCCATATTTGCGAACATGTTCTGCAAACATGCGAAAAGCCACCGCACACACGCGCATGTGTTCCTTGCGCGCGGGCTCAGGGGGCCCAGTGCACTGTCATTTCTGACAATACGGCCTGGATTGGCGCCTCTTCCGGTGGCAGCGATTTGGCGCGCTCCAAAGCTTCGCGCTTGGCATCGCCGTAGATCACCAGATGTTTGGAAATCGCGGCATCCAGCACACGGGCTGACAGGCTGATGCGGGGCTCTGGCTGGCTGTCAGGGCGCATGACCGCAAGGATAGGCGCATTCGCGGCCAGCGCAGCCTCCAGCCCGTCAACCCCCGGAAACAACGAAGCCGTGTGCATGTCTTCGCCCATACCAAGCAGGACAACCGACAGCGGCAGCTCAGGCTCGATCATGCTTTCAACCTCGGCCAGAACATCTTCGGGCGCACGCGCGGGAACGTGGAACGGCAGGAACCGGGCCGCGGCAGCGCGATCTACAAGGAGCCGCTCGCGGATCATGCGAGCATTCGAACGCTCGCTGTCGGTAGGCACCCAGCGTTCATCGGTTGCCATCAGGCGCACGCGATCCCAGTCGATGTCTGCGGCGCAAAGGTCGTCAAAAATCGGGGCTGGGGTTGTTCCGCCCGCCACCGCAATCGACGCGCTGTCATGGTGCAGCAAATGCGTCTTGAGGTCGCCCGCAATCTGATTGGCCACATCGATGGCCAGCATGTCACGGTCTGCGTATTCGGAAATTTTCATGGGTTGATCCCCCGCCAGTCTCGTTGGTCACGGCGCATCAGCAGATCAGCGTCGCCGGGGCCTGTGCTACCGCTATCATAGGGTTTTGGCACATCCCCACGAGATGTCCAGCCCGCAATGATCGGATCCGTCCAGGCCCAGGCGGCCTCCACCTCATCGCCGCGCATGAACAAGGTCTGATTGCCCCGTATCACATCGGTGATCAGCCGCTCATAGGCGTCCGGTGCGCCGTGAATGTTGTCCCCCAGAGCCTGGGCGAAGCTCATGTCCAAGGGCACGTCCATCAACCGCATCCCGCCCGGCCCCGGTTCTTTGATGGTCACCTTCAGGGTGATCCCCTCGTCGGGCTGCAGACGGATGGTCAGCAGGTTCGCATGCCGCCCCGCATCCGCACCAAAGATCGAGTGCGGCGCATCCTTGAAGAAGACGTTGATAACAGAAGACCGCGCCACCAGACGTTTGCCCGTCCGCAGGTAAAACGGCGTCCCCGCCCACCGCCAGTTGCTGATATGCGCCTTCAGCGCGACATAGCTCTCTGTGGTGCTGCGTGGCGCGCCCACGGTTTCGCGGTACGTCAGATCCGAACCGGTTGCACCACCAGGGGCAACATATTGGCCGCGCACGATGTGATGCGGTTCCACAGGCTCCAGCGCGCGGATCACCTTCAGCTTTTCATCGCGCACGGCGTCGGGGTCGAATTTGGCCGGTGGCTCCATCGCGATGAGGCAGAGAAGCTGCATCAGGTGGTTCTGCATCATGTCCCGCATCGCACCGGATTTGTCGTAATACGCCTCACGCCCGCCAACGCCCACGGTCTCTGCCACCGTGATCTGGATGTGGTCGACATATTGGCTGTTCCAAAGCGGCTCAAACAACATATTGCCAAACCGGATCGCCATGAGGTTCTGAACGGTTTCCTTGCCCAGATAATGGTCGATCCGGTAAATCTGGCTTTCGTCAAAATGACTGGCAAGGGTCTGGTTCAAAGCCCGCGCAGACGCGAGGTCATGACCAAAGGGCTTTTCGACCACGATCCGGGTCTGATCGTCGGCCAGCTCATGCGCCCAGATCTGTTCCGCCAGCGGCGCAAACAGCGATGGGCCAACAGAAAAATAGAACACCCGCACCCGATCCTGGCGTGGCTTGCCCAATTCCTGTGTGAGCGCCTGCCAACCCGCCGGGTCGGTTGCATCAACCCTGAGATAAAGGACGCGATCCAGGAACCGGGCCAGCTGCTCCGGCGCCACTGCGCCGCAATGGGTTTGCAGCGCCTCGGCCACCAGCGCCTGATAGCTTTCGCGGGTCAGATCGCTGCGCGCGGCACCAATGATGCGGGCGCCATCGGGCAGCTGCTCGTCACAATGACGCCGAAACAGGGCCGGCAGGATCTTGCGCTGTGCCAGATCGCCGGTCCCGCCAAAAACCACCAGATCAAATGGGTCGACCGGAATAACTCGGGAAACCATGGGCCTGCCTCTTTGCCGCGGGGCGCGCCTGCTGCGCCGGATAGATCAAAGACAGCCTGACAAATCAGGACCATAGCGCAGGGCTGCCAGCTTAGTCCGTGACAGTATAAGCGACTGAGGGCAAAAGAAAACAGATCAGAAGTCCACGCATGCCGTATGGTCAGAATTATGCCTTACATTCCAGCAAAGCGGTCACGAATGAAGATGCAGCACGCCCTTGACGTTGCGCCATTCACCGGGGCTGATCATTTTGCGATGGGTAAAGCGGACCGAATGCAACGGGCCCTCGATCTCGCGCTGCCAGAACTCGATAAACTCAAACAGGCGTGGATGATCGGGCGCCAGATCATAGTCCTGCCAGACAAAGGTATTGAGCACATGGATGTAGTCGGGCATGTGATATGTCATTTCGGCCGTGGTCAGACCGTAGCCCTTCAACATCAGCTCTGTTTCGCTTTTCTCCATTTCAGGTCTCCTCTACGGACACCCCCCATGTCGTAAGCATATCATAAAATTCGTTAATCTCGTACAAATACAGCCGCTTGGCAGAAATACAGCGAGGAATGACGCCAAGATCAGCCAGCTTGCTTGCGCCTTATATGCCCTTGCTGTTAAGGTGCAGACACAAGATATAGACCCAGCAATAACTACGGGCAGCCAACGTGAGCGATACGCCGGAAACTCCTGAAAACATGGACGAAAATAAACCTGAGCGGCCTCAGTATGATGGCCCGACGGTTTCCATTGAAACCGAGATGCGCAACTCGTATCTCGACTATGCGATGTCGGTTATTGTCAGCCGCGCCATTCCCGACCTGCGTGATGGTCTGAAACCGGTTCACCGCCGGATTCTGTACGCCATGCATGAAGTCGGCAACAGCCATGACAAACCCTATCGCAAGTCGGCCCGTCCGGTTGGCGATGTCATGGGTAAATACCACCCCCATGGTGACAGCGCGATCTATGACGCCCTTGTGCGGATGGCGCAGGACTTCTCCATGTCGCTGCCGCTTCTGGACGGTCAGGGCAACTTTGGCTCGATGGACGGCGATAATCCGGCGGCGATGCGTTACACCGAAGTCCGCATGGACAAGCCGGCCGCGTCGATCCTGGCCGACATCGAAAAAGACACGGTTGATTTCCAGGACAACTACGATGGCAAGGACCGTGAACCAACGGTCCTGCCCGCCCGCTTCCCGAACATGCTGGTCAACGGCGCCGGGGGTATTGCGGTTGGCATGGCGACCAACATCCCGCCTCACAACCTTGGCGAGGTGGTGGATGCCACCCTGGCCCTTATTGAGGACCCGGACCTGACCAGCGAACAGCTGATTGAGTACATTCCCGGCCCCGATTTCCCCACCGGTGGTGTAATGCTGGGCCGCTCTGGTGCGCGCAAGGCGTATCTGGAGGGCCGTGGCAGTGTCATCATCCGGGCCAAGACCAAGGTCGAGGAGATCCGCAAGGACCGCTATGCGATCGTGGTCGAAGAAATCCCCTATCAGGTCAACAAAGCCGCGATGATCGAAAAGATCGCCGAGCAGGTCCGCGAAAAACGGATCGAAGGCGTGGCCCACGTTCAGGATGAATCCGACCGCAACGGTGTGCGGGTTGTTGTCGAACTCAAGCGCGACGCAACCCCCGAGGTGGTGCTGAACCAGCTGTATCGCTTCTCGCCCATGCAGACGTCGTTCGGCTGCAACATGCTGGCGTTGAATGGTGGCCGACCAGAACAGCTGACCCTGCGCCGCTTCCTGACGTCCTTCATCGACTTCCGCGAAGACGTGGTTGCCCGCCGCACCGCATATGACCTGCGCAAGGCCCGTGAACGCAGCCACATCCTGTGCGGTCTCGCTGTGGCAGTATCCAATGTGGATGAGGTGGTTGCGACCATCCGCGCCTCTGCCGATGCCGCTGAGGCCCGTCACAAGCTAATGACACGCCGCTGGCCTGCGAGCGATATCGCGCCCTACATCCGCCTGATCGACGATCCGACCCACACCATGAATGACGATGGCACCTATAACCTCTCTGAGGTGCAGGCCCGTGCCATTCTGGAACTTCGGTTGCAGCGTCTGACGCAGATCGGTGTCAAGGAAGTCACCGATGAGCTGGAAGAACTGGCAGGCAAGATCAAGGAATACCTTGAAATCCTGTCCTCCCGCGAGCGCATCCTGGGCATCATCTCGGACGAGCTGCGCGAAGTGCGCGACAACTTCGCCGTTCCCCGTCGCACCGAGATCGTCGACTGGTCCGGCGACATGGAAGACGAGGATCTGATCGAGCGCGAAGATATGGTCGTGACGATCACATCTGGCGGCTACATCAAGCGGACCCCGCTGGCCGATTTCCGCGCGCAGAAACGCGGTGGCAAGGGGCTGTCGGGGATGCAGACCAAGGAAGAGGATGTTGTTACCAACCTCTTCGTGGCCAATACCCACACCCAGCTGCTGTTCTTCACCACCGATGGGATGGTCTACAAGCTCAAGACCTGGCGTCTGCCGCAGGGTGGCCGCACCTCCAAGGGCAAGGCGATCGTGAATATCCTGCCGATCCCCACAGGTGTGTCCATTGCAGCGATCATGCCGGTCGATGTGCCGGACGAAGATTGGGAAAAACTGCAGGTGATCTTTGCCACCAGCGCAGGTGACGTGCGGCGCAACCGCCTGTCGGACTTCACCAATGTCCGCCGCAACGGCAAGATCGCGATGAAACTGCCAGAGGACGGCTCTGTCAAACTGGTCAATGCGCGCATCTGTTCCGAAGATGACGACGTGATGCTGTTCACCGACTCCGGTCGTGCGATACGCTTCCGCACCACGGATGTTCGTGTCTTCAACAGCCGTGAGTCCACCGGTGTTCGGGGCATCAGGCTCAACGGTGACGATCACGTTGTCTCGATGTCGGTGATCCGCCATTTCGAAGCCTCCCCCGAGGAACGCGCAGCCTATCTCAAGATGCGCCGCGCCGTGGCCGGGATTGCCGACGATGGCGAGAGCGACGACGAAGACGTGGTTGCAGGTGCCATCAGCCAGGACCGCTATGCCGAAATGTCGGCAGCAGAAAACCTGATCCTGACCATCACATCCGGTGGTTCGGGCAAGCTGAGCTCTAGCCACGATTATCCGGTACGTGGGCGCGGCGGCATGGGCGTTACCGCAATGGACAAGGCAATGCGCGGTGGTGCTATCGTGGCCTCCTTCCCGGTTGAGATGGACAACCAGATCATGCTCGCAACCTCGAAGGGACAGTCGATCCGGGTGCCGATTGATGGCATTTCCTTCCGCTCCCGCTCTGCCGGTGGCGTGCGGGTCTTCAATACTGGCAAGGGCGAAGAGGTCGTCTCTGTTGCCTGGATTGCCGAGCAATCGGACGAGGATGAGGCGGACACCAGCGAAAGCTGAGGCCCGTAAGACAAACCCAGTCAAAACGCCGCCCCAACCGGGCGGCGTTTTTGTTAATCAAAGGCTAATCAGTTTCGGGCAGCCTTTCATGTCGTGGAAACGCCATCGGGAAAGGAAGGCGACGCATGAATCTCTATCACTGCTCGATTGATCTTCACCACGAGGCCAAGGCCCTCGTCTTTGCCAACGCGGTAGACCAGTGGATGGGATACCTCAAGGAACGTGGTGTCATTCAGACCTGGCGTCTATTGCGTCGCAAACTGAACCTTGCCAGCGATACAAACCGCGACTTTCTGCTGGAGATCGAGTTCACGGATATGTCGCAACTTGACCAGGCATTCCGCGTCCTTGGTGAGATGGACGAAAATGTCGAACGGCTCTATGCAAATGTGAACACATTGATCGCAGCGGCTGACTTTGGACTTTACCGCCCCTTTCCTGATCCGGAACGGGCAGAGCGTATGGCATTGATCTGACTGTAAAAACACAAAACCCCTGCCAGATGGCAGGGGGTTTCTGGTTCACGTGTGCTGCTATCAAAGACCGTAGAGCGCGCCGAATTTCTCTTCCAGATAGGCAAGCAGGGGTTCCGGGCTCGGCGCCATGCCTGCGGCGTGGGTGATGGTCTCGACCGGGCTGCGCAGGCCACCATGCGTTTGCAGATTATCCCGCAGCCAGCTGGTCGCAGCAACGGTATCGCCTGACGCAAGCTGGGCATCCAAATCCGGCACCGCCTGACGCAGCGCCTGATACAGACACCCCGCATAGACATTGCCAAGGCTGTAGGTCGGGAAATAACCAAACAGCCCCACCGACCAGTGCACATCCTGCAGGCAGCCGTTTGACGGCTTGTCTACGTCATAGCCAAAATCAGCGGCAAAGCGATCATTCCAGGCGGCTTCGAGATCCTGGACCTGCAGATCACCCGACATCAGCACACGCTCCAGATCAAAGCGCAGCATCACATGCAGGTTATACTGCAGCTCGTCCGCTTCGGTCCGGATATAGCCGTTCTGCACGGCATTCACCGCCGCATAAAAGGCATCTGCATCCGCGATACCGAACTCGCCAAACTCCGCACGCATCTGGTCGAACAACCAACCGGTAAAGGCCCGGCTGCGGCCGAGTTGGTTTTCGTAGATCCGGCTCTGGCTCTCGTGCACACCCATCGACACGCCGCGACCCAATGGGGTCAGCAGATAGGCCTGATCGATGTTCTGCTCATAGGCGGCATGACCGACTTCGTGGATGGTCGAGTAAAAGCAATTGAACGGATCGTCGTCACTGGTCCGGGTGGTGACGCGCACATCAAGGCCGCTGCCCGAACAAAAAGGATGGACCGCCTTGTCCACCCGCCCGTGGCTCATCTTGTAGCCAAACGTCTCTGCCAACGTGGTGGTCAGCGCCATCTGCTTGTCTGCGTCGAAATGGCCGCTGACACCTTGGGGCGCGGGTTTGTCCAGTACACGGGCCCTCAGTTCCACCAGACGCGGGCGCATTGCATCAAAGAGATCCGCGATCTCGGCACCTGTTGTTCCGTGTTCGTAGTCGGCGACCATCGCATCATAGACGTCACCGCCTGCGGCCAGCGCCTGTCCTTCTTCCCGTTTGAGAGAGACCACCTCTTCCAGAACCGGCAGGAATGCGGCCACGTCTTCTGCCGCGCGGGCCGCTGCCCATTTGCCCTGCGCCTCAGAGGTCACACGCGCAATCCGCTTGGCCAGATCGGCGGGAACCTTGACCGCCCGGTCATAACTGCGGCGGATTTCGCGCAGCTGGGCCTCGCCAACCTCATCCGGGGCGACCGCAGCGGCCAGCCAGTCTGCCACTCGCGGATCTGACCGCCGGGCATGAAGAACCGCTTCGATTGCGGCCATCTCTTCGCCGCGTTGGGGGGCGGCACCGCGGGGCATCATGGTTTCCTGATCCCAGCCGAGGCGACCAGCAATCTGGCCCAAGGCCTGTGTGTCGCGTTCAAAGGCCATCAGTTCATCAAATGCGGTCATGCTCAGTAATCCTTGATCGAAGTGGCAATCGGGTATGCCGACAGGAACCGGGCGCGCAGGATCAGCACCCAAAGGCAAACGGCCATCAGCTGGTGCAAGATCGCAATCTGCCACGGTGCGGCGTAAAGCACGGTCACGATGCCAAGCACCATTTGCAACAGCAAGGCCGCAAATACCGCGTTAAAGGCAAATTGCGTGCGCGGATGGGCGCTGTTTCGCCCTCGCAACCAGACCACAACGCCAAAGGCAAGAAGGAGATAGCCGCTCACACGGTGGATGAATTGCACAAGGCCGGGGTTTTCAAAGAAGTTCTTCCACAGCGGCTCGATCATAAAGGGATCCGGCGGAATGATCTGCCCCCCCATCAGCGGCCAGTCTGTGTATGACCGCCCTGCGTCGATGCCTGCAACCAAAGCGCCAAGGATGATCTGCAAAAAGCTGAAGTGCAAAAGCCCGGTGGAAAGGCTGAACAGCTTGCTTTCTTTGGCACGCCGCGCCTGCATCAGGTCGCGTTCTTCCCGACCAAGCTGGAACATATACCAGGAAATCACCCCAAGGATCACAAAGGCAAGGCCAAGGTGTGTCGCCAGACGATAAGAGGCAACCGCAGTCATCCCCTCGCCCTGTGTCACGCCAGAGGCCACCATCCACCAGCCGATACCGCCCTGCAGCCCGCCCAGGAGACCGGGCAGCAACAGCTTGCCAGCCCAACCAACTGGGATCTGGCGCGCGACCGCAAAGCCGAGGAAGCCAACAGCCCAGATCAGCCCGATCACACGGCCAAGCTGACGATGACCCCATTCCCACCAATAGATGACCTTGAAGTCTTCAAGCTGCATCCACTGGTTCTGGATGCGCCATTGGTCGATCTGTTTGTACTTTTCGAACTCAGCCTGCCAGTCGGCCTCGCTCAGGGGTGGGATTGCACCGGTGACGGGACGCCATTCGGTGATCGACAACCCGCTGTCAGTCAACCGTGTCAGCCCTCCCACGACGATCATCGCCACGACCAGTGCGAACAGAACCGACAGCCAGGCACGTATGGCGCCCCGTGCGCCGCGACGGGCGCGATCGATCCCACCGGGTTGGGCTTGCGGGCGTTCCTGCGGCTGATCGCCAGAGACGTCCTCGAAAATGCTGCGCTTGCTCATGCTTGCCTCTTCCAATTTCCCGTCAAGCTAGGCCGCAGGTCAGCCCCCGTCCAGTGCAGGGTTCGCGGCCAAATGACCGTTCAGTCGCGTTTTTCTTTCCAACGGACCATCTGTCGCATCACGCCGTGCAGCATCTGCACATCCGCCCGGGTCAGCGGCAGGCGGCTGAACAGGTTGCGAAAGACCACCTTCATGCCCGGTGCCTTTTCTGGCGGAAAGAAAAAGCCCGCCTCTTCCAGCCGACCCTCGTAGTGATTGACCAGCGCATCCACATCCGCGTGGTTGGCCCAGTCGGATTTGCCGAGGTCGGTGGTCACGTCCACGACCTCTTCCACCTGACGACGCCATTCATAGGCGGTCAGCAAGACGCACTGACCAAGGTTGAGCGACGCGAATTCAGGATTGACCGGCACAGTGATAATGGCGTTTGCCCGCGCGACATCCTCGTTTTCCAGACCCGCGCGTTCCGGGCCGAACATCACCGCGACTTTCTGGCCGGCGGCGGTTTTCTCTGCGGCCAGCTTCATCGCTGCTTCCGGGCTGTAGACCGGTTTCGTCAGCTCGCGCGGACGCGCGGTGGTGGCAAAGACGAAATCGCAATCCTCCAGACTGTCGGCCAGCGTCGCTGACAGCTGCGCCTCGTCCAGCAGACGCCCCGCCCCGGAGGCCATGGCAACCGCCTTTTGATTGGGCCAGCCATCACGCGGCGCTACAATGCGCATCCGGTCGAGACCAAAATTCCACATCGCCCGGGCAGCTGCTCCGATGTTTTCACCCATCTGCGGGCGGACAAGGACAAAGGCGGGTTGAGGTGTGTCGCTTGGCATCCATCTCTCCAAAAAATCTGCTTTGCTCTAATCGGCAGGCGCCAAATGGGCAAGAGCAAGGGGGCGACTTCTCGGCCAAAGCGGCTATATCTTGGACAGAACCGTCAGATGACTGCGCCGAAGCTGCCACGGGATCTGGATTTTCGCGCCCCAGGTTGTCGCCAAATCCTTGCGTCCGGTGGCAAATGCGCTAAACACCGTCAACCACTGAACAGGAGCCCTCCCCATGGACAGCCCCGCTGACGCCCCCGAAACGCCGCAGATCTATCTGACCACACCGGCGAGCTTTGAGCTTGGCCGGTTCCCCGACCAGCTGGCCCGTGTATTGGACGAGGTCGAGATCGCCTGTGTGCGCCTTGAACTGGCCAGCCGGGATGAAGACACGCTGAGCCGTGCAGGTGACGCTCTTCGCGCTGTGGCCCATGCCCGCGATGTTGCGATTGTCATCACCGACCATCAGATCCTCGCAGAGCGTCTGGGGCTGGATGGCGTGCATCTGTCCGACGCAGCGCGCCCCGTCCGCACGGCGCGCAAGGCGCTTGGGCCGGATGCAATCGTCGGCAGCTTCTGCGCCGCGTCTCGCCACGATGGCCTGACGGCCGCTGAGGCGGGCGCAGACTACGTGAGCTTTGGCCCCGTTGGCACCTCTGGTCTGGGTGACGGCAACCAAGCCCAGAAAGATCTGTTTGAGTGGTGGTCGCAGATGATCGAGGTGCCGGTCGTGGCCGAAGGTGGTCTGACCGTTGACATCGTCCGCGAGCTCGCGCCTTACACCGATTTCTTCGGCATCGGGGACGAGATCTGGCGCGAGGAAGACCACATCGCAAGCCTGCGCAAGCTGATGGCCGCGATGGAGGGCTGATCGCCCCCGTACTCAAATCCATTTATCGAAAAACAGGGCCGCCCAGCATATGCTGACGCGGCCCTTTTTTCATCCCGCGGGACAGTCCGGGTTTGTTAGAGAAACACCCGTTCAGCAAACCAATAGGCACCAATAAGAGCGATCGTGAAGCTCGCAGGGATTGCAACTCTGCCCCGGTACTTGGGATGACCCCAGAACCAAAATCCAAACAGCGCATAGGCCACACCAACCACCGTGAGCTGGCCCAGCTCCACCCCCACATTAAAGCCAAGAAGCGCCGGCAGAAACTGGGCGTCAGGCAGACCAAACTCTGCCAGGACAGAGGCAAAGCCAAGCCCATGCAACAATCCAAACCCGAAGATCACCAACGTGCGCCAGCTGTGCAATTTCCGGGCAAAGACGTTTTCGACCGCGACAAAAACGATGGATGCGGCGATGAGCGGCTCAACGATGGCCGGGTCTATCCTGATCCAACCAAGCGCCCCAAGCGCCAGGGTGATTGTATGCGCCACCGTAAACGCGCTGATTTGCCAAATCAGCGGGCGCAACCGCGTGCTGAAAAAGAAAAGCCCCAGAACAAACAGAATATGATCCAGCCCCTTGGGCAGGATGTGGGTGTATCCGACGGGAATATAGTCGACGAACGCCTGCTGCGGGCTCTGGGCCAGACCGCCTGAAATCGGGATCGTGGGGGTCACTTCCCCGCCCTGCAGATAACCTGTGTAGGGGTCTTCCACCCCGTTCTGGCGGAGAACCACGCCACCGGACCCCTTGGGCCAGCCAATCTTCAACCCGCGGGCGGCGCCATCAACCGGCCCGGTCACGATCAACGCACTGCTGCGAGGCAACTCCACATCGCCGACCTCTGGAATGGTCACGGACTGAAGGCTGAGCGGGATATCCTCACCGGCGTATACCTCCAGCGTGCTTAGCCAATCCTCCGCAAAAAGCGCCACCATAGGCTTTAACTCGGCCTCCCTGAGAGCGCGCAAGCTGTCGTAGTCCTGCGCCTGTGCGGCTGTGTCCGTGTTCTCCATCCCGTCAAGGTTGATCCCGGCCACGAATGCCTCGATGTTGAGACGCAGTTCGAGGGTCAGCTGGCCATCCGCAATCTCGAAATCCGCAATCGTCGGCGTGACTTCGTGGGCTGCTCCGCTAGAGTAAGCTGCAAGAAAGGTGCTGATTGTCAGCGAAAAACACAGCACAAAAGACCGTAGCGCCTGCGTCACGTTTGCAGGTCCAGACCGCGCGCTGCGCACCGCCAGAGCCAGAGGTTCCATCCACGCCATGTCCATCCTCCGCCCCATCGTTGCAGCCGTCGCGGGTGTTCTCACCCTTCCCATTGCAGGTGCGGCTCTTTCACATGAGTTTTGGATCGCTCCGGAAAAATATCAAGTGGAATTAGGCGGATCTCTTCAGGCAGACCTGAAAAACGGGCAACGGTTCAAGGGATTTCGCCTTCCCTATCTGACGCAGGACATCGACCGGTTTGACATCAGGACACCCGCAGGCGTTGTGCCTTATGTTGGGCGGCTGGGGGACACACCTGCGCTCCAGCTTGACGATCCCGAACCCGGTTTGGCCGTCCTTCTTCATGAAACACAGCCCGACAGCCTGACCTATGACACATGGGAGGAATTTGCAGAGTTCGCCCGCCACAAGGGATTTGCCAACGTCGAGGCCCGCCACACCGCGCGGGGGTTGCCGCGCGACGGATTTTCAGAAATCTACACCCGCCACGCAAAATCCCTTGTCGCCGTGGGGGATGGCGCGGGACAGGACCAACCAGAGGGGCTGCTGGTGGAGTTTGTGGCGTTGAAAAATCCCTACACCGACAACCTGGACGACGGGCTGCCTGTGCGCCTTTACTATCAAACCGCGCCCCGCCCCGATGCCCAGATCGAAGTCTTCGAACGCACAGAGACAGGCGATGTGACCATCACGAAGTTCAAGACAAATGAAAATGGCATCGCAGTGATCCCTGTCAGTCGGGGCAACAGCTATCTCCTTGATGCGGTTATGCTTGAACCCCGGGATCCCGCCAGTGGCACTGGCGCGGTCTGGGCCACCCATTGGGCAGCGCTCACCTTCGCGGTCCCGAACTGACAGGCCAAGGCGGCCGGACCAATTGTGCAGACCACAACGGCGTCAGGCCCCATTACATCTGGCCCCATGACATCTGGCCCCACGATAACAGGCCCAAGACAAAACCCTGTTCTGCGCACCCGCCTTTTTCAGGGCGGAAAATCCACCAATGCGATGAACTGGATTGAAACGGTCTGTTACCGCACACGGTTGCGCCTTGCAGGAGCCAGAAAAACGCGGCAATACAGCCGCCATGACACATCCCTCTCACTCTCCCGCCGAGACCCCGGATCAGACCATGTCCCAGGCTGCCGCGCCGCAGCCCGATATCCTGTGCATCGGTTCTGTCCTGTGGGATATCATCGGCCGTTGTCCTGCAGAGATGCAGCGCGGTTCTGACATGCCGGGCCGGATCACCCGCTTGCCCGGTGGTGTTGCGATGAACATCGCCATGACCCTTGCCCGCTTTGGCCTGCGCCCTGCCCTGCTCAGCGCAGTTGGCCGCGATGCCGAAGGCGATGAGCTGGTCAATGCCTGCACCCACCTTGGCCTCATCACCGACCACCTCTACCGTTCCGAAGATCTGCCAACGGACCGCTACATGGCGGTTGAGGGCGCCAACGGGTTGATTGCGGCGATTGCGGATGCCCATTCGCTTGAGGCGGCCGGCGCCAAGATCCTGCGCCCCCTTGGTGATGGCAGTCTGGGCCATGCAGATGCACCCTATGCCGGGCCAATCGCGCTGGATGGCAATCTTACGCTGTCGCTGCTGGACGATATCGTCGCCGATCCCCTGTTTGCCAAGGCCGATCTGCGTGTTGCCCCGGCATCACCCGGCAAGGCTGAACGCTTGCGCCCCTTCCTTACCCGCAGTCACGGAACGCTTTATGTGAACCTCGAAGAGGCAGGGCTGCTTTGTCAGGAGGAATTCACCGACAGTGCCACCGCCGCGCGCGCCATGCTGGATCGCGGCGCTGCCCGCGTTCTGGTGACCGACGGCGGCAGCAGTGCCACCGAAGCCGACCAGAACGGTCTCATCACCCAGACGCCCCCGCGCGTCACCGTTGCCCGCGTCACAGGCGCAGGCGATACCTTCATGGCTGCGCATATCGCAGCAGAGGCCCGCGGCGAAGACCGCGCCACCTCGCTGGCGTCCGCCTTGAAGGCCGCCGCCACCTATGTTTCAGGAGAACCCCCGCTTTGATCAACATGACATTCTCGGCCGAAGTTGCCGCCGCCCGTGAGGCAGGCCAAGCCATCGTCGCGCTGGAAAGCACCATCATCACCCACGGCATGCCCTACCCGCAAAACGTCGAGGTCGCAGCCCAGGTCGAGGACGATATCCGCGCCGCAGGTGCCGTGCCTGCAACCATGGCCGTGATCGACGGAGTTCTGCACATCGGCCTTGAGGCGGATCAGCTGCAGGCGCTTGGCCAGGCCAAGAACGTCGCCAAGATCTCGCGTGCAGACATGCCCGCCTGTATTGCCACCGGCGGCACCGGGGCGACCACTGTTGCTGCAACCATGATCGCTGCGCGCATGGCAGGCATCAGCGTCTTTGCGACCGGCGGCATCGGTGGTGTGCACAAGGGCGCCGAAACCAGCTTTGACATCTCCGCCGACCTGATGGAGCTGGCTCAAACACCGGTCACCGTCGTCGCGGCTGGCGCCAAGGCGATCCTTGACCTTCCCAAAACTCTTGAGGTTCTGGAAACTCAGGGGGTACCGGTTATCGCCTACGGGCAGGACAGCTTTCCAGCGTTCTGGTCTGCAACCTCCGACCTCGCGGCGCCGCTGCGGATGGATAGCGCCGCAGAAATTGCACGCGCCCATGCCACCCGTCAGGCGATGGACCTGCCAGGTGGTCAGCTGATCGCAAACCCGATCCCGGCAGATGACCAGATCGCAGCCGAGGCCCTCGCGCCTATCTTGGCTCAGGCCCAGGCCGAAGCGGATTCACAGGGCGTCGTCGGCAAAGCCGTGACCCCCTTTCTGCTGCAACGCATCTTTGAGCTGACAGATGGTCGTTCCTTGAAGGCAAACATTGCCCTTGTTCGCAACAATGCCCGCCTTGCTGCAGAAATCGCCAAGGAATTGGTCACTCTGAAGCAATAATGCGTGTTTCTGCGCAGCTGCCCATTGCGGTTGCGCAGAACCCTGCCTAGCTTCCTTTTGTTCCTCACTGGTATTTGACGACGATGACCACACCCTTTGATGATGAAACTGCACCGCGCCGTCCCGGTCTGTTTGCCCGACTGCGCTCATCATTCTTTACCGGGATTGTTGTCATCGCCCCTGTTGGCCTGACCATCTGGCTGCTTTGGACAGTCATGGGATGGATCGACGGGGTTGTGCTGCCGCTGGTGCCACAGACCTTCCGTCCCGAACAGTACATCGGCATCAACCTGCGCGGTGTTGGCCTGATCATCTTTTTGCTGTTCACCATCATCGTCGGCTGGATCGCAAAAGGCATCATTGGCCGCTCTCTCATCGGGTTTGCCGAAAGCCTGGTGGACCGGATGCCGGTCGTGCGGTCGATCTACTCGGGGATCAAGCAGATTTCCGAAACCGTCTTTGCGCAAAGCGAACGCAGCTTTGAAACCGCCTGCCTGATCCAGTACCCCCGCCGTGGCATCTGGGCGATCGGCTTTGTGTCGACCACCGCCAAGGGTGAGATTTCGGGCCGCGCTGAAACCGGTGGCAAGCTGCTCAGCATCTTTGTCCCAACAACGCCCAACCCAACCTCCGGCTTTCTTCTCTTTTTCCCGGAGGAGGATGTGATCATCCTCGATATGTCGGTCGAAGATGCCGCCAAACTGGTGATTTCGGCGGGGCTTGTTTACCCCAATGCCAAGGATCCGACCCAGCCCCCTGAACTGGTGGAGACCTGATTCAGGGACACCAGCACAACGGCGGGCAAGCCGATCCAGCGGCTAGCCGAACATCTCAGTCAGATCGACGGTGGAGCGCGCGCCGATATGCGCGGCGTCCCCTTCCAGAAAACGCTCGGCAGCGGCCCGACCGGCTGTCTTCAGCTTGGCCAGGATCTGCGGGATCGGGATCAGCTTGGTGTGAACCGACAGCTGCCGCATCAGATCATCATCCGCGACCCGGTGCACCAGAACCCGTTTCATCTGACCCGCCTCCATTCGCCCCTCGGCCAACAATCGCTGCACAAAGGCAATGGCACGCAGCTCCCGCAGCAGCGATGAATTGAAACTGATTTCGTTGATCCGGTTCTGAATCTGCTGCGGCGTGCGCGGCAGTTCATCCCGTTCCAACGGATTGATGCTCACGATCACCACATCTGACGGCAGTTCAGGCTGATAGAGCGGAAACAGCGCAGGATTGCCGGTGTAGCCACCATCCCAATAAGGCTCCATCCGACCGGACGCCGGATCCTCGATTTCGACCGCCTGAAACAGGTTCGGCAGACAGGCAGAGGCAAGGATTGCGTCGGTGCTGACCTCGTTGCCGGAAAATACCCGCACCTTACCGGTCCTGACCGAGGTCGCGCAGATAAACAGCTGCGGCCCCTCGGCGGCGCAGACTTCGGCGAAATTGAACCCCTCCACCACGGGCCGCAACGGATTGCAGTAAAACGGCCCATAGCTGTAAGGCGACAGCAGCTGTCCCATTGTCTCACGCGGGGAAAACGGCGCGATCCAGTCCAGCATTCCAAGGATCGGCGCCGCGTCCAGACCAGCCAGCCAGTGGGCAAAGCGCATGTCTCCGACTGCGCCCATCCGCTGCCACAGATGGTCCAGACAAGACCGCGCGCCCTCTCTGCCACCATGCGCCAGCCCCGCCTTGAGTGCCGCGCCGTTCAGCGCCCCCGCAGACGTGCCGGTGATGGCCGCAATCTCAAGGTCATCCACCTCCAGCAGGCGATCCAACACACCCCAGGTAAAGGCCCCATGCGCTCCGCCGCCCTGAAGGGCCAGATTGATCCGCCGTGTCATGCGAGCTCCTTACTATATGTGACACACTACATGTGGCGCGCCGTGACCTGCCGGGTCCAGCGCCCAAAGCCCGTTACCCATCATCTTTCCCGAAATACTCCGGGGGTGAATTGCCCAGCGGGCAAGAGGGGGCTGGCCCCCTCTCCACCGTGGATCAAAGCGCAGTCCAGCCGCCATCCACGCTCAGCGTTGTGCCGGTCATCTGCGCAGCCGCATCTGAGCACAGGAACACCGCAGTGCCCCCCAGTTGCTCGACGGTTGCAAATTCACGGCTCGGCTGCCGCTCCAGCATGACCTTTTTGATGACCTCTTCCCGGCCCATATTGTATTTTTCCATCGTGTCCGGAATTTGCGCCTCAACCAGCGGGGTGAGCACATAGCCCGGGCAAATCGCGTTTGCGGTGATCGGCTCTTCTGCAGTTTCCAGTGCGATGGTCTTGGTCAGTCCGACAACGCCGTGTTTTGCCGCCACATAGGCCGATTTATAGGGCGAGGCCGTCAACCCGTGCGCCGAAGCAATATTGATGACGCGGCCCCAGCCTGCCTCTCGCATCATTGGCAGGGCGGCGGCAGCCGTGTGGAACGCAGACGACAGGTTGATTGCAAGAATGGCGTTCCATTTGTCGACCGGGAACTCATCGACCGGGGCGACATGCTGAATGCCTGCATTGTTGATCAGGATGTCGCAGCGTCCCGCCTGGGTGATCAATGCACGGCAGGCCTCTGCATCGGACATATCCGCCTGAATGTAGCGCGCGTCCACGTCAAATTCCTTGGCGATCTCGGCTGCCAGCGCATGGTCTTCTTCCCGATCGGTGAAGGAGTTCAAAACCACATCCGTCCCAGCCCGCGCCATCTCCCGCGCAACCCCAAGCCCGATCCCAGAGTTCGACCCGGTGATCACTGCACATTTGCCCTTCAGCGTCATTCCACTCATCCCTTTTTGCGAAAATGCGTCGATGCAACTGTGGCATGCTGCACCTGCAAAGGGAACGTCTGTCGTAACCTGAAAGTTGCACAGAAATTGTGCGAATTCCCTCTGGCATCCCGCGCAGGAAACCTGCAAAAGGAGCCTCCGCAATGCAGCGTCTCCCGCACATCGCAGATGAATCCTGTCGGCATGATGGCGTGTTCAGCCCCCGATAGGCCAAAAAAAAACGCCCGCACGAAGCGGGCGTTAAGTTATTGAGGCAGGTTTCATACAGGCAAGAAACCTATCGAGCAGTGACTCATGTATAAGCAATTTCTCTCTTTCATCCAAGCTAAAAGTTTGAATTGCCGCGCAAGCAGGGCTAGCGTCTGACTTCATGAAAATAAGGGCAGAGCGGGGTTGCTAAAAAAGTGCGACATAAATTTTTCTCTTTAGTTCGGCCAGCCTTGGCGGGAATCATGCTGATGGCGGGCTCAAATCTGGCGTCAGCCGAATCAGCACATGGCATAGCTATGTATGGTGAGCCCGCCCTTCCACCGGATTTTGTGTCTTTACCCTACGCAAACCCGGATGCCCCCAAGGGCGGCACCGTGGTGTTTGGCAACACCGGAGGCTTTGACACGCTGAACCCCTTTGCACAAAAAGGCACGCCCCCCTGGCAGATGCGGTTCTGGGGCTATGAAAGCCTGATGGGACGCTCGCAGGATGAGGCTTTCACCCTCTATGGCCTCTTGGCCGAGTCGATCGAGGTGCCAGATGATCGCTCATGGGTTGAATTCACCCTGCGACCAGAGGCCCGATTCTCTGACGGCTCGCCAGTCACGGTTGAGGATGTCCTGTGGTCCTATGAAACGCTCGGTACCGAAGGTCATATCCGCTATCGCCGGTTCTGGAACCAGATCGACAGCATTGAACAGACGGGCGAACGCAGCCTGCGCATCACCTTCAACGAGGAAAACAGGGAACTGGCCCTGATCGCAGGCCTGCGCCCCATCCTGAAGAAATCGCAGTGGGCAACTAAGGACTTCGCCGACTCCGGTCTGGACGAGGCCCCAATCGGATCTGGCCCCTATGTGGTCGCAGGCTTTGAGCCTGGCCGTTACATCACCGTCGAACGGAACAAGGACTATTGGGGCAATGACCTGCCGTTCCGTCGGGGGACCAACAATTTTGACGAAATCCGGCTTGATTTCTACGGCGACCAAACCGTGCTACTCGAGGCCTTCAAGGCGGGCGAGATTTCGGCGATCCGCGAATTCAATGCCGCCAAATGGGATCGCGCCTATGATTTCCCCGCGGTCGCAAATGGCGATGTCGTCAAGACCCTCGTGCCCAACGGCAAGCCATCGGGGATGACCGGTCTTGGCTTCAACACCCGCCGCGCCCCTTTGGATGACTGGCGCGTCCGCGAAGCGCTGATCCTCGCCTTCAACTTTGAATATATGAACGAGACCCTGACTGGCGGCACCCAGCCCCGTATCTCGTCCTACTTCTCCAACTCCTATCTTGCGATGCAGCCCGGCGCGGCTGAGGGGAAGGTCGCGGATCTGCTTTCTCCGTTCGCTGACACGCTGGTTCCCGGGGTGATGGAAGGCTACCGCTTTCCCGAAAGCGATGGCAGCGAACGCAATCGCAAAAACCTCAGGGCCGCAACCAAGCTGATGACAGAAGCGGGCTGGACCGTTGTTGACGGTGTCATGCGCAATGCGAGCGGCGAAGCGTTGGAGCTGCAGGTGCTTCTGACGCCTGGCAACCTCGGCGAAGGCGAAATGCGGTCGGTCGTCGAAATCTACGCCCGCGCCCTTGAGCGTCTTGGCGTCACTCTCACCGCTGATGTGGTGGACAGCGCCCAGTTCGTCGAACGCCAGCGTGCCTTTGATTTTGACCTGACGTTCTTCCGCAGGGCCATGTCGCTCAGCCCCGGCAATGAACAGTATCTCTATTGGGGGAGCGCAAGTGCCGATCAGGAAGGCTCGCGCAACCTGACTGGCGTGTCGGATCCGGCCGTGGATGCAATGATTGACGCGATGTTGATCTCCAAAAGCCGCGAGGACTTCATCGCTGCGGCCCGCGCGCTGGATCGTCTGCTGACCGCCGGCCGCTATGTCATCCCGATCTGGCAGTATTCCGAAGGGCGCATTGCCCATGTCAAGGAACTGAAGTTCCCCCAAACCCTGCCCGTCAGCGGAGACGGCATCGGCTATATGCCCGAAGTCTGGTGGTATGAGGACAAGTAAACCCTCTGCCGCGCCCTAAGCGCCTTACCCGTCACGCTGAAATGTGTGGCGGGTTTTCTTTTGCCCGATACCGATGCCCGCTGCCGCGTCGCTGTCCAATCAGTCAAATCCTGCCGACGCCCCTTGGCACAAAAGCCACACGTTTCAAATTTCACAAAAAAGTGTTAGGCTGGGCATCCACTCATAAGAACAACCCTAACCCCGAACCCCAAGGGAGCCCCTCAAATGCCTGTTCAAACAGCCTGCCGCAGCTGGTTCGACAGGATGCCCCGTATCAAACAACGGTTTCCGCATCTCGAGACCCGCCAAGCGCCCTCTCTGCTAGATGACAAGGACAAGTTCGTCGCATATCTCGCCCGCACGCATCATCTTACCCTGAATGAAGCCCGCGAGGAGGTTGATGACTTTCTCTACACCGAAAGCCTGCACCGCGAACTGGAACGCCAGGTCAGCTGATCGCCACGCCTGATCAGGCCAGCGACGTCACCCAAAGAATGGTGGCGTCTTCGTCGCTCAGCGAAATCACGTTATGGCCCATCGCGGCGTCGTAATAGGCGCTGTCACCCCGGCGCATTTCGATCGGCTCGTAGAATTCGGTATAGAGCCTGACCACCCCGGTCAGAACATACAGGAATTCCTCCCCGTCATGTCGCACCCAACCGTCGAATTCATCCATCGACCGGGCACGCACCCTTGCGCGATAGGGCAGCATCTGCTTGCGGCTCAGGCTGTCAGCAAGCAGTTCGTGTTCGTAGGTCGCGGTTGCATGGGCAGAGCCCTGACCCAGCTTTGTGACAGACAGTCGCCCGTTGATCTGATCACGCTGTGGCTGTGTGAACAGCTGCGGAATGGTGATCTGCAACCCTTCAGCCAGCTTTTTCAGCGCCTCATAAGTCGGTGACATCTGACCGTTTTCAATCTTGGACAGAGTCGATCGGGCCAGCCCCGCCTGATTGGCGGCATATTCCAGCGTCCAGTCACGGGCCTTGCGCAGCTCGCGGACACGCGCGCCCAGATCCAGAGGCTCTGCCGAGACATCCTCGCCCGAAGCGCGGGCGATAGTGATGAGCGATTTGGGATCACGAGAGGTCATTGTGACCCTATAGGGTGCTGTGGACAATCTTGCAACGTAGGGATTGAGCCGTTAGCCAAACAACATGCTTTCGCTTTTTGATGACGGGGCGCATCCGCCCTGCCCCGATCCTTTCAACCTGGCTGATTACGTCCTCAATCAAGGGGCCTCGGGCCGCGTTGCCGCGGACGATGCCCCTGCGCTGGACCTGCTTGTGCCTGACCAAGTCGAGAGCTGGACCTATGGCGCGCTGCGCCAGGCGGTACTGGGGACAGGCACGGGCCTTCTTGCAGAGGGGCTAGAGCCGGGTGATCGGGTTCTTTTGCGGCTTGGAAACGACCCGCTGTTTCCGATCGCCTATCTGGGGGCCATTGCTGTTGGGCTGGTGCCGGTGCCCACCTCATCCCAGCTGACAGAGCCCGAAGTCCAGCGCATGATCGACGAACTGACCCCACGCGCCATTCTGCGCGACCCGGCCGTTGCGTCACCTGATCACCCAAGGGAGATCCCCGCCGACTCACTCAGGCAGATGCAATCCCTGCCACCTTGCGAATTTGCCTACGGTGCGCCGGATCGCCCCGCCTATATTGTCTACACCTCCGGCACCGGCGGAAATCCGCGCGCAGTTGTTCACGCCCACCGCGCGATCTGGGCACGGCAGATGATGATCCGCCATTGGTACGACCTTGGCGCAGACGATCGTCTGATGCACGCAGGTGCGTTCAACTGGACCTTCACCCTTGGCACCGGATTGATGGACCCGTGGAGCATGGGGGCCACCTCGCTGATCCCAAGGGCAGGCACCCCGCTGGAGGCGCTGCCGGATCTGATGGCACATCACCGTGCCACGCTTGTTGCCGCCGCACCGGGGGTTTACCGCAAGATGCTCAAATCCCGGGCGCTGCTGAAAATGCCGAGCCTGCGCCATGCGCTATCAGCCGGGGAAAAACTGCCCGCGCCCCTTGCTGCCGACTGGCAGTCCACCACCGGTACGCCCATCTACGAGGCATTCGGAATGTCCGAATGCTCCACCTTCATCTCTGCCAGCCCCACCAACCCGGCCCCTGTTTCGGCACTGGGGCGGCCACAACCCGGTCGCCGGATCGCGGTGCTGGATGACACTGGCGCGCCTGTGCCGCTGGACACCCCCGGGATCATCGCGATCGACCAGGGCGACCCGGGCCTCATGATCGGCTATTTCAACGCCCCCGAAGCCACAAAGGCGCGGCTCTGCAATGGCTGGTTTTTGACCGGCGATCGCGGCACCATGAGCCATGATGGGCTGATCCACTACCTCGGCCGCAATGATGACATGATGAACGCGGGCGGCTATCGTGTTTCGCCGATGGAAGTTGAAGCAACCCTGATGCGCCACCCCGGCCTGACCCAGATCGCTGTCGCCGCGGTTCCTGTCGCACAAGACACCCAGATCATTGCCGCGTTTTTTAACGGTGCCGAGGATGTGACTGCCGACACGCTGCTGGCTTTTGCAAATCAGCATCTCGCACGTTACAAGCAGCCCCGCGCCTATGTGCGCGTGGACCAGCTGCCCACCGGGGCAAATGGGAAACTCCTGCGTCGGGCCCTGCCCGATCTCTACACCCGCCTGATGCAAAGGACACCAACATGAGCGTCGTGAAGCTTGATATCCTGTCTGACCCGATCTGCCCCTGGTGCTACATCGGCAAGACCCATCTGGACAAAGCGCTGGCAGAGGCGGGCGACCATCCGTTTGTGATCGAATGGCACCCCTTCCAGCTGAACCCCGACATGCCCCGCGAGGGTATGGATCGCCGCGCCTATCTTGAGGGCAAGTTTGGCGGCAAAGAGGGCGCCGTGAGGGCCTATGCCCCGGTGGTGGAACATGCAGAAAAGGCCGGGCTGACCATCAATTTCGAAGCCATGCAGCGCACTCCCAACACATTGGATGCCCACCGCCTGATCCATTGGGCCGGGATCGAGGGCAAGCAGAACGATGTGGTTGACGCCTTGTTCCAGGCGTATTTCGTGGATGCAAAAGACATTGGCGATCATGAGGTTCTTGCCGATATTGCCGCTGCCTGCGGGATGGAACGCGATGTGACGCTGCGCCTGCTGCAAGGCGATACAGAGGTCAGTGAAATCCGCGACCGCGACGCGCATTCCCGCAAGATGGGGGTGAGCTCGGTGCCCACCTATATCGTTGCAAATCAACATGCCGTCCCCGGTGCCCAACCTCCCGAACTGTGGAAGCAGGTGATCGCAGACATTCAGTCACAATTGGCCGCAGACAAGGGCTGACCCCCAGCCCATCTGCCTGCCCCTGTTCAAAACCACACTCCCGGCGCCTCACCGCGCCGGTTGGTCGACCTGATGCGCTAATGGCCCGACACAGATGCACAGTCATCTGTGCATGACCTGCGCTGGCCCCATCTGCCAAGATGTGTTAGCGCAAGACACGGCGACGCCCAGATAGCCCCCGATGACCGGGTCTCCTGAAGTGTCGCGAAAGGTTTCAAATGACAGAGAATACAAAACACGCCATGTCCAGGGCGGAGTTCATTGCATTGATCGCGATGATGTTCGCAACGGTCGCATTTTCGATCGACGCCATGCTGCCTGCCCTGCCGGAAATCGGCCAAACCCTGAGCCCGGACAACGTAAACCGGGCGCAGTTGGTCATTGCCGCTTTTGCCCTTGGGATGGGGATTGGTACATTTTTCACAGGCCCGCTGTCCGATGCGTTTGGCCGAAAGAACGTGATTTTTGCCGCAGCCCTCCTTTACATCGGAGCAGCCGTCACTGCCTGGGCGAGTTCGTCGGTTGAAATGCTGCTGCTGAGCCGCGTCGTCATGGGCCTTGGGGCCGCGGGGCCGCGGGTCGTGGCGCTGGCCATTGTGCGCGATCTCTATTCGGGCCGGGAAATGGCCAAGATGATGTCCATTGCGATGATGATCTTTACCCTTGTCCCGGCAATCGCGCCGATGCTTGGTGCCGGTATCATCTTTCTGACCAGCTGGCGCGCGATCTTCCTCGCTTTCGCGCTTTTTGCGCTGATCATTATCCTGTGGATGGGCCTGCGCCTGCCTGAACCGCTCGCAGTTGAAAGCCGCCGGCCTTTCCGCCTGCCGCAGCTGATGGCGGCTCTGGTGGAGATGATCCAACATCCGACAGTACGGCTGTCGATGCTGGTCCAGTGCCTGTGTCTGGCAATGCTGTTTTGCATGATCACGCTGGTGCAGCCGATCTATGATGTCGTCTTTGACCGCGCAGAGAGCTTTCCGTTCTGGTTTGGCTTCATTGCGTTGATGTCGGGCACTGGCAGCCTGATCAATGCCTCTGTCGTCGTCCGCCTTGGCATGCGGCGGATGGTGACCTGGGCGCTGTGTGGCCAGATCGGGCTGTCTGCTCTGATGTTGCTGCTGGAGAGCCTGCATCTGCCCAATGATACGATGTTCGGTCTGTTTGTTGCCTGGCAGACCAGCGTCTTCTTCATGGCTGGCCTTACATTGGGCAACCTCAACGCCATGGCGATGGAACCGATGGGGCATATCGCAGGCATGGCCGCATCGATTGTTGGTGGTGTCTCTACCATCTTTGCGGCGGCGGCCGCCGCGGCCGTAGGTCTGCTGTTCGACGGATCCATTGCGCCACTCACCGGTGCCATCCTGCTGATGGTCGCATTGGCTTTTCTGATCATGCTGCACATGGCGCGGGTAGAGATGCGCCACCCGGCCGAGTAACACAGCGACGTCCCCCCCAAAAACCAAAGCCCCGCCATATGTTGGCGGGGCTTTTTCAGGTCGGGTTGGTCAAAGCGTCTGCAGCCCGAACGTCAGCTGCTTTTGGCTTTGCTGCGCTTCTTTTCCGCGACAACCTTCTCAGCAAGATCCCGTGCGATTGCAAAGGCCCCTTTGATCTTGTCGCTGTCCTTTTTCCAATCACGCCGCACAACGATTTTGTTGTCCTTCACCTTGGCCAAACCATCCTGGGCCTGAATGAACTCCACCAGCCCCTGGGGCGAGGCAAATTTGTCGTTGTGGAACTGTATGGTTGCACCTTTGGGGCCGCCGTCCAGCTTGGCAATGCCCGCGCGTTTGCACATCGCCTTGATCCGCACGACGAGCATCAGGGTGTTGACCTCCTTGGGCAGCGGGCCAAAGCGGTCGATCAACTCGGCAGCAAAGCCTTCCAGCTCCACCTTTGTGCTGAGATCCGACAGGCGCCGGTACAAACCAAGACGCACATCCAGATCCGGCACGTAGTCTTCGGGGATCAGAACAGGCACCCCCAGGTTGATCTGCGGGGCCCATTGGTCGTCCGCCGCGCTGAGCCCTTCCAGCTCGCCGGATTTGATCTTGGCAATCGCCTCCTCCAGCATGGATTGATAGAGCTCATAGCCGACATCGCGCATCTGCCCGGACTGTTCCTCTCCCAACAGGTTGCCCGCCCCGCGAATATCGAGATCCTGCGACGCAAGCGAGAAACCTGCCCCCAACGTATCAAGCGACCCCAGAACCCGCAGACGCTTTTCTGCGCCGGGTGTCAGGCGCACGCGCGGTTTGGTAGTGAGATAGGCATAGGCCCGCGTTTTGGAGCGTCCCACCCGGCCCCGGATCTGATAGAGCTGCGCGAGGCCAAACATATCGGCCCGGTGCACAACCATCGTGTTGGCCGTTGGGATATCCAGCCCGGATTCCACAATCGTGGTGGCAAGCAGAACGTCGTATTTTCCGTCGTAGAACGCATTCATGCGCTCATCCAGATCGCCCGCCGCGAGCTGACCGTGCGCCACAACATAGCTCAGTTCCGGCAGTTGCTCCTGCAGGAAGGCTTCGATCTCTGGCAGGTCAGTGATCCGGGGAACGACATAAAAGCTCTGCCCGCCCCGGTAATGTTCACGCAAGAACGCCTCCCGGATCGTCACCGCATCAAATTCGCTCACATAGGTTCGGATCGCCAGCCGGTCGACAGGCGGCGTGCCGATGATCGACAGATCGCGCACCCCCGTCAGGCTAAGCTGCAGCGTGCGCGGGATCGGGGTGGCTGTCAGCGTCAGCACATGAATGTCGCTGCGCATCTGTTTCAGCCGTTCCTTATGCGCCACGCCAAAGTGCTGTTCTTCATCAATGATCAGCAGGCCAAGGTTCTGAAACTTGACGGTCTTGGCCAACAAGGCATGGGTGCCGACCACGATGTCCACCGTCCCCTTGGCAAGACCCTCGCGGGTCTTTGCCGCCTCCTTTGCTGTAACAAATCGGGACAACTGCCTGACTTCCAAAGGAAACCCCCGAAAGCGCTGCGCAAAGCCAGCAGCATGCTGGCGGGCCAACAGCGTGGTCGGTGCCACAACTGCAACCTGAACCCCCGACATGGCCGCAACAAAAGCTGCGCGCATGGCAACCTCAGTCTTGCCAAAGCCCACGTCGCCACAGATCAGACGATCCATCGGCATGCCAGAGTTCAGATCTGCCATCACCTCGCCAATCGCGCGCAGCTGATCGTCGGTTTCCTGATAGGGAAAGCGGGCCGAGAACTCTTCCCACGCATGTGGCGGCGGGTCCATCATCGGCGCCTTGCGCAGGGCCCGTTCTGCAGCCACCCGGATCAGCCGGTCTGCCATCTCGCGGATGCGCTCTTTCAGCTTGGCCTTCTTGGCCTGCCATGCGCCGCCACCAAGCCGATCCAAGAGACCTTCATCATGGCCGTATTTCGACAGCAGTTCGATGTTCTCAACCGGCAGGTACAGCTTTGCCTGTTCAGCGTATTCCAGGAGAATACATTCATGCGCCGCCCCGGCGGCAGTCACCACCTCCAGCCCCTTGTAGCGGCCGATCCCGTGGTCGACATGCACCACAAGATCGCCGGGCGACAACGACTGCGTTTCAGTCAGAAAATTCTCGGCCTTGCGGCGTTTCTTCGGGGCGCGGATCAGGCGATCCCCCAGCACGTCCTGTTCTGAAATCACGGTAAGATCGTCAGTCTCAAACCCGTGTTCCAGCGCCCAGACAGCGAGGTGCAGACCGGATTTGCCGATCCGCGTGCCATCACGGATTGCGATAACCTCCGCCAGCCCCTCATCCTCAATCAGCCCGGTCAGACGTTCCCTCGCACCTTCAGAATAAGAGGCAACAACCACCGGGCCAGCCTGCATTCGCGCCTTAATATGATCCGCCAACGTTTTGAAAAGGCTTACATTTTCCAACTGCCGTTCGGGCGAAAAATTGCGCCCGATCCGTCCGCCTGCGTCAATCACCCCCGGTCCAGTGGCCTGGGGCAGCGGATGGAACTGGATCACCCTGTGGCTTGCGACCGCGGCCTCCCATGCGGGATCATCAAGATACAAAAGCCCCGGCGGCACCGGTTTATAAACCGTATCCATCCGGCCCTTCTGGGCCATCGCGATCTTGCGCGTCTCATATTGGTCAGTGATGCTATCCCAACGCGCCAGACGGGCGGGCGTCACCTGATCGTCCAGCGTGACCGTTGCGCCCGGCAGATAGTCAAACAAGGTTTCCAGCTCTTCGTGGAAGAACGGCAACCAATGCTCCAACCCCTGATATTTCCGTCCGGCCGAGACCGCTTCGTAAAGCGGGTCATCGGTTCCGGCAGCGCCAAATTCAATTCGGTAGTTCTGGCGAAACCGGGTAATCGCCGCCTCGTCAAGGATCACTTCGGACACCGGCGCCAGCTCGATCAGGTCCAGCTTCTCGGTGGTGCGCTGCGTGGCGGGATCAAACCGGCGCGCGCCATCCAGGACATCCCCAAAAAGATCAAGCCGAACGGGCCCAGTTTGCCCTGGAGGAAAGATGTCAATGATGCCGCCCCGAACGGCGAAATCGCCGGGTTCCATGACAGTCGGGCTCTTGGTGAAACCCATACGTGTCAAATAGTTACGCAACGCTCCTTCATCAATCCGATGATCCACCTGCGCAGTGAACGCCGCGTCACGCAACACCTGCCGGGCGGGCACGCGCTGGGTGGCGGCATTAAGCGTGGTCAACAGAACGAACTGACCCGGCATCTGATGCACCAAGGCTGCAAGCGTCGCCATCCGCGCTGCCGCGATATCCGCATTGGGCGAAACGCGATCATACGGCAGACAATCCCAACCGGGGAAGGAAATCACCGGCATGTCGGGCGCAAAAAACGCCAGCGCCGCACGCATCGCCTCCATCCGCTTGTCGTCTCGCGCCACATGGACCACCGGCCCGCCGGATTTAGCGAGTTCTTTCAGGATCAGCTTGGCATCAAACCCTTCCGGGGCGCCGCCTGCAATGATCGCCTGTTGCGCCATGCTACGTCTCTCTCTCTTCCGGTTCAGGGCAGGACGCCCCATCATGCAATATGGATGAGCCCAGACCTCTGCCGATCAGCCAAGAAAGCCAATCTGCAGGTTCTGATACATGCCCCAAAGGGCTGTCACGAAAATCGCCAGCATCCCGACCAACTGGACAAACAGCCGGGTCAGGCTCAGCTGCCGTGCGAGTGCCTCACCTTCCAGCCCATCGCGATTGATGCGACGGGCCGCGGCCCAGTTAATTAGGCCGACAAAAGCCATCGGAAAGGCCAAAAGAAAAACAGCCTGAGCAAATTCGACGCTGTAGACAAACCCCAACATACCCAGCATCGCCAGCACGAAACAGCTGACACCCAGCACCCAATGCCCAGACATTTCAGTGATATACATCATTCTGTTCACGTTGACGCGCACGATCGCCTCAAGATCAACCATCGCCTGGCCACCCTGCTTGCGCGAGCGGTAAACCATGTCAAATGGCACCCCCAGGATCCAATGGCTGGCCGACGACCACACGACAGCAAGCGCGATCCAGTACCACAGATTGGAAAAGGACCGCATATCGATCAGCTCGGTCAAGGTGTGAAACAGATCCAAAGCATGGCCCTTCTGTTGTGCTGTCGGTGGCCCCTATATCCACTGCACAGCCTGTCGGCACAAGGGGTTGGGCCATGCAACGAAGCTCTCGTCTGGCGTGGCGCGGCGAATGTGCCACTTGTGATGCCGGGCGTTCCGTGTCACGCAGGGGAAAATACGCCTGCGAACGCAGGCAGATCCGCAGACATGAGGACGAAATGAAGCCCACCGTTGCCGCCTTTCCCGCTGCCCGCCCGCGCCGCCTGCGCGCGACGCCTGCCCTTCGCAATCTGGTGCGGGAGAACACGCTGACAACGGATGATCTGATCTGGCCGGTCTTCGTACGCGACGGCGAAGGCATCGAAGAGCCGATCCCCTCCATGCCCGGTGTGACCCGCCGCAGCATCGACAAGATCAAGGAGGCCGCGCAAGAGGCTCAGGCGCTTGGCATTCCCGCAATCTGCCTGTTTCCCTACACCGATCCTGCGCTCAAGACCGAAGACTGTGCTGAGGCATGGAGCCCCGACAATCTGGTCAACCGGGCGATCCGCGCCATCAAATCCGTCGCGCCCGATATCGCGGTCATGACCGATGTCGCCTTGGATCCCTACAATATCAACGGCCATGACGGGTATGTTGTGGATGGCGAAATCGTCAATGACGAAACCGTCGAAGCCCTGGTCAAGATGACCCTCGCGCAGGCCGATGCTGGCGCCGATATCATCGGCCCCTCTGACATGATGGATGGCCGTATTGGTGCCATGCGCCGCGCCCTTGAAACAGCGGGCCACCGCAACGTCACCATCCTGTCTTATGCTGCCAAATACGCCTCGGCCTATTACGGTCCGTTCCGCGATGCGGTTGGGGCATCTGGTGCGCTGAAAGGGGACAAGAAGACCTATCAAATGGACCCCGGCAATACGGACGAGGCCCTGCGGATGATCGAGCGCGACCTTAGCGAGGGCGCCGATATGGTCATGATCAAGCCGGGCATTGCCTATCTCGACATTTGTCAGCGGGTCAAATCCACCTTTGGCGCTCCGACCTTTGCCTATCAGGTGTCTGGCGAATACGCGATGATCGAGGCCGCCGCCCAGAACGGATGGATTGACGGTGAGCGGATCATGCTTGAGAGCCTGATGGCCTTCAAACGCGCAGGCTGTGACGGCATCCTGACCTACTATGCACCCGCCGCTGCACGGCTGCTGAACAGCTGACGACGTTAAGAAATCACGTTAAATTGCAGGCAGGAAGCCGCTGATCTCTCTTGGGAGATGGATGACAGGCGGCAGCTTTCCGCGTATACATTGGCGCAGAGCCAGGCAACTGGCCGGTTTCAATAACGTGAACGGCCCACAGGGGCCCGCCCAGACAAACAGGCAACCACGATGAGCAGCTCTTTTTCTTCCCGTATGACACGGCGCGGTTTCGCGCTTGGTGCGCTTGCCGGTGCTGGCGTTACCGCCGCATGTGGCAACGGCATCGGCAATTCCAACGCCTCCAAGATCGACGCCCGTGTCGACGCCACCCTGAGCCAGATGTACAGCCAATACCCCGGCGCCGTCACCTTGGCCGAAAAATCCACTGGTATGTTGATCATGCCGCTCGTGACAGAAGCAGGCTTTTTCGTCGGTGGTGCCTTTGGGCGCGGGGCGCTGCGCATTGATGGCGTGACCGTGGATTATTATTCCACCGTAAAGGGCAACGCCGGTCTGCAAATCGGCGCGCAGCAATACGCCCATGTCCTGTTCTTCATGACCCAGGACGCGCTGTCGAACTTCCGCCGCTCCTCTGGCTGGGCGGCTGGTGCGGATCTGGAATATGTTTTGCGCGACGAAGGCAATTCGCTGGCCGCAGACACCAATACGCTGAACGCGCCGATCCTGGCGGCGGTTTTTGCTCAGGCCGGCCTGCGCCTCGGTGCGACGCTTGAGGGAACCAAATACACCCGTATCATTCCCTGATCGCTGTTGCAGCGTCTGAAATCGAAATGGCCTTTCCGTCGGGAAAGGCCATTTTCGTTTGCGTGTCGCAGTACGAGCCAGATACCTTTTAATCCAGCGTTTTCAGACGCTTATAAAGGCTAGAGGTGTCCCAGCGACCACCGCCCAGTTTCTGAACGTCCTTATAGAACTGATCCACCAGAGCCGTGACCGGCAGGCTGGCCCCGGTTTCATCGGCAGCGTCCAGACAGATCCCAAGATCCTTGCGCATCCAGTCCACTGCAAAGCCGTGCTCGAAATGATCGTCCAGCATGGTCTCGTGGCGGTTCACCATCTGCCAGCTTCCTGCAGCGCCCTGGCTGATGACCTCAACCACCGCGCGCCCGTCCAGACCCGCCTTGTCCGCGAAATGCAGCGCCTCACTCAGGCCCTGAACCAGCCCAGCAATGGCAATCTGGTTGCACATCTTGGTCATCTGCCCTGCACCGCTGTCGCCAATCCGACGACAGATCCGGGCATAGGCATCAATGATGGGTTCTGCCTTGTCATAGGCCGCCTGATCGCCACCACACATGACGGACAGCACCCCGTTCTCGGCACCAGCCTGCCCGCCTGAAATCGGCGCATCGACAAAAGAAAGCCCCGCCTCTGCGGCTGCGGAAAACAGCTCGCGCGTCACCTTGGCCGACACTGTCGTGTGGTCGACAAAAATCGCCCCCTCCGACATCGCGCCGAATGCACCGGTCTCTCCAAGACAGACGCTGCGCAGGTCGTCATCATTGCCAACGCAGGCCATGACAAAATCAGCCCCTTTCGCCGCCTCTGACGGGGTTGCGCCCAAGGTGCCGCCGTGTTCCTTGACCCATGCCTCCGCCTTGGCGGTTGTCCGGTTGTAGACAGTGACCTCATGGCCTGCCTTCACCAGATGTCCTGCCATCGGGTATCCCATGACACCCAAACCCAAGAATGCAACCTTTGCCATCTGCTTTTCCCCTGATGCGTCTTGTCCTATGTTGGCGTCACCCTAACAGCCGGGCGCTGCGGCGCAATCTGCACGGGCAAAAAATATGCGCCGCAATCAGGCAAATAACATCAAATTCCTGAGGAACTGCACCACCGATGCAACTGCTCTTTCGCTGGCTTCTCCGCTTCGCCGCTGGCCTGATTCTGCTATCTGTTCTGGGGCTTGGCCTGATCTATTTCCTGGCCGCTCAATCCTTGCCTGACTATGACAAGGAAATCGCCCTGCCCGGGCTGCTCGCCCCGGTCGAGATCGTGCGCGACAATGCCAATGTGCCACATATCTTTGGCAGCTATGGCGCCAGCGACGAAGACGTCTATTTCGGGCTGGGCTATGCCCATGCGCAGGATCGGCTGTGGCAGATGACCGTTCTGCGGCGCACCGCCAAGGGGCGGCTTTCCGAAATCTTCGGCAGCCGCACTGTTCCTGTCGACACGCTGGTGCGCAGGCTCGACATCTATCGCCTCGCCCAGCAATCGGTTTCGGCCCAGACCCCCGAAGCGATGACCGCGTTGCAGGCCTATTCGGCCGGGGTCAATGCGCGGCTTCAGGAAATCAACGACGACGCACTGGGTCGCGGCGCGCCAGAGATGTTCCTGTTCAACGTCCCGATGGCGCCGTGGCAGCCGGCAGACAGCATTGCATTGATGAAGCTCATGGCACTGAAGCTGTCCGGCCATATGCAGGAGGAGATCCTGCGCGCCCGCGTCTCGCTCGCCCTTCCTGATCCAGAGCGGCTGCGCGACATCCTCCCCGATGCCCCCGGCAAGGGCATTGCCGCCCTGCCCGAATACGCCGCGCTTTTTCCCAGCCTCGATCGCCATGCGGCAGCGACCGCGCCCTTTCCCGATCTGCCGCTGATGCCCGTTGCGCCGCGTGGTCAGGCGGGCGCCTCAAACGCTTGGGCCGCAGCCCCCAATCGGTCCGCCGCTGGCGGGACGCTCCTTGCCAATGATCCGCATCTGGAGCTCACGGCTCCCGGCATCTGGTATCTGGCCCGTCTCGAACTTGGCACCGGCGGGATCATCGGCGCCACAATCCCCGGTATCCCCGCTGTCCTGACGGGACGCTCTGATCTGATGGGTTGGGGGGTGACCTCTTCGTATATGGACGATCAGGATCTGTTCATCGAACAGCTAAACCCGGAAAACCCCGAAGAATATCTGACCCCGGATGGCTACAAACGGTTTGAAACACGCCCCTCGATCATCAACATCAAGGACGAAACACCCGTCACGCTGACCCTGCGATGGACTGACAACGGACCTGTCCTGCCACGGTCGCTCTTCAACCTTGGCAGCATCACACCGCCGGGCCATGTCATCAGCCTTGGCTGGACTGGCCTCAGCCCGCAAGACACGTCCGTCAGCGCCGCGCTTGCGCTGATGCGCGCGAACTCCGTCGAGGAAGCCATTGAAATCGGGGAAGGTTTCATCGCTCCGTCGCAAAACATCACGCTTGCGGACCGCAACAGTATCGCGCTGAAAACCGTCGGAGCCATCCCCGCCCGTGACGCCCGCCACCAAAGTCTGGGCCGCCTGCCCAGTCAGGGCTGGCGCGCCGAAAATCGCTGGCTGGGCCGCGCGCCATACGCGGCGAACCCTGAATTTGTCGAACCGGTTGGCGGCATTCTGGGAAATACCAACAACAAGCTGCTGGACCGCCCGTTCCCCAATCACGTCTCGTTTGAATGGGGCGACACCCAGCGGATCAACAGATGGCAGCGGTTGATGCAGGATCGTCAGGTTCACACCCGCGACAGTTTCATTGAGGCGCAGCTCGATACCGTCTCCTACACGGCCCGCACCCTGTTGCCGCTGATCGGTGCAGATCTGTGGTTCACGGGAGAGGCCGCCACCGAAGGCACCCGCGAGCGTCAACGTCAGATCGCACTGTCTCTGCTGTCTGAATGGAACGGCGAGATGAACGAGCACCTGCCAGAGCCGCTCATCTATGCGGCCTGGGTCCGAGCTTTGCAAAAACGCCTGATCACCGACGATCTCGGCCCTCTGGAAGCGGAGTTCAAGCACGTCGACCCGCTATTCCTTGAACGCGTTTATCGCAATGTCCAGGGTGCCGCGGAATGGTGCGACGTCCGCCAAAGCGCCCCGCGTGAGACCTGCACCGACATTGCCCGCCTTGCGCTGGATGATGCGCTGATCTGGATCGAAGAAACCTATGGAACGGCCTTGGAATCCCTGCGCTGGGGGGATGCCCACCAAGCTACCCAGAACCATGAGGTCCTGGGCGAAGTGCCGTTCCTGCGGGTCTTTTTGAACATCACGCAGTCCACCAGCGGTGGCGACAACACGCTTCAGCGTGGCCGCACATCTGGAGAGGCTCCCACCCCCTTCCACAACGTTCACGCGGCGGGCTATCGCGGCGTCTATGATTTTGCCGATCCGGACAGTTCGGTCTTTATCCTGTCAACCGGACAGTCCGGTCATTTCCTGTCCCGCCACTACGATGACATGTCGCAACTGTGGCGTCGGGGCGAATATATTCCAATGTCTCTGGATGAAGATCTGGCACGTGCTGCCGCCGTTGGCATCACCAGATTGCTGCCAGTGAATTAAGTGTCACGCATAACAACCTGATAAAAAATAAAAACCCCCGCCGACACATCTGTCAGCGGGGGTTTTTCAAGGGTTTCGCTGCCCGATGTCAGAGCCCGGCAAACCGTTTCTTTTGCGTCTCTGTCCACAAAACGGTCAGTTCAAAACCGGTTTCGGTCTGCACTTCCTTTTGCACGACATCCTGTTCAAACAGCCATGCCCGCTGTTTGCCTTGCGCAAATGTGAGGGTGATATCATCTTCATGGCGAACCGATCGCAGCTTCTCTGCGATGTCTGCAAGAAGACGGGGCAGCCCCTCTCCGCTGATCGCCGAGATCGCATGAATGCCGTCTTCGCGCTCGGCTCTCTGACGTCTGGCTTCCGCTTCGTCCTCGCTCAGGAGATCCAGCTTGTTCCAAACCTCGATCCGCGCACGGCTGTCATCGACCCCAAGGGACGTCAGGATCGCCTCAACATCATCCGCCTGGTTCTGGCTTTCCTCGTGGCTGATATCGCGCACATGGACGACCACATCCGCGGCCAGAACTTCTTCCAGCGTGGCACGGAACGCAGCGACCAGCTCGGTCGGCAGGTCAGAAATGAACCCAACAGTGTCCGACAGGATGATCTCGGGCCCGTCCGGCAGTTCAACCCGGCGCATGGTCGGGTCAAGCGTGGCAAACAGCATGTCCTTCGCCATCACCTCAGCGCCCGTAAGCCTGTTGAACAGCGTCGATTTGCCTGCGTTGGTATAGCCGACAAGCGCAACAATCGGATACGGCACCTTGGCGCGCGCAGCCCGGTGCAGCGTCCGTGTCTTGACCACCTTGTCCAGCTGACGGCGCAGGCGCACCAGCTGTTCATCAATGGCGCGACGGTCCGCTTCGATCTGGGTTTCACCGGGACCACCGACAAACCCCAAACCGCCCCGCTGGCGTTCAAGGTGGGTCCAGGCCCGAACCAGACGGGTGCGTTGGTAACTCAGCGCTGCCATCTCCACCTGCAGCACACCCTCACGGGTGCGCGCCCGGTCCGAGAAGATCTCAAGGATCAGCCCGGTCCGGTCGAGGATCTTGACTTTCCACGCCTTTTCCAGATTTCGCTGCTGAACCGGGGATACCGGTCCGTCAATGAGGACCAGCTCAACCTCATTGGCTTTGAACTGGTCCCGCAATTCTTCAATCTTGCCCGAGCCAAACAGCATCCCCGCGTGTGCCTTGGGCAGGCGCACGACGTCAGAGCCGATCACTTCGATATCGGGCAAGGCTTTTGCAAGTGCCACGCCTTCTTCGAGGGCGGACACGGCATCGCGACGATCGCGATCAGATTTGATATCAGGATGCACCACCCAGGCACGGGTGGGCGTCCGGTCATGCTCCATCAAGAGGCGTCTTCACCTTCATAGAGGCTGATCGGCTGGGCGGGCATGATTGTCGAAATGGCGTGCTTATAAACCAATTGCGATTGCCCGTCCCGACGCAGCAGGACACAGAAATTGTCAAACCATGTGATCACGCCCTGCAGCTTAACGCCGTTGATCAGGAAAATTGTGACCGGAACCTTGGTTTTACGAACGTGGTTCAGGAAGGCATCCTGAAGATTCTGTCTGTCCGAAGCCATTATTGTTATCTCGCCTTTTTTCTTGCTGCGCTGCGGACCAGCGCGTCGTGTCAAAATACTATGAACGCAGAAATGGGGACTTTCCACCGGAAAATCACGCGCGCTCAACCCACGTTAACCACGAACTCTTAGCTACGCCAGAGGTTTGGTGTCATCAGCGCGATGATTGCGAGGGTTTCAAGGCGCCCCAAGACCATCGCAAAACAAAGGATTAATTTTGCAGCAGCTGTCAGTTCAATCAGGTTGATCGGCGCGGTGCCTGCGATTTCTGTCAGCGGCCCGGTGGTCGACAGCGTTGCAATGGTCAGAATCATCGCCTGCTCGAAATCTGCACCCACAGCCGCCAGAGCGATACTGATGACCGCAAGCGACACCGCAAACAGCATGAAAAACACCCAGGCCACAAAGGCACCGCCCTTTTGCAGGCGCCGGTTTCCCCGCCCTTCGTTGCTGACAGAGGACGGGTGAACCAACCGCTCCATTTCCCGCAGACCATTGAGATATAGGGCATAAACCCGCAACAGCTTGACCCCGCCAGCGGTCGTTGCGACGCCTCCGCCGATCACGGACAACCCCAAGAGGATCATGCCGGGTGTATTGAGCCCGGACCACTGGCGCGCGGTTTCCCAATCAGCGCTTTCAAACCCGGTGGTCGACAGGAAAGACAACACCGTAAAGGTCGCCCCCCAAAGGGATCGCAGCGCCTGCTCCAGCTCATTGGTGTTTGTCGACACTTCAAACGTCGCGATCCAGTGACGCAGGAACAACAGCAGCGGCACGCCACAGACGATGAGCAGACCGATCCGGAACTCCGGGTCGCGGTCAAGACGACTGTGACCACTTGTCACGGTGTCAGAGGAAAACGTCAGACGCGACAGGGCGAAGAACATGAACAAAAACATGACCATCTCGCCGCCCAGCCCGCTGGAGCCGTTCTCGACCCCACCAACCGCTGAAATGCCGGACGTTGCCATCACCGACATCGCATGGCTCAGAGCAGACAGCGCGCCCTCTCCCGTCACGATCAGAAGGATCCACAAAACCAGCGTCAAACCCGCATAAAGCGGCGCAAGCGTTTGGGTCACAACAACAAGTTTGCGCCGCGGATCGGCCCGTTGCATATGCAGCGGCGTGGCTGTGCCCCGCCCCGGTTCGCCCTTGGCCGTGACCTCAAATCCACCCAGCGAGAGCGGGGCCAAAATGGCCGAGGCTGCGACCCACATCAACAGCCCGCCAAGCCAGCCAACCAGAGCGCGCCACAGATGCACGCTCGGCGGGAGGCGGCCAGGATCAGAAAACACATCAAGCCCGGTGGTGGTAATGGCGCCGACCATATCGACATAGGCGTTCAGATAGGTGGTGTTGCCAATGGCCTCGTAAACCGGAACGGCAAGAAACGCCGGCAAAACCGCAAAGCTCGCCAAGAGCGACGTCAGCTGGCCGGGCATCGAATAGCGCGGGACGCGGTTGCCCATCGACAGGCCCACAAGAACCACAACCATGATCCCGATAATGCCCGCGTAAAAGAAACTGCGCGATGTCTTGTGATCGTCCAGGATCAGCCCGTGCAGGGCCGGCACCCACATCGCCAGCGAGGCGACGCCAAGGATCAGCAGAAACAGCGGCAACCGCAGGATGCCGCGGTCCTTTGATTTCTGCAGATGTCGGGGCCGGGCCATTTAGAAGAAATCGATCGAGACCTGCATCAGGCGCTCGACCTCTGGCACGTCGTCGGCCATCGCAAACAGGGCAATCACATCGCCCTCGTCAATCCGCATTCCCCCCGTCGGGCGCATGACCTCACCATTTTTGCTGACGGCCCCAACCAGAACCCCTTCGGGAAAGTCGATATCGCGGATCATCTGCCCCGCCATGGGCGAGGTCGACATGACCTCTGCTTCGATCACCTCTGCCTCGGCGTCGCCGATGGAGTAGACCTGCCGCACGCGACCATAGCGGATATGGCGCAGGATTGAGCTCACGGTGGTGGCACGCGGGTTGATATAGGCGTCAATCCCAAGCGGCGCCATCAACGGCACCAGCGTAGGGTCGTTGATCAGCGCAATGGCAAAGGGGCACCCTTCGGCCTTGGCGCGCACGGCGGCAAGCATATTGACCTTGTCATCATCCGTCACCGCCAGCATCGCATCCGCCCGGTCGATCCCCGCTTCGATCATAAGACTGCGGTCAAGACCGTCGCCGTTCAGAACAATCGTACGCTCCAGCGTTTCGGCCGCTTTTTCGGCACATGTGCGGTTGCGTTCGATCATCTTGGCGCGCACGCGACCGGTCCGGGCCTCTAGCGCCTTTGCAACCTCCAGCCCGACGTTACCGCCACCGACAATCACCATCCGATCCTGTTTTTTCTGATGCTTGCCAAATACTTCGATGGTGCGGCTCACGTCATCGACATGGGCGAACACATAGGCGCTGTCGCCCACAAACAACTGGTCTCCCGGCTCTGGCGCAAACAGCGTCCCATCGCGGCGGATCCCGACCACGATGGCGCGCAGCGTGGAAAACAGATCCGTCAACTGGCGCAGCGGAGTGTTCACCACCGGGCAGTCCTCGTCGATGTGCACACCAAGAAGCTGGGCCTTGCCCTCCATGAACATCTCAGTGTCAAACGCCGCAGGGGCAGACAGGCGCTGCATTGCCGCGGCAGCGACTTCACGTTCCGGGCTGATCACCACATCAATCGGCAGGTGATCGCGGCGATACAGATCAGAGTAGATGGCCTCCAGATAGCTTTTTGAACGAAGGCGCGCGATCTTGCGCTGGATCGAGAACACCGAATGGGCCATCTGGCAGATGACCATGTTGACCTCATCCGAATGGGTCGCCGCGATGATCATGTCAGCGTCACGCGCACCTGCGCGTGTCAGCACATCGGGATAAGAGGCAAAGCCAGCAATCCCTTGAACATCAAGGGTATCTGTTGCACGCCGCACCAGTTCGGGGTTGTTGTCGACAACGGTGACATCGTTGTGCTCTCCCGACAGATGGCGGGCAATCTGCCAGCCAACCTGGCCTGCGCCACAGATAATAACCTTCATGTGCCTGTCCCCTGGTGCGCCACATAGGGCGCCAAAGCCCAAAACTGCCTGATTTGAATGACAGAAGCCGCCGACACGGTCAATTCAATTGTCTTATGCCAGCAATTGGTCCAAGCTCCTCCTATGTCCATGCGAAATCATATGTTTGCCGGGCTATCCTTGGCGATGCTCCTTGCGGGTTGCGGGCCTGTCCCGGTCTATTGGAAAGATGGCGCTGAGGTCTCGCGCCGCGATGCTGACCTGCTCGCATGCGAGGTGGAAGCCTTGAAGGACGCCCCCGTTGCCAACCAGATCCGACAACGCCCGCCAGTGTTTTACCCAGGGCGAGAAATCTGCAGGCAAGGCCGCTGCTATCGGACCGCCGGGTACTGGGAGGACGGCGAAATCTATACCGTCGATGTCAATGCCGATTTGCGCAAACGGGTCGAGCTGTCCTGCATGGCGGCGAAGGGCTATCAAAGCATCGCCCTGAAACGCTGCCCTCAGAAACTGGCGGATCAACTGGCCACCTACCAGAGCCGTACTCTCCCACCGATTGGTCCGGCGTCCTGTGCGATCCCCCAAAGGGGCCAGCAACCGAAAATCGCAATAGCCCCAGAATGAAAAACGGGCCGAAGAACGGCCCGTAATCCATTGTTTATTTGCGCTTTTGCGAGATCACTCGGCCATGTCTTCTTCTTTTTCGACATGGGCGATCCGCGCGCCAGCCTTGTTGGAGGTCACCACCCCCAGCGATTTCAGCTTTCGGTGCAGGGCAGAACGCTCCATCCCGACAAATGATGCCGTGCGGCTGATATTGCCGCCAAAGCGGTTGATCTGGGTCAGAAGATACTCTCGCTCAAACGCCTCACGCGCCTCGCGCAGCGGCAGGGTTGCAAGCGCACCGGACAGCACCACCCGCCCCTGATCTTCCTGCGGCTCTTCCTCCCGCGGGAGATCTTTGGGCTCGATCGGGCCAGAGCTGTCGCCGAGGATCAGCACCCGTTCAACCATGTTCTTCAACTGTCGCACGTTGCCGGGCCAGATCATGGTTTGCATCAACGCTACCGCATCATCGCTCAGCATGCGCAGCGGCAGGCCCTGATGTTCGTTGAAGTGGCGGATGAAGTGATCGGCCAGCAGGGGAATATCCTCGCGCCGATCTGCCAACGAAGGCACCGGGATCGGCACGACGTTCAGGCGATGATACAGCTCCTGACGGAAGCGATCCGCTTCAATCTCGCGCTCCAAGTCCTTGTTCGTGGAAGAAATAACCCGCAGATCAACCTTGATCTTGTCGCTGCCCCCCACCCGCTGGAATTGCTGGTCAACCAGCACACGCAGGATCTTGGACTGGGTGCCAAGGGGCATATCGGCCACCTCGTCAAAGAAGATGACCCCACCGTGGGCCTGCTCAAGAAGCCCAGGCTCAACCCCGCGCTCTGCGCTCTCGCGCCCAAACAGCACCTCTTCCATGCGGTCCGGCTCAATGCTGGCGCAGTTCACAGTCACAAATGGCGCCGAGGCGCGGTTGGATTGCATATGGATATAGCGCGCAGCGATCTCCTTGCCGCTGCCTGCCGGTCCTGTCAGCATCACCCGGCCGTTGGATTTCGTCACCTTGTCCAACTGCCCGACCAGCGCCCGGAATGCGGCAGAGGCCCCGATCATTTCGGTGACGCCAGAGTCCTTGCGCTTCAAGTCAGAGTTTTCACGCCGCAACTGCGACGTCTCCATCGCCCGGCGAATAACAACCAGCAACTGATCGATATTGAACGGTTTTTCAATGAAATCATAGGCGCCCTGCTTGATCGCGGCCACCGCGATTTCAATGTTCCCGTGACCGGAAATGATAACCACCGGAATGTCGGGCATGTCCCGTTTGACGACCTTGAGGATATCGATGCCATCCATCTGGCTGTCCTTTAGCCAGATATCCAGGATCAGGAGCGCAGGCGCCTCCTCGTTGAGGGCTGCCATACATTCTTCAGAACTCCCGGCCTTGCGCGTGGCATAGCCCTCATCCTCAAGAATATCGGAAACCAGCTCGCGGATGTCCCGTTCATCATCAACAATCAGAATATCACTCATGTCAGACCTGCTTTCACTGTACTCTTCTGTTGGCCTGCAACCTCACTCTTTGCAGGCAGGCGGATGACGGCCATGGCACCAAAATGGCTCTGACCGTCAAAGACCGGCGCATCCTCCAGCGCCAGCGTACCGCCGTGTTCTTCGATAATTTTCTTTACAATCGGCAGGCCAAGGCCGGTGCCCTCGTCCCGCGTTGTCACATAGGGTTCGAACAACCGTGCCCGATCCTCCGGCAGACCGATGCCATTGTCGGCAATAGTCACCTCATAGCCCGATTTCTGCGCCGAAACCGCGATACGGATCTCTGGCTTCAGATCTGGCACTGTTCCCTTTTTGGAAAGGCTTTCAACGGCTTCCCCAGCGTTCTTGATCAAATTGGTCAGCGCTTGGCCAATCATCGTCGCGTCAAGATCCGCCATCATCGGCGCGTTCGGCAGATCCGCCGTGATGGTCAGATCCGGCTGCCCGGCTTTCTGCAATGTCACCGCCTCGCGCAGAAGCTGGACCAGATCCTCCTCGCGGCGATCGGGTTCGGGCATGCGCGCGAACTTTGAAAACTCATCGACAATCCGGCGCAGGTCATTGGTCTGGCGCACGATCACATCCGTCATCGATTGCAGCAAATCGCTGTTTTCTTCGCCCAGCTTGGGTGCGAATTTGCGTTTGATGCGTTCAGCGCTCAGCTGGATCGGGGTAAGCGGGTTCTTGATCTCATGGGCGATCCTGCGCGCGACATCGCCCCACGCCGCCATCCGCTGGGCGCTGACAAGATCCGTCACATCGTCAAAGGCCACAACATAGCCTTCCAGGTTGCCCTCTCCGCTGCGACGCGGCGACATGCGAACCAGGAGATTTTCCAGCTGGCCCTGACGGGTCACCTTGACCTCTCCCTGCACAACATCGCTGCCGCTCTCGCTCAGCTCCTGAAACAGGGGGCCGAATTCAGGGACCGCAACCGCCAAGGCAAGAGATTGCCGATCCTCGTTCCAATCCAGCAAACGCTCTGCCGAGCGGTTCACAAAGGTCACGCGCCCCTCGTCATCCAGACCGACAACGCCGGAGGTGACGGACATCAGAACGGAGTCAAACAACCGACGGCGTCGTTCAATCTGGCGGGTGTTCTCCAGCAGCTCATCTCGCTGCCCGCGCAGTTCTTCGGTCATCTGGTTGAAATAGCGGCCAAGCTGGGCAATCTCGTCATCGCCCTCTTCTTCCGGAACCTGCACATTCAAATTGCCCGTCCCAACCCGGCGCGCGGCGATGGTCAGACGCCCCACGGGCCGGGACAGCCGCTCTGCGAACCACATCCCAAGCCACATCGCCGCAAGGATCAAGATCACGGCAAAGCCCAGATACAAAAGGCCGAATTCAAACAAAACCCGCCCGCGTTCGTTTTCCAACTGCTGATAAAGATGCGCAGTTTCCTTGGTATCATCCAAAAGGCTGAGCAGTTCGCCATCGACGTCACGGCTGACATACAAAAAGCGGTCCACAAAGGCATCCAACCGGACCAGGGCACGGAATTCGTTGTTGTCCCAGTCCTGAACCAGTTTCAGCCCGTCAAAAGTTGCCTCGCTGATGTCGCCTGCGTCCGGGGTTTCAAAATCGAACTCATAGGACCGCTCCCCGCGGGCACGGATGTTTCCTGCGCCGTCGATGACATAGGCTTCCTGCAATCCACGCTGGATCTGCAGCTGGCCCTGTGTCAGCACCTGCCGCAGCTGCCCATCAGAAATAAAGAAGTTCCGATTCCGGCTGTTGTCGATATAGCGGGCAAGCGCGCTGGCATCCTCTGACAGGTCGCGTTCCTGCTGCGCCTGATACGCCTCTGCCGCGGCAAGCGAACTGCCGACCACCTGTCGCACACGGTCCGAAAACCAGCCCTCAAGTCCGACATTCACCGTCAGACCCGCAAAAAGTGCGACGATGACCGTGGGCGTCAGCGCAAGGAAGGCAAACGCCCCGATCAACCGCAAGTGCAGCCGCGATCCAGCAGATTTGGCCCGGCGCGCTGCAATCAGGCGTCCCACCTGCGTCAGGACCAGCGCGGCAATCGCCAGCACATAGATCAAATCGGCCAGCAGGATCAGCCGCAGCGACAGCGACGCGGCCCCTTGGGAAAACGGCCCGATAATGAGAAATGTCGCCACCGCCAAAACGGGGCCAAGCACCACAAGCCCAAGCGCGCCGAAATTGCGCGCCCTGCGTGTTCTGCGCCACCGGTCAAGGGCAGCAAACGGCCCATATGCCGAGCGAAGATGTGACCTCTGCGCCACGTACTGCCCTCATCCTGATGTGTGGCCATTCTGGCCAACCGCCATATCTCGTGATCGAAACCAGCACCTTCACTGATTTGCCACGGTTCTGTGGCGATATTACATCAGTTTGCGACGGCGTGTCACCTCAATATCAAGGTCCGTGATCTTCTTGCGCAACGTATTGCGGTTAATGCCAAGTAAATCCGCGCATTTGGCCTGATTTCCGCCGGTCATCGCCAGCGAAATTTCGATCAACGGCGTCTCAACTTCGCGCAGAATACGGGCGTAGAGCCCCGGAGGCGGCAGCATATCGCCGTGCAGATCAAAATAACGCTGCAGATGGCGGGCCACTGATTCCGAGAGTTTTTCGGTGCTGAGCGGCGCGCCGCCCGCGGCAACTGGTTCGCCGCCAGATTGCGCGCCCAGCGCCGACTGGACCTCTTCGACCGTGATCTCCTCGCTGCGCGCGGTCAAGGCAAGACGCCGCACCACATTCTCCAGCTGGCGCACGTTTCCGGGCCAGGGGAATTGGCGCAGTGGTTCGCGGGCAGTCTCGCCCAACTGACGATGCGGCGCGCCTTCGTTTTCGGCCCGTGTCAGGAAATGAGCACAGAGCAGCGGAATATCATCGACCCGCGCCCGCAGCGCAGGCACCGCAAGTTCGGTGCCACTGATCCGGTAATAGAGATCCTGACGCAGTTTGCCTGCCTCCATTGCCGCAGCAAGGTTTTCCTGACTGGTGGCAATAAAGCGGGGCTGACGATCGCCGGGGGCATCCATCATGCGCACCACCCGCGCCTGCGCCTCTTCCGGCAGATCGGCGATTTCATCCAGCAACAGCGTCCCACCACGCGCTTCGTTCAGCAACCGTGCGGGACCATCAAGCGCAATGAGATCCGCCGCCTCTGCGCGCACAAACGGCAGGGTCCGGCGATCAGACAGATCGTGGATCGACCGGGCAACCAGTGATTTTCCGGTTCCGCTCTCTCCTGTGATCATCAACGGGATATCCGTGTTCATCACCCGCGCCACCAGCCGATAAAGCGCCTGCATCACTTCGGTCCGCCCAACCAGCGGCAGATCTTCCGCGCTTTCGCCAACCGTATCCGCCTGGCTGAGCGGCTCGGTGCGCCCAGCGCCCTGCGGCGACCGTTTTTCCGACAGAGCCTTTGCCGTGCGCTTCATCAGTTCCGGCAAATCAAAGGGCTTGGGCAGGTAATCATAGGCCTCCGCCTCGGCCGCCTTGATCGCTGTCATGATGGTGTTTTGCGCAGAAATCACGATCACCGGCAGGCCGGGTCGATCTTCGGCAATCTTCGGCAGCATCTCCAGCCCGTTTCCGTCCGGCATCATGACATCCGAGATGACGACATCGCCTTTGCCCTCTCCCACCCAGCGCATCAAAGTGGTGAGAGAGGAGGTCGCGTGGACCTTGCACCCTGCCCGCGTCAGGGCCTGGGTCAGGACCGTGCGAATGGTGCGATCATCATCTGCGACAAGAACGGTGCCGTCCATGGTCTGTTACTCCTGCGGTATGGGTATGGGTGTGGGCCGGGCCTTGGGCGTGGTTGGCACACGCGACAAGGACAGGCGGAATACGGTTTTGCCGGGTTCGGATGTGACAGAGATCCACCCCTGATGATCGGCAATGATTTTGCTCACCAGTGCGAGCCCCAGACCGGTGCCGTTCTCGCGGCCCGACACAAAGGGGTCAAAGATATCATCACGGATACTATCGGGAAGGCCCGGACCATCATCCGATATTTCAATCTGCAACGGCAGCAGCTTGCCCGAGCCGTCACTGCGACGCAGGCGAAAGGAATGCTCATAGAAGGTCCGGATCCGAATGGTCCCGCCCACAGGATCAGCCGCCTCAGAGGCGTTTTTGAGCAGGTTCAAGACCACCTGCAACAGCTGATCTGCGTCTCCCCACGCCATCGGCAGAGAGGGGTCATAATCCTCGATGATGGTCATATGCGCCCCAAACCCCAGCAACGCAGAGCGACGGGCGCGATCCAGCACATCGTGGAGATTGACCTCCTGAAAAGCGGGTTCGGAGTGATTGCCGAATTGTTCAACCTGCTCCAGCAGCTTAACGATGCGTCGGCTTTCACTCACGATTAGATCGGTAAGCTCAAGATCCCCACCACTCAGCCCCATCGACAACAGCTGGGCCGCACCGGTAATCCCGGCCAGGGGGTTCTTGATCTCATGGGCCAGCATCTCTGCCATCCCGATTGCGGATTGGGCTGCGGACTTCGCCGAATGGTTCTGGGTCATCCGTGCGGCCAGCTCGCGGGGCGACATCAGGATCAGCATATGCCCCGCAATCGCACCCTGCCCCTGCACCCGGGCGACCTGCACATTGCATTGCAGCGGCGCGCGTCCCGGTGCCCCCACGTCGATATCATTTACAAACAGCGGCGTTCCCGCCTCTCTTGCACGGTCAACGGCTTCGTCAATCTTTGGCGCGATGATGACATGATCCCAGATCGGCTTGCCCCGCAGCGCCTTTTGGGAGGTGTTCAAAAACCCCTCGGCGGCAGAGTTCACATCGACGATGCAGGCCGCATCATCAATCAGAAACGCAGGCACCGGAAGGGCCGCCCAAAGCGCACTGTCCGACCCGTTCCAATCCGATGGCGCCTGCTCTGTCATCGCCTTGCCGCCCTCTGTCATGCTGCGGCCCCTCCCGTCGCGGGGGCAGAGCCCAGCAGCGCATCGGGCAAAAGCCGCAGAACATCCTTTGGATCCTTGGCTGTCAGGATGTCGCGGCGCAACGGCGCGGGCGTCGCCGCCTCGTCCATATACCAGCCCAGATGTTTACGGGCGACGCGGATCCCAAGGTCCAGACCGTAAAAGGCCAGCATCGCCTCATAGTGGTCGCTCACCAGTCGCACCAGATCTGCGCCTGTCGGGATCTGTGGCGCCTCGCTTCCCCAGATGTCATGCGCCACCTGAGCCAAGAGCCACGGTTTGCCCTGCGCTCCACGACCAATCATCACCCCATCGGCACCAGAGCGTTTCAGCGCCTCGCGGGCAGTGGCGGTGTCGATGATATCGCCATTGGCCAACAGCGGCACATCCAATGCCGCCTTCACCTCGGAGATTGCACCCCAGTCGGCAGAGCCCTTGTAGAACTGGCACCGCGTGCGTCCGTGGATCGTGACCATCTGCACCCCCGCGTTCTGCGCACGGCGGGCCACGTCGGCGGCGTTGAGACTGTTGTCGTCCCACCCCAGCCGCGTCTTTAGCGTGACAGGCACAGACACCGCCCCGACAACCGCCTCGATCAGCGAGAGCGCATGATCTGGCGTCTTGAGCAGGGCAGAGCCGGAATAGCCGTTTGTCACCTTCTTTGCGGGGCATCCCATGTTGATATCGATGACCTTGGCGCCACGGTCTTCTACCTGGCGCGCCGCCTCTGCCATCCAATAGGCGTCACGACCCGCCAGCTGCACGGCCGTGTTTTCCACATCTGCGCTCAGTTCGGCCCGTTCCCGCACGCCCGGCTTGGCCTGCACCATTTCCTGGCTTGCCACCATTTCGCTCACCATGAGCCCCACGCCAAAGCCGCGCACCAGATCGCGAAACGGGCGATCCGTGATTCCGGCCATCGGAGCCAGAGCAATCGGGGGCGTGAGAGAGGTGGTACCCAGTGTAAAGGACAACTGCCTAATCCTTGTGCATATGGTTGATATTTAGCGGAGGGCTCAGCTATGCGACAATGAAGCCCCCGGCTGCAAGGCTACATAAAGTGGCATTTGCCTAATTTTTAGGCAGTCGACAGGGGGTGATTGCCTCCGTCTGCATCACCTCCTAAACAATTCCCAAAACGGAAAGAGCCTGACCATGCCTGCCGATATGCCCCTTCCCGACGCGACACAACCTGCCGCTTCAGTCGACCCTACTGTCGGATTTGCCCACCAAATGGACACCACAGCCGCCCTGATCGTTGCAGCCGGACGCGGAACGCGCGCGGGGGGTGGGGTGCCGAAACAATGGCGACCGCTGGCCGGAAAGCGGGTGATCGACTGGACATTGGCCGCCTTTCGCACTGCTGGCGTGCGCCAGATTGTCCTGGTTCTGTCCCCTGATGACGACCAGGCCTGGGCCGAATTCGGCTCTGTTGCCGATATCACCCTGGCGAAAGGGGGCAGGACCCGCACCCAATCCGTGGCCAACGGTCTCGCTACCCTGAAAGACAGCCCGATCCAGAAGGTGCTCATTCACGACGCCGCGCGCCCCTGTGTCTCCTCCCGCGTCATCCACGCGGTATGCGCGGCGCTTGACACCGGTCTTGCCGCCGCGCCAGCTCTGCCTGTGACGGATGCGCTGTGGCGCGGTGCAGAGGCCAAGGTGACTGGCACAGAAGATCGCACCGGCCTGTATGGCGCGCAGACACCACAGGGGTTTCGCCTGGATGCAATCATCTCTGCCCATGCGGCCCTTGCCGAAACGGGGGGTGATGCCGCCGACGACGTTGAAGTGGCGCGCGCTGCAGGGCTTGACGTCGCCATCATTCCGGGCGACCCCGACAATATGAAAATCACCCGCCCGGAAGATTTTGACCGGGCCGCACGCATTTTAGGGGGCGACATGGATGTAAGGCTTGGCAATGGCTATGATGTTCACCGGTTCGGAGCGGGGGATGAGGTCATTCTCTGCGGGGTGCCCGTCGCCCATGATCGCGGCCTTCAGGGCCACTCGGACGCGGACGTAGGACTGCATGCCATCACCGACGCCCTCTATGGAGCGCTGGCAGAGGGCGACATTGGCCGCCACTTTCCGCCCAGCGATCCGCAGTGGAAAGGCGCAGCCAGCGATATCTTCCTGCGCCACGCCGCCGAGCTTGCCCGCTCCAAGGGCTATCAGATCTCCAATGTGGACTGCACTCTGGTGTGCGAGTTCCCCAAGATCACCCCTCACGCCCCAGCCATGCGCGCCGCAGTGGCAGAGATCCTGTCGGTCGATATCTCTCGGGTGTCGATCAAGGCAACCACATCAGAACGGCTGGGCTTTACCGGTCGCTCAGAAGGCATCGCAGCCATCGCGACCGCCTGTGTGGTGAAACCATGAAGACCTCGCGCCTTGCCTTTCTGATCGGCACTGTCGGCGGTGTCGGGTATCTGCGCCCTGCCCCCGGCACCTGGGGATCGCTCGCCGCTTTGCCGATGGCCTATGCGCTGCATCAGCTCGGTGGCTTTCTGCTTCTGGCTCTGGCCACGGTGATCTGTATGGTTGTCGGGGTCTGGGCGGCCGAGGCCATGACCCGCAATCGCGAAAACATGGATCCGTCCGAATTTGTCCTGGACGAGGTCGCAGGCCAGTTCATCGCGCTTTGGGCGATTTCCTATCCCGCCTGGGCCCATGACATCGCAATCACAGCGCTTTGGCCCGGCTGGATCGCTGCCTTTGGTCTGTTCCGGCTGTTTGATGTCTGGAAACCCGGCCCCGTGGGCTGGGCCGACCGCCAGAAAGGCGCGACAGGTGTGATGATGGATGACATCATCGCGGGCATCCTTGCCGCTATTGGTGTTGCAGTGCTTGCCGGTATTTTCCACGGCCTCCTTGGCCTCTGACAGGAGCAATAGACATGCGTGACGCCGAAATCTCACCGCTGGCCATCGACATCATCCAGCGCGCCAAGACAGAAGGCGTCACCATTGCCACCGCCGAAAGCTGTACCGCTGGCATGATTTCAGCGGCACTGACCGATGTTGCGGGCTCCTCCGCTGTGGTGGACCGGGGGTATGTCACCTATTCCAATCAGGCCAAGATGGACATGCTGGGCGTGTCCTCTGCCACGCTGGAGGCGGTGGGCGCCGTCAGCGAAGAGGTCGCGGTCCAGATGGCCGAAGGCGCGCTGACCCGATCTGGCACCACCCTTGCGGTCGCTGTAACCGGGATCGCAGGCCCCGGCGGGTCAGAGCATAAGCCAGAGGGGCGGGTCTGCTTTGGCCTTGCCCAACGCGGACAGGATACTCTGGTCGAGACAGTCGAATTTGGCGCGCTTGGCCGCGCTGGCGTGCGTGCAGCGACCCGTGAACACGCGCTGGCGCTGGTCCTCTCGGCCCTCACCCGAGCGGGCTGACCCCACCACAACCGGCAAGACGCAAAGGCGCAGCGACCGCAACCGTTACCATTTGCGCCCCGACGCCTGCCGCAAACGACAGCCCAATTGGCGCAATTCCAATCCGGACTGCATTTTGTGCACCCGCACCCGGTTTCCGCCCAATTTCCGGGCATTTTAACAAAAGCCCGTTTTTCAGGCGCCCAAATCGCAGCTGCCGCTTTTTTCAACGCCCTGCATCCGGTTTGAACGTCCGCAGTTCGATCAACCAAGCGAGACGCGCGGAAGGAAAAGCGGATGAACGCAGCCGATACAGCATGGATCATCGTGGCCACGGCCCTGGTCCTCTTCATGACACTGCCGGGGCTCGCCCTGTTTTATGGCGGACTGGTACGTGCCCGAAATGTACTCAGCGTCTTTATGCAGTGCTACGCAATTGCCTGTTTGATGAGCGTTCTGTGGCTCGCCTTCGGCTACTCCATTGCCTTTGGTGGCGGCAGCTCTGGCATCTGGGGCGGTCTGGACAAGATGTTCCTGTCCGGTGTCACCGCCGACAGCCTGTCTGGCACCCTGCCCGAAGTGCTGTTCTTTGCCTTTCAGATGACATTTGCGATCATCACCCCCGCGCTGATCGTCGGCGCCTATGTCGAACGTGTGGGCTTTGGCTTTGTGCTGGTGTTCTCCGGTCTCTGGATGCTGCTGTGCTACGCACCTGTTGTGCACTGGATCTGGGGCGGCGGCATGATGGCCGATGGCGGCATCTTTGGCGAAATCGGCGTGCGCGACTTTGCCGGGGGCATCGTGGTGCATGAAACCGCAGGTCTCGCAGCGTTGATCATCGCCGTCTTCCTCGGCCCGCGCAAAAACCGCACCACACCACCCCATAATCCCGGCTACGTCTTCATTGGCGCGGCCATGCTGTGGGTCGGCTGGTTCGGCTTTAACGGTGGCTCGCAGCTGGCGGCAGATGGCGGGGCCGCGATGGCGCTGACCGTCACCCATATTTCAGCGGCGACCGCCTCTCTGACCTGGGCGCTGTGGGAAAAGATCAAATACGGCAAGGCATCGATGGTGGGCCTTGTCACCGGCACCATTGCGGGTCTAGCCTCTATCACTCCCGCTTCCGGCTTTGTTGGCCCGGTTGAGGCGCTGGTGATCGGCGCGGTTGCAGGCATCCTCTGCCAGGAGGCTGTGAACCTGGTCCGCAACCTCCTGAAGATCGACGATACGCTTGATGTCTTTGCGGTGCATGGCGTCGGCGGCATCTTCGGCACCATCATGATCGCGGTCTTTGGTCAGGGCACCTGGATTGCCCAGCTGGGCGGTCTTGCGGTGGTGGGGATCTTCACGGCGGTGGTGACCGTGGTGCTGGTCAAACTGGTGGCTGCCATCACACCGCTGCGCGTGGATCTGGAGACAGAGACAAACGGTCTGGATATCTCTGTCCACGGTGAACGCGCCTATGACATGACCAGCTAAATCGCAGTACCACAAACAAGAAACGGGCCTGCACTGCGGGGCCCGTTTTTTTGCATTCTCTCATGTAATCAACGGATTACGGCGCACACCTCAGTGCCGCAGATCATTGCCCGTAAAGCTCGGCCGCGCGCCGCTCAAAGGCGCGCACGATCCGCTGCATCGCCTCGTTGAACACCACACCAATGATGCCCTGCAGCACTGCGTTCTTGAATTCAAAATCCACAAAGAACGACACATCACAGCCGCCATCTTCACGATCGGCAAAGGCCCAGTTCGATTTCATGTATCGAAACGGCCCATCCAGATATTCTGTGTCGATCTTCTTTTCGCCCGGAAACAGCGTCACCCTGCTGCCGAACCGTTCGCGGAACACCTTGAAGGATATAACCAGATCCGCCTCCATAACCTCCGCATCCCCCGCACCACCGGCCAGCGGGGTCCGGCTGCGGATCCGGGCGGCAGCGCACCAGGGCAGAAACTTCGGGTACTCAGCCACATCAGCAACCAGATCATACATCTGCTGCGCGGTGTAAGGCATTGGCCGGGTTTCTGAATGGGTAGGCATCTGTGGCAAATTTCCTGCTATGATCGTCGGGCGTCATGTCATATGAACGCGCGGGAATTTCAAGGGGGCACCCATGACACAGCGGCCATATGTCATCGATGTGATGATCTCAGCCAAAGCCATTGCAGCGCGGATCGAAGAGCTCAGCGCCGAAATCAAACGTGAATTCAAAGGCACCGACAAGCTGGTTGTTGTTGGTCTATTGCGCGGCAGTTTCGTCTTTATCGCCGATCTCGTGCGCGAGTTGGATCTGCCGATCGAAGTCGACTTTCTTGAGGCGTCCTCTTACGGTGATGCCATGGAAAGCAGTCGAGAAGTGCGCATTCTCAAGGACTTGCGCGGCGCAATTGAAGGGCGCGACGTGTTGGTCGTTGAGGATATTGTCGATACCGGCCACACACTGAACCACGTCACCCAGCTTTTGCGCAGCCGCCAGCCCGCGCGCCTGAAATCGATCGCATTGCTGGACAAACCGTCCCGCCGCGAGGTTGATTTCCGCTCCGACTGGATCGGCTTTGAGATCCCTGACGAATTTGTGGTGGGATACGGAATCGACTACGCTCAACGCAACCGCAACCTACCCTTTATCGGCAAGGTCCGCTTTACCGACGAAGGCTGAGGCCGGCCGCCGTGACGGTCTGTCAAAGACCCCCGGCACTGCTGATTGTTGAAAGGCGCGCACAGTCCGCGCCTTTTTTTCTTGCGCGCGGGAACCGGCAACCGCTCGCCGATCCGTCGCCCCTCATCAGCGCAAAGCAGCGCAGGCGATTTGCCATTCACCGCAGACACCCCCATGTGATGTCCAAACGCAGAGATCACAAGGAGATCCGCAATGTCCATGAAGCATCTTGCCGCCGCAGCGACCGCGGCAGCCCTGACACTGACGCCCGCCCTTGCCCCGACCGCCGCCAACGCGGCACCGCCGAAATGGGCGCCCGGCCACAACAACAGCGCCGCACAGCACGCCCCCGGCCAGATCAAAAAGCAGTATAAGAAGCGCCACAAGGGGACAGAGCGGATCAGCGGTGACTATGTTTACATCGACGATTACGCCCGCTGGGGGCTCGCCCCGCCAGAGCCGGGCCATCGTTACGTGCGCAAGGATGACCGCATCTACGAGGTGTTGCGCGACACGCTCGCCATTGTTGGTGCCGTCGCCCTGGTTGATGCGCTGACCAACTGACACGCGCGTCCGCGAACATTAGCAGGCCCCTCCAAGGGCCTGTTAAAAATGAATTTTCAGAAAATCAGCCGTCTAGAAGCTCTGACACAACCGCCCGGAACAGGCCGGCCCCCACAGGGATGGCCGCATCCGGAAAATCATAATCGGGGTTGTGCAATTGTGGCTGATCCTCGCCCGAGCCCAGCCAGAACATCGCGGCCTTCGCCCCCTTGCCGAACTGGCCAAAGTCCTCGGACCAGCGCTGTGGGCGATCCTGCATCGCGACCCCCAGCCCGACCCGTTCGCAGGCTTTCTGCAACACGGCTACGGCCTCAGGGTTGTTGGTGCAGGCCTCAAACACATCATCAAAACTGATCTCGTGACCAAGACCCTGCTCAGCGCAGACATTGCCGACCAGGGCCGTGGCCTCTTCGATCAGCCGCGCCATGCGGGTGTCATTGACCGTTCGCAGCGTCGCCCAGACCTCTCCCTCACCGGGGGCGATCCCGAATGTGGCCTCTCCCAGGCGCGCGTGGGTCAGCGTCACAAGCGCGTAGTCAGGTCCAAGGTCCGTCCCACCGCCAAGCGCGACCAGCCCCGGCAACAGCTGCGCCATCGCACCGGCGGGAGACACACCGTCCTGAGGTGCAGCAGCATGAGAGGTGCGACCGCTCAGCCGGATCCGCATCCCGCGCGATGCACAATTGGCAGGCCCGCTGCACAGGGCAATCTGGCCAACTGCCAGGCCCGGCAGATTATGAAGGGAAAACGCATAATCCGGTGCAATCTCGCCAAAGGCCGGATCCGCAACAACCGCGGGGGCGCCCTTGCCGGTTTCTTCGGCCGGCTGGAACATCAGCACAACACGGCCCCGCGCTGGACGTTTTGCTGCCAGATCTTCTGCCAAGGCGGCAACCATGGTCATATGGCCATCATGCCCGCACAAATGCCCGCGCCCCGCATGGGTCGACCGATAGGTCTGATCTGACAGCTCCTCGATCGGCAGGCCATCCAGCTCGCACCGGATCATGACCGTCGGCCCGTCTGCCGCGCCATCATAAACCGCAGCCACACCATGACCGCCAAGCCCGGTCAGCAGGCGATCAGGCGCAAACGCGCGCAGATAGGTGGTGATATAGGCGGCGGTCTTTTCCTCTGCCCCCGACACCTCCGGGATCTGGTGCAGAGCGTGGCGCAGCCCGGTCAGCTGCGCCAGACGGTCCGGCGTCATGCCAGGCCGAGCTTGTTGTTGCGGGCCTCACGCAGGCGGGCAAAATCATCGCCCGCATGGTAGGACGAGCGTGTGAGCGGCGTCGCCGAAACCATGAGGAAGCCCTTGCCATAGGCGGCTTTTTCATAGGCCGCGAACTCCTCCGGCGTCACGAACCGATCCACTGCATGGTGTTTCGGTGTCGGCTGCAGGTACTGGCCAATGGTCAGGAAATCGACATCCGCCGCGCGCATGTCATCCATCACCTGCTTCACCTCCTGCGCATTCTCGCCAAGGCCAACCATGATGCCCGATTTGGTAAAGATCGACGGATCCAGTTCCTTGACCCGCTGCAACAGACGAAGAGAGTGGAAATACCGCGCACCGGGACGCACACCAGGGTATAGCCCTGGCACGGTTTCCAGGTTGTGGTTGAACACATCGGGCTTTGCCTCGACCACGGTTTCCAGCACCTCAGGCGCGCATTTCAGGAAATCGGGTGTCAGGATCTCGATTGTGGTAGAGGGGCTGCGGTGACGCACGGCCCGGATGGTCTGTGCGAAATGGTCAGCACCACCATCTTCAAGATCGTCACGGTCGACCGAGGTGATGACGACATGGTTCAAGCCCAGTTTCTGCACCGCATGGGCCACACGACCCGGTTCAAATGCGTCCAGCGTGTCGGGACGACCGGTCGCAATGTTGCAGAAGGTGCACCCGCGGGTACAAATCTCGCCCATGATCATCATGGTTGCGTGGCCCTGGCTCCAACATTCACCAACGTTGGGGCAGCCTGCCTCTTCACAGACGGTGACGAGGTTATTTTCGCGCATGATCTTATGCGTTTCAGCATAGCCTTTGCCCCCTGGCGCCTTGACGCGGATCCAGCTTGGCTTTTTCGGCTGAGCATTGTCAGGGCGATGGGCCTTTTCCGGGTGGCGTTGCTCGGGGATTTTTAGGTCTCTCACGGGATGTTCCCTTGCGGCATGTTTTCTTGGCTGATTGGTAACATAGACGCTCGTTGTTGACACGACCAGTCTTGTGCACAAGGTTTCACAAAACTAACCGCCCGATGCAGCGCCTGTAACCTCCTGTTTCTGTTTGCAAAACCTTTCCGCATAGCAGCCGTGCATGACCTGCATTGCTGCCTTGCGTCGCAGTCCAGCCCACAGATCTGCGCAGGGCCTTACGGTTTTGGCGCGCGCTTGGGGCAACAGGTGCGACAAAACACGAGACGAGTCGCATAGCCGCCCGCTATTGCCGCATTGCAAAATGCGCGCCCAAGCCGCGTCACGCGCGCGCAGAAAAACGGCATCTCGTTCAGAGGAATTTACAAACTGCAACATAAGGATAGCCGCAATCCGCAATACCGTGCAGATGCGGCGATTATCCCGTTGCGGGCGATTTAGAACTATTATAAGTCCGGGCCAAACCCATCTGATTTGAAGGAGCTTGATGATGAAAGCTGGCGTAAAACTGCCCGACGTTACCTTCCGCACCCGTGTACGTGACGAGTCCATCGGCGGCGACAACCCGTTCCGCTGGGAAGACAAGACCACTGCCGACTATTTTGCTGGCAAACGCGTGGTTTTGTTCTCGCTGCCGGGCGCTTTCACCCCGACCTGCTCCACCTACCAGCTGCCCGGCTTTGAAAAAGGCTATGGCGATTTCACCGCAGAAGGCATCGACGCGGTTTACTGCATGTCCGTCAACGACAGCTTTGTGATGAACGCCTGGGCGCGCGCACAGAACCTGGAAAACGTGCAGGTTATCCCGGATGGCTCTGGTGAGTTCACCCGCCGCATCGGCATGCTGGTCGCCAAGGACAACCTGGGCTTTGGCAACCGCTCCTGGCGCTATGCTGCCATCGTCAACGACGGCGTGGTCGAAGCATGGTTCGAAGAGCCGGGCCTGTGCGACAACCACGGCGAAGACCCCTATGGCGTGTCCTCCCCGGAAAACGTGCTGAAGCACCTGAAAGAAGCCAAGGCAGAAGTCGCAGCCTAAGCGTTTCTTGGGCCAGACGGCCTGCAATCACTACGGAAAACGGGCGCTGTGCGATCAGCGCCCGTTTTTTCATTGCCTGCCCATCAGCTTGGCCCCATCCGCATGGCCCTGTCGGATTGCCCCCTGTCAGCTCGGCCCTGTCAGCTTGCCACCTTGCGGCTGTCCTGTACGATGGCTTCCCCCACATCCCGCACCACATCTGCCAGCTGATCGAACCACTCGCCGCCACTGCTTGAGCGTCGGCGCACAAGTCCGATCCGGCGAAACGGTTCCGGATTTGGAAACCGTTGAACCGCAAGCCCTTGAGCGGCCTCGCATTCGGCCCGCACAGCCAGTTCTGGCATCAGCGTCAGACCAAAGCCTGCAGCCACTAGGCGGGACAACGTCCCCAGCGACCCTGCCCCCATGTTGATGCCCGGCGCCGCACGCTGCATGCCGCAGACCTCCAGCGCCTGATCGGTCAAACAATGACCATCCTCCAACAGCATCAGCTGTTCGGTGCGCAGATCACTGGGCCGCAGCTGGGCCTTGCCTGCCTCCATCTGCGCCAACCGCCCGGCAGAACCGGCCAGCAGGAACCGGTCGGTGAACAGCTCCACCTCCACCAGGTCTGCGGCGCCACTGGGCAGCGCAAGGATCGCGGCGTCCAACTCTCCCGCCTGCAACAGCGACAGCAACCGTTCGGTGCGTGCCTCGCGCACCTGCACCGTCAGCTGCACATCGCGCGCCCGCAGATTGGCAAGCGTTCCGGGCAGCAGATAGGGCGCCAGCGTCGGGATCACCCCCAGCGCAAGGCTGCGCTGCCCCACCCCCTGATCACGCGCCAAGCGGTCCAGACTGCGGGCCGCGTCCAGCACGGTATCGGCCATCTCCAGAACCTGTCGGCCAAGAGGCGTCAGGATCACGTCCCGCGCCCTGCGTTCCACAAGCGCACCCCCCATCGCCTCTTCCAGACTTCGGATTTGCACGGACAAGGCAGGTTGCGACACATGTGATGCCTCAGCCGCACGACCGAAATTGCGGTGCTGGCTGAGGGACTTGAAATAGCTGAGCTGACGAAGCGTAAAGTTCATAGGCGTGAGTTATCACAAACAACCCCACCAACAACCCTGAATTATCAGCCGATCAGCTCATCCGGGGTTTGCTGCCTCTCGTAGTGCAGCCTTAGCTGTTGCAAAGCGATCCGCAGAACCACCTTGCCCGAGCGCGCCGACCAGCCCAGTTGCCGTTCTGCCGCCTCCAGCCCCTCCAATTGGCAACAGCAGCGCACCACGATGTCACTCAGCCCTTCCCCAAGCGCTGACATCGCCTGTGCGGCCCGCTCCTTTGCTGCAACCGCCGCCTGCCCCGGTCCGCGCCGGTTGTGGCCGATCCCGATGGGCGCACCCACACGCTCACCCAGATGTTCGGCGACCTCGGCCAGCTCGAAATCCTCGCGAAACCGCTCTCCCGCGCGGACCAGATCCGGTGTCAGAAAGGGGGCGCCCTTTTCATCAAGGCGTCGAGCCAGCATATGCAACGGGGTTTCCGCCAAGCCATAGCGCACCCGGCGGCGACGTTTGCGCAGACGGGCTGCAGCGCGGCTGGCATTGACGGCACTGTCGCGTTGCGCGCGCGCCCGGTTTTCGCAGCCGGCCACGATCCGGCTCAGCGCATTGCGTCCCTCCTGCGTGATCCGGTAGCGGCTGATCCGACCGCGGCATGGGCAGGCGATCCAATTTCGCAGAGCCAGCGCCTCGGCCAGGGTCCGCTCCACCACCAAGCGCGCTTCGCCTCCCTGTTCGGTGATCGCCGCCATATCACGCACGACCACGGCCTTGTCCATGCCATCCGCAACCGCCAGCACCGCACCCTTGGGGCTGAGACAGGTCAGTGTTTCCACCACTTCCAGCTCAAACGCCTCCTCGCTCCCAAGCGCGGCCCCAAAGGCCAGCACCCGCGCCGACAGGGGGTGTGGCCCCTTCAGTTCTGCTGTCGGGGTCTCTGACCCATAGTGCTGGGCTGCAAGATTGCTGAGCGCACCGTCCACCAGCGGATCTTCGCGTCGCCGTTCAATGCGCCGCACCTGACGGAGGATTGTTGACGGGTGGCAACCCGCCTGTTTGGCCAGCAGCCGGATAGAGCGGCCCGCAAGCGTGTGTTCAAGATAGCGGGTCGCCTCGTCGGGCACCCACTCTGGCAGATTCGACACATCCATAGTTTGCATTTTCTCACCCCACTTTTGAACAGACGGGACCATCCTCCCAGCGGTCTCCTGCGTTTATCCACCACCCTCCTTTCACCTACTGACCTGATTTCAAACAACAGTCCCAGGTAGGTCATCATTATTTTCAAATTTGTCTCAATCAATATTCAACAGTGCGTTCGCCAAACGGGCCACCTCCGCAACACCCGCTTTGGTTGTGTTAGGATCGGCCAAATTCAGCCTGAGAGAGGAGAGGAAGATGCAAGATGTTCTGACCCAATTGAGCCAGCTGTCACGCCCCCGCCTGCTGGTCCAGGCGGCCAAAGCAGGGCTTTGCCACTATCACCGCGATCGCCATCTTGGCCCTATTTTGGGGGCAAATCCGCTGCCTCGCCCGGCAGCGGCGGCCGTGCTGCTGCTGGATCTGGAACGCCAATGCGATCACCTGCGCAGCGGCAAGGATCCGGCCTATTCGGCCCGCTCCCATATCGGCGTGCTGATCGCCCTGATGGGAGAGGCTGAAAATCTCCGCAAAATCGGGACGGCTGATGCGCAAAGCGACTGATGTGGCCAGATTTTCCCTGACTTGCGAACAGGAAATCCCGCCACGGCCAAACAAAAACGGCGGCCCAAAGGACCGCCGCATGTTTGCAAGGACGCACCAGCCGGAGACATCCGGCCAGCGCTGTCGTGCCTTAGATAAAGGCGTCCGGCATGGAGGCCTTCTTCTCGGCCACATAGGCTTCGAGCTTGGCCAGGATCTCAGGATCGATGGCCGGCGCCTGATAGGCGTTCAGCAGCGTTTCAACACGGTTGCTCGCCAGGGCGATGGTGTCGCGCGCGCCTTCTTCTTCCCAGGTCTCAAACGGCTTGTAGTCCAGAAGCTCTGTCTTCCAGAAGGCATCCTTGAAGTTCGCCTGAGTGTGGGCACAGCCGAGATAGTGACCACCGGGGCCCACTTCGCGGATCGCATCCATCGCTTGCGCGTTTTCGTCGATCTCGACGCCCTTGGCGAGCCCGTGAAGCACACCCAGCTGATCGGCGTCCATGACGAACTTTTCAAAGTCGGCCACCAGACCACCTTCGAGCCAACCACAGGAGTGCAGCTGGAAGTTCACACCGGACAGAAGACCCATGTTCAGCGAGTTCGCGGTCTCATAGGCGGCCTGCGCATCCGGCAGTTTGGAGCCACAGAAAGACCCGGCCGAACGATACGGCAGGTTCATGCGACGTGCCAGCTGACCTGCACCATAGGTGATATGCGAGGTTTCGGGCGTGCCAAAGGTCGGCGCACCAGAGTTCATGTCGATCGATGTCACCATCGCACCAAAGATCACCGGCGCACCCGGACGCACCAGCTGGCTATAGGCCACACCTGCCAGAACTTCGGCCAGAACCTGTGTCAGGGTGCCGGCAATCGACACCGGCGCCATTGCACCGCCCACGATGAAGGGCGAGATGATGCAGGCCTGATTGTGCTCGGCGTAGACTTCCAGAGCGCCCATCATCACATCGTCAAAGGTCATCGGCGAGTTGATGTTGATGAGCGAGGTCATCACCGTGTTGTCGCGCACGAATTCCTTGCCGAACAGGATTTCGCACATCTCGACGGAATCCTTGGCGCGGCTTGGGTCGGTCACCGAGCCCATGAACGGCTTGTCGCTCAGGGTCATATGGGCCATCAGCATGTCGAGGTGACGCTTGTTCACCGGCACATCTGTCGGCTCGCAAACGGTGCCACCAGAGTGGTGCAACCACTTCGACATATAGCCGAGTTTCACGAACTTCTGGAAATCATCCAGCGTCGCGTAACGGCGGCCGCCTTTGGCATCGCGCACGAACGGAGGGCCGTAGACAGGCGCCAGCACCATGTTCTTGCCGCCAACCACAACCGATTTCTCGGGGTTGCGGGCGTGCTGGGTGAACTCGGAAGGGGCGGTTTTGCACAGTTCGCGGGCCAGGCCACGCGGGATGCGCACGCGTTCGCCTTCAACTATTGCACCTGCTGCGCGCCAGCGCTCCAATGCGGCCGGGTTGTCAACAAAGTTGACGCCGACTTCTTCCAGAATGATATCTGCGTTGGTCTCGATGACCTGCAGCGCTTCCTCGCTCAGAACTTCAAAGTTCGGGATGTTGCGCTCGATGTACTTTGCGGTCTCGATCTTGACGCCAGTGCGCTCAGCGCGGCGCGCGGCACCACCGCCTCCACGGGCGCGACGACGGGGGGCTGCAGAAGCTGCATCTGTCATGGTTTTTCCTCACCACAGGCATTTCGTTGCATCGGTGATTATCCCGCCACGCAAAACAAGCGCCGCAGATTTACGTCCTCTGGCGTTGAAAAGCGACATTTCGGTCAGGTTTCCCACAATTTCCGACAGGATCGCGCAGGATCGCGCCGCAAAGCATGGCCCCTTGCTGTTCTGTGCTGCGGTCGGTCGAATTGATCCGCGATCGTGGCGCGCAGCCGCGAAAATACCTTGCGAAATCCGCGCCGCTGCCCTATGGCGCGTGCATGACAGAGACATCCCACGACCGCCTTCTCATCATCGACTTTGGCAGCCAGGTCACGCAGCTGATTGCGCGCCGCCTGCGCGAGCTGAACGTCTATTGCGAAATCCACCCCTATCAGAATGTCACGATGGACTTTGTGCGCGAGATGGCGCCCAAGGCCGTGATCTTTTCTGGTGGCCCGGACAGCGTGACCCGCGAGGGCAGCCCCCGTGCGCCACAGGAGATCTTTGATCTGGGTGTGCCGATCCTCGGGATCTGCTATGGCCAGCAGGTGATGATGCACCAGCTCGGCGGCAAAGTGCTGTCGGGTCATGGCACCGCTGAATTTGGTCGTGCCTATGTCACCCCCACGGTCGACAGCCTGCCGCTTTTGGATGGCTGGTTTGCAGATGACAGCGACCGCGAACAGGTCTGGATGTCTCATGGCGACCACGTCAGCGAAATCGCACCCGGCTTTGAGGTCTATGGCACCTCCCCCAACGCGCCTTTTGCGATCACCGCAGATGTGTCGCGCAACTTCTACGCAGTTCAGTTCCACCCGGAAGTGCATCACACCCCGAATGGTGCGAAACTCTATGAGAACTTTGTCAAAATCGCGGGTTTCACCGGCGATTGGACGATGGGTGCCTACCGCGAGCAGGCGATCCAGGCGATCCGAGATCAGGTGGGCGACAAGAAAGTCATCTGCGGCCTTTCTGGTGGCGTTGACAGCTCGGTTGCAGCGATCCTGATCCACGAGGCGATTGGCGATCAGCTGACCTGTGTGTTCGTCGACCACGGCCTTCTGCGCAAGAACGAGGCCGAAGAGGTCGTCACGATGTTCCGTGACAACTACAACATCCAGCTGATCCACGCAGATGAAAGCGACCTGTTCCTGGGTGAACTGGATGGCCAGTCGGACCCGGAAACCAAGCGCAAGATCATCGGCAAGCTGTTCATCGACGTGTTCCAGAAACACGCCGACACCATCGAGGGTGCCGAGTTCCTGGCGCAGGGCACGCTTTACCCCGATGTGATTGAATCGGTGTCCTTCTCGGGCGGGCCTTCGGTCACCATCAAATCCCACCACAACGTGGGCGGCCTGCCGGAAAAGATGGGTCTGAAACTGGTCGAGCCACTGCGCGAGCTGTTCAAGGACGAGGTCCGCGCGCTTGGCCGCGAGCTGGGCCTGCCGCAGAGCTTCATCGGCCGCCACCCCTTCCCCGGACCGGGGCTGGCGATCCGCTGCCCCGGCGAGATCACCCGCGAAAAGCTGGAGATCCTGCGCGAAGCGGATGCGATCTACATCGACCAGATCCGCAAGCACGGTCTTTACGACGAAATCTGGCAGGCGTTTGTGGCCATCCTGCCGGTTCGCACCGTTGGCGTGATGGGCGACGGGCGCACCTATGATTATGCCTGTGCGCTGCGCGCGGTGACCTCGGTTGATGGCATGACCGCGGATTACTACCCGTTCAGCCACGAGTTCCTCGGCGAGACCGCGACCCGGATCATCAACGAAGTCAAAGGCATCAACCGCTGCACCTACGACATCACCTCGAAGCCTCCCGGCACCATCGAGTGGGAATGATCTGATCCTACAAAACCCCGGCCCCCGCGTCCGGGGTTTTTCTTTGGAGTAGCGATCAGAGGCGAAGACCGCCCTTTCATCAAATTTCAGAAAATTTCAGACCAAATTAAGCATTTGCGGGCATCTAGAACACAAAGCCGACCCGCCCAAACATCTGCGCGGTGGGCAGCATCTATTTTGTGGAGAGACCCATGCCGATCATGCGTTGCAACAACAAGATCGCCCATTTTGCCCATGTCCCGAAATGCGGCGGGGTATCGGTTGAGTTCTATGCCATGAAAACCGGAGTCCAGCTGGCCTTTTGGGACAGTCACTACGTCTCTCACCCGGCGCTACAGAAATGGAACATTTCCAGCCCGCAGCATATTGATGGCCCGTCTCTGGCCCGGCTCATCCCCCCCGCGTTTCTCGATTTTGGCTTTGCCGTCGTGCGCGATCCGATCAGTCGCCTCAAAAGTGCGTTCAAGTTCCAGATGCTTGTTGAACGCAAAATCGAAACGGACCGGCTGCTGTCAGATTTTGTGCGAGAAGATCTGATCGAGGCGGCCGGGACATTGGGCAAATGGGACAATCACTTTCTCCCTCAGAGCCAGTTCTTGATCCCCAAGATGTCCTATCAGGTGTTTCGCCTTGAGGATGGGCTGGATCAGGTCAAGACCTTCATGGACGCGCAGTTTCTGGGCACCGTCGCGGCGGAACCGATGTCACATTCAAATCTTGGTCCGAAACCAACGGTCGAAGTTGAAGGTCAGTTCGAGCTGGACGAGGAGGCCGAGGCGCTGGCTGCGAGCGTCTACAGCGAAGATTTTCGCAATTTCCAATATCCCCTTCCCGAGCGCGTGGCTGCCGCCGAAACGGGTCTGATGCAGACGCCTCCCAACACCACAGAAGCCAATCCCGCACCTTGACCCCGTCGCCAATCTGCGGCCTTGTGCGCAAGGTAACGGATCGGGGGCACAATGGCAGAGCAGGACGCGCAGATTGGCAAGGCCGCGCTTTGGATGGTGGGGGCGATTGTGTCGTTTTCGTCCATGGCCATTGCAGGCCGTGAAGCGGGGCTGACGCTTGATACGTTTGAGATCATGACCTACCGCAGTCTGGTGGGGCTGGTCATCGTCGTGGCGATCCTTACGCTCAGCCAATCCTGGCACAAGGTGCGCCGGGACAGGCTGGGGCTGCATCTGATCCGCAATGCTGCTCATTTCACGGGCCAGAACCTCTGGTTTTTTGCGGTGACGCTGATCCCGCTGGCGCAGGTTTTCGCGCTGGAGTTCACCTCTCCGCTCTGGGTGCTGATCCTGTCTCCGCTTCTGCTGGGAGAGCGGATGACGCGCCCGAAAGTGCTGGCAGCGACCCTTGGGTTCATCGGGATCCTGATTGTGGCCCGCCCCAGCCCGGAAACCCTGAATGCAGGGATCGTGACCGCTGCGGGTTCTGCAATCTTCTTTGCCCTGACCATCATCTTTACCAAGCGGCTGACCCGCCATGAAGGGATTGCCTCCATCCTGCTGTGGCTGACACTGATGCAACTGGTGATGGGGGTGGCAATGGCAGGCTGGGACGGCGACATTGCTCTGCCTGATGCCGCAACGTCGCCTTGGCTGCTGGTGATCGGCTGTGCGGGCCTGGCGGCACATTTCTGCATGACCAACGCGCTATCTGTTGCGCCTGCAACGGTTGTTGTTCCGGTGGATTTTGCGCGCCTGCCAACAATCGCAATCCTTGGAATGATCCTTTATGGTGAGGCACTTGACCTGTGGATCCTGCTTGGTGCCTGCGTGATTTTTGCTGCGAACTACATCAATATTCTCGATGCAGCCGGCCGGTTGTCTGGTGCAAATGGCGCCAAAAAATCACACTGACAGAGCGGTTTGCACCCTGCCGCTAATTGCCTCTGCGTCAACGTTGACCGAAAAAAACGCCCTTGCTAGCGTCCCAAGCTAGTTACAACCAGGCAGATATGGCCTGGACAGGGAGGAACAATGAAACGCTATCTTGCAACATCAGCGGCTCTTGCGCTGGTTTCCGCCGGCACGGCCATGGCGAGCGGCCTGGACCGCACCGGCCAGCCCATCGGCATCATCTTTGAAGAGGGCAACTACGCGGAGTTTTCCGTCGCGACCACATCCGTGGACCTGTCAGGCAATGACCGCGCCACCAGCACCGCGGGCACCACGCTCAACCCGTTCCGCTCTGCGACCGGTGATGTTGGCGACCGTTTCAACATGTTTGGCGCGGGCTACAAACGTGACCTGAACGAGCAGCTGTCCTTTGCGCTGATCTTCGACCAGCCCTGGGGTGTTGACGTGAACTACCCCGTTGGCAGCTCTGCGCTGCTGGGCGGCACCACGGCGGTTGCAGATTCCAACTCGCTCACGGCTCTGCTGCGCTACAAGTTCAACGACAACTTCAGCGTTCACGGCGGGATCCGCTATCAGGAAATCGACGGTGCGATCAACCTCGCAGGTGGCGCCTACAGCTCGATCGGTAGCCAGTACAACGTGCGGGTCAACAAAGACGGAGCCTTTGGCTGGGTCGCAGGCGTTGCTTATGAAATCCCCGAGATCGCGCTGCGCGCTGCTCTGACCTACTCCTCTGAAATCGAACATGATTTCAGCCTGACGGAAACCTTTGCAACCGGCGCATCGGTTGGAACCTCGACCAAGACCAAGACGCCGCAGTCCGTCAATCTGGACCTGCAGACCGGCATCGCCGAAGACACGCTGCTGTTTGGTGGCATTCGCTGGGCCGAGCACAGCGTCACCGATCTTGTCGTGCCGGGCCTCAGCACCCAAGCGAGCCGCTCCATCGATCTGATCGATCTTGACGATTCCGTCACCTACACATTGGGTGTCGGCCGCAAGTTCAACGAGAACTGGTCTGCCTCTATCGCGGTGATCTACGCTGATGTGGACGGCGACAACCTGGTGTCCCCTCTCGCGCCGACCCACGGCTACGAGGCGATCCGCCTGGGCGTTCAGTACACTCAGGACAAGATGAAGATCTCTGCGGGCATCCGCTACACCCGTCTGGGTGACGCAATTGCAGCGCCCGGTGGCGTTGGCGTTGCAGACTTCAGCGACAATGACGCGGTCAGCTTTGGCGTGAAAGTCGGCTACAGCTTCTGATCCCGTGACAGGCCGCGCCCCAGCGCGGTGTCCAGACAGCCCCCGCATCCCGGTGATGCGGGGGTTTTCATTTGTTCGCAGCTTGGGCAGGCGAACGCGGGACATCTGGTCGCGATTGACCCACGCGACATTGGTCAGTAGCAAGGCAAAGAACCAAAAGGGACCGGATTTCAGATGCTTTATTCCTCTGCCGAAGAGTGGCGCAACGCGCCCCAGAAACGGGTTTTGTTCTTTGGCATGTCCGGTCTGGGCAAAACATATATCTCCAACATCCTGCGGGGTGCGGGCAGCTGGTTTCACTATTCGATCGATTACCGCATCGGCACCCGCTACATGGGCGAATACATCGCCGACAATGCCAAGGCAGAGGCGATGAAAGTCCCGTTTCTGCGCGATCTGCTGCTGTCGGATTCCATCTACATCGGCTCAAACATCAGCTTCGAAAATCTCACCCCCGTTGCCTCTTATCTTGGCAAACCCGGCAACCCGGACAAAGGCGGGCTGCCGATGGCGGAATATACCCGCCGTCAGGACCAGTTCCGCACTGCCGAGCTGAATGCGCTGCGTGACACCGGCTATTTCATCGACCGGGCCGAACGGCTTTACGATTATCCCAACTTCATCTGTGACACCGGTGGCAGCATCTGCGAATGGGTAGAGGCCGACGATCCGAGCGATCCGCTGCTGACGCAGCTGTCGCAGCAGACGCTGATGGTCTGGATCAAAGGGGACGAGGCCCACACCCAGGAATTGATCCGCCGCTTTGACAGAGCGCCCAAGCCGATGGCCTATCAGCCGGCTTTCCTCGCGCGGGTCTGGCAAGAGTATCTAAAGGAAAACGCCCTATCCGAGGAACAGGTCGACCCCGACACCTTTATCCGCTGGACCTATGCCCAGGCCCTGGCACACCGCCAGCCCCGCTATGAGGCGATGGCGAAAAACTGGGGGGTTACGGTCACCGCCGACCAGATCGCCTCGGTTCGAAGTGAGGCTGATTTCACAGACGTGATCGCCAACGCCCTTGAGCTTCGGGCAAAGGCCTTCTAGATCTCACCATCCCGGACCTCAGAACGAGGCCGCCATACGACGAAAAAGGATAAGACATGCCGATCAAGATCCCCGCTGACCTGCCCGCCTATGACGTTCTCACGAACGAAGGCGTGATGGTCATGTCGCCGGATCAGGCGGCACGTCAGGACATCCGCCCCCTGCGCATCGGTTTGCTGAACCTGGTGCCCAAGAAAATCCAGACGGAAAACCAGTTTGCCCGCCTGATCGGTGCAACGCCGCTGCAGATCGAACTGTCACTGATCCGCATGACAGAACATCAGACCCGCAATACTGCCGCCGAGCATATGGCAGAGTTCTACCGCCCGTTTCAGGAGATCAAGGACGAGCGATTTGACGGGCTCATCATCACCGGCGCCCCGATTGAGCACCTGCCGTTTGATGATGTGACCTATTGGGACGAACTGCGCGAGGTCTTTGACTGGACCCAGACCAATGTCCACTCCACCTTTGGCGTCTGCTGGGGTGGGATGGCGATGATCAACTACTTCCACGGCGTGAAAAAACACATGCTGGATCACAAGGCATTCGGCTGTTTCCGTCACCAGAACATGGACCCCGCATCCCCCTATCTGCGCGGGTTCTCTGATGACTGTGTGATCCCCGTTTCGCGCTGGACCGAAATCCGCCAGGATGAAATTGATGCGCGCCCCGGTCTGACCACTCTTCTCGGCAGCCCCGAAGTCGGCCCCTGTCTGGTGCAGGATCCGGGTCATCGTGCGCTCTATATTTTCAATCACTTCGAATACGACAGTGATACGTTGAAACAGGAATATGATCGCGATGTCGCAAGCGGCACGCCGATCAATGTTCCGATCAACTACTACCCTGACGACGACCCGAGCCGCAAACCCCAGAACAGATGGCGCAGCCATGCCCATCTTCTTTATGGCAACTGGATCAATGACATCTACCAGTCGACCCCCTTCGATCTGGCAGAGATCGGCCGCTAAGGCCGTGCTGGCGACATCACTTGTCCTCGCACTGGGTGCGGGCGTCACATTGTGGCGGGCATCGGTGCGCGAGGCGGTGGCGGTGGCAAACTACCCACCGCAAGGTCAGTTTCTGGAGGTCACGGGCGAGCAGGTCCATGTTCTGGACTTGGGCCAGCCTGCCGGATGGTCGTCTGACGCTCCTGCCCCTGACCTGGTGCTGATCCACGGCGCCAGCGGCCATATCCGCGATATGAGTTTCCGGCTCGCCCCGGCGCTGCGCGATCGCTACCGCATCGTGATCGTTGACCGCCCCGGCCTGGGCTACAGCAGCCGGGCCGACCACACCGGCGCGAGCCTAGCCGAACAGGCCCGACTGATCCGCGGTGCCGTTGCCCAACTCGACGTGCGGGCGCCAATCGTTCTGGGCCAGAGCTATGGTGGCGGGGTTGCGCTTGCCTGGGCGCTGGATGCGCCTGGCTCTCTCTCTGCGCTGGTGACTGTCGGTGGGGTATCCCACCCCTGGCCCACACCCCTCAGCCGGTTTTACAAAATCACATCGTCGCCTCTGGGTCAGGCGCTGGTGGTCCCCCTGCTGACGGCCTTTGTGCCGCGCCAGACCATCCGCGACACCCTGACCGAAGTGTTTGAACCCCAGCCGGTTCCAGAGGGTTATTTCGACCACTTTGGCCCGGGGCTCACCTTGCGCCGCTCTGCCATGCGGGCCAATGCGCTGCAACGGGCGAACCTGCTGGCAGAAATCACCGCCATGGCCCCCCGTTACCCTGCGCTCCGCCTCCCGATCGAGGCCGTCCACGGCAGCGCGGACACAACTGTCAGCCTTGATCTGCACGCCCGGCAATTGGAACGCGATGCGCAGGCGGTCAACCTCACGGTGCTGGATGGGATTGGCCATATGCCCCATCAGGTCGCGACCGAGGCCGTCGCCGCCGCGGTCGACCGGGCCGCAGAGCGGGCAGCAGCGCAGGCACGTCTTCGTTAAAACGATTCACATTTCGCGCCAAAGCCCCATATAAGGGTTAGAAGACAGAAGGAATTTCATATGCCCCTGCCCTTTGACGGTGCCATCAGCCGCTTTTACGAAGAGGATGCGCCACAGGACATCCGTGACGCGATTGGCGCCGCCGACAAGGACGACGTTCTGGACCCCAGCTATCCCTATGACGAGCGGATGGGGCGCAAGGCGTATGAAAAACAGATGCAGGCGCTGCAGATCGAATTGGTAAAGCTCCAGTCCTGGGTGCGCGACAGCGGTGCGCGGATTGCGATCCTGTTTGAGGGGCGCGACGCTGCTGGCAAAGGGGGCACGATCAAGCGGTTTCGCGAAAACCTGAACCCGCGTGGCGCCCGGATCGTGGCCCTGTCCAAACCCACAGAGCAAGAGCGCAGCCAATGGTATTTCCAGCGCTATATCGCCCATCTCCCCTCTGCGGGAGAGCTGACGTTCTTTGATCGCAGCTGGTACAATCGCGGTGTGGTCGAACCTGTTTTCGGCTTTTGCACCGAAGCCCAGAAAGAACATTTCTTTCATCAGGTTGGCGGCTTTGAAGAGGCGCTGACAGAGGATGGCATCCAGCTGTTCAAGATCTGGCTGAATGTGGGTCGCGCAGAGCAGCTGCGCCGGTTTCTTGCCCGCGAGCGCGACCCGCTGAAGCAATGGAAGCTCAGTTCCATTGACGTCAAGGGGCTGTCCCTTTGGGAGGAATACACAGCCGCGATTGGCGACACGCTCAGCCGCAGCCATACCCCCCATGCGCCCTGGACCATTGTCCGGTCCGACGACAAACGCCGCGCCCGCCTCGCGGCCATCCGCAGTGTGCTGAGCCGCATCAACTATGCCAACAAAGACCACGAGGCGCTTGGCGTGATTGACGCGGGCATCTGCGGCGGACCGGATCTGTGGAATGCCTAAACGCGGCTATCATCACGGCAACCTCCGGCAGGCGCTGGTCGAGGCCGCGCTCCACCTGATCGAGGCAAAGGGCCCCACGGGCTTTACCCTGTCGGAAGCCGCAAAACAGGCAGGGGTGACGCCCGCTGCCGTTTACCGCCATTTCGATGGGCGTGAGGACCTGATCGCAGAAGCCGGCCGACAGGGTTACATCATGTTTGCCGATCTGATGCAGCACGCCTACGACAAATACCAGCCCTCTGCACTGGCCGCATTTGAGGCAACCGGGCGCGCCTATCTCGCCTTTGCGCGCAAACATCCGGGCCATTACATCGCAATGTTTGAAAGCGGCATTTCCGTCAACCGCACCCCGGAGCTGGCCGAGGCCGCGGCCCGTGCGCGCGGCATCCTTGAGCGCGCGGCCTCTGATCTGAGCCAGCACATCCCCGCCGAGAAACGCCCACCCGCATCGATGTTTTCGGCCCATGTCATGGCCATGAGCCACGGGGTGGTCGAACTATACGCGCGCAACTCTCCCGGCGCCGCCTCCCCCTTCCCCCCCGAAGATCTTTTGGAGAGCGGCATCGGCATCTATCTGCGCGGACTGGGCCTGATTGAACCGGACAGGTGAACCTGTTACTGCCATCTGATAGGGCAGACGAAACGGGCCCGGCCCGCGCCACCAACGCATCAGCCACGCCCAGCATTTGCACCTGACATAACTCATAAAAAACAGGGCCTAAGATGAAGAGCTTGCTGTCGAAATGGAACCACCGGCGGAAGTTTCTCCGGGGAGAGAAGCGCGCCAACGAGACTGCGAAGGCAATAGAAGCCAAGCTGACACCGGGCGAGCGGGCTGAAATTGAGACCCTGATGTCTCGGTTCTCACCTTGGGAAAGCGGCCTTCCTTTGGTTCGTGTGGGCGGCGATCTCGATGGCGGCTATCTGCTTCCCGACGACTTTGACGGCATCCAAGCGCTCTACTCTCCCGGTGTGGATGAGACCGTTGGGTTTGACTTAGAAATCGCATCGCGGGGTATCGAGTGTTTTCTGGCCGATGGGACCGTCGAAGAACCCCGTAACCTTGCCCCCAATATGCACTTTGAAAAGATGATGATCGGCAATGGTCCGGCCGAGACCTTCATGTCGTTTGAATCTTGGGTCAACCGCACATCTCCCTCGGGTGATTTGTTGCTGCAGATGGACATCGAAGGCTTTGAATACAGCGTCCTGCCAGCGACACCGCGCGCCCTTCTGGATCGGTTCCGGATCATCGCCATTGAGCTGCACGAAATCGATAGGATGTTGCTTGGATCACGCCGGTCGGAACTGGCGTCTTTCATGGACTTGCTGTGCGAGAATCACGTTATTTGTCATCTTCACCCAAATACGGTCACGCCTCCTGTTACGATTCTTGGTCGTCAGATCCCACCACTGCTGGAACTCACTTTGATCCGCAAGGATCGGATAAAGGCCAAGCCGCTGTCGCCTGCCCCTTATCCGCACCCACTTGACGCGCCAAACAGTCACGATCTGCCAGTTCGTGATTTTCCAAAGTTCTGGTGACTCAACATGAACGTTTTTCTGATCAACCTTGACCGGGCACCGGATCGACGCGCTCATATGCTGAGCGAACTGTCGCGTCTGCTGCCAGGCATTGAGGTTCAACGCGCCCTTTGCGTGGACATCAAGGCTCCGGACTGGACGCCTCCGGCGGAATTCACCCCAGGCCGCTGGATGAGCGATCGCTGGGATCTCCCGGCAAGCGATATCGAAATCTTCCGCAGTCACATGGACTGTTGGAAGCGGATTGCTGCGTCTGGGCAGCCTGGACTGGTGCTTGAGGATGATCTTCTGTTTTCGGATGATTTTGGCCAGATCGCGTCAGAGTTGATGGCCAACGCACCGAAGGGAATTGTCAGACTGGACGCCGTTGCAACCCCCATGTTGCGCCGCGCGGGCACCGCCACAGATGGCGGATATCAGCTCAACCAGATCAAAACACTGGCACCAAGCGCGGCCGCATATGTCGTCGATCCTGACACAGCAGCCGACATGGCGGCGACGGCCCGCATTGAACGCACAGTTGATGATTATCTGTTCGACCCAGATCCAGCCGCTCGTGGTGCCCGAGGGCACACCCACCCGATTTACCAGATCGAGCCCGCCGCAGCTGTTCAGGCCCAATTCGGCTCTTACGCGGATTCGAGCCGTGACATTCCCGATTTCCTCAAGGCAACCAAGCGGACAGATGTCAGAACCCGCAAGGACCGTCAGTTTTCCGGTCCCCTGCTGTATCGTCTTCGCAAAGAGATCCTACGGATGCGCCACCGAAAGAAAGCCGCAGCTGAGATAAAGAAGGCGGACCAGTCCAAATACCGGTGGGGTCGTCCAGATTTAAACAAACAGCTCAGGTGGGATTGATCCCATAAGAGAAAACCGCCCATCTGGGCGGTTTTTTTCACCCCGCCAGCAGCCGACATGGCTGGCGATTGCCGGGTGGGCGCAAAAGAAAAAGGCCGCAGAGTGCTGCGGCCTTTTCCAAAATCTTGGTCCGTAAGCTTAACGCTTGGAGAACTGGAAGGAACGACGGGCCTTGCGGCGGCCGAACTTCTTACGCTCAACAACGCGGCTGTCGCGGGTCAGGAAGCCAGCGGCTTTCAGTGCGCCACGCAGGGACGGATCATAAAGCTGCAGCGCTTTGGAGATGCCGTGCTTGACCGCACCGGCCTGACCGGACAGACCACCGCCTTTGACGGTTGCATAGACGTCGAACTGGTCCTCGACACCGGCAACCTGGAACGGCTGGCGCAGGATCATCTGCAGAACGGGACGTGCGAAATATGCGTTCAGCTCTTTGCCGTTCACAGAGACCTTGCCGGAGCCCGGCTTGATCCAGACACGGGCAACAGCGTCTTTACGCTTGCCGGTCGCATAGGCGCGGCCCAGTTCGTCACGAACGGGTTCACGAACGATGGTTTCTTCAGCGACTGCTTCCACACCGGTTGCAGCTGCGAGCTCTTCGAGAGTGTTGATCTGATCAGCCATCGGTCTCAGCTCCGGGTGTTTTTCTTGTTCATGGACTTGACGTCCAGAACTTCGGGGGCCTGGGCTTCGTGCGGGTGCTGGGCACCAGCGTAGATACGCAGGTTGGTCATTTGCTGACGGGACAGACGGTTGCCGGGCAGCATGCGCTTAACAGCCTGGTAAACCACGCGCTCAGGGTGCGCGCCTTCCAGGATCTGCTGTTTGGTGCGGGATTTGATGCCGCCGGGGTGGCCAGTGTGCCAGTAGAAGTGCTCTTCGCGCTTCTTGCCGGTCATCTGAACCTTGTCAGCGTTGATCACGATGACGTTGTCGCCCATGTCCATGTGCGGAGTGAAGGACGGCTTGTGCTTGCCACGCAGACGCATGGCGACGATCGATGCAAGACGGCCCAGCACCACGCCCTCGGCGTCGATGATGATCCACTTCTTGTCGATGTCTGCCGGGGTAGCAGAGAAGGTTTTCATATCAGGTAAATCCTGTTTGACGTTAAGGGCAAACCCATCACGGGCCACCCGAATTCGATGGACGGGGTTTACGGTGGAAAAAAGCGCAGGTCAACACCCCAAACCCACATAAAATCACGCGTTTTCAATGGCTTGCAAAATAGGTAATATAATACCCCACACTTAAACGCTGATTTGCTCCGGCGGATTGTCCAAAAGGGTTCTGAGACGGGTCATCGCGTCCTCAAAACGGGCCGTGGTGACATGGCCATTGATGGCGATGCGCACGGCATTGGGCGCGCGGCCATCCCGCAGGGCAAATTCATCCGCCGACCTGATCTGCACCCCTTGTGCCTCTGCAGCGCGGGTAAAGGCCGCCGCACGCCAGCCAGAGGGAAGCATCAACCACAAAAACGGCACGCTGTCCGACCAGACCAGTTCAAAACTGCCAAGCGCATTGACGGCGATGCGGACATATTTGGCCATCTCTTTGCGCACATCGCGCACCAGCTGCGGTGTACGGGGATCGGACAGCAGGATGCGGGTCAGCTCTGCCAGCGGCTGGGCAATACCGAAGTAGCTGTATTCAGCCGTGCGTCGCAGATCGGCTGCGCGCCCCTTTGGAGCCAGTGCAAACCCCACCCGCAATGCCGGGGTGATGGTCTTTGAAAAAGAGGTCACATGCCAACCCAGCTCTGGCGCAAGCACACGGTAGCTCGGCGCGCGCGCCTCGCCCATACGATAGCAATCATCTTCGATGATCTGCACCTCATGGCGGCGGGCAATCTCGACGATCTGTTTGCGCCGCTCCAGCGGGGTATAGAGCCCCGTTGGATTGTGCACTTCCGGGCTGGTGCACAAAACGGTGGCGCCGGTCTTGCGGATCGCCAGCTCCAGTGACTCGGGCAGGATGCCCTTTTCATCCATTGCCACCCCAACAACCCGCGCCCGTGCCAGGTCTGCGGCGCGGCGAAAACCCGCATAAGACAGATCTTCGACAAGGATGGTCGGCTGCGCGCCTTCCAGAACAGTCTGCAGGACCGTCAGGATCCCGTTCTGCCCCCCATGCGTCAGCACGACGTCATTTTGATGCACTTTGCCCAGCAGATCATCCGACAGCCACTCTGCCACCACCTCGCGCACCGGCTCATAGGCGTCGCGGGTTGGATAGTTTAGAAACAGCAGCGGATCTGCCTGGGACACCTTGACCATCGCTTCGCGCAGCGCAGCCACCTGGCCCACATCCACCAGGCGCGGGCTGAACAGGCTGACATGCCCCGGATTTTTCGCCTCAAGCAGGTGAAGCTGCCGCGACCAGACATCGTCTGGCACTTTGTTTTCCGGCTCTGCCACAAATGTCCCGCGCCCCACCTCTGCCTGCAAGAGCCCGGCATCCGTCAGCATGGTGTAAGCGCGCGCAACGGTCCCAGGGGTGATCTTCAACTGATAGGCCAGCTCTCGCACCGGGGGCAGCTTTGTACCGATACAAAGCGTACCATCCTCGATCGCACCTCGAATTGTATCAGCGACACGCTGATATTTCGGACCAGCCCGACCAGAAAGGTCCGATGTGAGCGCATTTGGCCAAATTGTACCCATTACAATCCTTCCTTAGACAATGCAGTCCGCAAATTGTACGCAGTGATTGTTACATTAACACAGGATTGTATCAGTACAATAGGAAATTACCATGACACAGTACACAAAGACGACATCCCCAGACATGCTTTACCTTTCCAGCCGCCCTGCCCTGCCGGTGCTGGCAGAGGCAGCCGTCGCCTTTGCGGTCCTGATCACGAAATGGACGGTCCGACAGCGGACCCGCCGTGCCCTTGCTGCGCTGAGCCAGGAACAGCTCGATGATGTCGGGCTGAGCCGCGCCGAGGCACATTACCAAGCCACTCTTCCGTTCTGGCGCCCATGATCCCCGGGCAACGGAACCACCTCATGGCCGGGGCCCGCCCCCGGCCTTTTTTATTTTCGTAAAAAAAGTCTTGAAAGAATCCCGCACCCACAATAGATGCCCCCTCACTTTCGGTACCGATCCCAACCCCGGACTCTTATCCGGGGGGGCGCTAAGGGCCGGCTGGATTGTCATCTACTGGAACGAAGGGGAGTGTCATGAAAGACGCCAACCTCTTCCAACTGGGGATCGGTCTGGAGACAGGCGCCCATGAGGAAGATACCGCCCGCGGTGTAACACCCGCGAATCTCGACGCTATTGTGGAATCGGATCGCGAAGACCATTTCATCCGCAAGGATGGCAAGGTTTTTGCAGGCACCCATCTGATCATCGAAGTGATGAACGGCACTGGCCTGGACTGCGAAACCCGCATCCAGAATGCCTTCCGCAAATGTGTTGAGGTCTGCGGCGCAACTCTGCTGCACATTCACACCCATAAATTCTCGCCCCAAGGCGTCTCTGGCGTGGCTGTGCTTGCCGAGAGCCACATCTCCGTACACACCTGGCCGGAAATCGGCTATGGCGCGTTTGACGTCTTCATGTGTGGCGATGCAGAGCCTTGGAAGGCTGTCGATGTGCTGAAAGACGCCTTTGACACCGACACCGTGGAAGTGCGCGAACTGCTGCGCGGCGAAGAGCTGATTGCGAAAGAGGTGGCGGCATGACCACCTCTGACAAGCAGGAGTGGGTCACCGAAGGTCTGCACGCGCATTACGCCCAGCGTCTGCGCGTGGACGAGATGCTGTATGACAGCAACACCGAACACCAGCGCCTGAAGGTGTTTCAGAACGGTCAGTTCGGCCGCATTCTGACGCTGGATGACGTGGTTCAGACCACTGAGGGCGACAACTTTATCTACCACGAGATGCTGACCCATGTGCCGATCCTGGCCCATGGCAATGCAAAACGTGTGCTGATTATCGGTGGCGGCGACGGCGGCATGGCCCGCGAAGCGCTGCGCCACACGTCGGTCGAACATGTCACCATGGTCGAGATCGACGCAGGCGTGGTGGATTTCTCCAAAGAATATCTGCCGATGCTGAGCGACGGCGCCTTTGACGATCCGCGTCTCAATCTGGTGATCAACGACGGTGCGCTCTTCATGAAAGAGAACACCGAGAAATTTGACGTGATCATCGTCGATTCGACCGACCCCATCGGCCCCGGTGAAGTGCTGTTCACAGATACCTTCTATGGCCACGCAGCGCGGTCGCTCACTGAGGATGGCATCATCGTCACCCAGAACGGCGTTCCCTTCATGCAGGGCGATGAGCTGACCGGCACCCTGCGCGCCTTTCAGGCGTTGTTTGCAGATGCGTCCTGCTATCTTGCCTCGGTTCCGACCTATGCCGGCGGCCCGATGGCCTTTGGCTGGGGCAGCCACTCCGACAAGGCCCGCTTGGTGAGCCTTGAGGATCTGGAAGCCCGCTTTGCTGCGGCCGGCTTTGACACCGGGTATTACAACCCGGAGGTTCACAAGGCCGCATTTGCCTTGCCGAACTACGTGAAAAAGCTGTTCCCGTAAGGGACAGGCATCAGGGGGCTTCGGCCCCCTTTTTCTTTGGCTTGACCGCCACTCCTGCCCCTTGGACGGTCCCGCCCCTCGGGGCGCGCACCAATCCCCCTTGGCCTGACAGCCAGTCTTTGCTAGGCGCGACGGGAGCGAAACAAAATCTGGCAGACCCACAATGCAGCGCGATCCGATCCTTGTTGTAGACCGTGAGACCGGCGAAACCTTTGAAGAGGTGGTGCTGGGCGAAAAATGGATCCGCTGGGCCTATCAGAACGCCAGTGCCAAGCCCATCGAGAAACTGCTGTTCCGCTCGGCCCTTATCAGCCGCATCATGGGGGCTTGGTTTGACTCCCGCCTGTCGCGGGGCAAGATCTCTGCGGTGGTGGACGAGCTGTCAATCGACATGAGAGAGGCCACGCAAGCCGTTGAAACGTATCAAAATTTCAATGACTTCTTCGCACGAAACCTGAAACCGGAAGCCCGCCCCTTTGATCCCGATCCCAAGCAGGTTGTCAGCCCCGCCGATGGGCGTGTGCTGGTGTTTCCCGAACTGGCCGAGGATGTGTTTGTCCCCGTGAAGGGCCATCCGATGTCGGTGCGCAGCATGCTGCCGCAGATCGGGGACCGGTTCATCGGCGGGGCCCTGGCCATCGTGCGGCTGTGCCCGGCAGATTATCATCGCTACCACTTTCCGGCATCAGGCCGGATCACGGCAGCGCAGGACATTTCCGGCGCGCTGCATTCGGTGAACCCCATTGCGCTGGGGGCCGGACCAGATGTCTTTGGTGAGAACAAGCGCAGCTGGACCCTGATCGAGACCGACATGATCGGCACCTACGCCTTTGTCGAGGTCGGCGCGTTTGGTGTGGGCTCCATCGTCAATACCCGCACCAGCGGCGCGGTCGAGAAGATGGACGAAAAGGGCTATTTCAAATTCGGTGGCTCGACCGTGGTTGTGGTGTTTGAACCGGGCCGCGTGCAGTTCAGCGATGATCTGGTCACCAACAGTGCCAAGGGTCGCGAAACACTGGTGAAAGTGGGGCAACCCCTCGCCACTGCGACCTAGGGTCAGGCGGTGCCTGCCTTTTTGGGTGGAATTGCATAGGTCATGGTAGAGCGCGCGACGGGCCGCGGATCCCCTTGCGAGTAGATCAGCACGTCGCCAACCGCCAACTGACGCCCCAGCTTCAGCAGTTTGCCCTCGGCCACCAATGGGGTGCCGCCTGCAGGTTTGCGCATGAAATCAAAGGAGGCATTGGTCGTCACCGCCAGCGCCTCACGCCCGATACGCGACAAGACCAGCGCGTAGATCGTCACATCCGCCAGCGCAAACATCGAAGGTCCGGAAATGGTGCCACCCGGACGCAGGTGCCGATCATCCACAACCAGGCGCATGGTGATGCCGTCTTCATCCAGCCGCTCGATGACAAAATCATTTGCCACCTCGGCAAACACCTCGTGCAGGTAATCACCCAACCCTGCGGCATCAAATGCCAGACCCATGGTTTTCCTTCCCAGAATTGTTCTCTTTGCCTAACGTTGGCCTCAATCCGAGGGAGGACACAAGATGGCAATTCTGGAACGTCACGACAGCAACGGGATCGCGACCCTGCATCTGAATGCGCCCGAGCGGCTGAACGCACTGTCTGACGAAATGCTGGCAGCCCTGAAGGCCGAAATTGATCGCCTGCACAAGGACACGGACACACGTGTCGTGGTGATCGCCGGGCGGGGCAAGGCATTCTGCGCGGGCCATGACCTGCGCGAGATGACAGCCGGGCGGCAGGCAGAGGATGGCGGCGCAGCCTATTTTGCCGATCTCTTCTCTCGCTGCACTGAGGTGATGCTGGGCCTGCAACAGATCCCCCAGCCCGTTATCGCCCAAGTCCACGGGATCGCAACCGCCGCTGGTTGCCAGCTTGTCGCCTCCTGCGATCTGGCGGTGGCGGCAGAGGGCACGCGCTTTGGCGTGAACGGCGTCAACATCGGGCTGTTCTGTTCAACGCCGATGGTGGCGCTTAGCCGCAACATCCACCGCAAGCAGGCCTTCGAGATGCTGACCACGGGCGAATTCATTGATGCAAGCCGGGCCGCAGAGCTGGGCCTTATCAATCGCACGGCCCCACCCGAACAGCTCGAAGCCGAAACCCGCGCCCTTGCCGAGACTGTCGCCAGCAAATTGGGGGCTGCCGTGCGGATTGGCAAACGGGCGTTTTATGACCAACTGTCGCTGCCCACAGCAGACGCCTATGCCTACACCGGCGCGGTCATGGTCGAGAATCTGATGCTGGATGACACCATTGAGGGCATCGATGCATTCCTGCAAAAACGCCCCCCAAGCTGGAGCAAAGCCTGAGTTTTGGGAAAATAAATCTCAAAGGTCTGCAAAATTTTAGGCTTTGTTTACCAATCGGGATTTATTGTTTCCATGTCGGGTCTTTCAAACAAGGCAAGATCATGGCAAAGATTGGGCAGGGTTTATGGCAAATTTTCGTAAACTCGGTCACAATTAGGGTCGCTGATGCGGACCGTCCCTCCAACCGGATCTCTCCTCCGGCCAGACAGTTCCCCAGCGACCCCAATTCACCCAGCTTTCCCTGACACAGCATTCACGCTGCCGCATCGTGCGATGATGGTCCGCCTGTGGTGCAGATTTCAGGCCAAAAGCCCACCCAAACGCACCGGAAATATTGCGCGAGGCGCGCCACTGCCCTATGTGGCGCAACATGACAAAACAATTGCATATCGTGGGCGGCGGCATGGCCGGCTCGGAGGCGGCCTGGCAGGCGGCTCATATGGGCGTGGACGTGGTGCTGCATGAAATGCGCCCCAAGGTGGAAACCTTTGCGCATCAAACCGGCAACCTTGGCGAGATGGTTTGCTCCAACTCCTTCCGCTCGGACGATGATGAACAGAACGCCGTCGGGCTGCTGCATTGGGAAATGCGGGCGGCAAACGGCCTGATCATGTCCACCGCAGAGCAGCATCGCCTGCCCGCTGGTGGCGCGCTTGCCGTGGACCGCGATCCCTTTGCCGAAACCGTTACCGCACGGCTGAAGGCGCTGCCGAATGTCACGGTGTCTTATGAAGAAGTGACAGAACTGCCGGAAGACGGCCACTGGATCTTTGCCACCGGGCCGCTGACCTCTCCCAGCCTGGGACAGGCCATCCAGCGTGAAACCGGGACCGAGGCGCTGGCCTTTTTTGATGCAATCGCGCCAATCGTCTACGCCGAGAGCATCGACATGTCGAAGGCCTGGATGCAATCGCGCTATGACAAGGGTGAGACCGAGGAAGAGCGCACGGCCTATCTCAACTGCCCGATGGACAAGGACCAGTACGAAGCGTTCATCGACGCCCTCTTGGCGGCAGACAAGACAGAATTCCACGAAGGTGAGACCGCAGGCTATTTCGACGGCTGCCTGCCGATCGAGGTGATGGCCGAACGCGGGCGCGAAACCCTGCGCCACGGCCCGATGAAGCCTGTCGGCCTGACCAACCCACATCAGCCCGACGTCAAGGCCCATGCGGTGGTCCAGCTGCGCCGGGACAATGCGCTTGGCACGCTGTTCAACATCGTCGGTTTTCAGACCAAAATGAAATACGGCGCCCAGACCGAAGTGTTGCGGATGATTCCGGGGCTGGAGAACGCGAGCTTTGCCCGCCTTGGCGGCATTCATCGCAATACCTTCCTCAACTCGCCCACCCTGCTGGACAGCGAAATGCGCCTGAAGTCCAAGCCCCATATCCGGTTTGCCGGCCAAATCACCGGGGTTGAGGGCTATGTCGAAAGCGCGGCCATGGGGCTGCTGGCTGGCCGTCTTGCGGCGGCTGAGATCCTGGGCAAGACCCTGCCGGTCGTGCCCCAGGACAGCGCGATGGGGGCGTTGATCCATCACATCACAGGCGGTGCCGAGGCCAAGACCTTTCAGCCGATGAACGTGAACTTTGGCCTGTTCCAGCCAGTTGACGGCCTGAAAGGCGGGCGGCGCGGACGCAAGGACCGCTATAAAGCCTATACCGACCGGGCCAAACTGGCCTGGCAGGACTGGCTTGCAAACTTTTCCTAGACGCTGGTTGCAGGCAGCACCTAAGCTGCCTGCATGACGGACAAGTTTCTGGACAAGGCCTATGGCCTTGAAACACCGGAAGCGACCATGGAGCACTACAACCAATGGGCCGCTTCCTACGACAGCGAAATTGCTGAAAACGGGTACGCAACGCCGGGCCGCATTGCTGCGGCCTGGGCGCGCTATGCAAAAGATCGCTCTGAGCCGATCCTTGATTTCGGCTGCGGGACGGGGCTCTCTGGTCTCGCGCTGCGTGCAGCGGGGTTTTCTACCCTCGACGGTATGGAGCCCGCATCAGAAATGCGCGCCGAAGCCGAGGCCAAGGGCATCTATCGCCGCCTTATCGCCATTGACGTGGCCGATCCCAGCCCGATCCCCAAAGGCGCCTATCGTCAAATCAGCGGCTGCGGCGTCCTGGGCACCGGCGCGGCGCCTCCGCAGGTCTTTGACATGATCCTGCACGCGCTGCCAAAGGGCGGTCTGTTTGTGTTTTCACTGAACGATCACGCGCTTGCGGATCCTGCTTACACCGGCAAGCTGAATGAATGGCTGGACTGTTGTGCTGCACGGCTGCTATTTCGGGACCACGGGGATCATCTCCCCGGCCTGAACCTTAAGTCGACCGTCTATGTGATTGAGAAAGCGTGACATTCACCACCAGATTTGCGCCATCCCCAACCGGACCTCTCCATCTGGGGCATGCCTATTCCGCCTTGCTTGCTGCGGATATGGCCCGGGCCGCAGGCGGGCGGTTTCTGTTGCGGATCGAGGATATCGACACCTCCCGATCGCGCGCCTCCTGGACCCAGCAGATCTATGACGATCTGCATTGGCTTGGCCTCAGCTGGCCAGAGCCGGTGATGCAACAATCCCTGCGCCTGCCGCGCTACAGCGCCGCCCTGGCGCAGCTCACGGCGCTCGGCCTGACCTATCCCTGCCGCTGCAATCGCCGCGACATCGAGGCAGCCGCCGGTGCACCACAGGAAGGGGTGCCGCAATTCGGCCCCGATGGACGCATCTATCCGGGCACCTGTCGGGACCGCAACATGGCAGATCCGGGCCCTCAGGATGTGATCCGACTGAATATGGAAAAGGCGGTCAAGGCCGCGCCGCTGCGCCATTTCCAGGAAACCGGAGAGGCCCATGCCGGCCAACACATGCTGGAGCCCGATCAACTGATTGCCGCGGTTGGCGACATCATCCTGGTGCGCCGCGGCATGGGCAGCGCCTATCACCTGTCTGTCGTGGTGGATGACAGCGATCAGAACATCACCCATGTGGTGCGGGGAAAGGATCTGTTTGAGGCAACGCAGATCCATGTGCTCTTACAGGCGCTGCTTGGCCTGCCGACACCCATCTACCACCACCACAGGCTGATACGGGACGATCAGGGCAAACGGCTCGCCAAACGCGATGATGCCCGCGCTATTGCAAAATATCGCCGCGAAGATGGTGCGCGCCCGCAGGACATTCGCGCCATGGTCGGCCTGCCACAGGCCCCCCTGTAGGTCGCAGCAGACAACCTATCAGGGGGCTTTATCGCCGCAGCAGCCTCAGACCATCGGCTTCATCAGCTCGACTTCTTCGCCATCCCGGATCGCGGTATAGAAACAGCTGCGACGGTTGGTGTGGCAAGCAGGCCCGGTCTGACGGACCACCGCCAAAAGGCAGTCGCGGTCACAATCGACCCGCAGATCAACCAGTTCCTGGACATGGCCCGAGCTCTCACCCTTGATCCAGAATGCCTGCCGCGAGCGGGACCAATAGGTGACCTTTTTTGTCTCAAGTGTCTTGGTGACGGCATCCGCATTCATCCACGCCATCATAAGCACCTCGCCGGTTTCGTCGTCCTGCGCGATGCAGGGCACCAGACCGGCCTCGTTGTACTTTAGGCTAAGAGGATCAAAGGACATGACAAAAACCTTTTGCATCTGGAAACTGGCCCCCTATGTATGAGGAACAGCGAGCAAGGGAAAGGCCGAGGTGCACTCATGTCCGGCGAAACCGATCTGATCAAACTCTACTCCGGGCGTATCCTGGCACTGGCCGCAGATATTCCGCATCTTGATCGGCTGGAGAGCCCAGACGTTTCGGTCAAGAAACGTTCGCCTTTGTGCGGCTCAACCGTCACCGTGGATTTGCAGATCGAGGACAACACGATCACCGGCTTTGGTCAGGATGTGAAGGCCTGTGCCCTTGGTCAGGCAGCCGCTGCTGTGGTGGGCGAGGTCATCATTGGATGTACGCTCGATCAGGTAGAGACCGGCCGCCAGCAGCTCAAGGCGATGCTGACAGAAAACGGTCCCGTGCCGGATGCCCCTTTTGATGGGTTCGAGGTTTTGATCCCCGCCCGTGATTTCAAAAACCGCCATGCGTCTATCATGCTGGCGCTGGATGCCACGCTTGAGGCGATGCAGTCCTACCGCGAACAAACCTGCGCCTGATCGCATCCCAACACGCTGTTGTTGTTCCGAACCTACGCCCATTTTGGTTGCCCAATCTGGCGTAGCCCCGTCTTGCGGTGGGTTTTCATGACTGACACGACCGCAGACCTTGCATCAGCTGATCTGGGCGTCCCGTCCAAAAAAAACCGCCGCTGACCCAAATGGGCAGCGGCGGCAGGTCAGCTCTCTTATGCGGGACCCGGATGGAACCATTAAGGCCTGAGGCAGGCCCACCAGAACAGACAGGCGATCTATTCTGGTTCTTCGGGACATGCGGCCCCATCCGGCATGAAGAGTGCGATCAGGAAAAAGAGAAATCAGGGAACACCGGCACCTTGAGCGTATCGGGCTTCGAACACGCCCTGCAGGCAGACGGTCAAAGCAGGCCCGGCAGATGCAACCCCGCCAGCAACATCACAACAAGCGCGGCCGCGCCAATGGCGTCCTGCAGCAAAGTCGAGTGGGCATTCTGAACAGTTGTCTTGATCTGGGCAATCATGGCTCTGGCCTCCTGTCTGTCTTGCGTTCGCTCTCTGGCGGTGTTGTTGCCTATTTGTTCTCACATACAGGTCAACATGTAAAGAACTTTATGAGAACATTTGCGAACAAAGGAGAACATCTTGTTCCGGACATCGCAACCGCACGACCGGAACAAATGGGGAACGCGTCCTAACCCACGGAAATCAAACGGATCGCCTGATCCTGTTTCATCAGCCACAACAGAACCCGCGCCGCCTGCCCCCGCGGGCTGGACAGATCGGGGTCACTCGCCAATAGGGCGCGGGCATCGCTTTGGGCCACTGACATCAGCCCTGCCTGACGCTCCAGATCGGCGATGCGGAATCGCGGCAGGCCTGACTGCGCCGTGCCGATGACATCACCGGCCCCGCGCATTTCAAGGTCGGTTTCCGAAATCCGGAAGCCGTCTTCTGTTTCGCGCAGGATTTCCAGCCGCTTCTGCCCGCCCTTGCTGAGCGGCGCCTGATAAAGCAGCAGACAAGTGGAATCCGCACTGCCCCGCCCCACCCGTCCGCGCAGCTGATGGAGCTGGGCCAGGCCAAAAATCTCTGCCCGCTCAATCACCATGATAGAGGCATTGGGCACGTTCACACCGACCTCGATCACCGTTGTCGCAACCAGTACCTTGGTTTCGCCCGCCTGAAAGGCCGCCATCGCAGCGTCTTTTTCAGCTGGGGGCATCTGGCCGTGAACAAGCCCGACAACCCCATCCCCCAACACCGCACGGAGCCGCTTGAACCGTTCCTCGGCAGCGGTGAGGTCCATGACCTCGGATTCCTCCACCAGCGGGCAAACCCAATAGCATTGGCGCCCCTCATCAATCGCGCGGCGCAGATGGCTGACCACCTCGTCCATCCGCTCCGTGCTGATGATGGCAGTCTTGATCGGTTTGCGCCCCGGCGGTTTTTCGTCCAGCACCGAGACTTCCATGTCGCCATATTGGGTCAGCGCAAGCGAGCGGGGAATGGGCGTGGCGGTCATGACCAGAACATCTGCGCCCTTGCCTTTCTCTGCCAGCTCCATCCGTTGGCGCACGCCAAACCGGTGCTGTTCGTCAACGATAGCCAGCCGCAGATCGCGGAAGGCGACATCAGGCTGGAACAGCGCATGAGTGCCGACCAGAATGTGAATGTCCCCACGGGCAAGAGCGGCACATTTTGCCTTGCGTTCGCGCCCCTTGTCACGGCCGGTCAGGATCTCCAGCACGACACCTGCGTCTTCGGCAAGCGGGCGCAGCGCCTCCAGGTGCTGGCGGGCGAGGATCTCGGTCGGGGCCATCATCACCCCCTGCCCGCCTGCTTCAACAGCGACCAGCAACGCCATGAAAGCAACCAAGGTTTTACCCGCGCCAACATCGCCCTGAAGCAGTCGGTTCATCCGTTCCGGCCGGGCCATATCGGCGCTGATCTCTTCAATTGCGCGCGCCTGGGCCCCGGTCGGTCGATACGGCAGCGCCGAAAGCACCCGCGACTGCAACTGCCCTGTCGCAAGAGACACCCGGCCCGGCAAAGCCCGGTCCTGTTGTCGGGCCAGCGCCAGCGTCAACTGATGAGAGAACAGTTCATCATACGCCAACCGCGCCCGTGCGGGCGCCTCTGCCATCAGATCATCAGGCCCCTCAGGGTTGTGCGATTTTGTCAGGGCGTCCTGCCATGCAGGCCACTCTTCTTTGCGCATTTGCGATGGGTCGATCCACTCCGGCAGATCCGGAAGCCGCTGCAGCGCGCTTTGTGCGGCCTTGAACATCGTCTTCTGCGACACCCCGTGGGTGAGATGGTAAACCGGTTCGAAATCGGGGATGTCATCGGCGTCAGCCAGCGCAACCATGTGATCCGGGTGGACCATCTGCGCAAGCCCGTCAAACAGCTCCAGCTTTCCCGAAACCACCCGGCGCGACCCTTCAGGCAGCTGCGCCTCAAGATAGCGGCTGCGGCCGTGAAAAAAGACCAGCTGAAATTCCGTTTCCGCATCTGTCACATTGATCCGGTAGGCGCCCCCCTTGTTGCGGGCCGGGCGATGGGTGCCGATCGTGACCTCAACGGTTGCAACAGATGGAAAATCAAGCCCCTGGATCGTCGTGCGCCGCCGCCTGTCCACAACGGAATAAGGCAACGAATACAACAGGTCACGGGGCGACTCTATTGCAATCTGGGACAGGTGCTGGGTGGTCTTCGGCCCAACCCCCTGCAAGGTTTCCACGCCCGCAAAAAGCGGAAACAGGATCTCCGGTCTGCCGCTCATGCGCCCTCGATCAATGTAAGCCAGCCGTCCTCGTCAAGGATACGAATTCCCAGATCGCGGGCCTTTTGCTCCTTTGATCCGGCGCCGGGGCCAGCCACCAGAATATCCGTTTTCTTGGACACAGACCCGGCAACCTTGGCACCAAGCCCTTCTGCGCGGGCCTTTGCCTCGGCGCGGGTCATTTTTTCCAGGGTGCCGGTAAACACAACGGTTTTGCCTGCGACCGGGCTGTCCTTTTGCGGGGCTTCTGGCGGTACGATGGTCAGATAGGCCCGCAATGCATCAAACGCCGCCCGTTCATCGGCATTGGCAAAGGCATCTGACAACGACAGGCCCAGGGTCGCGCCGATACCATCAATCCCGGTCAGATCCTCCCAGGCTGCCCGCGCAGCGGGGGGAACGTCACATTGGGCGATGGCACTGTCGCGCGCCTCTTTGATGCGGGCGCGCCTGTTGGCCTGAGCCGCTGCAATTCGCTCGGCGTCCTCTGCCTCGTCAGCCGCGCGATGGGCCAAGGCGGCCGGGCGCGCCGTATCGACGGCCTCCGCCATCGCATCCCAATCCATGTAATGCAGCGCCAGATCGCGCGCGCCGACCTCGCCCACATGGCGGATACCAAGACCGAAAATCAGCCGGGCCAGCGCAATCTCCCGCTTGTCTTCAATCGCGGCAAAGAGATTGGCGGCAGAGGTCTCTCCCCAGCCATCGCGGTTCTTCAGCTTGGTCAGGTTCTGAGCATCGCGGGCCTGCAGGGAAAAGATATCGGCAGGCGTTTTGATCGCCAACGTCTCGTCCCCATAGAACATTTCAATCTGCTTGGCCCCAAGCCCGTCGATGTCAAACGCCTTGCGAGACACGAAATGCTTCAGTTTTTCAACGGCTTGCGCAGGGCAGATCAAGCCACCGGTGCACCGGCGCACAGCGTCGCCCTCCTCGCGGACAGCGGGGCTGTCGCATTGCGGGCAAGTGGTTGGAAAGGCATAGGCTTCTGCCCCGTCAGGTCGCTTGGACAGGTCGACATCCGCGATTTTGGGGATCACATCGCCCGCGCGATAGACCTGCACCCAATCCCCGATGCGAATGTCCTTGCCATCGCGGATCTCTTCCCCCTTGGAATCCAGACCGGCAATGTAATCTTCGTTGTGCAGCGTCGCGTTAGACACCACGACGCCGCCAACGGTGACCGGCTGCAGCCGGGCAACCGGGCTCAATGCACCGGTCCGGCCAACCTGAATGTCGATCCCCTCGAGCCGGGTCCAGGCCAGTTCCGCAGGGAATTTATGCGCAATGGCCCACCGCGGTGTTGTCGAGCGGAACCCGAGACGGTCCTGCAAGGCAAGCGCGTCGACCTTGTAGACGACCCCGTCAATGTCATAGCCCAGCGTTGCGCGCTGCTCCTCGATCTTGCGGTAATGAGCAATCAGATCCGCAACCGAGGTGCAATGCCGGGTCAGCGGGTTGGTCTGAAACCCCATCTCCCGTAACCGCGCCAGCGCATCGAACTGCGTTTCGCCCAAAGGTTCAGACAGCTCTCCCCAGCTGTAGGCAAAGAACCGCAGCGGACGGGCACGGGTGATTTCGGCGTCCAGCTGCCGCAGAGAGCCGGCGGCTGCGTTGCGGGGGTTGGCGAATGTCTTGCCACCGCGGGCCTCGTGGCGTTCGTTGAGGGCTGCGAAATCCTCGTGGCTCATGTAGACCTCGCCCCGCACCTCTAGGATTGCCGGGGCGTCGGGGATTTCCTGCGGAATGTCGTCGATGGTGCGGGCGTTTGCGGTGACATTTTCGCCCACCGCCCCATCGCCGCGGGTTGCTGCGTGAACAAGGGTGCCGTTCTCATAGCGCAGCGACAGTGACAGCCCGTCAATCTTTGGCTCGGCCGTATAGGCCAGAGGCTCAGACGCCGAAAGACCAAGGTATTTTCGCAACCCCTTGTCGAAATCGGCAACATCATCGTCGTCAAAGGCATTGCCAAGCGACATCATTCGCTGGGCATGGGTGATCTTGCCAAAGCCGGAGGCCACGGGCGCCCCCACGGTGTCAAGTTCGGTGGCCTCGGCTGCGAGGTCGGGAAAAGCCTCCGCCAGCGCGCGATACTGGCGCTTTTTCGCGTCGTAGTCGGCATCGCTGATTTCAGGCGCATCTTTCTGGTGATAGGCCAGATCAGCGGCGCGCAGCTCTTCTTGCAGCTGCTCAAACAGCGGGCGGGCCTCTTCCAGAGTGAGAGATTGGGGATCCATATCGCCTGGCTGTGTCACGTCCGTCGCCTCTTTCTTGTCTTTGCTTAGGTGATAGGGCGATGGTGGGGACAGGTCCAGACGCGGCCTGCGCAAAATGGGTGTGGCGAACACGAAAAATCCCGCCGAAGCGGGATTGTTCCGATCTACATCTGCAGAAGATGGGAGGGGAGCGCCGGATCAGGCGCCCACTGCCATGCGATGACCGCCGGTCATCTGGTCGTCCTGCGGATCGCGCAGCACATAGCCACGGCCCCAGACGGTTTCGATGTAGTTCTCGCCACCGGTTGCGGTGCTCAGCTTCTTGCGCAGTTTGCAGATGAAGACGTCGATGATCTTCAGCTCTGGCTCGTCCATACCGCCATAAAGGTGGTTCAGGAACATTTCCTTGGTCAGGGTCGTCCCCTTGCGCAGGCTCAGAAGCTCCAGCATCTGGTATTCCTTGCCGGTCAGATGCACGGCCTTGCCGCCCACTTCCACGGTTTTGGCATCCAGATTAACCGAGATCTTGCCGGTGTTGATGATCGACTGCGAATGTCCTTTGGAACGACGGATAATCGCATGGATACGGGCCACCAGCTCTTCGCGGTGGAACGGTTTGGTCAGGTAATCGTCCGCACCAAAACCAAATCCCTTGATCTTGTTCTCGGTGTCATCTGCACCGGACAGGATCAGGATCGGGGTTTCGATACGTGCCATCCGCAGCTGACGCAGCACCTCGTGGCCGTTCATATCCGGCAAGCCCAGATCCAGCAGGATCAGGTCATAGTCATAGAGCTTTGCAAGATCGATCCCCTCTTCGCCGAGATCGGTCGAATACACGTTGAGGTTCGCATGAGTCAGCATCAACTCAATGCTCTTCGCCGTTGTCGGATCATCCTCAACAAGAAGAATGCGCATATTATTTTCTCCACCTGTACACTGTTTCCCTCAGGTCGAGTTAACCTTGATGGAAAAAAGTTAACGGCCCGTTACCATGATGGTTAATTTGCGCCTTTAGCTCAAGACTGATTAAAATTTTTGCGTCATTGTTTGCGGTAGTCTTTCAATCGGGTGGCCTTCAGCGCGTCTTCGCCAAAGTCGGCAACAGCTGAAACCCAGCTGCGAAATTCCTCTTCGCTCAGCCCGTAGCGGCGCATCGCCTCATTTTGGGGGATCAATCCATAGAGCACACCGCGCACGACCGCGGCCTTTCGTGACGCAACCCAGCGTCTGGTCGTCTCAGGCGGCAGATCCGCACGTGTCATCACCGTGCCATCCGGCAAGGTCACAGCGCGCGGGCCATCAACTTTCTTCAAGAACATCACCGTTTCCTTCGTGTGGATCAACGAATGTGGTTCTCCATATTTCACCCAAACGCCTTAAGGACCGGTGAAGCTCACCCCTTGAGGATCGTTAGGATTTTCCTATATTCTGCGGCGTCTATCCCCCTGATTTCGAGGAGTGCCTGATGGCGCAGGAGTCCAATCCCCCGCTGAATTCGCTTGGCTTTGCCAAACCCCCGTCCGAAACACGGGTGGTCGTGGCCATGTCGGGTGGCGTCGACAGCTCTGTAGTTGCTGCATATTTGGCCGATCAGGGCTATGATGTGGTGGGTGTGACGCTGCAGCTTTATGACCACGGAGCGGCGCTAGCAAAAAAGGGCGCCTGCTGTGCCGGCATCGATATTCACGATGCCCGCCGCGTGGCGGAGGAACGGGGATTCCCACATTATGTTCTCGATTATGAGAACATTTTTAAGGATGCCGTTATCGATGAATTCGCTGACAGCTATCTGGCTGGTGCAACCCCGGTCCCCTGCATCCGCTGTAACGAACGGGTGAAATTCAAGGATCTTCTGGAAACCGCGCGCGATCTGGAAGCCGATTGCATGGCCACCGGACATTATATTCAGCGCAAGATGGGCGCCCACGGACCGGAACTGCATTCCGCCGAAGACGCCAATCGCGACCAGAGCTATTTCCTGTTTTCCACGACACCTGAGCAGCTGGATTACCTGCGCTTTCCGCTGGGCCATCTGCCGTCCAAGGATGCCACCCGCGAAATGGCCGCGCAGTATGGTCTGGCCGTGGCCGACAAACCTGACAGTCAGGATATCTGTTTCGTGCCAAACGGCGATTATGCCAGCGTGATCGAAAAATTGCGTCCCGGTGCGGCGGAACCGGGTGAAATCGTTCATGCCGATGGCCGCGTGTTGGGTCAGCACAACGGGGTGATTCACTATACGATCGGTCAGCGCCGTGGTCTTGGCATCGGCGGGCTGAGCGAACCGCTATACGTGGTCAAGCTGGATGTGGATAACAAGCAAGTTGTTGTGGGGCCGAAAGAAATGCTGGCGACCCGCACCATCCCCGTACGCGAGATCAACTGGCTTGGAGACGCTCCGTTTACCAGCCAGCCAGAGTGGCACCTGAAGGTCAAAGTCCGCTCCACCCGCCCCCCGCGTGAGGCCATCATCCGCCCGATTTCCGAAACCGAGGCGGAGGTCGAGCTTTTGACGCCGGAGGAAGGCGTATCTCCCGGCCAGGCCTGTGTTTTCTATGCTGGTGAAGGCTCTCGCATCTATGGCGGCGGCTGGATCTGGAAAGGTAACTGAGTCGTTTACTAAGATGAGGTTAACGCCCTGCTCCACTGCAGGTCGGGGCGTTAACACTTTGGTCAGGATTTATCGCTGAGCGACCGTGGAAATTTACCAGTCTGTTTCCAAAATCGCATCAAACACACCAAATCTGGCTAGCCACATTCGTTGTGCCACCAGATATCAGGTTAGCCCATAGGCA